>Ga0307471_100000172_pt1 | contig 32271 bp, 19 predicted proteins | sample atmos_gasesAM3C__2_FD_204566 | JGI IMG/M metagenome (GOLD analysis project Ga0307471, IMG submission 204566) | Hardwood forest soil microbial communities from Morgan-Monroe State Forest, Indiana, United States - atmos_gasesAM3C_515 | ecosystem: Environmental > Terrestrial > Soil > Temperate... | reverse complement strand
ACAGCCACCACTGAAAGTACGACCGCTAGAACCACTGTCCAAAGCAATTCGACCATTGGTTGGCAACCTCTAAAGCCCTGCTTTGGCGGAACCATCGGAGTCCGGCGGGGGTCTTAACCCACAGGGCCAAACCGCGATTTGCCCGAAGGCCGGTCCCACCTAGCAGGGAATGCGGTGACCTTTTCACAGTCTGGAATCGAACCAGTATCGGCGGGCGATAGCAAAACGAGAATGAGATTCAATCTGGTTGCGCGCCCTGCCGACGACAATTCTTATACCACTTTCCAGAGGGAAAGAGTAAAAGCCCGACGTAGTTCGTTATCACTCCTCCTGACCCAAAACTGACAAGACACGGGCAACTCAACGGTGTTTACGAGGCGAGAGTGCGGGAGTAAGATGGGAGAAGTGAAATGAGTTTGTTGCGTTGCGCGCTCCCACTCGCCTTTGAGTAAAACGCGATAGTAGAGACTTCCCTCGAGGAGAAACCACAATGGCCACCGCGACTCTGACCAAGCCCGCAGCGAAGGGAGGCAGCTTCCTGCTGGAAACGCCGCAGGCGAGCGACGTTTTCACGCCTGCCGATTTGACGGACGATCAGAAACTAATCGGGCAGACGGCCGAAGAATTTGTGGTGAAGGAAGTGTTGCCGTTGGTGAAGGACCTGGAGAACAAAAAGCCGGGCCTGATGCCGCAACTGGTGAAAAAGGGCGGCGAAGTGGGACTGATGGGCGGCGGCGTGCCGGAAGAATTCGGCGGCGCGGGCCTCGACAAAATTGCGACGACGGTGCTGACGGAAAAGCTGTCGATTTACGGCGGGTTCGCGGTAACACACGGGGCGCACGCGGGCATCGGGACGCTGCCCATCGTGTACTTCGGCACGGAAGCGCAGAAGAAAAAGTATTTGCCGAAGCTGGCAACGGGCGAGTGGATCGGAGCGTACTGCTTGTCGGAGCCGCAGGCGGGTTCGGATGCGCAAAATTCCCTGACGCGCGCGGAGCTGAACGCCGAAGGCACGCACTACATCCTGAACGGGCAGAAGATGTGGATCACCAACGGCGGCTTCGCTGACGTGTACATCGTGTTCGCGAAGGTCAACGGAGAAAAATTTACGGCGTTCATCGTGGAGCGTACGTTCCCGGGTTTTAAGCCCGGCAACGAAGAGCACAAGATGGGAATTCACGGAAGTTCGACGACGCCGATTTTCCTGGAAAACTGCAAGGTGCCGAAGGAAAACGTGCTGCACGAAATCGGTCGCGGGCACATCGTGGCGTTCAACATTTTGAATGCGGGACGGTTCACGCTGGGAGCGTCGTGCGTGGGCGGTGCGAAAAACGTGCTGACGACGGCGTCGAAGTATTCGAAGGAGCGGAAAGCGTTTGGCAAGCAAATCGGCGACTTCGGCATGATGAAGGAAAAGCTGGCGGAGATGGCCATCCAGATTCTTGCCGTGGAGTCGATGGTGTACCGCTCGGCAGGAAACATTGAAGGCGCGATGACCGCGGCAGTGGGCTCGGGCGATGAGATTCAAAACACAATGAAAGTCCTTGAAGAGTACGCGATCGAAAGCTCGATTGCCAAGGTGTACGGCAGCGAGATGCTGGACTTTGTGGTGGACGAAGCGGTGCAGATTTTTGGCGGCTACGGATTCCACGAGGAATATCCGGTGTGCCGCGCGTACCGCGATTCGCGCATCAATCGGATCTTTGAAGGCACGAACGAAATCAACCGCATGCTGATCATCCAGATGCTGATGAAGCGGGCGATGGGCGGACAATTGCCGTTGATTCCTGCAGCGATGAAGCTGGCGGATGAGATTCTGGCAGGGCCCTCGTTTGAAGAAGCGCCGGAGGGCGTGCTGGCTGACGAGGCGCGCGTGGTGGGGAATGCGAAGAAAATGTTCCTGCAGGCGGCGGGCGGCGCGGTGCAGAAGTACCGCGAAAAGCTGGCGGACGAGCAGGAATTGATCGGCTCGCTTTCGAACATCGTAATGGAGATTTATGCGATGGAGTCCACATTGCTGCGTGTGCAGAAAGCGGCGGCGAACAAAGGCGAAACTGCGTCGCAAATGATGATCGACGCGGCAAAGATTTTTATCAACGATGCGGCAGAACGGGTGGAGCACGAGGCGAAGCGCGCCATTGCCGCGGTGCATGAAGGCGACATGCTAACAACGCAAATGGCGGTGCTGAAGCGCTTCGCGAAGCGCGCGCCGGTGAACACCATCGCGCTGCGGCGGCGCGTAGCGGCGGCCGTGCAGTCGCAGGACCGCTATCCATTCGAGGGACGCTAGAAGAAGGATCAGTTCTAAGTCCCAAGTTATAAGTCTTAAGTCAAAAGCAAGAAGGAGTTTTTGGAGCCGGGAGGGAACTCCAAGGATTCCGGGCCACAAATTCACTTAATTCAGTTGCCGCTTCCGCAGGGAAAGCCGCGCGCATTTCGCGGCTCCTAAACCGATTTAGAACCCCGTATCGGCAAGGACACAGTGGTTTGAAGCCTTTTGCAAAGGCTTGCAAGCAGTTCCCTAAAATAAACTCAAGCAAGAAATTCAAGAGAAAGCGAAAGTACGACAGGGAATGCCTCGAAAGCTCCTCATCCTTGCCGCGGCTATCGTCGCGCTACATCTGCTCGAAGCAGCGACGCTTGGGACTTCCACGAACGGATCCTTCCTTGCGAATCTCCTCCAGGTCTTTGCTTGCGGCCTTGCCGCGGTGATGGCGTTTGGAGCGTCGCGCCGGGGACGCGGATTAAGCCGGCCCTTCTGGCTGCTTGTCGGGCTGGGCATTTCGATGTGGGGCCTGGCGAATCTTGGCTGGATGTACTACGAGGTGGTGCTGCACAGCGAACCGCCGCAGGCTTCCGTGGTGCGATTCCTGTTCGGTTTTGAAGATGTAGTCATCGCCCTGGCCCTTTTCCTGGACCAGGACAAGGATTCTCCGCGGGTCGGCGTGGAAACTGCGCTCGATTTTGTCCAAATCGGCATCGTGTTTTTCTTTATCTTCCTGGAGTTTTACTTCTTGCCTGCCCGCCAACTGGATGAACATTCGGCGTTTCTGCGGGAAATGCGCGTGGAGAACCTTGAAGACGTGATGGTGGTGGCCCTGGCGGGTTTCCGGGCGTTGACCGCCAGGAAGCTGCATCTTCGCAAGCTTTATGGGGGTCTGACCCTCTATTTTCTGGTCGTGACGGTATTCGCGGCGGCGGCGCAGTATTTGCAGAGCGTTCAGCCAACTCCAACGGGGACGCTGCGCGATCTGCTGTGGACCCTGCCGTTTCTCGCGGGCGCATTATGGGCCGCTCAGTGGAAACCGGAAGGCGCGGAGGAAAGTGGTCCGCCGACACCGCGAAAAACATTAAGCGAATTGTTGATCACAAACGGCACGCTGGCGCTGGCGCCCTTGATCATTCTTTTTCAAGTTTCGCAACTCCAGGCGGAGTGGCGATTGCTTCGCTTTTCGCTCCTCGGGATTTCCATCGTGTGTTACGCGGCGCGGCTGGGAATCAGCCAGTATCGAGAGGCGAAAAGCGCGAATGAAGTGATCACCCACGCGCTGGCCATGGAATCCGCCGCGGACGGTATTTCCATCGTCGGTGCGAAAGGCGAGCATGTGTACGCCAACTCCGCATTCGCGAAAATGCTGGGATTTGAAAACGCCTCGGGAATCATCGGGAAAGGCTGGCGTGAAGTTTACGACGTGAGAGACACAGAGCTGCTGGAAGACCACGTTCGCGAGTCCCTCGAAAAGACAGGCAAGTGGTCTGAGCAGGTGTCTCTGAGCCGCCGGGATGGTACGCGGATTCCCACGGAGATGACCATCACGGCGATGCCCCAAGGTGGTGTGGTGTGCGTGGCGCGGGACATCAGCGACCGGCTAAAGGCCGAGCGAGCACACTTGGAAACGGAAGCCAAATACAAGATGTTCATCGAGCAAGTGGCGGCGGTGAGTTACATCGCCGAAGTGGGATTTCACGGCAAATGGCACTACGTGAGCCCGCAGGTAGAGGCCATCTTTGGCTACATGCCGGAGGAATGGCTGGTGGGTTCCGAGAATTGGACTCGCCTAGTCGTCGACGAAGATCACCCGCTCATCGAAGCCGCGGAAGAGAATTGCATGCGCGCCAAGCGGTTTCAGGCGGAATACCGGCTCAAGCGGAAAGATGGCCGGATCATCTGGGTGAGCGACAATGCGGTTTTCGTGCCTGGAAGCGAGAGCCATCCGCTGATGGAAGGCATCATCGTTGACATCACGGAAAGACGGGTGCTGGAAGATCAGTTGCAGCAGGCGCGTCGCATGGAAGCTGTGGGCAGGCTCGCGGGAGGAGTGGCCCACGATTTCAACAATCTGCTGACGATTATCAAAGGCTATGTCGAACTGGCTTTGAACCGCGTCGGCGGACAGTCGGAACTCCGTGGGAACATCCAGCAAATCGCAGATGCGGCGGAGCGAGCCGTGACGCTGGTTAGGCAACTGCTGGCGTTCAGCCGCAAGCAGGTGTTGAAACCGAAAGTGCTGGATTTGAACGCCGTCGTCCTGAACATGGACAAGATGGTGCGGCGCTTGATAAACGAAAACATTGAAATGAGAACGAGCGTCGAGAAAAACCTGGGCGCGGTGAAGGCCGACCCGGGCCAGATTGAACAGGTCATTCTCAACTTGATCGTGAACGCGCGCGACGCCATGCCGGACGGGGGCAAGCTGTGGATTGAGACCAGGAATGTCGAACTGGAATCAGGCCTAGCGAATGACCAGGCGTCCATTCAACCGGGGCTGTATGTAATGCTCAGCGTCAGGGATACCGGCGTGGGGATCAGCGCGGAGATGCTTCCCCATATCTTCGAGCCCTTTTACACGACAAAGGAAAGCAGCCGCGGCACCGGTCTGGGACTTTCCACGGTATACGGCATCGTCAAGCAAAGCGGCGGGCACATCGGGGTCGCCAGCGAATTAGGGAAAGGCACGACGTTCAAGGTGTATCTGCCGCGGGTGGAAGAGGCGGCGCAGCGGCCGCAAAAGGCGGAGTGGGCCGAGCCAGCAACGGGCGGCGGCGGAGAAACAATCCTGCTGGTTGAGGACGAGCCGGCGGTGCGCGAACTGGCGCGCACGGTTCTTTCCGAACAGGGATACAGCGTCATCGAGGCGCAAAATTCTGAAGACGCAGTGCGGCTGGCGGGAAAGCACAGATCCGAAATCCATTTGTTATTGACTGACGTGGTGATGCCGGGAATGAGCGGGCGTGACTTGGCCAAACATTTGACGGCGCTTCACCCCTATCTTCGCGTGCTCTACATGTCCGGTTACACGCACAACGTGATCGGCGAAAACGGCACGCTTGAAGAAGGCTTGTCTTTCCTGCAGAAACCGTTTTCTCCCAAAGCCTTGACGCTAAGAGTGCGCGAGACCCTGGACCGTCCCGTGGTTGCGGATTGATTTGCTTCGGCTGCGTTATTGAGGTTTGACGGGAGTTTCGGACGCGGGTTCCGCTCCTTTAGGCTTGGCGATTGTCGAAAGCGTTTCCACGTTGAATTTCTTGTAGTCCGAGTAACGCGTTACGAAGCTCACCTTGAAACCTTTCACCAACAAGACGCGCGCCCCAAGATGGCCCTCCATGTAGGTCGGAAGCCAGACTTCATCGTTGATATAGGCTTGCTCGAAAACGAAGCTCGTACCTTTCTGCACATTGGCGAGCAGCCCGCCTGCAATTTTTACGTCGCCGACAAAATAGGCCTCCAGCCGCGCCACATCGTGGGCTTTTTCGTCAACCCAGACCACCCCGGCGAGCTTCTGGACAACCTTTTCTTCAAGCTTATGCGGCTTGAATTCAGGGTTAGGCTCAAAATCGAAGACCAAGACGTCCTGTCCGCGAAAGCGCTCGCGGCGCGGGTTCACGAACTGGCAAGCGCGCAGAAAAACCTCAATGCCGGGCTCATCTTTGTCTTCGTTCTTTCCTTGTTCCTTGGCCTTTTCTTCTTTAGCTTCTTTTTTTGCCTGGCGCTTCTGGTGCTCTTCGATGCGCTTTCGCACCCGCTCGCTTTCCTTTTCTTGTTCTTTTTCGTCGAGCGGCTTGCCATCCTTTTTCACCAACGTGGTGATTTCATCGCCGTCCAGGTAGAAAAACGTGGATTCGCGCGCCTCGTGCTTCTTCACTTTTCCCGCGCCGTCGTATTCGGTTTCTTCTTCCGTTTCGGTGCCTGCGTAGTTTTCCTTGATCTTGTCAATGGCTTTCTGGTTGTCGTCGATTTCCTTGAAGAGTGCCTTGAGGTCCGGCAGTTTGATCTGGGACTTGATCGGGAAATCGAAGACGCGCTCGCCAATCGTGCCGTTGACGACGGCGCGCGTTACGGTTATGTCGTACTTCGGGCCGCTCCGGTGAAGTTCGATCTTGTTGGGAAGTTTGACTCCCTCCACCGCCCGGTAGTCATCGTACAAAATCTCTTGTTCCACTCCGCCAACGGTCGCGGCTTCTTTCACGATCAGGTGAGTCTGCGGATCGAAAAATACGCGGCGTTTCATGCCCGTGGCGCTAGTGACGTCAAGCTCCAGGGCATCTTTGCCGCGGACTTGCGCGTGGCCCACAAACGTCAGGGCTATCTTTTCCTTCTTTGGATTTACGAGGCGGGAGTTGTAATACTGGGCGGCGGCTTCCAGTTGCATCCCCTCGGCACCCACGAGTGTACCGAGCTCTCCCGCCGCATCCCGGTGCCACGCGGATTTGCCATTGTAAGCCTCGATCAGATTCTGGTCGTCTACGAGCAGTTCCATGTAGTAGCGATTGGGCAGTTTGGTATCGAGCGTGAAAGTGCCCGACTTACCGTCGTCGGTGGTAAACGTGCCTTCCAATGCCAGCGTGCGGACTTTCGATAGAGCATGGCCGCCCCCCGCTGCCTTCACGTACTGCTCGACAATCTTAGCCGGCTCCTGGCCGTGGGCCATCGGCAAGAGGACACAGCAATAAAGAAACGGTGCGCCAGCGAAGCGCACTATAGGAAGACGGCGGAGCATACGCGTCGCCATGGGGTTCATCCCATAGAACGCAGTTCGCCCCCAAAAAGTTGCTAAGAAAATGAAGGAGACTTGGCTTCGCGCCGAGGAAAACTCAATGAGACAGAAGGACCGGGCTGCCGGGAAACGGAGAGGTTTCAAAGGCGCCAAGCAGGAGGAGGTAAATATGGTAGGCGGACAGAGAGTTGATCCTTATTTGAATTTCCGGTTTCGAGTCGAAATCGAAGGCATCCAGCAAGCCGGGTTCATGGAGTGCACGGGCCTGGGATCGCAAATCGAAGTTGTCGAGTATCGCGAAGGAGGCGAAAATGCGTCAGTTCGCAAGCTGGCCGGAAAGGTGTCTTACCCGGATATCGTCTTGAAATGGGGCGTCACTGATTCCCAGGAACTCTATCAATGGCACTTGCAGGCGATCCACGGAAACCTGGTGAGGAAAAACGGCTCCGTAGTGCTGCTGGATTCCCAGGGCAACGAGAAGCTGCGGTGGAATTTCTTTAACGCCTGGCCCAGCAAATGGACGGGGCCGACGCTTAATGCCAAGGACAACAATGTAGCCATCGAGGAACTGACGCTTACTTGCGAACGACAAGAGCAGGCCGCTTAGACGCGACGACTCGCACATGCGAGCGGGCCAATGCAACGAAGTCGCGGCGTCGACCGTTAGTTCGAAGCCTTGGGACGATTCAAATACTTCTCGTACAGGCGATGGTGCTTGTTTTCGGTTGAAGTGAGCTGTCCCCTGATAAAGAGATACTTTACGTCGGTCGTCAATTCCAGGGGATCTCCGTTGGTGACGATAACGTTGGCGATTTTGCCTTGTTCGAGTGTGCCGATCTGGCTCCCAAGCCCAAGAATCTGCGCAGGATTAATGGTGACGGCGCGCAGCGCCTGGTCGTACGGCAAGCCGTAGGCGACCGCGTTTGCGGCGTTCTGCCCGAGACGGCGCGCAAAGGAGTTATCGAAGCTGGCGATGGCGAACTTTACGCCGGCAGCCGCAAGTTCCGCGGGCTGCGAAAGCTCGCGATCGTATGGATCGTCCTCTTCTTCAGGAAGCGAGAGCATGGGGCGCAGAATGACCGGGACATCCTTCGAGCGGAGAAGGTCCTTCACTTTGTAGGCCTCTCCGCCGCCGGCCAGGACCATTTTCAGCTTTTGCTTGTCGCAGAACTCCACGGCATTGCGAATGTCGCGCGCGCGATCGGCAAACACCAGTACGGGCAGTTCGCCGCGAACGACCGGAGCCAATGCTTCCAGTTTCAGGTCGCGGTCGTATTTTGATACCGAGCCTTTCTCCATTGCCTGAGCGTAGTGGCGGGCGCGGTCCATCCAGTCCGTGAGTTCGTTGATTTGCCTGTCGTATTCCTGCTTGGCTTCCGTGTAGGGCTTTTCCTTGCGCGAGAAAGTGGAAAAGTCGAACGTCTGGGTTTGAATTTCCGGAAAATTGAGCACCATGGCGGCGCTCTTTTTAATCAACATTTCGTCGACGGTCCAGCCGGCGAGATGAATCGCCGATGCCTGGCCGCCGAGCGTTCCCCGCCCACCGCCAGAGTCAAAGCCGCCGCTTCCGGGAACGGCCAGAACTTCGGTGATGCCGGAAGCACGCGTAACGGGAATGTGTTCGCTCGAGGGCGAAACGGCGGTTGCGGCGACAACATCCGGGTTGTAACTGCCGGTCTCCGAGGAGTCGACGGTGGCGTTCACCGCGCCGATTTCGCTCAAGCCCATCTGCGTGACCGCATCAAATAGACCGGGATAAACCTGCAAACCCTTGGCGTCAATCACCTGAGCGCCGGCGGGAACCTCCACGCTGGAGCCCACCGCGGCAATCTTACCGTCGCGGATGACCAGCGTGCCGTCCTCTATTGGAGAACCAGCAAGAGTGAATATTTTCGCGTGCGTGATGGCGTAAACCGAAGGCGGCTGCGCTTGCGCGTCCCTGACAGGAGCAAGAAGGAAATACAGGAAATTGAGGAGACAAAGAATGTAAAGCAAACGGCGAAGATGGCGAGCCTTGCTCACAGCGCACCCCCTTGAGAATTCGCAGCGGCTGTGGGCGTCGGACTCGGTGCGGGTGTCTTGGGTTTTTCCTCGGGCTTCTTTTCCGGCGGCTTCTTTTCTTCGGGTTTCTTCTCGGTTTTCTTTAATTTTTCAGTGAGCGCCTTCTTCTCCTTCTCAATTTCCGCGCGGTTGGCAATGTCTTTCTCGCGGTCGAAGTAGACGCGGCCATCGATGAGAGCTTTTTGCACCACGGCATACGCGCTGAGCGGATCGTGATTGTAAATGGCCAGGTCGGCATCTTTGCCAACATCGATTGTGCCAACGCGCTTGTCGATCCCGAGCTGGATGGCGGGATTCAATGTGACCATCTTCAGCGCCTCGTCGTGAGAGAGGCCGCCATACTTCATGCTCTTGGCGGCTTCCTGATTGAGGTGCGTGGCTTCCTCGGCGCTGTCCGAATTGATGGAGACGATCACTCCGCGGCGGGTCATCAGGGCCGCGTTGTAAGGAATGGCGTCATAAGCTTCGACTTTATAGGCCCACCAATCCGAAAAGGTGGACGCGCCAACTCCAGCAGCGGCAAGTTCGTCGGCGACTTTGTAGCCTTCCAAAACATGCTGGAACGTGCGGACCTTGAAACCGAATTCCTTGGCCACGCGGAGGAGCATCAGGATTTCATCCTCGCGATAGCAATGTGAGTGCACGTAGCGCTTGCCTTCGAGGACTTCGACGAGGGGTTCGAGTTTCAGGTCGCGGCGCGGCGGAATGAGGTTTTTTTCGCCGGCGGCAACGCGTTTGTTGTAGTCGTCCCAGGTTTTCTTGTAATCGCGCGCCTCGCTGAAAGCCCCGCGAATGGTTTCCTCGACGCCCATCCGCGTGGAGGGATAGCGCCGGGGCTGGCCGGGAATGCTGAAATTCGAACGCTTGGGGTTTTCGCCGAGAGCGAACTTGATGCCGGGCATGGCGCCTTCAAACGGAAGCTTGGACGCCGGCTGGCCCCAGCGCAATTTGATGACGAGGGTCTGTCCGCCGATGGAGTTCGCGGAGCCGTGAAGAATGTTGGCGGAAGTGACCCCGCCGGCGAGATCGCGGTAAATGTCGATGTCGTCGGGATCGAGGACTTCCTCCATCGTCACCATGGAAGACACGGAGACACTGCCCTCGTTGATGCTTTCTGCGGCGATGTGCGAATGACAATCGATGATTCCCGGGATCACAAATTGCCCCGAAGCGTCGATGACTTGCGCGCCGGCCGGGGCCTTGATGGACTGGCCGACTTCGGCAATCTTGCCGTCCTTTATGAGGATAGAACCGTGCTCGATAGTGCCGTGAGAAACAGTGAGCACGGTGGCGTTTTGAATCAGGATGACGGAGGGAGCGTCGGGCGGAGTCGCGGCACTGGCTGAATATGCAAAGCAAGAAAGGCCAAGGAGAAAAGGGAAAGCAGAGCGCGCGTTCCCAACGTTGAGCATCTTTGCAACCTTCATTGCGCACCTCCTTGAATGCCCACGCCAGATGCAGCGCTTCCGGGTTTCACGCCGGTGAAATCAAGCGACATGCCCATCACGGCGATGGAGCCTTTCAATGATGTGCCGTCGAAAGTACCCGTGAAAGTGACGTCCGTCGCACCCTCATCGAGCACAATGTTGATGGTGAAACTGAATTTGTCGCCGCTGAGATAGCCGCTGATGATGTTCGCCGTGCCGCGGTGGCTAGTCAGCGAGCCGGAAATTGTGCCATCCTTATCCATGGTGAGGTCAGCGGTGGATTCCTCGGCGCCTTCCGGCGTGTTATAGGAAAGCTTCCACTTTCCGGCGATGTCACCCTTCGGCGGATCCTTCGGTTTTTCCGGCTCGTGCGCTTCAAACCGGCGGCCATCCACAAAAACCATTTTGATTTTCGTTTTTTCGTCGAAAAGATCGCCGTCCGTAACGACAAGGTTCGCGATTTTGCCGTTTTCGATGGAGCCGAGGCGGTCGGCAACGCCGAAGATTTCTGCAGCGGAAAGCGTGAAGGCACGCAATGCAGCCTCGGGTGCAAGTCCCGCGTCAATGGATTTTTTCGCCGCCTTGAGGATGTCTTTGGGAGCGCTGATGCCCCCGGAATAAAACGCGAACTTTACGCCAGCCTTTGCCAAGGCTGCCGGCGTGGATGGCGCGCGATCGCGAAACTGCAGCGTGCGAAGCGATGGCTTGGCTTCCGGGTCGGCGTCTTTTTCCGCTTCGGGCCATTTCAAATCGATGAGCACGGGCAACTTCTTGGCGGCAATTTCGGGAGCGACCTCGTAGCCCATCTGGCCGCCGTAAATCGCGCCGTTGACCTGCCAGCACTCGATGAGCTCAAGCGCGCGGCGAAGCTGCACTCGATTGTTCGCGGGAACAAGAACCAAAGCATGGTCCTCGAGAGCTTCGGCGAGAGCGGCTTCCGTGCGGTCATAGCGGGGACGCGCCATGCCGCGGGGATTTTTTTCGTAAATGGCTTGGGCTTTCACGCTCCAATCCGTATCGAGCCAAACCTGGTGAATGTAGGACAGAACGCCGAGGAGAGAATCCGGAAAGCCGCCGCCAAATCCTCCAGACGTTTGGAAAGAAAGAGGAATGGCCACGGGAGTTTTCACGACGAGGTCGCCGGCACGTTCTCCCGCAAGGTCGAGAACCGCCGCCTGACCGGGGAAGAAGCCGCCCTTGGAAGCGCAAATCACAGTGGTGAAGCCGCCGTTGCGCCACGTTTCAATGCGCTTGTCGCTGAGGTTTGCTTCTTCCGCACCACTGCGCCAGGGCGTGGAGGCGGGGCGATCTTCCGGTCCGTTAGCCCGCTCTTGTGGACGGCGCGGGCCGCCGCCTTCCCCACCGGCGGGAGGCGCAGCGGGAATGCCGACGTCCGTAAATGCATCCACGAGTCCTGGGTAGACGTTCAGGCCCTTGCCGTCAATCACCCAAGCCTCTGGTGGAATGGCGGCATCTTTGCCGATCGCGGTAATGATGCCGCGAGAGACCACGATGGTCGCGCCATCGATCGGCGGTCCGGAGACGGGGAAAACCTTTGCGCCACGTATGACAAAATACTGAGGCTCACCCCCCTGCGCATGAGCTAACGGTGGATGAAAAACCAGAAACAAAAGAGCGGCTAAAAACAGCGCGGACGCACACCCACAGGGCAGTTTGAAGCGCATACGAATCCCCCAGTTATAAGCCTTTGAAGGGCACCGGTTCCGACCTCACGAATAGACGCATGAGGCTATTGCGAAGTTTCCACAGAGTCAAGGTGGGCGCTTGCAAAAATGCGCTTACGGCTTTTTCTTTTTAAAGAGGCCGGAAATGGCGTCGACCGGATTCGTTGAAGTTGCGTTCGGGTTAGCTTGAGATTTGGAGCCTGCGGTCGCGCCGCCTCCCACGCAACCGAGTTGAGATTTCACCAGACTGGCAGCGATCCCCCCGACGTCAGGGACAAATTTCGGCTCGGCAGTTGTACCCTTAACCAGAAAAGGAATGGTGGCACCTTTGCAGTTGCCCTTGCCGCCGCCGATCGCGCCAAGAATCCCTCCGATACCTGAAACTGGCGCGCCACCGGAAGAGGAATAGGTGGCGGTGTTGGCAAGCGTGGCGGCCATTTTGAAGTCGAGAGCATTTTTGGAATCAACGGTGCCCTGGCCGACCAGGGTGCCGAGCGCCGGGATCACCGCATTGAAATTCTTCGCCTGGAGGCCATCCGGGGCCATGCGCACGTCCGAAGTGAGTTTGTCTATCAGGAGATCGCTGCCGGTCTTGATTCCGGTAAGCGCAGTGACGGCAGACATTTTCGACCCGAGATCAAAGCCCGCCAGCTTTCCGTTGAACAATCCAATGTTGCCCGTAGTGACGAGCTTGTTCGTCGGACCCGTGATGTCGAGGTCGGAATTTAGCGTTCCGGCCGCGAGAGAAGCGCCTTTCGGCAGATTAATGCCAAGCGCCGGAAGAAATGCTTCCAGGTCTTTGGCGGGCATGTCTTTGGCGTCTACTTTTATTTTGACAGTGGTGGCCTCTCCTTCAGTTGCATACGTGCCGCTGGAGTGCGCGACCGCGGTGCCGACGTTCAAGACCGAAGGGTCGAGAACTCCGGTATTCTTCCGCAGATTGTACTTCGTATGAAAATCGACCGTGACGGGAACGCCCGCGGGCGAGCCACCTGCAATCAGCAATGCCTTCGAGAGTTTCACGCTCCCTTTGGTTTCCGCTTCACCGCCCTTCGACGTAAGCGTACCATTCAGATCGACAATGCCGCCGAGACCTAACGAGGAATCCAGAAAGCCCGTTGAAGCAAGATTTAGGGAGCTGACCTCAAGCTTAGCGTCCAGAGGAGTGAGTGAGGTGTCTTCTTGATCTAGCGGTCCGGCCGTGCCGTCGAGCTTGAACTTGCCTCCATCCGGAAGGTCCGCGGTCACCGTGACGGGAAACTTCGAGACCATGGAAACGTCAGACGCGGTGATATTGAGATTGTCGTAGGTGCTGCGCTTCTGCGAATTCGTTGCGCCCACGGTGATCTTGCCATTCTTCAGCAAAAGTTTCGCGATTGAAAGCTCCGGCGCGGCGGCCTTTTCCGAAGGAGCCTGCTTGGCTTGGGCTTTTGCCGCCGGGCCGCCAAGCGACGAGAAGTTCCACACGCCGGCAGGATTGTGCAGCAGCGTGACCTGGGGCGTGTCAATGGTTACGCCGGTAATGTTCAGCGTCTTCGAGAAAATCAAGGGCATGAGCTCCACTCCGACCTTCAGGGATTTTGCGGTCAGAAAGGGCGCAGAACTGAACTTAGGATCGTCGCCGATGGAAAGGTTTTCGGCCGAAAGCGAGCCACTGAGAAGCGAAAGGCTCAGATCTCCTAGCTGAACCTTGCGCCCCAGGGCCGCGGAAGCTTTTTCTTCGATGGTGGGGCGGAACTGATTCACGGGAATCAGGAACGGAACAATGAGGATCAAAACAACCAAGACACCGATAACAATGAGCACAACGCGGAGCTTGCTGCCCATACGGACCTCCTGTGCGGAAGGGTTCTCTATAGCTTGGACGGAGAAACGCATCATAACACAACCGGCTTTGAGCTTCTGTGCAGACGGCCGAAAGTCTGGCGGCAGGCGCAGGGAGGGCCTGCATCGGTGGGGAACAAAGCGGCTGCAACCCGACCAACGCGCGGTGAAATTGCGCTATCCTAATAATGTGAGACTTCTAGGGAGTTCAATGCCCCGGTGGGTGAGCCAAGCTCTTGCGTGTGGAAGGAAACCTGTTCCGTTGGAGCCTGCGAACCGGGAGCGGAGACGTTCCGAGAGCGGCGTAACACTGCTCGAGCTGATTATCGCGACATCCATCCTTCTGGTGCTTGCCACCGCCGCATTGCCCGTCGTGCGCTTTAGCGTTCAGCGTACAAAGGAAGCACAGCTTCACAAAGCGCTTCGCGACATCCGCAACGCCATCGATAGCTACAAGGACTATGCGGACCGCAACCTGATTCGCGTGGAAGTCGGAAGCGAAGGGTATCCTCCGGACCTGGAGACGCTCGTGAAACCCATCCAGATTGGCGCCGGTTCCGACCGCAAGGTTCGCTTCTTGCGCCGCATCCCCGTGGACCCCATGACCGAACGCGCGGAATGGAATTTGCTGGCCGTGCAGGACGATCCTGATTCCACCTCCTGGGGAGGCAAGAACGTGTTCGACGTCCACTCGAAATCCCAGGGAACAGCGCTCGATGGAACGCGCTACTCGGATTGGTAGAACGCATTCTCGCTTTCGTTGAGCGCTCCCATTCTCACCGCAAACCTTGTCCGCGACTCGTTTCGGCCCCTGCGCTTAGTGAATCCGCTCACAACCCCGCTAGACGGCCAAGCGTGCCTCGGCGTTCCACTCGCTGCATGATAAGACGTATTACAATGGAGCCGTGGGGCTGTAGCTCAGATGGATAGAGCAGCAGTTTCCTAAACTGCGTGTCGGGAGTTCGAATCTCCCCAGCCCCACCATCTTGCAAGTTCTCCGTTTCCGGTGAAACGCCAACCCATTTGGTGTCTGTCTGGTCGCTAGTAGGATTTCAGCATCGCACGAATCGTCATGTCCGTCACTTCCGCCGTGCGTGGCAGCCTCAGGGAATGAATCACCATTTCAGCGACGTCTTGGGGCTGTACGAGTAGTTCTGGCTTGTAGGGGCGTCCTTCTTTCGCGAAAGTCTTCTCGGTGCGCGGTGTGGCCACACGGCCGAGATACACGCTCAAGACACGAATGCCGTCGGGATTGACTTCCTCGCGCAAACTGTCGGCCGTAGATCGAAATGCGTGCTGCGTCGCCGAATACAGGGCAGCGTTGGCGCCGGAGCGCAGACCGGCCGTGGAATTAACAAAAACGATCTGGCCCTGCACCTTGCGCAAGATAGGCAGCGTCGTCTGCAACAGGGCGTAGTAACTGCGGAGATTGGAGCGATACATCAAATCCAGGTCGGCCAGCGAAAACTTTGCCAGCGGACCATGCACGATGGTTCCGCCACACAGCACCAGAATGTTCAACCGGCGGGCTTCGCACTCGAGTTTTTCTCCCAGGTTGCGTACGTCATAATCGCAAGTGAGATCCAGGGAACAAGCATGCCCGCGCGAGCCGAGTGCCTGCGCCTGCATTGCGACTTCTTCCAGAGCTTCTTTGTGCCGGCCTACCAGCCAGACCTCGGTTCCCTGTGCCGCCAGGGAAAGCGCGAGAGTCTTGCCAATACCGCTGCTCGCCCCCGTCACCACGGCTACGTGATTCTTAAGGCTCTCCATCCGCAGGTCCACCCACAAGGCGTTAATACGATTTCTGCATGGGCCGGATACTGATGTCCGTGACCTCGGCAGTGCGCGGCAGTCGCAGAGCGTGCGTCACCATTTCCGCCACGTCTTCTGGTTGCAGCAATAGCTCCGGTTTGTAGGCCCGCCCTTCTTTGGCGAAAAGCTTTTCCATGCGCGGCGTAGCAGTACGGCCGGGGAAAATGCTTAGCACGCGAATGCCGTCCGCGTTGACTTCGTCGCGCAGGCTGTCGGCGATGGAGCGAAAAGCGTGCTGTGTCGCGGAGAACTGTCCCGCGTTCGCTGGAGAGCGCAGCCCGGCGGAAGAATTCACGAAAACAATCTGTCCCTTCGCCTTACGCAAGAGCGGCAGCATCGTTTGAATCAAAGCATAATGCCCGCGCACGTTAGAGCGATACATCAGGTCGAGGTCCGCGAGTGGAGCTTTCTCCAACGAACCATGAGCGATGGCGCCTCCGCAAAGCACCAGAATGTTCAACCCCGCCGCTTCGTGTTGCAGCTTCTCTCCCAGAGCTCGGATGTCCTCATCCTTTGTGAGATCCAAAGAACTGGTGTGTGCCAGCACTCCGGCTTTCTGAGCTTCCTTGGCCGTCTCGCCGAGCGCTTCTTTGTGTCTGGCGGCAAGAAAGAGTTCTGCGCCTTGACCCGCAAGGGTAAGGGCGATGGCTTTGCCGATGCCGCTGCTCGCCCCCGTCACTACAGCCACTTGATTCTTCAAACTGTCCATATTGTCTGTCACAGCCTCCGCTGACCGAGCCCACAGGAATTGGATTTTCAATCCGGAATTCGTGCGAAGACCGTCACGAGAAATCCATTCCGCCTGTCGGAGTTTACACTGAGGAGGAACGTTGTTTCCAAGATTTCGATTTGTAGTATCCGTTTCCCATCCTCAAGCGAGCGCCAACTCCGGCCGTGTTATCATGACAAAATGCACCTCGGCTCCTGGGCTCTGCGACTCGGCGCGATATTGCTGACATGCGCCGAAACCATGGCTGCACAGCAAGGGCCAAAACCAAAGGATCTCCCCGAAGCTCCGGTACCCAAGCAGGTACAGGCTCCTGGTAAGCACGACAGCGCCTTGCAGGCGACTTTTGAAATTCTGGGACGGCGCTCAATTTTTTTCCCCGACCTGGCCGCGAGTCCTGGCCCTCTTAACAGCAAACAGAAATTGGAACTCTTTTTGGACAAGAGCGTCGCGCCCTCGCGGTTTCTTTCTTCCTCTATTGGAGCAGGCATTCGCCAGGCAGAAGGTTCCCTTCCCGACTACGGGCAGGGAATGAGTGGATACGGCAAGCGTCTCGGTTCTTCCATGGCCACCGGAGCTTCGACGGAATTCTTCGGCACTTTCTTGTTCGCGTCGGTTTTGCGCCGTGACCCGCGCTACTTTGTAAGCTTGCGCGGCGGACCTTGGCGTCGCATGGGCTACGGTCTCAGCCGCCTGGTTGTAACGCGCACTGATGCAGGAACGGAGGGCGTCAATTGGCCCGGGATGCTTGGGCCGTTATTTGCCGAGAGCCTGGCGAATAGCTACCTCCCGGTGAAAGAACAAACCGCGGGCCGGACATTTCGCCGTTACGGCTTGCGGCTCGGGTTCACGGCTGGCTCAAATATCGTTAAGGAATACTGGCCGACGATCTTCCGGAGTTTACGCATTGCGAAGATCGCTCCGGGCTTGAATCCCAATTCTTCTCCCGCGCTGCCTGGGCCACCTGCACCGCAGCACTTCTTGCCATGACAATTCCGCGCGTCAGTTGACCGGCTTGACGTCTTCCATCAGAGCGAAAAATCCTTCCGCAAGCGTCGGATGAATGTACACCGCGCCTTTTAGAAGCGTGTAGGGCTGGTTCGCCAGCATCATCGCGCCTAGAATCTGCACCAGCTCGCCGCCCTCGGATGCAAGAATGGATGCGCCGAGAATTCGGTCATTCGTGGCATCAACGACGATTTTCATCAGTCCGGCGGTTTCTCCGCGTTCGATGGCACGCGCGACATGCGTCATTGGACATCTTCCAATTTTCAGCTTGTGGCCCTTCGCGCGAGCCTCTTTTTCCGTGATGCCCACGCCGCCGAGCTGTGGATCGGTGAACACGCAATAAGGGACGAGCCTGTTTTCCGTGCTGAGATTTTTCCCTTTCACGACGTTTGCATAGACGATTTGAAAATCGTTGTAAGAAATATGCGTGAAAGCAGGCCCGCCTTTGCAGTCGCCCAGTGCCCAGATTCCGGGCGCGCTCGTTTCCAGACGCGCGTTCACCTTGATGGAGCCGTCTTTGTTCGTGGCCACCCCGGCTTTATCGAGGCCCAAACCATCCGTGTTCGGAATGCGTCCGGTCGCAACCAACAGGTGAGAGCCTTTGATTTCCTGCGCGCTCGCAGCGACATTGCACGAAAGAGCGATCAAACCGTCTTTCTGATGCGCAGCTTCCGTGCGGCCGTTCAAGACAAACTCCACACCTTCGGCTTCCAGCGCCCTCTGCAATTCCGCCGCGATCTCCGGATCTTCCCGCGGGACAATCCGCGACCCTTGTTGAATGACACTGACGCGGCTGCCAAAGCGGCGGAACATTTGCCCAAATTCCAGTCCAATATATCCACCGCCAAGAACCAGCAGGTGATCGGGAACACTAGTGAGCTGCATGATCGACTCGTTGGTGAGAAAAGGCACGTCGCGCAAGCCGGGAATCGCCGGAATGCTCGGGCGGCCGCCGGTGTTAATGAAAATTTTCTCGCTTTCTATGGTTTCCTCGCCGAGCTGTAGCTGATGCGGCGAAACAAATTGCGCGCGCTTCCGGTAGAGGCGAATGTTCTTGCGTTCATCCACGCGCCTTTGCTGGCCGCCTCGAAAGCTCAGCACCACCTCATCTTTCTGCGCCACAATTTTTGCAAGATCAACACTGACTCCGGTCGTATTTACGCCCCAGCGCGCCGCATTTCGCGCGTAGTGAGCGACCTGCGCCCGGTGCACCATCGTCTTCGTCGGCGTGCAGCCGACGTTAATACACGTCCCACCCAGATTTTTCTCCTCGACGAGCGCGACAGACCACCCCAAATCCGCAAGCCGAAACGCAAGTGGATTTCCAGCCTGGCCGGAGCCGACAATGATGGCGTCATATCTCATGGGAAGCTTCCTCCCCTGCGTTGGCGCACTAAGACTCTAACACCGTGTGCGTCACGCCCTGACGGCGACCATGCCATTAAGTGTGGCCGACCAAACAGCCAAGTATCGAGTGCGAAACACTGGTACCCCAGTAGCGTTGACCTATGGAAATTCCGCTGGGTACTGTGCCAAGTAGGGCGCCCGGGTGTCCGTGGATGCGTGTCCGCTGAAGGAACGTCAGGCGAAAGAAATACTTAGGTCCAGAAACACAGGCCCTTAGCCCTCCCTGACGGGGTGAAGTCTGCCCGGATGAATTTGGGATTTTTGCGAGGCGCTTTTCTTGAGATAGGCGCCCGCCTGCAGATGGAAACGGTAACCAAAGCCGGAAGATATGAGATCGTCGGTGAACTCGGCCGCGGCGCCATGGGTATTGTCTACAATGCCGTCGACCCGGTTATTGGCCGCACGGTCGCAGTAAAAACGATACGGCTAAGCGAAGAAGGTACCGGCCTCAAGCATGACGAACTCCTGGCGCGGTTCCAGACCGAAGCACGCGCAGCCGGCCTGCTTACCCACCCCAATATCGTGGTGGTCTTCGACGCCGGCGAAGAAGACGGCCTCTACTACATCACTATGGAATTGGTGGAAGGCAAGAGCCTCCAGGCCCTCCTGGACGGCGGACATTCCTTCCCTCTGCCCCGCACCCTGCGCATCCTGGATCAAACCTGCAGCGCCTTGCAGTTCGCCCATGAACGCAACGTGGTTCACCGCGACATCAAGCCCGCCAACTTGATGCTCACTGCCGACGACACCGTCAAAATCACCGACTTTGGCACCGCCAAGATTCTTCAGTTCGGCGCCACGCAGCAAACCTCGCACGTCATGGGGACGCCCAGTTACATGTCTCCGGAACAGGTGAAGGGGCGCGCCGTGGACGGACGCAGCGATATTTTTTCGCTCGGTGTCATGCTCTATGAAATGGTGACCGGCGAAAAGCCTTTTCCCGGACAGAACATCACCACGGTCATCTACAAAATCGTCAATGAAGACCCTGTCCCGCCACGCCAGATCGACGCCTCCATTCATCCTGGGATCAGCGCCGTTGTAATGAAGGCGCTGACCAAAGAGCCGGAGCAGCGCTATCAGACTTGCCGCGAAATGCTGGAAGACTTGCGGAATTACCGCGCTCAGGGCACGGCCGGAGGGAATCCCAACGCGACTATGGTGATGGGTGGCGCCTCGCCAGCCGCAACCATTGCCACCGGCAACACCGGCGGGCGTGGACTCGCAGGCCACGGCGCTCCAGAAGATGATCCCACCGTTATCGCCACGGCTCGCTCCCTCAGCGCACGCGGGGCTTCGCCCGGGCAGACGCCGGTGGTGCGCCGCACCGGAACCATCGCGCCTCCCGTTGAGCCGCCGAAGAAAAAGAGCGTCGTCGGCACGATTTTCGCGGCTCTTCTGCTCCTCGCGGTGATTGTGTACGGCGCGAATAAGATGAAGCCTGTTTTCGAGGCCGCGCGTGTGCTGCATAACTCTCAAGTCAAAGAGAGCCAATCTGGCAGCTCCGCAGGAGCTTCAACGGGAACCACGCCGGACAGTTCCGGGGCGAACTCTCCGACGACTGACGCTTCTCAGGGTTCGAATGAAACTGCAACCGGCACTGCCGATACAAACGTTGATCCGAAGCCGGTGGATTCGGCTGAGAAGGCCGCCCCCAAGAAGCCCGAAAACTTTCTCATTCCCAAAGCGGCGGAGTACAAAGGCCGCATCGAAGAAGCCATCTCCGAAAAGGGACTTGCCGGACGCGCGAGGGTTCAAGGAACTGGCAACACGCTGACTCTGGCCGGGAAGCTTCGTCCCTCCGAGCATGGGGAACTCTTAAAATTCTTGCGCAACGCACCCTCAAGCGTGCACGTCATCGATCACCTTGAATACGACGATACGGCAGTGACTGCACCCGGCGGCTCCGACGAAGGCAGCCACCCGGTTCCAGCGGCTGGACGCGGAGCCATTCACGTAGTCACTGACGTGATTGGCGCGACGGCTGTTCTCCATGGCCCAGCTGGCCACGTCCTGAGCAAGTGCGAGACACCTTGCAGTTTCAACAATCTCAAGCCGCAACGGTACAGCCTGGAAGTACAAAAAGAGGGCTACCAACCCCTCCAGACCGCGCTGCAGATTAAGGGGGACGAGGCGCAGGACCAGAAGCTCAAGCTCGAGCCCCTGGCCAAAGGGATCTTCATCACCACCCAGCCGCCGGGCGCCGACGTTTTCATAAACGGCGCTAAGCAGTCAGGACAGACTCCGGTCGTGCTTCCCCTCGCGCCGGGACAATACAACCTGGTTCTGCGGCTCCAAGGCTACGAAGCCTACTCAGGAGGTATCCAAGTAAAGGATATTCAGACGCCGCTCAATGTTGAGTTGACGGAACGCTCCGCCACGCGCGTCGCGTGGGCGCAGGTGAACAGCAATCCCAAGGGCGCTGAAATCATCGTGGACGGAAACTCCACCGGGCAGTTCACCCCTTCGCGCATCCAAGTGCCTACTGGTCTGCACACGGTCACGCTCAAGCTGAACGGGTATCAGCCTGCCAAACGGACTTTTCAGGCGAGCGAAGGCGGCACCATTACGGTTGATTTGTCATTGCGCCAGTAAGGCTGCAAAACCCCTACCGAAAGCGTAACAATTTGTTACACCAGGTTCTCACTGGTTCTAGAACCCCGCAGCTTCCGTATTGAATATAAAAGACTTATATGGACCTCTTTTGGGAGGGACACTTGCTTTGATTATAAGTAGGCCCTGTCTGGCTTCATTGGGCGGGACTGGCTCGCAGCCTCACCTGCGGACTGAAGCCAGGAATTGGTAACGAAGCACTTTTGGAGGCACTTTGCCTTTACGGGCCACATCGCCAAACAGTGACCACGAGCGCGGACCCCGGCAGAACTCGGCCGCGAATCCCACTCCCAAACCCATCGGTCACGGGCTTGTGACTTCTATCGCAGCACCTTCAAGGGCAAATTCTGACCACAAAGCTGTCGAGGTTCTCCGCGCCTTGCGGGATTTTCACCTCTTGCTGCGGTCGGAGCGTCTCTACGATAAGAATCACCCAAGCCGCCTGGACAGCCTGGACAGCGCTTACGATTCGTTGCGGCAAATCACGGAGTCTCTCGAAGGTCTCGAGATTCGCGCAGAGCGCGGCGGCATTGTGGCCCCAAAAGTCGGCGAAGGTCACCTTCCGGACACGCGCGGAGAAATGCAGGCGCTGGCTGCGGATTTGCACCGCGTGGGCATCTGGTCCCTGGTCTTTTCCAAGAAATTCCATGTAGGCGAACTGGACACGCTGGCGCGACTCATGAAACAGTCGTTGCTAGAATTGGACGAGCCGGCGGGGGATGCCGGCAATGCGTGGTGGCCCGCCCGCCTCTTGGAGAATCACGTGGAAGGCATTTCGGTCAATACGCACACCGACCGCAAAGTAGACACCGTACTGGCGAGCCTGATTGGCGCGTTGGTGGCCTACGGTGGCCATGCGCCGCGGGAGACCGGCGATTCTCCGATCAAGGCGCCTGACTTCGATGACTTAATGGCCACGCTGCGCTTGCTGGCGCGGCTCACACCGCCGCTGGAAAGCGCTCGCGGGCTCTCCCCCGAAGAAGCGGCGCGCGCGATTCACGGCTCGATGGAAGAAGCCAGCCGCGAGAGTGTACGCATGCTGCTTCACTCCGTCTCGCAGTATGCTCCGCGTGACGGCGAGCAGCCCCTGCCCTATCTGCTGCGGCTCTCGGAAAACATGATTTTGGAATTTCTCAGCGCGGAATTCGCCGGCGGTTCCTTGACTCCGCCCGCAGTCCGTCCGGCTTTCCATCGGTTGGCGGACGTGCTCGTGGAATCGGGCGCATATACCGGTCCGCATGCTTCCCAGCACCTTTCCTCCCTTGCCGTTGTTTGGGCAGCGGACACACACCGGGAGCAATTGACGAACCGGTTTTGGCTGGAGCTGCCGGCCAGGGAAAAATCGGCGGTCGTGCGCGGGCCGGACGTTTGGTGCGTTCCGGTGACGGCCCTGAAACAAACGCTTGGGCAGCTCGTGGATACCGGAGCGGACGCTCCCCGGCGGGAAGCCCGCAGCATCGTATTGAATTATTTGCGCCGCTTGGAACTTTCAGAGGCTCCGGCAAGGCGTCAGGTAGCCGCCGGCCTCTGTGAGCTTGTTCCGCTGTTCGAATCGCTGTGGCCCAACCAACTCCCAGAAGAACTCAGCCGCAGTGCGATGAAAGCATTGCAGACCGAGACCGCTCCCGAAACCGCCGCACTTCTGGCTGCCCTGGTGGAAGCTCTGGGGCGCATCGCCGTGACTCGAGGCGAGTATGCCGGATTCGAATTCATCCTCACGGGTCTCGAGCGCGCGCCACGGGACAAAGAACACGACCACATGACGGCCCTCTCGACCCGGCTCGTCGCGCAAGACCGCTGGTTTTTGCTGGTGGATGCGTCGCTGGCCAACCGGCCGCTGGACCCCGTTCTGCCAAGACTGTTGCAGCGCGACCCGGAACGCTTGCTGGACCGCTTGACCCTGCTGCTCACCGAGCCAAGGGGTGCGGAGATGCTGCCGGCGATGTCCCGTCTCCTTAGAACCATCGGCGTGCCCGTCCTCAACCTGCTCGAGACGCGTTTGTATGAAGCCCGACGCCAGCGTGTTACTGCTGCGATCAAGCTTCTGGCTGCTGCCGATTCCGAGCGTTTGCTGCGCGGCCTTGCACGCGCCATCGGGAGCTGGGAATGGAACCTTCAGGACTTGGCGGTGAGCGAGCTCTCGCGCCCTTCCAATTCCGCTTCGGCGCAAAGCGCTGCCTTCGTTTTCTCCGCCATTCTCGCGGACGCGCATCCCATGGTGGTGCCGATGATGATCGATCAAATCGGATTGGCACAGGAAGCCACCGGCGTTCCTCAGCTCCTGGAAATTGCGGCCGGTGAACACGAAGTTCTGCGCGACCAGTTTGTGCGCATCAAGGCCATCGAAGCGCTCGGGCGCATGCGCTCGTACGAAGCGGCGGAACTCCTTCGAACGCTGACCGAAAAACGGGACGGCCTGGCTTATGCCGAGCCCGCCGGCTTGCGGGCGGCTGCCGAAGATGCCCTGGCCCTGATCGAAAATCGTCCTTCGTTCAAGCAGGCCGCCGCGGCGTTCGGCGCTCCGGCGCAATCGAGTTCCAGCTATCCCATTCCACGCCGTTACGTGCGCGTACCCCTGGAGTCGCCCCTGCGCGCGCAGATTGATGGATCGTCTGCAGGCCTCGCGCGGGTAAAGACCATCAGCCTGGGAGGCGCTTATCTTGAGTCTGCGCGAAAACTCACTGTGGGAGACTCGATCAAACTGGAAGTGCGCACCGGCCTTCGCAAAATCAATTTCACCGCAGTAGTCCGCAACATCGGCCAGGACGGCAACGGCATCGAATTCGTGCACATGCGCGACGAAGACCGCGAACGCCTCCGCAAGTTCGTCCAGCGGCATCTGCAGCTCTAGCCCTAAAAAAGCCGCAAGCTAGCTTGCGCTGCAAGCTAATTTTCGCAACAAAGTACTTTGCCCCAAAGAAAGTACCTAAACCCCTAAGAATGTGCGTGTTGCACCAAAAGCGCACTTCGCGCGCGCTTGCTCGTGGCGTGCGACAAGAAGCGACATTCCCTTTGTTTTCAGCCGTTTCTCCTCTTGTCGCTTGCCAGCAGGAGCGCATTCGCGTCATTCTGCCCGCCGCAACCGGGAAACCTCGTTTGCAAGACAAGCCCGAAGAAGTTTTCAGTTGAAAGCAGGGCTACATTGCAGTAAAAGCCCTGTATTCAATTATTTCGGTGTGAAAGCGGCTCCGACCGCGTCGGGGCCACCGCTAGGGGTAGCGGGGGTTTCAGGTGCCACAGGAGGAACTCAATGCAGCGCAAGCAAGTGGTGTGTGCGTTGGCGGGTTTAGAGCCGCGCCTACAATTAAGCGCCTGGCGGTTGATTTTCTTGGGAGTTTTGCTCGTTTTGTTGGTACTCGCCAGCCCAGGGACCGTCTCTGCGCAGGTCAATACAGCGACTCTTTCCGGAACGGTCTTTGATCCTCAGAATCTCGGAGTCAAAGGCGCAAAGGTGACGCTGACCAATGCGGCCACCGGCGCGACGCGGACGACGGTCACGGACGACAACGGCCGATACAACTTGGTGGGAATCCCTCCCGGGCGCTACAAAATGACTGTGGATGGCGGCGCCAGTTTCGGAACCTACGAAAACCCCTCTGTGGTGGTGACGGTCGGCGAGGCCGGGAAACTCGACGTGCAACTCCAATTGAGCAGCCAAAAGCAAGTCGTTACGGTTACTGCCGAAGCGGCCCTGGTGGAAACTGAGAAGACCGATGTCTCCTTGACCATCAACTCTCGTCAGATCACCAACCTTCCGATTAACGAGCGGGACTACATTAACTTCACACTGCTGAACCCGCAGGCGGCCCGCGACGACACACCTTCGATCGGCGCCGCGCCGACCAGCGGCCTAAACTTTGGCGGTCAGCGCGGCCGTTCCAACGAGATCAGCGTCGATGGCGCCGACGCAGTAGATAAATCCGTGGGCGGCGTACGCGCCACGGTGTCGCAGGAAGCGGTGCAGGAATTTCAGGTCATCACCAGCAATTACATGCCGGAGTATGGCCGCGCCACAGGCGGCGTGGTCAATATCGTTACGAAATCAGGCTCGAACGAAGTGCACGGAAACGTGTTCGGATTTCTGCGTGCCACCGCTATTCAGGCGCGGGACCCGTTCTCCGTGCAAGGGAGTTTCAATCCGGCTACGGATTCGCTCACCCTTACGCCCGTAAAGCAGTCCTATACCCGCGCACAAGCCGGCGCCACCCTTGGCGGCCCATTGCGAAAGGACAAGACGTTTTATTTCTTTTCCTATGAAACCATCCGCGCCCAAACCAGCGGGTTTACCAGCATCGGACAAAACAATTTTGGCCTCGTACCGGTCGCCGGCGCCAGCGTGTGCTCCGGGACACCCTTACTTTTGACGGGTGGAACGAGCGGCCAGGCCGCCTTTTATCCGGCCGCGATTACAGCAGCTGGCGGGTGTGGAAGCCCCTCCGCCATCCCGTTCATTACAGGGGCTGCCTTGAGTGGAGGAGCGTCGGCTGTCGCTTTGTTTGGAAATACGGGGGCCCTGCCGGGGCCCCTGAACTCGTTCCCCGAAGACGGCGCAGCTTGTGGGGGAGCGCCATGCTTTCTTCCGGCGAGCTACCACGGACTCATCTCGCTTCTCGGAAACTACCCTATCCGGCAAGGAACAAGCCTGTGGTCAGGGCGGCTCGATCACATCTGGAACAGCAGGAATTCTACGTCTATCCGCGCGAGCGTGACGCCGTCGCTCATTACGGGTATCCAGGTGAACGCCCAGAATCAGAACTTCGGCCAGAACGCCGGGAATCGCACCTCCAACCAACAGACAAGGGACCTTGCCATCGTGGGCCAACAAACATCGACGATTTCCAACGCGCTATTCAATGAGTTGCGCTTTCAGTACGCTCGACGGGGACTGCATTACGGATTTTCGAGCCTTCCCGGCGGGAGCGATCCGGCAGTCAACCTCACCGGATTGGCCTTCTTCGGCCGCGAGCCATTTACGACCGAAGATCGCGTAGAACGCCGATTCCAATGGACCGACAACCTCACCTGGACAAAGGGAGGGCACGCGTTCAAATTTGGCGGCGATGTGAATTTGATAAAAATCAATACGAACGCATCGCAGATTTTTACACTGAACTACGGCGGAGTGTACACCTTCGGCAGCCTCGATGCGCTCCCCTTCGTCGCGGCTGCAACCGGAGTCCCTCCCTCAGCAATTGGACCTCTCCCCCAGCTCAACGCCGTTCAGTCATACGGCCTGGGGATTCCCACTACTTACTTCCAGGGTATCGGAAATACAAACCGCCCGACGACGGACAAGTCGCTGGGAGTTTTTGCCCAGGACAGCTGGAAGATCGGCCGCAAATTCACACTCAATTACGGCGTGCGTTACGACATCGAATGGACCCCCATTTTCCCGCCGGCCACGGCACTCAACGCAGCGGCGGCACAGGCCCAGGGCGTCCTTCAGGGAATCCCGCTCAACAGCAAGAACGTGCAGCCCCGAGTTGGCGTTGCCTGGGATCCTTGGGGCAATGGCAAAACGGTGATTCGCGCGGGGTACGGAATTTTTTATGACAACCCGTCTCTCGCGCTCGGTTTCCTCGCCAATGCCTTCGACGGCGCCGAATCTTCTTTACTTGAAGCTGGCGGCGGTGCCCCCTGTGTACTCCCGGGGAACAGCTGCAACCTCGACAACACACTCAATTTCTCGGCTCTCAATGCCACGAATATTTTCCAGGGCACGTTGACGGGGAATATTACGGGCTGCTCGACTACCGTTCCGGCGACTATGTGCTATTTGCCCCAGCAGCAGCGATTCAATTTCTTCCAACCTAATTCGCTCTTCACAGGCCAGCGCTACCTGGGATTTCCCCTCGCCCCGGCTATGGGGCCGCCCTTCGGACCCGGATATCCACTGACGGTGCTGCCGTTCACGATTCCCGTGCAAAAGAATTTCAAATTTGGGTATGCGCAGCAAGCCAATCTCACGCTCGAGCGCGAAGTCATCAAGGATTGGAAAATCAGCGCCGGATATAACTACACGCACGGCGTGCATCTCGATCGCACACGCAACATCAATGTCACCAACCCGGCCCTGCTTGTGTCCAACGACAGCAACGCTGTTGCCGCCGGCTTACTGACCAGGGGAAGTAATCCCCTTGGTGTTACGGTCCCTGCTTCAGGAACCTTCAATGCAACAGGTTGCCCGGCAAATAGCTTGGTAGCTAACACAACCGGCGGTGGCAGCGTTCTGATCTTTGACCCCGCCAATCCAATCCTCCTGCCAGGCATCTTGGGTCTGGGATTCCCAGGAGCGAATTGTGGCGGGACTCCCATCGGCTTGATCGGGACGCCCGCGGTGTTCAACTTCTTCCGGCCATCGGGCCCGAACCCGTCTTTTGGCGCGCTCGTGCCGGGAGGTTATGCCACGCTCGTTGGCCTGGCGCAAGCCGCAGGGTTCCTGACACCGGGAACAGGCACGGTACCTATCCCGTGGAGCGACGTAAGCCCACAGACCTCCTCGGGAAATTCCGTATACCACGCCTTTACTTTTACCGTGACGAAAAGATTCTCGCATGGCGTCGAATTGCTTTCCGGGTGGACCTACTCACACACCATTGATGATTCGACCGATCTTTCAACTCTTCTGAACCCGCAGGACAACAACAATCCCAATGGCGAACGAGGCAACTCTGATTTCGACCAGCGGCACCGGTGGATTACCAGCGCGGTGTTCCTTAGCCCTCGCCAACCGAGGGGCTCCGGCTTCGCGAGGAAACTCTTCGAGGACTTCACCGTGGCGCCCATCATCGAAGTCGCTTCCGGCCGGCCCTACAATATTTTGATCGGCACGAATCCCAACTTGGACCTCGGCACGGCGACGAATCGCCCTGATGTTTTCCCTTCGGGCAAAGTGCCGGCAGGCTTGCCAGTCATCACTTCTCCTTTCGTGAAGGGCTTCGATTTCACGATTCCAACGTCTTGCCTGGGTCCGAACAACAAGCCCTTCCCCACCGACTTCACCGTGCCGTCCCCACCGTTTGGTTGCGTTGGCAATCTCGCGAGGAATGCCTTTACACGGCCCAGTTTCTTTCAGATCGACCTGCGCATCGCGCGCAAGTTCGCCATGGGCGAGCGACTGAATCTCGAGGTAATCGCCGACGGCTTCAATATGTTGAATCGCTTCAACGTGAGCGACGTTAGCCCCCTTTGCGATCCGATTTCCGGGACATGCAACGCCGGACAGCCGAGCGCCGCTCACGATCCGCGGACATTCCAGTTTGCGCTGAAATTAAACTGGTAACATAAATTTCACCCGTTATCATGCTGAGGGCCCCGATTCCAATCGGGGCCCTTTTTCTTTCCGCCGTTTTCAGGATGGGTACAGAGCGAGTAAAGTAGAAGGACCGTTTCCCGCAAACAAAGGGTGGGCCAATGAATCTGTTTTTGGTGATCGTCGTTGCCGTTGCGGTTCTCCTGGCGGGCTGGGCTTTTTTGCAAGGCGCGCGAGGACGCAGAAAAGAAGAAGAAGCCCGCGCGCGCGTCGAGCAGTTGCAGCGCGACTTGCAAACCCTCGCGGGACAAACCCTGAATTTCAGCCACCAACTCGGCCAGCTCAGCCAAAATGTGACCAAAAGCCTGGAAGGCGTGACCGGCGCTTTGCAAAAAGGCATAACCGACTCCGCCACCATCGCGGCGCAGGCGCAATCGGCGATGGCCGGGGAGCTCAAAAACTCGCGGGAAACGCTGGGCCAGATTCAGCAGCAGCTCGGGGCCGTTCAGCAAGCGGGCCAGCAAATGTCAGAGAGCGCGCAAACGCTGCAAAACATTCTCGGCGGAGCCAAGTCGCGCGGCTCGCTCGGCGAAGTCACGCTCGAACGCCTGCTCGAGGATTCTTTGCCTCCTGGCCTTTATGCCACGCAATACCGCTTTTCGAGTGGCGAAGCCGCGGACGCCGTGATTTTTCTGCGCGACAAGAAACTGATGGCCATTGACTCCAAGTTCCCGCTGGACGCTTACCGGCGCATCGCCACGGAAGGGGATGAAGCGCGCCGCGCCTTTGTCACCGCGGTCAAAGGCCACGCCGACGCCATCTCCAAAAAGTACATCGTTCCTGATGAGGGCACGCTCGACCTCGCGCTCATGTTTGTACCTTCCGAAACCGTGTACTACGAACTGCTCATGAGCACGGATGGGAAAGGCTTGGCTCTCGATGCTTACTGCCGCGAGCGGCAAGTCATCGCTGTTTCGCCGAATACGCTGTATGCACACCTTTGCGTGATCGTCATGGGTTTGCGCGGCATGCAGACGGAAGAAAATGTCCGGCGCCTTCTTGGCAGTCTGTCAGGGTTGGACAAGCAGCTCGAGAAATTCGCCGAAAAATTCGGCGTCCTCGGCACACACCTGAAAAATGCGGCGCAAACTTACAGCGACGCTGACAAACTGCTCGAGAAAACACAGGATGGCCTCCACGGAATGCTCGCCCCGGCTCCCGCGGAGCCTTTGCTGGAAAACGGCCAGAGCAGACTCAGCTTCAATGCAGAAGCGCCCGCGGCAAACGCCGCCACGGCCAGCTCCAAAAAATCCGCGTAGCCTCGCGTTTGTTTTCTGTCCGCTGGTTCACGGCTGCGGCCTTCCCAACGCAGGCACCAGGCGGATGGAGATGAGGAAGGTGCCGTTCTTGCGGCCGATGACCTCGAACTGCGCGACGTTTTCCTCTTCGCCGCTGCTGAAGCGCCGCACGGGATTGCCCCCTACGAGTTCGGCGACGTCTGGAGCGAGATTGCGCGCTTCCAGGGAAATCTTTTCGGCAGTGCCGCTCACCCACACCGTCAGCGTGCGATGCTCGCCGCGCTTCAGGGGCGAGGAATCCGCTTGCAAGTCGAGCCCGACGAACAGCACTGCAAACTCCGGCGCGTCGCGCTTTGCGCACGAGACCTTAACTTTGGCTGGCCCAGGCGGCAGCTCCATGGGCGGAAGAACCACCAGCGAAAGAGGGGAAGACGCCAGCACCAGCGCGCCACGATCCGCGATCGTGATCTGGTTCGCGTCAGCATCGCCGCAGAAACCTTTGCCAAAAAGCTCGAAGCGGTCCGTCAACGAAGCGACTCGCGGGGCCGAGGAAATCTCCATTGTGGGCGACGACGCCTCGGCGGGCGTGAGAATCATTGTCGAAACGCGTCCCGGGCGGCCCTCAATAGAGCCGTAGATGACGCCAGGATTCAGCGGAGCGACAAAAAGAGCCCGGCCCGTGGCGTCCGTCTTGAGCCGGTCGCCATTGGAAAAAGTAATTGTGGCTCCCGGCGTCAGCCGTCCATTGACGCCGAGCACGGCGAGCGTGGCGCGTTCCCCGGAAACGATGCGCCGCGGCAGCAGCAGGATGCGCGCTGCGGAAGGAGCAGGAGCGTTTGGAGCAGGAACTGCGGGAGCTCGCGCAGGAGGCTTCTGCCGCGCCGCTGCGGGCAAAGCAAAACTGCCGGCGATTATGCAGACGGCGAAGAAGAATTGGCGGGGTGCAGCCATGCGTGGGATTGTAGTGGAGAACTTCATCGCGAGAAAAGGAGGGTGCGAGTGGAAGAAGTGATTCTTCGTGAATTCACTTTGGTCGCGAAGAAGAGAAATGCGCTTCGAATCTAGCCTAGCGGCGTTCTAACTCATTCTTCAGAGACGACCGGCTCTTCTTCCGGCGCATACACCAAAACGGTCCGGCTCATGACGCCAGCAGACAAGCGCCGCAAACGGTAGCGGAAGGGCCGCGGCTCCGAGCCCCGAGAGGACTCCTCCAGTCGGTAGAACGTTTCCTGATAACGCACAGTTCGCGGCGGCGTCCAGTCCGGCTTGCTCCGGCAAGTGCGTATCTCCAGGAATTCGTCCGCGCCTTCTCGAGTGACGCAAAGCTCATCGGGAATGACGCTGGTCCGCGAGGCACGAACTTTTTCGCGGATCGCGCCAGCGTACGAGGACAAATTCGTGTCCGTAAATCCTGCCGCTTGTGCAGCGCCTGGTCCGCTCTGTCCCGTAATCTTCAGAAAAATCTTGTCCGCCACGAACAGCGGGAGAATCCCGAGATTGCTCTCCGTGAACGCAGCGCCGACGAGCCGGACGCTGCCTTCGACGAAAACCCCTACAATCATCCAAGTCAGCGGGCTTGTAGCAAAGATGAACAAACTCATGATGGTGATGTCGTGATCGGAAACGCGAGGGTCCATTTTCCCGGCGAGCGCGGCGTCCAATCCGAGTGAGACCCAAGTGTTCATCGAGTATGAATACCAGTACATGTACGCGATGACCGCCAGCACGAGTTCACCGAAACCGCTGAGGAGGCAAGGCATGCGCCAGTCCATGGACTTGAAGAACGGCAGCGACCGGCGCCACCGATTGGGCAGTACCGCGAGGAATGGCCCGAGAAGAAAAGTGAACATGGCCAAGCGACCCTTGCAAAGAATACTAGAGAATGCCTGCCTCTGGACCTCATGCCCGTGTGAGATTCGAATGAGTTAGAAGACAGGTTTCAGTGGTTCCAAGGCTTTTTCGCAGCAACACGGGCTCCTAAGTTACACAAAACAGGGCAATTCCGGGCGCTTCCATGTTGCCTAAATGCGAGTAATTAGTAGGGTTCAAAGCCTCTCGCGGGGCTTGGGGTGTGCTAGCGTGGGAACAGGCTTAAGGCCTTGGGAGCGACAGGTACGGGTGTGAGTTTAGCCAACGAATCGGAGCAGGCGTGCAAATCTCGA
>Ga0307471_100000171_pt1 | contig 32314 bp, 25 predicted proteins | sample atmos_gasesAM3C__2_FD_204566 | JGI IMG/M metagenome (GOLD analysis project Ga0307471, IMG submission 204566) | Hardwood forest soil microbial communities from Morgan-Monroe State Forest, Indiana, United States - atmos_gasesAM3C_515 | ecosystem: Environmental > Terrestrial > Soil > Temperate... | reverse complement strand
CTCATAGCAAAGCTCATCGAGCTTACCGACATCGTGGAGCATGGCCGCCGTCAGAAGCAGGTCCACGTCCAGCTCGGGGTAGTGTTCGGCGATCTGCTTCGCGAGACCGCACAAGCCCACCACGTGCTCCAGCAATCCCCCCAGATACGCGTGATGCATCACTTTCGCGGCGGGTGCGCGCTTGAATCGCGGGATAATGTTCGGATCGTTTAATATGCTCGCCACCAATTTCTTCAGCCAGGGATTTTTCATTCCTTCGACGTAGCTGAGCAGTTGCTTGTACATCTCTTCGACGTCATAAGGAGTGTGGGGAAGAAAATCGGCCAGATTAATCTCTTCCGGCTTGGCCCGGCGGAGCTGCTGCAGCACCAGTTGCGGTTTATTGCGGTAGATTTCGACGCGCGCCTGCACCTTCACAAAATCGTCGCGGCTCACATCCTTCGCGGGAATCTCAAACTGGTCCCACATCCTCGTTTCTACCGTGCCCGTACGGTCGCCCAGCTCCATGCGCAGGTAGAGCTTCCCCGCGGCGGTGCTCCGGATCTCTTTCTCATGCACGAGGAAGAAACCCGTAATGTTCTGGTCCGCGGCCAAATCCCGGACAAAAGGGCTTTTGGTCATGAAGAGCCAGTGGTCTTGCCGAAGAGATAGTATTTCTTGTGCGGCTTTTTCTGTTTGGATTGTTCCGGCGTCGCGCTCACTTCCTCGATTTCGGAATTGCCGCCCCCCGCGGCGTCCTGAAAGCCGGGCTTCACCACCACGTAACTCTCTTCCCGCAGCGTTTTCAAATACTCGCGGAGCGCCGGTTCCATGCGTTCGCTGTAGAGGTGATCCATAATCTCGTTCTCGACCTTGTCGAAAGGCTGGACACCCTCCGTGTAGTGCTCGAGAACCTGCAGGATCAGAAAGCCCTGCTTCGTTTCAATTACCGGCGTGAGCTCGTTCTTATTCATTGCGAATACCCGGTCTTCCAACTCCTTCGACAGCTCGCCGCGTTTGTAAACTCCAAGGAAGCCGCCCTGCTGCGCCGTGGATCCGTCGGAAAAGCGTTTCGCCAACTGGCCGAAGTCTTCGCCATCCTGCACGCGCTTCAAAAGCCCATCGGCTTTCTTTTTCAGTTCGACCACTTCGGCTTCCGACTTGCCTTCAGTCTTGATTTCGATGGCTCGTAGCGCCACCTGTTCGGGCCGCTCAAAATCCTTCTTATGCTCGTTGTAGTACTTCATCGCATCATCGCGCCCGATGGTGATATGCCGCCCGACTTCCTGGCTGATGACCTGTTGCGTCAGGATGCGGTTACGGATGTTGTTTTTAAAGTCTTCCCAGTTCATCCCCTGGCTTTTGACAGCGCTTTCCAGGGCATCGAGGTCGGGCAACTTGTTCTGGATGCGGATCTCGTCAAGCTTTTTCACGACATCGGGCTCCACGTTGATGCCCATGTCTTTGCCGCGCTGCGCCAGGAGCGACTGGTCAATCAGATCGCGCAACGCATACTTTTGGCGATCTTCAATCGCCACCTGGAGTTGCTCCGCATTGCACCGTCCGCTGCATTCCTGCCGTGCATCGTCTTCCGCCGCCGTGCGAGCCTTTGCCAACTCGGACCCCGTGATGATTTCGTTGTTTACCCGCGCGATAATTTCTTCGACGACTTTGCCTTCGCTGGCAGGCGCTTTCGCCACTTTAGGTGCAGGCGCGGGAGCCTCCGCCTTCTTTTCATCGGCGGGTTCTGGGGCGGCCATCTTGGGCGCTTCCAGCTTAGGGGGCGTCTCCTGTGATGGCGGGTTCGGCGCCGGCGGATTCTGCGCAAAAAGCGGCCAAGCCATCAGAATTCCGGCAATAATTGCGATTTTCCTCATAAGATTCCCCATTTGAAGAGTCTAAGACTCATCCCCGAAATGTGCAAACCAGTTCCCTGGCGCAGCCGCAAAATTCAGTTTTCGCCCCGCAATCCCTGCAGGACATTCTTCAGCGCCACAGTCACTGCTTCTCCCTTGTGTAACTCCATCCACAACACGCCGCTGGGATCCAGCTTGATTCCCTTTCGCGAACGCACTACTTTCACGACGGCTGCCGGATCAAGCGACGTCTCCGGATGGAAGCGCAGGGCGATCTTTGCGCCTTGCCTCTCCACCGATGCAATTCGTAAACGTTCGCTAAAGGACTTGAGCACGGCAAACTCCAGAAGGTTTTCCACGGATTTCGGCAGTGGTCCAAAACGATCGGCGAGCTCCTTGCCGACGTCTTGCCTTTCCTCTTCAGAGGCGACCGAAGAAATTCTCTTGTACGTGCGGAGACGCAGGTTCTCGCTGGGGATATACTCCTGCGGGATACGCACGTCCATGCCCAGGCTGATCGTCGTGCGCAACTCGGGTGTCGCGTCTTCGCCCTTGAGCTTGGCCACCGCTCTCTCCATCATCTGCACGTACAGGTCGAAGCCGATCGCCTCGATGTGGCCGTGCTGCTGGCGGCCCAGCATATTCCCGGCCCCGCGTAATTCCAGGTCCAGGGCGGCGATGCGGAAGCCCGAGCCGAGTTCGCTGAATTCCTTCATCGCCGCCAGGCGTTTGCGCGCCACGTCGGAAAGTACCTGCTCGGGTGGGACCAGAAGGTAGGCATAAGCGCGGTGGTGCGAGCGCCCCACTCTTCCACGCAATTGATATAGCTCGGCCAGCCCCAGGCGGTCGGCGCGATTAATTAATATTGTGTTGGCCCGCGGAATATCCAGGCCATTTTCGACGATGGTCGTGGCCACGAGCACATCAGCTTCGTCGCGAATAAACTTCAGCATCACGCGCTCGAGTTCCTTTTCCCCCATCTGCCCGTGGCCCACGACGACACGTGCCTTCGGCACCAGTTTTGTGACCAGGTTGGCCAGCGAATAGATCGATTCCACGCGGTTATGGATGAAGTAGACCTGACCATCGCGCGCCATTTCGTTTTCGATAGAACGCTTAACGATTTCCTCATTAAACGGTGTCACCACCGTTTGGATCGCCAACCGGTCGCGCGGCGGTGTCTCGATCACCGACATGTCGCGCAGGCCTACCAGAGACATATGGAGCGTCCGCGGAATCGGCGTCGCGGAAAGCGCCAGCGCGTGCACGTTCTTGCGCATCTCTTTCAGCCGCTCCTTGTGCGCCACACCGAAACGCTGCTCTTCATCGACGACCAGCAATCCCAGATCCTGAAACTTTACGTCTCTTGAAAGAAGCCGGTGCGTCCCGATCACCACATCCACTTTGCCCGTCTCCAGATCCGCGAGAATGACCTTTTGTTCCGCGGCCGTGCGAAAACGGCTAAGCATCTCAATGCGCGTCGGGAATGGCGCGAATCGTTTCTTGAATGTTTCAAAATGTTGGAACGCCAGCACGGTCGTAGGTGTCAGCACGGCAACCTGCTTACCATCGGCCACCGCTTTGAACGCGGCGCGCATCGCCACTTCCGTCTTCCCGTAGCCCACATCGCCACAGAGGAGACGATCCATCGGCGAAGCTTTTTCCAGGTCCCGCTTGACATCAGAAATGGCCGCGGCCTGGTCTGGTGTTTCTTCAAACTCGAAAGTATCTTCAAACTCGTGCTGCCAGTTGCCATCGGGAGAGAGCGCGAAGCCCTGAGCGGTCTTTCGTTCCGCGTAGAGAGCGAGCAATTGGTCCGCCATGTCTTCGAGCGACTTGCGCACGCGCGTTTTCCGCGTGGTCCACGCCGTACCACCCAGCTTGTCCAACGTCGGATGCGAGCCTTCCACCGCTCGATAGCTCTGCACCAGGTCCATGCGTTCGAGCGGCACATACAGCCGGGAATCTTCGGCATAGCGCAGGAGCATGAACTCGCCGCGGCGCCCATCGGATTCGATCAGCCGTAGACCCTCAAATTGGCCGATGCCGTGGTCGACGTGCACCACGTAATCGCCGGGTTTCAATTCGGCGAAATCCGCGAAAAATCCTGACGTGCGAATCTTGCGGCTGGGCCGCTCGACTGCCGGCGCTACGTCAAAGAGATCCCCATTGCCGTAGACGGTGAGTTTCGCCTCAGGGAAGGCCACGCCTTCCGCAAACGGCGCACGAACCAACAACAAAGCGGCGTTTTCGGAAGCATTTTCCGCGGTAAATCCCGACGCGGCTTCCTCGCTTTCGCCCAGCACGTACGGCACTTCGTATTCGCGGCAAATATCCGCATAACGCTCGAGCTCACCGGTGCTGGCGGCCGTAAGGATCACCGTGCCGCCGCTCGCGAGTTGCGATTTCACATCGCCAAGGCAGGCCACTACATCGCCATGAAATCGCGTGCTGGGACGAGCGACCAGCTCGAACCGCTTGCCGCCGTTTTGCGCCAGGGCCAGGCGCTCAAGCTCGATGCGGGAAGTCCTCGCCAGCGCTCGCTCCCATTCCCCCGCGCCCCAAAAATAATCGAACACTGTGGGTGCATTGGCCTGCCCGTGCCGCTCGTAATTTTCTGTTGCGGCTTCCAACAGTTTCTTCGCCGCCTCGCGCAGGTTACCCGGTTCGTCGAGGAACACGATGGGCTTCAGGGAACTTTCCGCCAATTCAAACAGCGCGCTCCCGCCAGGATCCTTTCTTCCGCCGAGCCAGCTGCCGGGCTCCCAGGATTCCGCCTCGACACTGCCTGGCGCGGGAACACTCCATTCCGCCAGGGGTAAAATTGTGGTGCGCACGACGGGTGCAATGGACCGCTGGGTGCGCGGGTCAAATTCGCGCACACTTTCGACCGTGTCACCCAGCAGTTCAATACGCACGGGCCGCGGTGCTTCCGGCGAGAAAACATCCACGATGCCGCCGCGCACGGCAAATTGCCCCGGCAATTCCACCATCTCCGTGCGTGCGTAGCCCGTGCTGGCCAGATGAGTGATCAATTCTTCGTGTGCGCCTTCGGAGTCCTTCGCCAGGGTTCGCGCGAGAGTCAGGTACACGTAGGGATCCTGGTATCGCCACAGCGCAGCGGCGATGGGCGCAACCACAAGCGAAACTTCTCCGTTCGCCAGCCGATAGAGTGTGGTCGCACGCCGTTCCAGAATATCCGCGTGGGGCGCCTGGGAATCCCACGGCAGGCTATCGAACGCCGGGAGCAATCCAACGCCGCCGGTCGAGCCGGGAAAAATCTGCGAGAAAAACCGCAAACTCTCCGCCAATTCTTCCGCGCGGCGATTCGACTCTGTCACAAGATACGCCGGCCGGCGCAATTCGTGTGCCATGTGAGCCGCCGTCAGCGCCTTCGCCACATCCTGCAACCCCGACAGGCCAACCAGGCCGCCGCCCGCCCGCAATTCCGCAAGCACGCCTTCCATCGAAGGATGGCGCAACAAACCCTCCAGTCGCTCTCGCACCGCCGGAAGTATCATCCTCTTGTCTTTGCTTTCACAACAGCTGCCGAGTTCTTCTGCTTGCTTGGTGATTCGCTGACGGAGCCTGTTTACTTCGCTTCCCGGATCTTCTTCAAGAGCTGCGATGTCGAATAGCCTTCCACCACATCCACGAGCACTACTTTTCCTCCTGCCGCTTCGACTTCCTCGCGCCCCACGATCTGGTTCCCCGGCCAATCGCCGCCCTTAACAAGCACGTCCGGGAGCAAGAGCGAAATGACACGCTGTGGAGTCAACTCCTTGAAGATCACGACCGCGTCCACACACTCCAGGCTCGCGAGAATTTCCGCGCGCTCTTTCTCGGGAATGACCGGGCGGCCGGGGCCTTTCAGTGTCCTCACGCTCTCATCATCATTCAAGCCCACAATGAGCGCGTCCCCGAGACTGCGAGCCGTTTCGAGACTGCGAATATGTCCGGGATGCAACAGATCAAAACACCCGTTGGTGAACACCACGCGCTTGCCGTTGCGTTTCTCCCTGCCAAACCGCAAAATTAATTGTTCTAAAGTCAGGACCGCTGGATGCAAAAAGTCACCATGCTCAATCGGGCACTTCTTTTTGATTCGCCCAAAAATACAGTTTACCACGCTGCTCTCGGCGGTTGTTCCGGAAGGCGGCTTCCGGAATGAACAGAAAACAGGGACTCCACGCTGCCGGGGGAGTCTTGCTGCTGGTCCTGGGCACGCTGCTTATCTACGCATCGTCGCTCGGCTTCAGGGAACGCCGGTACGTCGCTGAGACTGGCCCTTGCCGCGTGGCTATTAATGTTGTGCAAAAAGCCGGCTTGCCGGACACGGCCGAAGCCGGTTCCGTGGTCCTTTTCCATGGTCTCGCGGCCAACAAGACAATCATGAATTATCTCGCGCATGCCTTTGCCGATCAGGGCCTGCGCGTTTTCGTACCCGACCTGCCCGGGCATGGCCGTTCCGCCGGCCCCTTCTCACCGAATCAAGCGGAAGCGTGCTCGCTCGCCATTGTGCGAGGCCTGGCGGCGCGCGGGCTGATCGTTCCCGACAAAACTATTCTCGCCGGGCATTCGATGGGCGGTGCCATCGCCCTGCGCATCGCGCCGCGCATCCGACCCGCGGGCGTCATCGCCATCTCACCCGCACCGATGCAAACGGCTCATGGCGTTAGCCAGGAAAATCTTCTCTATTCGGGAACGCCGCCGGTGGTGCCGAACACACTCATTCTTGTTGGGCAGTTCGAGCCTCAGTGGCTCGCAGCCAATGCCCAGGATCTTGCCGCGACAAGCTCCGACACAACCGCGGAATTTATCCGCGTTCCCTACAACTCCCACGTCAGCGTGCTCTTCTCTCCCGCTGTTGCAGCACAATGCCAGGCGTGGGCCGCGCGCGTCCTGCATCTTCCGCAGGCGGACCGGCTTCCCAATCGCGCGAATCTCTTTGGCGCCTTGCTGGGCCTTGGTGGAATTCTGCTGCTGGCGGGACCGTTTCTGAGCGAAGCGCTTGGCAAGAAGCCGCAAGAAGAAGTGTCGCCCGCAAAAGTACCCTCTGCTTGGCGCACGGTCGTGGAATTTGCCGCCGTTTCGTTGGCTATCGTCGCGGTGCTCCGCTATTGGGTTCCCCTGCGTCTGCTTCCTCTCTTTGAAGGCAACTATCTTGCCAGTTTCTTCTTGCTTGCCGGGATAGTCTTGCTCCTGCTTCATCCAAAGCTGGCGCAATCGCAGTTTGCTGCGAAGAGAGGGATTCTGCTTGGCGCGGTCTTCGCCGGATTTCTGCTGCACCTGCTGATCACGGGCTGGCTTGAATTATCTGTCACCAGCGCCTGGCTGTCCCTTCAGCGGTGGACACGTTTCCCCGTCTTTTTCCTCGGAGCTTTCCTATTCTTGTACGCGCTCGAAGCAATGCTCGGGCCGGCCACAGCGGAGCGTGCTGCTCAACGGGTCGTGTTCTCTCTACTCTTGCTTGCCATTGCCTGGTTAGCGCTCAGTGTAGGTGTCTTCTATTTGCGCAGTAGCGAGATTCTGCTGGTGCTGATGTCACCGTATTTCGCGCTCTTTTTCATTCTCTATCGGATCGGTGCTCAATCGGTACGCCGGCTCAGCGGCTCTACGGCGGCCACTGCCGTGTTCGGTGCTATACTTTTGACTGGTGTTTGTTTGGTGCTATTCCCCGTGTCCTAGGGACGACTAGCCGTTCACGCTTGTCCTCAAACCCTCACCGTGCCGGAGATGGGTGCTAAGATTTTGCAGACTAATTGATGGCAGAAATTGTAATTGTCGGTGGTGGGCCTTCCGGCGCCATGTGCGGGGAACAACTCGCGCTCGCGGGTAATTCCGTCCATATCTACGACGAAAACCTGGTCTGGGAAAAGCCCTGTGGCGGGGGCCTGACTTACAAGGCCACGCAGTGCTTTCCTTTTCTGCTCGACAATGCCCACCCAAAAAAATTAATTCGCAGCGTGGAAATCATCAGTGCGGAAAATCACCGCGCCAAGCTCGACCTTCACCACCCCATCGTCATTTATTCCCGAACGGTGCTGAACGGCATGCTGCTGGAGCGCGCCCGGGGCGCAGGTTGCCGGGTGCATGGTTCGCGCGTGCAGGGTGTGGATACAACGGGTGATAAGCCCCGCTACTCCATCGACGGCCAATGGCGCGCGGCGGATTATCTGGTCCTGGCGGCAGGCGCGCGCAATCAACTGCTGCCCGGCACGCGGCCGCTGGCGCGCGACGAACTCGAAATGACCCAGGGCTACTTCGTGCCGCAAACTTCGGAAGAGATTATCATCAAGTTTCTGCCGGACTTTGAAGGTTATATCTGGTCCTTCCCCCGCGCTGACCATCTGTCCCTCGGCATTTGTGGCAGCATGGCTTCGCATACCAGCAGCGAGCTTCGTTCCCACCTGCACAATTTTGCCGTCACGGAGAAGTTTTCAACGGAAGCGGCGAAATTTTACAGCCACGTTCTGCCTTCACCGCTCGAACGCACTTTCGCCGAGCGGAGTGTGATCGGCCGGAACTGGGCCCTGATTGGCGATGCCGCCGCCTGGGTGGACCCGCTGACCGGTGAAGGGCTTTTCTACGCCATGCGCTCGGGCGAATTGCTCGGCAAATCCTTGGCGGAAGGATGCCCGGAAAAATATCCTGCCAGGGTGCGCGCCTCGTTTTCGGCGGAACTAGAATTCGCCGCGCGGATTGTTCGCCGTTTTTACCGCGGCTCGTTTCTCGGCTGCGCGGTCACCACGCGCATGGTGCAATTCTTGCAACGCAACGCCGTATTCCGCCAGTTGCTCTCCGACCTTTTCTGCGGCACGCAGGACTATACTACACTGAAGCAACGCGTATTGGGCCATCTTGGCGGCACGCTCAGCCAATTTGTTTCCAGCGTTCTGAACTTCGATCGTCCTGCTTCCAAACTTCCCGCTTCCAATGCCGCTGGCGATTGACACCACGGGGTGCGCGCCGTAGGCTGAAGACTCTGGTTCGCCTCGCCGGGAATTTCCCGGCAGGCACGAGAGAGACCGGCCATGGATCTGTTTGAAGAAATCGTAAAGATGCGGCGTGCGGGACAACGGGGCGCGCTCGCGACCATTGTGCACACCAGCGGCTCGATTCCCAGCTACGAGAGTTCGCGTATGCTCGTCCGCGAAGATGGCTCGACCGCCGGCACCATTGGCGGCGGTTGCGTTGAGGCCGACGTGTGGGCCGCGGCAAAGGAAGTGATGCAGAAAGAAGTGCCGCGCAAGTTGGTCTTCCACCTCAACAACGAAGCGACCTACGACAACGGGCTGATCTGCGGCGGTACCGTGGAAGTATTTGTCGAAGCGATTTTGCCGCAGCCGGTCGTGGTGTTGTTCGGCGGCGGCCACGTCTCAACCGCCGTGGCCAAGGCGGCGCAGGCCGCGGGTTTCGGGGTCACTGTGGTGGATGACCGCGAGGCCTTTGCGAATGCGCAGCGCTTTCCCATGGCGCAGGAGATTTTTACGAGTTATGGCGATGCTTTTGATAAGTTGCGGCCAAACGGTTCGACCTATCTTGTCATCGTAACGCGCGGGCACAAGGAAGACATGCGCGTGCTGTCGTGGGCCGTCCGCACGCCCGCACGATATGTCGGGATGATCGGCAGCAAACGCAAAGTGCTGAGTGTCTACAAGGCGCTGGAAAAAGAAGGCTACCGCGCGGATGAATTCGAGCGCGTTTATGCGCCGATGGGGCTGGAAATCGGCGCGCTCTCCCCGGAAGAGATTGCCCTGAGCATTGTCGCGGAACTTGTGGCCGTACGCCGGAATGCCTCATCAGCCGCGCACAAGAAAGCAAAACTGGAAGCGCGCGACGAAGTAGAAGCGCAATAGGAGCTGTTGCCGTAATCTTGTTACCCACCAGATTCAGCGCCAGGATGCGAAGCGGATGGACAATTGGTTTTGGCCGGCTCCTTTCCTTGCGCTCCGGCAGCGTCAGCCCGAAGGAAGGTTCATGCTCGCCGCCGTGATTCTCTCGGGCGGGTCCTCGAGCCGCATGGGCTCGCCAAAGGCGCTGCTTCCCTACCAAGGCCGGCCGTTCCTCGAACATTTGCTGGAAGTGACAAAGCATCCGAAGATTGGTGTGCGCCGCGTGGTGCTGGGCGCGCACGCGGAACCGATCGCGAAGGCCATCGCACTGTCCGGTGATGAAATCGTCATAAACGAGGAGTGGGAGAAAGGGCAGCTGAGTTCCCTGCAAGCGGCCCTGCGCAGCCTCCCAAAGGAAGTCGAGGGAATGCTGCTTTTCCTGATCGATCATCCGCTCATCAGTGCGAGCTTGATTGAAGAACTCATCGCCACTTTCTATACCACCAAGGCTCCCATCGTTTTGCCGGTGTTTGAAGGGAAGCGCGGTCATCCGGCGCTTTTTTCCGCGCAGCTCTTCGGCGAGCTGGAAACGGCGCCACTGGACGTGGGCGCGCGAGCGGTGGTTTGGGCGCACGCCAAGGAACTCCGCGAGATGGCCACGGCCGAGGAAGGCTGCGTCCTGAATTTGAATGATCCGGAAACGTTCGATCGTGTGACGCGCTTGCGGTAATCCGGTTCGCGTGGTTATCGAGAGGCGCTGAGCTTCTGCAAAAGTGCGCGGAGCGCGTCGCTGGCCAGTTGTGCGGCGTGCGCAGAAGCCGGAGGTAGACCGCCAAGTTCTTGCGCTAGAGTCATGGCAGAGACGTGGCGCAAATCGCGGACTTCCCTGCCCTCGATTTTTTGCGTGAGCAGAGACGCTGCCGCAATCGCAGCCGTACAGCCACGACAACGGAAGCGCACCTCCCGGATACGATCGTCTTCCTCAATCACCGATAATTCCAAAATATCTCCGCAAACCGGATTGCGCACTTCGATTTGGGCGGTCGCGCCGGGAAGTTCTCCGGCATTGCGGGGGTGCTGGAAATGGTCGAGGAGAATCTCGCTGAACATGGAAGGAAGTATTCCAGTGGTGAGTGAGTGGTGTCCAGTGGGGGAGGAGAGAAAGGCGAGGCTGGAAAGTTGAAAATGCAAATTGGAAAATCGGAAGGTGGAATGTCGGCGGTCCGACATAATTGTGTTACTCATTAGAGTACAGAAAGTTGGCACGGATTAGGACGGAACCAGCGGCGCGAGAGTTAAAGCAATACTTTAGATGTGGCTTCAAATTGTTGCCCCCCTGTTTTTGCGTATGTAGGGGAAACAAAGGGGTTACGATTTTTGTGTAGGTACGGGAAATAAACGGGTTAGCGACGAGGCTGTACGTACCCTTCGCAGAAGACGCTTTGGGCAAGAGGGAAACAAAGGAGTTAGGGAGGAGGGTTCACAGTTGAAAGTTCAAAGTAGGAAAGGCGAAGAGGAAAAGATAGCGCAGAGACGCGGCGCGCTGGGCGCTCCGATCAGGTTGGGGTAAACAGAGAGGAGGAACCTGGAGGGGTGCCGACGAGTGGGGGAATGGGTCATCTTTGGGCGGGGAGGAATTTTTTGTCGATAGAGGCGACAATAACGTAGTTGGGATCGACCATTTCCGTGAGGTGGAGCTTGCCGACTTTGGAGAAGAGTTCGTAGGCGTCGAGTTCGGAGAGGCCGTAATCGCGGTGAATCCAGTGAACCATTTCGGTGACGGCGATGCGCACGGCGTCGTCGACGGGGCGGTAGATGCCGGTGGTCATCAACTCCTGATCGTTTTCGAGGCGCGGCCAGCCAGTGCTCTTCCCTTTCACGAGCTCGAAGCGGAATTTCGCTTTCATAGGCACTTCGACGGCGCTGCCCGCCACTTCCCCATCGCCCATGGCGGCGTGGCCATCGCCGAAGTAAAAGAGGGCGCCCTTGACGTTCACGGGTAGATAGAGAGTGTTTCCGGCGGAGACCTCGGGTGCATCCATATTGCCGCCGAATTCCGCTGGAACGATGGAACTGCGAGCTTCGCCGTTGGCCGGCGCCACACCGATGCAGCCGAGGAACGGGTGCATGGGAAATTGCACTTTGAAATTGGAATCGAGCGCCTGGAAAGTGATGAGTTTTTTCTCGGCGTCGATGGGGTAATACCAGGCGCGCTCGGGCAACGGCTCTTTCTCGAGCATGGGCGTGTAGTGGGTGGAGTTCGCGGCACCAAAGCCAGGGCTGAAGGTACCGACGCCCTGTTTACCGTCCACCTGGAGATCGAGGATGTGGATGACGAGCGTGTCGCCGGGCTCGGCGCCATCGATGAAGAACGGTCCGGTGAGCGGGTTGTCAATTTTGATGTTGGAGAAGGGGTCGCCGGGCTTCTGCAGCGCGTTGCCAAAGCAATCGAGAGAGCTGGCTTCCAGGATATTGCCCGGCTTCAGGTGGGCGACGGGCTCGGCAGGGCCGAAAGTAGCCTTGACGTTGTCCATAGTGCCCGTCAAATGTACGACCTCTTCCCTTGCGGAAGTCGAAGTTTGGGATGGTGTGGAAACAGCCAGCAACACTGTTGCCAAAAACAAAGTCGCCATAGGTCTCGAAATTTTCACGCTGCCCTCCCCTTAAGAAAGTGAATTGGCAGTCGAACACAGATTTACCGGCGGCGTCAATCGGCGGGCAGTCTGATAAGCTCGCCTGGCCGGAGAAAAACCGATGACGATTGTAGTTGCGGCTGTGATCGAGAGGGCCGATCACCGACTGTTGATTGGGCAGCGGCGAGGGGGAGATACGTCTCCGTTGAAGTGGGAATTTCCGGGAGGAAAAGCGCAGGACGGGGAGGGGCTGGAAGAAGCACTAGCGCGAGAATTGCGAGAAGAATTGGGAGTGACGCTGAAGAAAAGCCGGGAGATCGCGCGGGTGCGGCATCAATACGCCAATTTTCCGGAAGAGTTGGAGATCCATTTTTTTGCGGCGGAGATTGTAGAGGCAGAGGTAGAGCCGAAGACATTTGAGCAGGTGGCCTGGGTATTGCCGAAGGAATTGGGGCAATACGATTTTCTGGCAGCGAACCGGGAGCTGATTGCACATCTGGCAACGGGAAAGATCAAGCCGGGAGAAGTGTTGGGGAAGAAGTAGTTATTCTAGGGAGCGTGCGGGCCGAAGTAGCGGTAATGACCTGTAATCTTCCAACGAAACAAAACGTCTTCGACTTTTGGTCCCCGGCCAATATTATGAGCGATCATATAGCGACCTGAAGCCGATTTTCGATCCACGACTATGCCGATATGCGGTACACCGCCACCCAGATCCCAGGTAACCAGTTCCCCGGGCTTGAAGTCGGCGCCATTACTTGTGATTGGCAACGTTTCACCTTTCCGGCCAAAGAACACCATCAAGTTTGGAACGCGTCGATGGTCGATGTTTGTGTCCGTGTGAAAGAGCATCCAGCGGATATGATTTGGATAGGCCCAGAAATCCGCCTGCATATCTTCGTGAACCTCTTTTTGAAGATCGATTCCCAGAGCCCGATAGGATCGGATCACTTCGTCGGTGCAAACACCTGTGTCAGCAGGAACATCGCCCCCCGGATAAGGAATGCGCACGTAGACGGGCTCGTAGCGAACAACGTGTTGTGTGCGTTCGAGCGCGGCGTCCGACAATTTGTGCAGCAATGCCTGGCGCTGTGCTACGGTGCGGGGGTCACCCTGCGCAAGAAGTGGACTACAAAGCAGGACGGTAGACGATAAGAGCAAGCCAGTCAGAGCATACGTCCGTAAGACTGACATATTGCAGGGATTCCGCCACCGTAGCGCACCACGAGGGGCGCACAAACCTCGCTCTGGGACGGCGAGATGCGTCGCCGCTCCGGTCGGGATGACAGTGGAAACGGGACGCAGCAGTGATGTACCACTGAACATTGTTAGGAAGTGACGGGGTTGGGCTTGTCGGGGTTAATGCCGAGTTCCTTGATGGCATTTTGAACGGTGGCTTCACCAACGAGGCCGTCCTGAGCAAGTTCGTGAAGCGTGGCGATGACGATGAAGCGGGCGTCTACTTCGAAAAACTCGCGAAGCGATTCGCGGCATTCGCTGCGGCCGAAGCCATCCGTACCGAGCGCGGCGAGCCGGCGAGGAGCCCACTTGGAAACCATGGCGGGGAGAACTTTCAGGTAGTCGGTGGCAGCCACGAGGACGCCCTGTTCATTCTGGAGACATTGGGTGAAGTAGGGGACACGAGGGGTATCGTCGGTATGGAGGCGGTTCCAGCGTTCCGCTTCGATGGCATCGGTATAGAGGCACTTGTAGCTAGTGACGCTCCAAACGTCGGCGGCAACACCGTAGATCTTTTCCAGAATTCCCTGCGCGCGGAGGACCTCATTCAGAATGGCGCCGCTGCCGAAGAGTTGCGCGCGGAGCTTTGATTTCTTGTGAGTGGCGGCACGGAGTTTGTACATCCCCTTCAAGATGCCGTCCTGCACGCCAGCGGGCATAGCGGGCATGGCGTAAGGCTCGTTCACCACGGTAATGTAATAAAAAATGTTTTCGCCTTCCTTGTACATGCGGCGAATGCCATCCTGGAGAATCACAGAAATTTCATAGGCATAAGCGGGATCGTAGGCGAGCAAATTCGGCACCGGCAACGCCAGTACGTGGCTATTTCCGTCCTGATGCTGCAATCCTTCACCCGCCAGCGTGGTGCGCCCGGCCGTTCCGCCCAGCAGGAAACCGCGCACGCGCATATCGGCGGCAGCCCAGATGAAATCGGCGATGCGTTGAAATCCAAACATGGAGTAGTAGATGAAGAAGGGAATGGTATTGATGCCGTGGGTAGCATAGGCCGAACCAGCGGCGATGAAGGACGCTACCGAGCCAGCTTCAGTGATGCCTTCCTCAAGGATTTGGCCGTCTTTGGCTTCTTTGTAATAGAGCAGCGTGTTGACGTCCACAGGTTCGTACTTCTGGCCCACGCTCGAGTAGATGCCGACGGTGCGAAAGAGCGACTCCATGCCGAAGGTGCGGGCTTCGTCGGGAACAATGGGCACAACGAGCTTGCCGATTTCCTTGTCCTTAAGCATTTTGCGGAGCATGGCCACGAAGGCCATGGTGGTGGACACTTCGCGCCCTTCGCTGCCGTCGTGGAACTCGCGGAAGAACTCGTCGTGATCCGCGACGATGGGCTTCGAACGCACTTTCCGGGCAGGCATGTAGCCGCCAAGCTCTTCGCGGCGCGCTCGCAGATAGCGAATTTCCTCGCTGTCTTCCGGCGGGCGATAGAAAGGCACCTCGTGCACGTCCTCATCGTTCATGGGAATGCCAAAGCGTGAGCGGAATTCCCGCAGCTCGTCCTCGTTCAATTTTTTCTGCTGGTGCGTGACGTTCTTGCCTTCACCCGCTTCGCCAAGGCCGTAACCCTTGATGGTGCGCGCTAGGATGACGGTCGGCGCGCCTTTGTGTTCGAAGGCCGATCTATAAGCCGCATAGACCTTGCGAGGATCGTGGCCGCCGAGACGCAGACGGCGCAGCGCTTCGTCTGGGAGCGGTTCGACCAACTTCAACAGGCGCGGGTCGCTGCCGAAAAAGAATTGGCGAATATAATCGCCGCTGGAAACCACGAGTTTCTGGTATTCGCCGTCCACCATTTCGCCCATGCGCTTGACAAGCAAGCCTTCCGTGTCGCGTTCGAGGATGGGATCCCACTCTCCTCCCCAGAGAACTTTGATGACATTCCAGCCAGCGCCGCGGAAGGCGGATTCGAGTTCCTGAATGATCTGGCCATTGCCGCGCACGGGCCCGTCGAGGCGCTGGAGATTACAGTTGATGACGAAGATGAGGTTATCGAGTTTTTCGCGGGAAGCCAGGGTGATGGCGCCAAGCGATTCCGGCTCATCGGTTTCACCGTCGCCAAGAAAGGCCCAGACTTTTGCATCGGTTGACGGCTTCAAGCCGCGGTTTTCGAGATAACGGTTGAAGCGGGCCTGGTAAATGGCCATGAGCGGGCTCAAGCCCATGGACACGGTGGGAAATTCCCAGAAATCCGGCATCAGCCAGGGATGCGGGTAGGAAGACAAGCCAGCGCCGGGTTTCAGCTCGCGGCGGAAATTCTCGAGCTGTTCAACGCCGAGACGCCCTTCGAGAAATGCGCGAGCATAAATGCCGGGAGCCGCGTGGCCCTGAAAATAGACCGTGTCACCTTCGAAAGAATCAGTGCGGGCGCGGAAAAAGTGATTGAAGCCGACCTCGTAGAGCGTGGCCGCCGAAGCATAGGTGGAAATATGGCCGCCGATGTTGTGTTCGACACGATTGGCGCGAACCACCATGGCCAAGGCGTTCCAGCGGATGAGGGATTTGATGCGGCGTTCGAGTTGTTGATCGCCGGGAAAGAGGGGTTCGAGGCGCGCGGGGATGGTATTCGCATAAGGCGTGTTGGCAGAGAAAGGAAGGTCAATGCCGCTAACGGTGGCGTGGGCCCGCAGGCGCTCCAGGATTTCGCGAGCGACGTCCGTACCGCTGGATTCCAGGACAGAGTCGAGCGACTCGAGCCATTCCTGGATTTCGACGTCCTCCATATGCCGTTGTGCGTAGATTTCCTGATCCATGGGAGCGATGGCCTTTCCTTCTTTCCGCTGAACGCGTCAGCCCCGGTGCGACAAGGGATTCTCAAATAAAATAGACAATTATAAAGAATACACCCTCGGAGGATTCTCTGCACCGGGGCCCTTGATAATCTCAAGAGGTGCCACGAAGCCGGATGAAAGGGTCAGATGCGCTCGGCGCTACCCAGGGTTCTGCCACCATCGAGGACCAGCACTTGGCCGGTGATAAATTCGGCGGAAATCAGGAACAGGACGGCATCACCGATTTCTTGCGGGCGGCCCGTTCGGCCCAACACGGATCGGCTGATGAATTCCGCCTGCCATTGGGGGGGATCGCCCGGCATGGTTATGGTGCCCGGTGCGATGGCGTTGACGCGGACATTGGGCGCAAGTTCTTTGGCCAAAATGCGGGTCATGAGGATGACACCAGCTTTGGAGAGCGAGTGCGGCAGATATTCGCGCCAGCCGAGGAGCCCGCCAATGTCAGCAAAATTGACGACGACGCCTTCACCCGACTTGGCGAGATAGGGCGCCGCTGCCTGGGAACAAAAGAAAGGAGCCTTCAGATTGGTGTCCAGCGAAGCATCCCAGGATTGTTCCGTAGTGGCGCCGAATTTGGTTTGGAGAAAATTGGCAGCGCAATTGATGAGAATGTCGAGCTGGCCGAAATGACTGGCGGCCGCTTCGACCATGGCCTGAATCGCGCGCACGTCGGTCAGTTCGGCGGCGAAGGAAGCGGCGCGGCGGCCTCGCGACTGGATATCGTGCGCAACCTCCTGAGCTTCCGAAGCCGACTTGCCATAATGGATGGCGACATCGGCGCCTTCGTCGGCCAAGCGTAAGGCGACAGCGCGGCCCAAACGCCGTGCGGCGCCCGTCACCAGGGCCACCCGGCCGGACAATTGTTTTTCGCCACTCACTTTCTTTCGGGCTCCTTGCGCAAAGGTAGCACATCCCCTGCTAAACTTTCCGACTTGCGATGGTACCCGGGGATTTGCCCGGAAAAACACCGAGGTGGACGATGAAGCTCGACTTGCTGGCGATAGCCGCACATCCCGATGACGTTGAACTCACTTGCGGCGGCACATTGGTGAAGATGGGGCAACGCGGGTACAAGACCGGCATCCTTGACCTCACCGCGGGCGAGATGGGGACACGCGGCACGCCAGAAATACGCGCGAAGGAAGCGGCGAAGGCCGCGAAACTATTGAAGGTAGCGTGGCGCGGGACGCTGGGCGTGCCCGATTCCGACGTGCAAGCCACGCGGCAAAACAAGATGCGTTTGGCACAGATGATCCGCGACGTCCGCCCGCACACGGTGATTCTGCCCTATTGGGAGGCACGCCATCCGGATCATTACCATGCGTCAACGCTGGGCTATGAAGGCTGTTTCCTCGCCGGGCTGAAACAATTACCGCTGGAGGGCAAGCCGCATCGGCCATTCAAGATCCTGTATGCAACTTCGTTTGAGGGCATGCCGCCAACGTTTGTCGTGGACATAACGAAGGAATACGAGACGCGGCGAAGGGCGATCCTTGCGTATGAATCACAGTTCCGCCCGGCGAAGAGTGAGCGGAAGCAGCGAGTGTTTCTGGCGATCGATGAACTGGATGTGAGCATGGATCTACTGGCAAGGCGGTATGGACAATTGATTGGTGTGAAGTACGGCGAACCTTTCCTGCAAAAAGAAGTGATGGCCGTCGAAGATGTAGTGGCCCTGCCAGTTCGGTCGATTTGAAGGAGACGGCGGATGGTTAGACTGAACAAACCAAAGACCACGCTTCGCGAACGGAGCTGCACGAAGGATGAGCCGCCCAAGAGCACAGACACTCTTGACATGTGCTCTTGGGTTGCTCTTGCAGGTGTCGGCCTTTAGGCCGGCATTCTTGGGTTTTGCTTGGGGTCTCCTCCTTGTAGTGGCCGATCTCTCGTGGTGAGCCTCCGCGAACCATCAGATCGGTTCCTGCAGCGCAGGTCGATTCCGCGAGCCCTGCGGCTTATCTCTTTACTCGTCATCCCGAGCGCAGCGAAGGATCCCTCTTCCGTCTCATCCCCTATTTCCGATTTCTTTCCCTCTCTGCCTGTTCCTCGCTCAGCGCCTGCAATTGGCTGTGCCAATCCAATTCCCGGACCTTCATCGGATTCTCTCGCCAATCCGGAACCACCTTCACAAACATCCCCAGGTAAATTTTCGTTCCCAGTAGCTTTTCCAATTCCTTTCGCGCTTCCGTCCCGATCTTTTTCAACATCTCGCCCTTGTGCCCGATCAATATCTTCTTTTGTGAATCCCTTTCCACATGCATCGTTACCTCAATCCGCAAAATCTTCGGTGTCTCTTCAAACTTGTCCACCACCACCGCTAGCGCGTGCGGCACTTCGTGATACGTCAACTGGATGGCCTTCTCCCGGATAATTTCGCTCGCCAGAAACCGCTCCGGTTGGTCCGTGATCTGGTCCTCGGGAAAATAGGCTTCCCCCTCTGGCAGATTCTTCAATATCTCCTGGACCAATTCCTCGCAACCGGTGCCCTTCAGCGCCGAGATCGGAACCAACGCCGCTAGTGGAAACGCCCTCGCGAAAGCATCCAGCAGCGGCAGCAACTTCGGCTTGGGTACCCGGTCAATTTTGTTCAGCGCCAGAATCGTTTTCTCTTCGAATCGCTTCGCCTTTTCCAGCAACAGTTCGTCCGCCCGCGGCTGCGCCCGTTCGGCGTCCACCATCAGCAGCACTACATCAATTCCTTCCAGCGCCGCCGCCACTTCCCTCATCATCTGCCGGTTCAGTGCCGTCGTTCCCTCGTGCAGTCCCGGCGTATCGATGAACACAATCTGCCCCTCTGCCTGCGTTACGATCCCCTGAATCCGGTTTCGCGTTGTTTGGGGCTTCGACGTTACGATCGCCACCTTCTGCCCCACCAACCGGTTCAACAGTGTCGATTTCCCAGCGTTCGGCCTTCCAATGATGGCCACGAACCCCGCCCGATGGCTTTTCTTATCCTCTGTCCCTGTTGTTTCTGCCACGATGTCTTACCTTTCGCTTTAGCAGCCGGCTTTATTCCCTACCCTTCAACTCTTCGCGCTCGAAGCCGCCGGCGCCACATGTCTCGCCCGCAGCCGCAGCACCTTTCGCTGGTTCGCTTCCACCACTTCGAACCGATACCCTTCCAACTCCACCTTGTCGCCCGGCGCCGGCACTTTCCCGGAGATGAGACTCAGCAGCCCCGCAATCGTCGTCACCGTCTCGTCGGAGTTGTCCCCAAAACGCACCCCCAGCAATTCCTCTACGTCCGGAATCGCCATGCTGCCTCGCAACACCAGGCTCCCGTCCGCTTCGCGCACCGCGTCCGGGGCCGGTTGTTTCGCATCCGCCGCCCCGCTTTCTCCCACGATCTCTTCCACCAGGTCTTCGATCGTCGCAATCCCCGCCACCGATCCATGCTCGTCAATCACAATCGCCATGGACTGGCCCTTCTGTCGCATCTCCCTCAACAAATCCGATCCCAGCTTGGTCTCCGGCACAAACAGCGCCGGTCTCAGTAGTTCCCGCACTCGCCGCTTCGTCAATTCCGTGTCAGCAATCTGCAGCAAATCCTGCGCATGAACCACGCCGATAATATCGTCCAGAGATTTTTCGTATACCGGCATCTTTGCGAATTTTCTTTCCACATACCGCGCATGCATCTCTTCCAGCGTCGCGTCCGCGGGCAGCGCCACAACGTCCGGCCGCGGGGTCATCACTTCCCGCACCCGCTTGTCGCTGAATTCCACCACCTGCTCGATCAAATCTCCTTGCTCCGGCTCGATGATGCCTTCTTCCTCCGCTACCTCCACCAGCGCCTCGATTCCCTCCTCCGTGCGCTGTTCGTCCGTACGCTCGGCCTCCTGCTCCGAAATCCGCGTTAGCGATTCCGCTCCTTCCAGAAATACCCGGACCGGCCATACCAGCCACATCGCCATCCGGATGATTGGCAACAGCGGCTGCAGCCATCGCCCTGTCGTCCGGTACAGCAACAGGTCCGGAATAAAATGCATCGCGATGACTACTTCCAGCGTCAGAAACACCAGAAATTGCATGCCCGCTTCCAGCCGGTTGGGCACCAGGTACACGACCGCTCGCGTGGTCTCCAGCACCACGAACGCTAGCCAGAAATGTCCCAGGATTCGGAATGTCCGGCCGCCGCTTCGCCGGTTGATCTTCAACTTCGGCTCGATCTCCGCTTCAAAAATATCCAGGTGCTCGTGGACGCGTCCCGTGGTCATTCGTCCCAATTCCCGGTAGATTAGCGTGATGTAGGAAAAGATGGGCAGGCCCAGGGCCAGCACCAGCACGCTCACCACGTAGGCCCACATCCCCATATTCAGGCCAGCCCCAGGCGGCGCCGCAAGCGCATCTCAAGGCGCTCCATTTCCCCGCGATCTGTCTCATGATCGTAGCCCATCAGATGCAACACGCCATGCAATATCAGAATTTGCAACTCCTCGGAAATCGTTCGGCCAAACTCTCGTGCGTTTCGCTTCGCCACCACAGGCGAAATCGCAATGTCCCCCAGAAAGCCTTCCCTGGCATTCCGCTTCCCCAGCGCCACCGGCTTCCTTCTTGCCCTTGCCGGAAACGATAGCACATCCGTGGCGCCCTTTTTCTTCCGGTACGTCTCGTTCAGCCGCGCCATCTCCCCGTCGCGCAGCAGGCACACCGCCACGCACTCTCCCCGTAGACCGACTTCTCTTTTTACCTTGCGCAGGAATCCTTGCAATGGCCCCAACGACACGCGCACCGCCCGCTGCCGGTTCTCTATTGCTTGCCAGTGGCCTCGTTTGTCCTGATTCGCTCTTTCCATTCTCTCGATCGTGTAGCGGCACGATAGATCGTGCCCTCTTTGGTTGTCTTTCCGCTGTCTCTTCTCATTCTATCGAGAGTTACCAACTCATCGCACCGTCTTGTCAACTCCGCGCCGTTCTTCCGGCCTTCTTTCGTAGGGTCTCCCTGAAACTTCCGCCTCTGTTTCCTCTGCGGACCTCCGCGAACTCTGTGGTAAATCTTTTCGGTTCTCGAGTATTCCCCTGCGGATACCTTACGGGCCGGCCTCGCATGTGGGTTTGGGTTTCGCTAGTTTCTGATTCCCCTTCTCTTCCCTCTCCTCATTCCGCGCGCTCCGGCTTCGCCGCATCCCTCATCACTACGCTCTTCCCGTTCCCACCGCGCGGCGGTTGCGTCACGTCATATTCCTCGTAGGCCCGGATAATTTGCTGCACCAGGTTGTGCCTCACCACGTCTTTCTCCCCAAACTGCACCGTGCTGATTCCCGGTATTCGTCCGCAAATCTCCATCGCTTCCACCAGCCCGGACTTCTTCCCTTGCGGCAAATCGATTTGTGTCACGTCTCCCGTGATCACTGCTTTCGAATTGAATCCCAGCCGCGTCAAAAACATTTTCATCTGTTCGCTCGTCGTATTCTGTGCTTCATCCAGAATCACGAACGAATCGTTCAACGTCCGCCCGCGCATGAATGCCAGAGGCGCCACTTCAATAATTCCCTTTTCCAGGAACCGTTCCAGCTTGTCCGCATCCAGCATGTCGTACAGCGCGTCATACAGCGGACGCATATACGGATCGATCTTCTGTTGTAGCGTCCCCGGGAGAAATCCCAGCCGTTCACCGGCCTCCACCGCAGGGCGCGCCAGAATAATCCTGTTCACCTGTTTCGTCAGCAGCGCGCTGACCGCCATCGCCACCGCCAGATACGTTTTTCCCGTCCCGCCTGGGCCGATCCCGAACGTCATGTCATGATTTTCGATCTCTTCCATGTACCGCCGCTGGCTGGCATTCTTCGGCGTCACCGCCTTCTTCCCAAACGACCGCGTGCGCCCGTGCTCAAACATGCTCCGCGGTGATTCATGCGGTTCTTCCGTGGCCACGCGCATCAGCGATTTCACTTCCGCACTTGATAGCGTGCGCCCGTGCCGCGTCAGGTGGTTGTACTCCTCTACGATCCGTACCGCCTGGTCCACATTCTCTTGCTCGCCCTCCACGGTCAGCCGCGTGTCGTGCAGGTGCGTGCGCACGCGCAAAGACTCCTCGAGCGTGCGGATGTTTTCATCCAAAGTGCCGAAGAAGGGTTCAATTTTTCCGGAAATGTGTATCGTGCGTTTCATCCACTTGGAAGGTTGTTCTACTCGAACCGGGTGGCCGATGGGATTCCTCCTGCAAATTCCTGGCTGCGCGTCAGCCTTATCAGGGAGAAACTACATTCAAGCTAACCCACTGCCGAGCACCGGTCAAGTTACACTCTCGTGACAGTACACTCCCCTTTGGCTTCAGTGGACGCGATGACAGTCCTCCAGGCTCCTTTCAGGATCCTCCCCCTGGCCGCCCGCATTTGCAGGGGCGCGATACATCGTGCCCTCTTGGGTTCTCCTGGTCGTTGTAGTGGCCGGTCTTGCAAGATCGGTCTCTGGTTGGTTTGGGGTCCTTCCGGGTTGTTCGTGAATCTCTCTTGCTTTTCTCTGTGGGTGCCCCAACACGCCGATCTTGCGTGCGGGTCCCGAGTTTTCTCTTCTCTCTAAACTCTCCTTGCTTCGCCCGCCTCCGTTTCCTCTGCAGTCCTCCGCGATCTATCGTAAGTCTTTCTCTACTTCTTCCTCAGCGTCTCTTGAATCGCCTTTTCCGCCAACGGCGTCATCACCGCGTACCCCGCCGCATTCGGATGCAATCCGTCAAATGTCAGCTCCGTCTTCAAGAATCCCTTCTCATCCACTGTCGCCGCATAATAATCCAGGTACACATATCCCTTCGTCGCCGCATATTTCTTGATCCACTCATTCAACGCCAGAATTTTCTCCGGCGGCCGTTTCTCCGTTTGTACAAAATGCTTTTCCTCCGCATCCGTCACCGCATCACTCACGGGCATCACAGAAGACAGCACGACGTGTATCCCGTGCGCCTCCGCCAGTTCCGTCATTGACGCCAGATTCCCTTCCGTTTCTTCCAGCGTCATCGGCCCGGTATTCCCCGCAATATCATTCGTCCCGGCAAGGATCACCACCACCCGCGCCTGCAGCGCCAGCACATCGGGCCGGAACCGAATCAGCATCTGCGGTGTCGTCTGTCCCCCAATTCCGCGGTCCACGTACGGTTTCCCTGGAAAAAATCCCCCAAACTTCGGCAACGCCCACATGTCTGTTATCGAATCGCCCATAAACACAACGCGTTCCTCATTCGCCGGGGGCACCCCCAGCTTCGCGTTTGCTTCCCGATACCGATTCACCTGTGCCCAGTCCTGTAAAATCTTTTCGTCCTGATCCAACTTTCCCTGCACCGCCGCTAGACTTCCGCAACCCTCCGCCTCTTTGGGTGCTTCTTTCTTGGCGCAAGCCTCCTGCGCCAACGCTGCGCGGCCCATCAGCACTACGCCGCACGACATCAGCAACATTCTCTTCACAGCCATCGCTCTCCTTTCATTTGTGGTCCGCCACCACCTCACGCCTCCTTGTACTCTGGTTACCTGTCCTTTGGTACCCTAGAGCTATAGACGGTAGCACCACCGCACAGGAAAATCTCCTCCTAGCATCCAGTAAATAGCTCTGGAAAGTCTTTCTGAGGGAGGAATCCGCACCATGTTTAGGTCCCCAAAATCCCTGCTCCTCGCTTCCGCACTCTTGCTCGCGGGCCTTTCCGTCATGGGCGCCGAGGAGACAGGCAACGCTGCTCCCCTTGCGCCTCCGCCGCGTTCCTTTGTCAATTGCCCCGGCATCACCAGCGTTCCCATGACCGCTGACGCCGAGCAGGCTTTGCCTCTCCGCATTGTGGGCAACCTCTCCTGTGGTGCGCCGGTTTCCGTTCTCTCTGACTCCGAGGGCTACACCGTTCACGTGAGCACCGCCGACGGCGCCGATGGCTATGTTGCTCGCATGTATCTCACGACGGTTAGCCCCGCAAACGCGCCTCGGGAACTTCAGCCTTCCTCTGCCTCGCCGTCAAATGGTGTTGTTCGCTGGCGTACCGGTGAACCTGGCTGCGATCAGTTCGTCGCCAAGGGCCACACCGTGGAAAGCGTCACCGCCAACGGCATCACCGTGCAAATCGCTCTTGAAGACACCGGCTGGAAGCTTCGCGCCACCGTGGCCGTCGCCAACAAGAGCGATCAACAACTCGAAATCCTCCCTGGCAATATCACCCTCGACGAACTGCGGCCCACGCTCAAGCCACTTCTGGCTGCCGACCCCGCGAAACTTTCCCACGTCGTCAATCATCAAGTGCTGCTCTCGCAAGCCAGCGCGCAGCCTTCGCGCAGCGCCGTGGCCTTCACCCAGCCGAACGCATCCGGCCTTGCTCCGGCCGTCTACCGCCCTTCAACGCCCGACTATTTCAGCGAACAGGTCGTTCCGGTTTCTGCCAGCAACAGCGCCGCCATCGTTCCTTCTTCCTCGGAACTCCGTTCCCTCTCGTTCAGGCTGGGCAGCCTCGCGCCCGGGCAAAATACCGCTGCCACGATCTGGTTTGAACGCGACGCCAACGCCCGCGAACTCACCCTGCGCGTTCCCGTTGGCGATCTGGTCTTTGACTTTCCGCTTTCCTTCAACCAAAAAAAATAGCGCGGCTCCAAACACCGAACGGCCCGGGCTTCCCTCCCCCGGGCCGTTTCTCTTCTTCTGCTCTTGTAGTGGCCGATCTCTCGTGGTGAGCCTCCGCGAACCATCAGACCGGTTCCTGTAGCGTCGGGCAAGTCCGCGAGCCCTGCGGCTTTTCTCTTGGGCTTGTGGCACAGACACTCCTGTCAGTGCGTTCTCTAATCCGCCGGCACCGCCCGGTTCTTCGCCCATTCGCGAATCGCCGTAATCTCCTCCGCCCGCGTCACACTCAACGGCTGCGTTCCTCGAATCTCCCCCACCAACACATCTGTCGACAACGTTCGCTTCTGACTGAACGCTGTGTACAACCCCGCCGCAATCACCTGCTCGATCTCCGCGCCAGAAAATCCTTCGCTTGCCCCAGCCAACTTTGCGACATCAAACTCAGCCGCATCCCGCCCCCGCTTCCTCAAATGCAACTTGAACAGCGCCACGCGCGCTGCCTCATTCGGCAAATCCACGAAGAAAATCTCGTCGAACCGCCCCTTGCGCAACATCTCCGGCGGCAGAATCGTAATGTTGTTCGACGTCGCTGCCAGAAACACTCCACCCTCGCGGTCCTGCATCCAGGTCAACAGCGTAGCCAGCAACCGCTGCGATAGCCCCGCGTCAGCGTCACCGCTCGACGCTGCCGACGCAAATGCTTTCTCGATCTCATCAATCCACAACACCACCGGCGCCAGCTTCTGCGTCAAATCCAGCGCCTTCTTCAGCCGCTTCTCGCTCTCGCCCACAAATTTGTCATACAGCGCACCCGCATCCAGCCGCGCCAATTCGTAGCCCCACTCTCCGGCTACCGCGCGCGCCGCCAGGCTCTTTCCACATCCCTGCACGCCCGTAATCAACACACCTTTCGGCGGCACCAACCCAAATCGTTGTCCCTCCGGCGTCAATGCGCTTTTCCTCTTTTCGATCCATTCCCGCAGACGCTGTAATCCCGCCACGTCTCCAAACGATGTGTCCCGCTTCACTGTCTCCAGCAGCCCCTCTGCCCGCAATGCTTCGTGCTTTGCTTCCAGCACGCTGTCTAACAAACCCGTGTCGGCTCTTCCTCTCGCCAAAATGCATTTCCGCGCAATGCGCAGCGCTTCTTCCTCCGGCAATCCCACCAGGTTTTTCGCCAGTTGCCCCATTCCAATCGCGTCCAGCGCCACCGGCACCCCCTCCTCCCGATTCACTTCCGCCAGCACGCCGCGCAATCCCGCAAGCAATTCCTCCGCCTCTGGCAATCCCAATTGAAACGCCACTGCATCCGCTTCCACCTCTGGCGGCAGGGTCACCGCCGCGGCTTGCAGCACGATCGACCGCCGCACCGTTCGGAATCCATCCGCCAAGTCGCGCAGCTTCCGGCTAACCTTATCGTTATCGCAATACCGCGCAAAATCCTTCAGCAGAAATATCCCGTCTCCGTGAATCGTCGCAATGTTTGCCAGCGCCTGCTCCGGTTGGTCGGAGTTATACAGCGCCGCGCCACCCGCCTTCGCCAAACCTTCCGTAACACTCCACACGAACAGCGGCACACCCAAATCCGCCGCCACCCGCCCCAAAAGCTCCCGAAAACGTGTCTCCTCGCTTGTCTCCACCGTAATAATCGGATTGTGCGAATTGATCAGCAGGCGCAATTGTTCCTGCTTGGCCTGGGACGCCGCGCCTGCGCCCCCACTCACGCCTACGCCTCCGCTAGCGGGCGTGCCCGCCGCTACCAAGGGCCTTAGTGGCGGTCTTACATCGTTTGACAAAGGTGCCCTCTCACTTCAAACTAGAAGTTTGATTTATACAAATAAGGAGCATTAGATGGCCCAAGGTCAGGCTACCAAAATAAAGAAAAAGAAGAAGTCCGTTTTAAAGCGCGCGGCGCAATCTCGTCAACGCGCCGAAGTCAATCGCACCAATCGCACCCGCGTGCGCACCTCCATGAAGCGTCTCCGTACCGCCCTCGACGCCGGCGATGCCACCGCCGCCGCCAACCTCCTGCAGCCCACAATGTCCGCCATTGATGAGGCCATCACCAAAGGGGTACTCCACGAGAATACCGCCAACCGTTACAAGTCGCGGCTCACCCTCGCTTACAACCAGGTCAAAGCCAAAGCCGCCAAGTAACCCGCTTCATCGTGATTTTTGTGGCACAGCGACGACTCTTCGCTGTGCTCTTGCTTTTCTTCCATCTTTGCCTTTGTAGGTGTCGGGCTTTCAGCCCGGCATCCTAAGGCGGGTTCCTTTCCTCTTTCCTGTATTGCCGCCCCAAAGGTCCATCCTCTCCGTTCCCTTTGCTTGCCCCGAGCGTTCTACGCGAAGGGCGGCCTTTTGTGATCCCTGCGGTCAAGCTTTTCTCCGATTTCTTCTCTACTCTTCCTTCTCGGACCACATTGGCTCTTTAACGCTCACCAAGTTCCCTTCACTCTCTATTCCGTCAACTCTAAGCACCGAGGACTCCATGCCCGAAGCCATTCCCATCACCCGCGCGCCGCACTCCCGTCTCACCGAAGATCTACGCGAAAACTCTCCCTTCGGCACCAACTACTCTGACCACATGTTCGTCGCCGATTACCGCGACGGTTCCTGGCATGACGCCCGCATCGAGCCCTTCGGCCCCATGTCTTTTTCCCCGGCCATGACCGCTCTCCACTACGGCCAATCGCTCTTTGAGGGCTTCAAGGCCCATCGCACCGCCGATGGCCGCGTTGCCATCTTCCGTCCCATGTCCAATCACGCGCGCCTCAATCGCACTGCCGCGCGCCTCTCCATGCCCGAAATTCCTGAATCCCTTTTTCGCAATGGTCTCCTCGAACTCATCCGCACCGACCGCGATTGGGTCCCGCATCGCGCCGGTGGTTCCCTCTACATCCGCCCTGTCTATTTCGGCACCAGTGACACGCTCATGGTCCACGCCGCCACGCGCTACCGCTTCGTCATCTTCACTTCTCCCGGCGGTCCCTATTTCGCGCAGCCCATTCGCCTGCTCGCGGAAGAAACCTACGTCCGGGCTTTTCCTGGTGGCACCGGCGACGCCAAATCTGCCGGCAACTACGGCGGTGGCCTGCTCGCTGCCAAACTTGCGCAAGCCCAGGGCTATCACAATGTCATGTGGCTGGATGGCAAGGAGCGCCGCTTCATTGAAGAGTCCGGCGTCATGAACATCATGTTCGTCATCAACGGCGTCGCCATCACCCCGCCGCTCTCGGGCACAATTCTTCCCGGAGTCACTCGCGATTCCGTTCTCATGCTTCTCCGTGAAATGCCGTTTCCCTTCGAAGAGCGCCCCATCTCCATCGAAGAATTCACTGCCGCTCACGCCGCCGGCACGCTTCAGGAAGCCTTCGGCATCGGGACCGCCGCCATCATCGCGCCCATCGCCTGTATCGGCTACCGCGGCCGCGACCTCACGCTGCCCACCGGCGCTCCCGGCGCTCTCTCCAAAAAACTTCACACCCAACTTACCGCCATCCAGACCGGCAGCGCCCCCGATCCGCACCACTGGCTGCTCTACATCTAGCCTGGGTCTGTAGCACAGATACTATCTTGTCTGGGTCCGTAGCACAGACACAAGAGTGTCTGTGCTACAAACACAGAAGAAATGCCGCAGACACGCGGAAGAATTAGCTTAGAAGGAAGTGACGAGGTGGACTAGGGTGCGAAGGGCTACGCCCGTAGGGCCTTTCGCGAGCCAGGGCTTGGCATCGTCATTCCAGGCAGTGCCGGCGATGTCGAGGTGAATCCAAGGCGTGTCGCCCGAGAATTCCTTCAGGAACATTGCGCCAGTGATTGCGCCGCCCCCTTTGCCACTGCCGATGTTTTGAATGTCCGCGACACTGCCCTTGATGAATTCGCGGTACTCCTCATCGGTGGGCATGGGCCACATTTTTTCACCGGCAGCCTTGGCACTGGCCAACAGCTTATCGGTCCAATCCTGGTTAGAGCCGAACACACCAACATTGATATTCGCGAGGGCAACGACGATCGCTCCGGTGAGCGTGGCCGCATCCACAAGATGCGTAGCGCCAAGTTGCTTGGCGTAGTGAATGCCATCGGCAAGGATGAGACGACCCTCGGCGTCGGTATTTAAGACTTCAATGGTTTTGCCAGACATGGCAGTCTGGATGTCCCCGGGCTTTTGCGCTCTGCCGCCGGGCATATTTTCGGTTGCGGGAACAACGCAAATGACCTTGACGTTGGGCTTTAAAGCAGCCAGTGCGCGCATGACACCGAGCATGGTGGCGCCTCCGGCCATGTCGTACTTCATTTTTTCCATGCCTTCGGAGGGCTTGATGGAGATACCGCCGGTATCAAAAGTGACGGCCTTGCCGACAAGGCCAATGACAGGCGCGCCTGGCTTGGTGGTAGCAGGCGAGTAGGTAATCACGATGACGCGCGGGGGCTCGACGCTTCCCTGCGCGACGCTGAGCAGAGCGCCCATTTTCAGGTCCGCGATTTTCTTTTCGTCGAGGATTTGTACCGTCAGGCCGGCTTCCTTGGCCATCGCTTCGGCTTTTTCTGCCAGAACGCGGGGCGTGAGCTTGTTGGAAGGTTCATTGACAAGATCGCGGGTGAAGTTCTGGGAATCGGCGACAACGCGTCCGCGGGCAATGCCCATCTCTCCGGCAGCTTTATCCGCGTCGGTAAAACCGGCAAGTGAGAGGACCTCGATGAATTTGTCGTTCTTCTTGTCCGTCTTGTATTTATCGGATTCGAAATCGGCCGCAATGGCGCCCTCGGTCGCCGCTTGAGCGGCTTCCTGAGTCAAATCGTTTTCCCTAAGGGCGAACGCGAAATTGTGCACACCACGCGTCTTCAAAAAGCGCAGAGAGGTGCCAGCAACTTTTCGGAGCGTGGCAGGGTTAAATGAGTCGCGCTTCCCTGCCCCGAGGAGGAGCAAGCGAGCAGCCTTGAGCCCAGTGGGGGCATGGACGAGAGTAGTTTCAAGAGATTTGCCGTTCAGTTCACCGCTTTTAGCGAGCCTGGCGAGGAGACCGCCAGTGAGTTTATCGAGGTCGGCGACGCGGCCTTGGACGGGGTCCGACTCCTCGAAAACGTAAGTAACCAGGGCATCGGTTTCGAGACCAGCGAACGGCTTGGTTTCCAATGTGATTTGCATGGGACTATTATCGCCTCCGGTTGCGATACATGGCTTGTTCGGCTTCCCTGCGGGCTTCCTTGGTACGTTCGTCCTGGCGGCGATCCCAGGACTTTTTGCCCTGTGCCAGAGCGATTTCGACCTTGGCGATGCCGTTGCGGAAGTAAATCCGCAAGGGAATGACGGTCAAACCTTTGGATTCGGTACGGCCAGAAAACTTGTAAATCTCGCGCTTATGAAGAAGCAACTTGCGTTCACCAAGCGGCTCGTGGTTCCAAGGCCCCCCGGGCATGTATTGGGCGATGTGGGCATTGACGAGAAAGGCGCCGCTGGGCTTGAAGTCAACATAGGCATCGCGAATATTGGCTTTGCCTTGACGAAGCGCTTTTACTTCAGTGCCATGCAACACCAAGCCCGCTTCCAGCCTCTCAAGAATATGATAATTATAGGAGGCGGCGCGATTCTGGGCGACGATCTGCTCGCGGGGCCCTTTGGCGTCCTTGCTCTTCACCGGCTTTTTCATGGGCTTGGCCACAATCTTTCATTCTACCTGAAGCCGCGTCTAATACAGATGGCGGCCAAGAGGTGCCCGGGCAAAGCCCGGGGCCACGGCCGGGTGGGCAATCCCAGGAGCACAGGTAACGGAATGAAAGTGCCCTATGGGTTCGTGTAAATTGATTGGCCACTTCAGGTGGAAAACTTGCCGGGGCGGCGAGCCCGATGCTAGACTGCAGAGGCCAGTCGAAAAAGAGTCCCCAGCCACACGGAGTCCCGGAGAGTTAATGCGCCGCCGCCCCCATTTAGTGATTTTTCTTGCCATTGGGGTGCTCCTTGCGGGTTGCCCAAAGGGCAAAAATCAGTACGACTTAGGTATGAAGGCCGAGCAGCTGAAGGATTACGATACTGCCGTCGATTATTACCTGAAGGCCACGCAGTCTGACCCGCACAACGCTAAATTCAAGATTCAATTGAATCAGGCCCGGTTTGAAGCTGGCGAGCAGCATGTACGCCAAGGCATCAAACTGCGAGAAAAAGGCGACCTGCAGGGGGCGATTTCCCAGTTTCAGCGAGCTCAAGTAATGGACCCCTCGAGCATGATCGCTGACCAGGAATTGAAGCGGACCCTGGACATGCTGGCGGAGCGGAACCGTGCTGCGGAGACCGAACAGCCACTGACTGAAAATGGCGAGCCGGCCATGGCCTCGAGCCCGCCGGAACTCAGACCGCTCTCGCGCGCACCGATCAGCCTGAAGATGTCCAACGACTCGAAGGTAGTGTTTGACACGATCGGGAAACTGGCGGGACTGACGGTGATCTACGATCCGGACTTGCAGGCGAAGAAGATCACCGCGGATTTGAACAATGTCACACTGGAACAGGCCCTGGACATTGTCAGCCTGGAGAGCAAAACGTTTTGGAAGCCGATAACAGAAAATATCATCATGGTGATCGGGGACCAGGCGCAGAAACGGCGCGACTACGAAGAACAGGTGGTACGCACGTTTTATCTGAGCAACGTGGCCATCCCCCAGGACCTGACAGAAATCACTACCGGCTTGCGGCAGTTGCTGGACCTCAAGCGGATTACGCAGGTGAACGCGCAGAACGCTATCGTTGTCCGAGACACGCCTGACAAACTGGCCTTGGCGGAAAAGATCATCCGGGACATAGACAAAGCCAAGCCGGAAGTGGTTGTGCAGGTGCAGGTGCTGGAAGCGCGCACGGACAAATTGCGGAATTTGGGAATCACGCCAGGGCAGACGGCATCCGTGGCTATCAACCCGAATGCGACGACAACGTCGAACAGTTCGAGCAGCTCAACAACGACAACGTCGAACAGTGGCGGCTTTACACTGAACCAATTAACGCATCTGAACCAGAATGACGTGGTCTTCACGGTGCCCGGGGCGACGGCAAACTTCGTGCTGACCGATTCGGCCACCAAGATTATCCAGAATCCGGAGTTGCGCGCCGTGGATGGACAGCCAGCAAAGTTGAAGATCGGCGACCGCGTACCCGTGGCCACGGGCAGCTTCCAGGCGGGCGTCGGCGTAGGATCGACCGCCGGAGCAGGTTTCGTCAACCCGCTGGTCAATACACAATTTCAGTACATTGATGTTGGCGTAAACCTGGATGTCACACCACACGTTCATCCCAACCATGATGTGAGCCTTAAAGTGTCGGTGGAAGTATCCGCGGTGACCGGAACGTCCACCATCGGCGGGATTTCACAGCCCATCATCAGCCAAAGGAAAGTGGAACATGAAATCCGGCTGAAGGAGGGCGAGGTCAGCATACTGGGCGGATTGTTC
>Ga0307471_100000170_pt1 | contig 32451 bp, 28 predicted proteins | sample atmos_gasesAM3C__2_FD_204566 | JGI IMG/M metagenome (GOLD analysis project Ga0307471, IMG submission 204566) | Hardwood forest soil microbial communities from Morgan-Monroe State Forest, Indiana, United States - atmos_gasesAM3C_515 | ecosystem: Environmental > Terrestrial > Soil > Temperate... | reverse complement strand
ATTGTGCGCCGCCGCTCTGTTCGTTCTCGTCGGGGGCACGCCCCATACTCAGTGGCTCGCAGGCACCATCGAGATGGATGCCAAGGGATACATCCTGACCGGCCGCGACTTGCTCCGCTCGGGCCATCCGCCCAGCGGGTGGAGGCTCGAGCGCGAGCCTTTTTTCTTGGAGACGAGCATGCCGGGAGTGTTCGCTGTCGGCGACGCGCGCTGCCGCTCCGTCAAGCGCGTCGCATCTGCAGTGGGAGAGGGCGCCACTGCGATCCAGCTTGTCCACGAGTACTTGCGCGCAGCATGATCGCCGCAAAGTCCAGACTCTTCAGCGCCGAACCGAAAGCTAGTAAGTTCCCGAGATACGCGCACACCGAGGAGGTGGCCGCACTCGGCATTTCGGTTCGAGCCACCGACCGTAGGTTGTACCTGCGAGTCGAGGCTGGATTTTTCTCTCGCAGATCTCGTTGTTGAGCCAAGCTGATTGGCTGGAAGGCAACCAACCTTTTTCGCGCCAGGTCATAACGGGGCTTGAGCGCTGCCCAGCGCTCTCGGACTTCCGGACTTTCAACTACAAGGGGGGCGACATTGCAAAGCATCTTCAAACCAGCTCCGGACCAGCTGTTCCAAAAGATCGCCGATTTCAGCTCCCGCAAAAATGGGGATGCCATCCAAAGCCTTGCAGAAAAGACTGTCCACGTCACCTTCATCGGTATTCAAAGAATGAGCGTTTGTGGGGGACTTCGTGAATTCCGTCATCGTCGACGGCAACTCTCCGATCAAGTCGCGAAATTCCGCTAGTTCATCGAACGGCATGTGTTCCTCCTTTTAGTGGACAAGGATTAGCTGGTTGGCTTTCGCGTGGACTTGGCGCTGCAGGTTTCGCATGTTTTCTTTCGTCTTCGCTCAGGCAGGAAATAAATACCTTATTCTCGCGGGCCAGAGTCACACGGTCAGTTTGCTGTGACACCAGCGCTGTCGCCGGCGGTGCCGCAGTTGTCATTGATCGTTACCCCTTTCAACATCTTTTCAACCTGTGCAGCTTGCCCACCTCGCAGAAAACCAGGATTTGACGTGTACATTTCTTCATTCGCGGTGCTGTTGCAGCACGGGCAAGGCGTCAGGTTAAAGAGCGCCACTTGTTCGTCATGCTGCTTTAGCAGCACGTCGCTAAGTTCGCGGGTTATCAGATAAGCGTCACCATTTGCATTTCGTCCGAAGGGGGCAGCAGGATCCGCAATAGCAGTTTGATCTTGACGGGCCTCTTGGCGCTCGATTTCAGCGCGCAGGGACAATTCGGCCTTGATACCCGAGGCCAAGGCGGCCTGTGCGCCGCGGGCGTCTCCAATCAGGGTGCATGAGTACCACGACTGATTTGACCTTAAAATCCAGGTGCGCAGCCGTGCATCTGATTCCGTCTGGTGAATGCCTAGGGGAAATTCCGGCGGAGCAGTACAGCATTGCTTGAGGTGTTGTTCGACTGCTGCCAGCGGGAGAGTGGTCGTCTCGGCGATTTCCTCCGCCGACGCGCCACACTCGACCATGCTCAGAGTTATGGTCAGCATCGGAGAACTGCATACGCAACATTCGGTAGGCGTCATCTTTCACCTCGCAGTCGAAAAACCTCGGAGATTGGAATGCGCCAATGCCCATGGCGACCTGTCCGGACCCCTTTCACAAGCCCGGCCGAGAGCCATCGCCTAATTGTGGGTGCACTTAAGCCCAGCGCCAGGCGCGTTTCCGTGACGGAAAAGAGCCGTTCACGGTAAAGCTGTGCAGTTTGCTCTTGCTGACGCAAGAGCAGCGCACCCGCGAGACTGTAGCGCGCACGTCGCGTAGGCCACGGCGGACCCGGCGTGGTGACCGGGACCTTGGCCGGAACACCAGCGGGCAGCGTTCTTAGTTTGCTCTGATCCACTTCGCAAACCCCCAGAAATAGAAAATGCGCAGCACCTGAGCAGTTGACAGGTGACTGCGCCTGTCATTAATTTTATGTGGATTTCAGATTATTTCAATCTCTTTGTCCGCTTATTTCAGAACGAAGATGCCGAGGATGCCGGTCATTTGGGCAAGTCGCCAGGCACAGGCCATGTGCGGGAGCGCAGCCGCACTGGCCTGGACATCAGGCATCGGCGGAGTGCCCTGGGCTGCAATATGTGCACTGGTGCACATCCCACTTGTGCACTCGTGCAACATAACATGTGCGCTGGTGCACACCCGCTCTATCTTATCTATCTCTTCTTTAGGTGTTATGTAATGAATGATTATTCATAATGGATCCCTTTGGGCCGGACGACAGAGCGGCTCACTTTATCCCGTTATCCCGGGATGGGTAGACGCCTAAGCCAGCGGAAAAGCGCATTGACTTTTGTCCTGACCTTGCCATAATCCTCGCTGTCCGGTCGCTCCGGACGAATTCAGAGGCGGAATCTAGGGGCACTACCCTACACGGTGCCCTCTTCCGCTTGGCCTTGTAGGGAGGCAGCATGTCGCGCATAGGTCAACATCCATTCCAAGACTACGTGCGGAAGCAGAAGAGGGCGCGCGCTGCAGCACCTGCCCAGCCGGTCGAACCCCCGGATTTGAATGCCTCGCTTGAGCAACAAGAGCAGTGGCAAGCCAGAGTGCAGGAGACTGAAACAGCATTCGGGGAATGGGAGAAAGAAAAAATCGAGCGGGCGCATTATCTCTTCAACACCCCGTCCGATGTGCTCCGGCAAGACCGCCTTCGAGCGGAAGAGCTGGAGCACGAGCGGGCCAAGGCCGCAGTTTGGCAGGCTAAGCCGTCCGCTGACCCCACACTGCTCCCCGCAAACGTCAACGCCAAGAAGTTAGGGAACTCACTTTCTAAGCAACCCCGTGGCAGGCAAAAGAGCGCGGAGACCTGTGTGCTCGAGCAAGCCCTTAATAGTATCCTTCGCGACATGTCCGAAGGAGGTACTCTGGAAGACATTTGTGCACGGCTGAAAGATAAGGGAATTAAGTTCAGGACCCCTGCCACTGACCGGCAGGCCAGCCGTCTCATGGAATACCCGGACGCCCTTCATGATCGGGACTACTTCAACACAGTTCGGATGCGGATCAGAAAGATCCTAAAAAAGAAACTTCTCCCCAAGAGCTAGGCCTGGTCCAATTGGTCTAACTGGTCCGAATTGCAATTAGGACCACCGCATAAACACTGCGCGAAAACCAATTTATCAAAAAAGAATTAGGACCACTCCCTTAGCTTTGCTACACAGGGCCATGGCCCGCCGCCCACGTTCCACGAAAAAACTCTTGAATGAGGCTCTGGACTGGCTTGGCGCTTATCCCGCCCTGATGCGGCTTCAATCCAATGGTAGGCCGCCGGATGAAGTAGCGGAACTAGCTGCTTGCGCCGCCGCAATGGCGCGTCTGCACAACCGTCTCTGGCAGGACTGGCAACGGAAGCACAGCAAAACGGAGGAGTCACCAAATTTAGAACCGAAAAGCTCGTAAAACGAGAGAGCCGAGCAGCACTGATCCTTACCTGTCGGGCAGGAATGCTGCTCGGTCCGAGGTCTTACTTGACGCAGAATACCACAAGACCGCAAGCCGCAACCGTAACCCCGATTGACGACAACCGCTTTGATTCTGTAACCCCAACCCTTCTTGATGACGATCGCCAGGACGGTCATCACCAGCACGGCCAGGTACTCCAACCGGCGCCCAACGACATTACCGATTGGGCCAGTCTGCGAGTGAGCCAGGACTTTGAATCCTTGACTGGCGCGAAGACACTGACGACGATTCCTGTTTGCAAACCGCATCGCCAATGGTTCTTCCAGACGCATCCTTCAGAAGAATGGCACTACCCGACATATGCGTTAGAGGACAAGATTGATCGTGAAACCTATCTGGTGGATCGCCCGCTTTGGTCGGCACTCGTCGGCGAGGTTGTCTTCAAGAGAATGTTCGCCGCGATTAACCGGCAGGGAGTCTTCTTTTTCTGGCCGGTGAAAATGCCCGACCCCAACGGGCGGAAGGATGAATGGGGTCGAACCGCACTGGAATTTGCCAAGTTGGCCATGGGCAAGTGGGTGCGAGTCGTATCCAACCTGAATCTTGGCGCCTATGAGGTTATCGAGGCCCCCGCAGGATTGTCGGCGCCGGTGTGGCCGGAACTCGAATTTCCGAAGCTGCTGGACATCGCATTCCGCGAAAGAATCATTCGCGACTTCAATCATCCGGTACTCAAGCGGCTGCGTGGAGAACTGTGATCGACCTCAGACAATTCGGATTCAGCCAGGTCTGGGAACTGGATTTCGAGTTCACCAGCAGGCCCGGGAACCGCCCCATGCCGGTGTGCATGGTGGCGCGGGAGTGGTTCTCGGGCCGCCTCATCCGGCTATTCCAAGATGAATTGTGGCGCTGCGTCAGACCACCCTTCTCGGTCGCATCTGATTCGCTGCTTATGGCGTATTTCGCGTCGGCGGAAATGGGCTGTTTCTTGCAGCTTGGTTGGCCACTTCCTCAAAATGTACTCGATTGGTTCAGTGAGTTCCGCTGCCTGACGAACGGGCTCGCCACGCCAGCTGGTGCCAGCCTGCTCGGGGCATTGAGCTACTTTGGGCTGAACGTGATGGACGCGGTTGAGAAGGAGGAAATGCGAGCGCTGGCCATGCGCGGCGGGCCTTTCACGACAGGTGAACAGGAGGCGCTGCTCGCCTATTGCGAGGACGATGTAAGGGCTCTGCACCAACTATCAAATTGCATGTTGCCCAAGGCCAATGTGCGCCAGGCTTTGAATCGTGGCCGGTACGCGAAAGCGATTGCCCACATGGAAGACGTCGGTATCCCGGTCGACGTGGAGGCTTGGGAGACGCTTAAAACAAACTGGGAGAACATCCAGGACGAGTTGATCGGCCATGTTGATGTCCGTGGTCACTACGGCGTGTATGAAGGCCGGACTTTCAAGACCGACCGGATGGAGCAGTATGTATTGCGCAATCGGATCAAGTGGCCGCGCCTGGAATCGGGCAAGCTGGCGCTGGACGACGACACCTTCAGGGCTATGGCTAGCGCTTATCCGCAGATTGAGCCGCTGCGGCAGTTGCGGCAATCCCTTTCCCAAATGCGGCAAGCCGATTTTTCGATTGGCGATGATGCGCGCAACCGCGTTTTGCTGTGCCCGTTTGCTTCCCGTACCGGAAGGAATCAACCGTCCAATAGCAAATTTATTCCGGGCGCCGCCAGTTGGTTTCGCGCGTTCATCCGACCACGTGCAGGTTTCGCCTTGGCTTACGTTGACTACGAGCAGGAAGAATTTGGAATTGCCGCCAAATTATCCGGCGACCTGGCCATGCAGGAGGCCTATTGCTCGGGCGATCCGTACCTGACTTTTGGGAAACAGGCGGGCAAAATTCCTCCCTATGGCACTCGGGAAACTCATGGAGTTGTTCGCGATCAATTCAAAACTCTCACGCTGGCTGTGCAGTATGGAATGGGAGCGGATTCGCTCGCTCAGCGCTTGGGGCAGACTGTTTCCGATGCTCGGGAATTGCTACGCCTGCACCGGCGGACCTACAGAAAATATTGGAGCTGGTCGGATGCTGTCGTCGATTACGCCGTGTTGCATGGATTTCTGCCCACAGTTTTCGGCTGGACTATTCATCTAGACCCACGGGGAAAGCTGGACTCGCACCTTGTCCGTTTCCTCCGGAATTATGCCATGCAGGGAAACGCAAGCGAGGTTCTCCGCGTGGCGTGTTGTCTCGCCACTGAGCGCGGCATTGCAGTGTGCTGTCCGGTCCATGATGCATTGTTAGTCGAAGCCCGCCTGGAATCTCTAGATGATGTAGTGGAAAAAACGCGAGCGGCCATGGTCGAGGCCAGCGAAATTGTGCTGAGCGGATTCCCGCTGCGGGTGGAAGCAAAACTCATCCGGCATCCGGAACGATTTGAAGACCCACGGGGAGCCAAGATGTGGTCAACGGTACGGGGTTGTATGGCCACAATCCCTTCCGCTGCGGGGTCGAATGTTGCCATGGTGCCGAACGTCGCCGTACCAGCCGCCACGACATCCACGGCCACGGTGATGGCATGACCGATAACTGGGTCGACCAGTTGCGGATAGATGCTCCTGTGGTTCAGTCCCCAGTGCCGCGACATAAAGCTGGCCAAAGATTCTTGAAAGGGCCAATCCCTTTGGATTGGTTGGCTATTGCCGCCGCGCAACCGGGTAAGGCTTTTCACATAGCTCTGGGAATCTGGTTTTGGGTTGGTGTGAAAAAGTCGAATCGAGTGGCCTTCTCAATGCAGTGGTTGAAGACAACATTTGGAGTTGATCGATGCTCTGGTTATCGCGGCCTAGCGGCGCTTGAGAGGGCTGGGCTTGTTTCGGTAATTCGGCACCGAGGTCGAAAATCAGTGGTGACGCTGTTGGACGTGCTGCCGGCCATCAAGGAGAAATCTTAAGGAAAGTGTCCAATAGGAAGGTGCCCAATGAGTCTACTGATTCCGCGTGAGCAACTTGAAGCCGCACGCGAGCGGTACTTCCGTGAACTTGCGGAAGCTCAGAGTCCGGCAACACCAGCAGCAACTGCAGCGCCGACTGAAAGCGGGTTCGTCTACCAACCGCGAACCGTTGCTCAATACAACGCCCGCGCCAACCAGTGCTCTTTAGGTCCGGGCTCAACCGAGGATGCGCCCAAGAGATCGCCGCGTACGTCCCCTAATTCGCGGTGTAGTTTCTGCGGCCATATCTGCAAGCTGCATTGTCGGCGCCCTCAGCTCCACTACACCCCTGCTGCCGAAACCTATTGGTGCAATGGGTCGCATTGTCGGGAGATCGTCGCCGGGAGTTCCTGCAATTGTGCCGGATTCGCTAGAGAGTCTGGACCGAGCCGTGGGTGAAGTGCTCTGCACTGGACCGCAACAGCATGACCATGGGCACCCCACAAACTCGCCAGGAGAAAGCGTCACACGTGGTGCTGGTGACGCTTGAACGTCGGGGGGGTGAGGGTCAGGACTGGAAAAATAGTGTTGCGGCCCTGTAGGGCCGTAGCGTGCAATTTCGGCCCACGCGACGTGGCCAGCGTCACTGCTCTCACCGCTGCCGGCAAAGAGCTCTTGTGGAACGCCGGGCAAGCGCGTGCGAGTGAACGTGTGACACATGAGCTGCCCGAAGTGGAAGACGCATTGGATCAGTGGCAGACGGCGACGGTGCGCGCCTAACGAACCAGGATCATGCCTTTTGACTTCACAACCCCTGGTTTCGACAAACCGTGCTAGGGAGTCCTTCCAATCCGGCCCCAACGGGCAGCCCAATTAAGAGGCCCAAACTGCAGCGAGTAGCGTCGCTCTAAAGATATGACCAAATTGCTCACCACCGCCAATGTTGCCCAAACGCTCTCAATCCCCGAGAGCACGCTCCGCTACTGGCGGAAAGTGGGTGTCGGCCCCGCCTGGGTGAAGCTTGAGGGAACGATCAGGTATGATGCTGCGGACGTACAAGCCTACGTTGAGCAATGCCGCCGTCAGCCTTCCGTGCGGGCATACATGGAGGAAAAGCGACGTGCTCTATAGGAGAAGATCAATCTGGCACTATGACTTTACTCTCGGTGGCCAGCGCTACCGAGGGTCAACCAAGGAGAAGTCCAGAACCCGAGCGGAGCTGGTGGAATCGAAACTGAAGGTAAACCTTGAGCAGGATCAGACTCCGCCGGTAATTTTCCGCTCTCCCTTGCTGAGTAATTTTGCGCCCCGCTTCCTGGCGTGGCTTGATTCCAGCCACCTTACGCCGGGAACCCGGCGCTATTACCGAGTCGGTTGGAGCATGATTCGCCTCACCCGGCTCCTACACATGAAGCTCAACCGCATCACTTCCGATGAAGCCTGGGCGGCAAACTTCCCCGGATCACCTTCCGCCGTCAACAATGCGCTCCGCACCCTCCATCGGATGCTGAGCAAGGCTGTGGATTGGAAAGTCATTACCCGGGCTCCCAAGATTCATCTTGCAAGGGAGGTGGGACGTTCCCAGCTCATGAGCCCTGAAACCGAAACCAAACTGCTTTCGGTTGCCGATCAGCCGCTGCGGGATGTGATCATGATCATGCAGGACGGAGGAATGCGACCCGCTGAGGTGTTCAGAATGTCTGTTGAGCACATCGACTGGCAGCGAAAAACCATCTTCGTCCCCTTTGGCAAAACCAGAAACTCGCGGCGTTTCGTTCCCATGAGTGAGCGGGTGATGAAAGCTCTGATAGTGCGAGTCGCAGATCGCTCCGAGGGCTGGGTATTCCCGTCCAAGCGTTCACGATCCGGCCACATCGAGACGGTTGAGAAGCAGTTCCTGAATGCACGCAGCAAGGCTGGATTGGGTGACGATGTGGTCCTGTATTCCGCCCGTCACACTTTCTGCACCTACGCGCTGGAAGAAACCGGAAACCTGGCAGCCTTGATGACGGTGGCGGGTCATGCCGACGTCAAGACGGCCATGAAGTATCAACACCCAGAGATGAATTCCATTCGAGAAGCAATCGAGAGACGGAATCAATGTCACAATTCACGTCACAGCCCGGCGGAGAACGACGGCAAGTGGTTGATTTGATTGGTAGCGCTAACGGGAATCGAACCCGTGTTTGAAGATTGAGAATCTTCCGTCCTAACCCCTAGACGATAGCGCCCCGGAGGCAGTCATTATAACAAAGCGATCAGGCGAAGATTCCGGCAGTCATCTGAAGACGACTGATTGGAGTGTGGAGACACAGCTTCTTCGCGCTGTTTATTCGATCAAGCTCTGCTTCATATCCGGACTCGTGATCGAGGTTCGTTCCTGGCTAGAAAAATTTTATCCGCGCCAGTAACACCTTCCCTCTTGACAATTTTTCCCTCCGGGAGCTAAATATCAAATAGCGAATAAAAAGCGAAAATGCAATTCGCAGCCTCGGCCAGCCGCCTCGGCGTTCCCTGAAAATTAGAGGTCCTTGAATGTCTGCATTGGCTTCTTCCGCCCCCTGGTGCGGGGCTGTTGTATTTGCTCCGGAGAAGGAACCGGCGCTGGTTTTGAAACGTCTGGCGGCATTGCCCAAGTTGGCGGGCGTGACTGCGGCATCGCGGTTGGAGGTGCGGCCAACGCCGGAAATGGTCTCCAGCGGAATTCGCGAGATTGATGAACTTGCCGGCGGGTTGCCGCGGGGATGTTTGAGTGAAATTTGTGGACCAGCTTCTTCCGGACGCACCAGCGTGTTGCTGGCCGCGCTGGCCGCAGCTACCCGGCGTCAGGAAGTCTGCGCCCTAGTAGACGCCACGGACGCGCTCGATGCTGTCTCGGCAGTGGCAACCGGAGTCGAACTGGAAAGATTGCTGTGGATACGGTGTACCCGGACGTCGGGCGTCAGACCTCGGACCTCGGACCCTAGATCGGACGTCAGACCTCAGACATCAGACTTCAGACCCAAGATCCCATCACCAAAATTCGATGCCGAAAGCCAGAAGTCTGAGGTCCGACGCCCGACGGCTGACGTCTGGGGTCCGACGCCCGAAGTCCGGCTTGAGCAGGCTTTGCGCGTCACTGATCTGCTCTTGCAAAGCGGGGGGTTTGGCCTGGTGGCGATTGATCTTGGCGATGTGCCGGACTCGGCGGCACGGCGTATTCCGCTGGCTTCCTGGTTTCGCTTTCAGCGCGCCGTGGAGCCCACCGCTACGGTGCTATTGGTTGTCGCCCAGGAGCCCTGCGCTAGGACTTGTGCTTCTTTGCTGATCAGGCTGCAGCAGGCGGGGAGAAAGTCGTCGGCTCTCAGCTATCAGCTATCAGCTGAAGAAAAACTTGGGCCGGCGCATGCGCAACTTCTGGATGGACTGCAGATTGAAGGAGAGTTGCTGCGTTCGCGCATGCAGCGAAAACCGGCACAATCCGTCACTACGGCGTTCGCCACAAAAGCGGTGCGAATTGCGTAGATCTCCCTGCGAGGGCGAGACGCCCTCGCGACAGCCGGCGGGACGCCGGCGCTACCAGCCTGAGAGCTGACAGCTTTTCGCTGACGACTGACGACCGACCGACTGATGACTGCCTTTGCTTGCATCTTCGTGCCTGACTTTCCGGCAGAGGCCCTGCTTCGTGCCGAACCTGACTTGCGGGTACAGGCCCTGGCCGTACTCGAAGGCAAAGCGCCGCTGCAAACGATTTTTGCTTTGAACGAAAAGGCCCACCGCGCCGGCGTTTCGACGGGCATGACGAAACTGCAGGTGGAAGCCTGCTCTGATCTGGTGTTGCGTCCGCGCTCCTTATTACAGGAGGCCGCCGCACACGCCGCATTGCTCGATTGTGCCCAGTCATTCTCGCCTCGGGTGGAAGACGCGGGCTGTGACACCGTCCTGCTGGACTTGGCCGGCATGGAGCCGCTTTTCGGTCCGCTGCCAAAAATTGCGCGGGACATGGCGCGCCGCGCCTCCGATCTTGGCCTGGAAGCCAACGTGGCCGTGGCTTCCAATCCGGATACGGCCGCGCTCGCCGCTCGCGGATTTTCCGGAGTGATCGTGATTCCCGAAGGAAGGGAAGCCGAGCAGTTGGGCAATCTTCTCCTTGAGGTGCTGTTTACCGGAGGTCGCGATCTCCAGACCCTGGAAGTGCTGGAGCGCTGGGGCATTCGAAATTTTCACGCCCTGGCTGTGTTGCCGGAAATCGCTCTGAGCGAGCGTCTGGGGCAGGAGGGCATTCGCCTGCAACAGTTGGCACGCGGCTGCAGTTCCCGATCGCTGGTTCCGTTCGAACCGCCGCTGATCTTCGAAGAGGCGATCGAGCTGGAATATCCACTAGTGCTGCTGGAGCCCCTAGCGTTCTTGCTCGCCCGGCTGCTGGACCAGTTATGTGCCCGCCTGGGGGCGCGCGCCCTGTCCACTCAAGAGCTGAACCTGGATCTGACCCTGGAATGCAGCACCCCGGACTACGTGGGGACGGGCGCCCCCGTCCGTCTTATTGAGTACTCCAGTCGAGCGCAAGCTCGACAGAGTTTCCGCCGCACCCTGCGCCTGCCCGTCCCCCTGCTGGACGCCAAAGTTTTCCTCAAGCTGCTGCAACTTGATTTGAACGCGCACCCACCCGGCGCTCCCATCGTAAAGGTCAAATTGTCGGCGGAACCCGTGCGCCCGCGTGCCGCGCAGAGCGGATTGTTCCTGCCTCCCTCCCCGGAGCCGGAAAAACTCGAACTCACATTGGCGAGGATCGCGGGGATTGTGGGCGAGAATAAAGTGGGATCATTGCAATTGCTGGACACTCATCGCCCAGAAGCATTCCGGATGCGTCGCTTTGATCCTCACATGGAGGAACAGGCTACCCGCAAGACGAAGGCATCCCGGAATGACAAGCCCGGGGAATCTCAAAAACAGAACGCAGCCGTGGTCACCGCCATGCGTATCTTCCGCCCACCCTTGCGGGCCACGGTAACCCTGCAGGAAGGCAAACCGGCGCGCATCGAATGTCCCAAACGCAAGGAAATTTGTGGGGAAATCCTGTGGGCGGCCGGTCCCTGGCGTACCTCCGGAGACTGGTGGGAGCAGGAAGGCTGGGCCCGCGACGAGTGGGATATTGCTTTGCAGGAAACGACCGGGATCACACTCTATCGCCTGGTCCGGGACTTGCTCAGCGGGCAGTGGGTGCTGGAAGGAAACTACGACTGAAGCTGGCCTGGGACTTCGACCTTGGGGAGCCCCGCCTGCCAAACTCGCCCCCGCCATCGCTAAAACCCCCTTGAATTCCCCTCAAGAAACGCTGCAACGCGTGGGATCTGCCAAGCCGGTCTATTCCGCCCCCGGCTGCCGAAACTACATGGTCTATAGGGTCTTTACCGTATATTCAGGCCCGGCCCTTGTGCATAACCTGTTCAAACTGTGCTATCCCGCCTATTTCGCGATCACGCCGCAGGCTATGCGGTCTCCAGCGTTTCCGGCCGGGTCAGTCTTCATATCATCCGGCTTGGCGTGAATCATCAGTGCTGTGCCGCCGTTGCTGAAAAGGGAATGGCTGTCGTCGCCGAGCGTGACGTCCTTGTTGACCACTTTTAGTTTGGTCCGGCCTTTGGCGTTTACAGTGAAGTTGTTCATATCGCCGGCATGGTGCCCTTCGGGATTCTCCAGGCCATGCTTCTTTCCATCTGGATTAAAGTGCGGGCCGGCCGACTTGAAGTCCGGCGCATCGCACTGCGCTTTCTGATGGAAGTGGAAAGCGTGCACTCCGGGCGGCAGGTCATGGAGGCTCGCCTTTATGAACACTCCCGACGACGCTCCCTTGCCGGATTTACTCCATAGCACGGCCGTTCCTACACTCTTGCCCTGAGCATCCTTGAGTTCGACGGTGGTCTTAGCTACGGTCGTGATCGAGAGAGCGAGGAGCAATGCGATGACAACGGAAAATAATCTTGTAGTTTTCATGGCGCCTTATTATAACGCCACTTTCCTTTCCAAATTTCTTTGGCACTTCTCAAATTGAAGAACTCTGTGCCAATGTCACGCGTCATGCTGAGCTTGCGAAGCATCTTGCGCGAAGCGGCTACGGACGTGGGGCGGGACTGTGCCACTGCGCGCAAGATCCTTCACGGCCGTAGGCCGTTTCAGGATGACACAAGGTTTTTACCGCACCGAGACATAAAAAGCATTGTTCCCCAAACGCAGATCCTTGCCGTACGAGAACGCAAACCCAACTCCGAAGACGCGCACCTTAGCCTGCGCCCCCAGGTCCCAGAGCCATTTCTGCGAGCCCAGCCCCGTCGAGGCGTCGGTAATTTTGCCGGTATCGAGAAACGGCCCGAGCTTTACCGTAAAGATTCCGGTCCGATAAATGTTCTTGTCTGCCTCCCAGTTCGACAGAAAATAATTTTGCCCCAGGGGAGCGCTGCCCTTCCTACCGTCCCGAGTCCCGATATGGCCACGCATCTCCAGATCGTTGTCGCGCTCCAGGCCCAGGATGAAGAGCTCGTCGAACGGAACACCTCCAAACGTTTTGCCTGCCCTGATCCGATGCTGCATTTCGTAGTCGTCGCCCTGGGATTGCGGAAACCAATGAAAGCGTAATGAACCTTGCAGCTTCTCAAAAGCATGGGAGGGCTGCGACCAAATGCGCCCAGCCTGCGATGACGCTCCGGCTTCGAGCGTCAACCTGCGCTCCGGCTGACGCCAGAGTTCGGCATCCACCTGCATATGTTGCTTGAACTGGTAGCCCTTGGCTAGCAGGTCCGGAGTCAGCGCCGTTCCCGGAACCACGCTGCGGAAGTCGCGATGCGAAACTTCTGCCCCGGCCGACCATCGCCAGCGCCCGCTTTCCATGGCAGCGAAGTCCGCCGCCACCGCCTCTCTCCGCAAGTTGAAGCTTCCCAGCGGCGGGGCCGGACCTTGAAACGATCTTCTGATGTCCCAGTTCTCGCCGCGCAGGTCGGCCATGAGCCTGTAGCGGAATTTGGGATTGGCTTTGAACGGACCTGACAGCTGCGCCAAGATTCGCCTTTTCTGCGCATCCCAGCGATACATGGTGGTGAGGTTGATTGCTTCGTCGCGCAGGTTGTAGAACTCAGGAGTAATGCTTTGAAAGGGCAGTCCCCGAAGCAGCAGAAATAGTTTCTCCAGCTTGCCCTGGCCCCATCCGTCAAGCTCGCGGTTGCGGAAAAGAATGTCAAACTTGCCATCATTGCGGGCCTGCAGATCGAATTGGTAGCGCGGGAAAATTTCCAAACCGCGCACTCGAACTTCAGTGGTCAGCAGATCAGGCAGGCGCAGGACGGTGGCCGGCGCGAACGCCATGGCGCGATCGAGCAACGCCGCATTCACTTGCGGCGTGGGCTGGCTTCTTACTTCTACAATTTGCGGCTTGCCTACGCGGTTCCAATACTTGAGCGCTGCTTCAGTATTTCCCTCGAGAAAATAGACAGTGCCGAGGAAGTCATTGCCGTAAGAATCGGCTGGATCGAGATGCAGCGCCCGCCGCAGCTGGCGCACCGCGGCCGAATATCGCTTCTGCTTGAATGCCACTCCGGCTAGCTCCAGCGGAAACCGCTTGTCGCCAGGCTGGAGGCGGGCTCCGGCGGCAAATGCTTTTTGCGCATCGTCCCAACGTCCCAATTGGGCCAATGCGGTACCGTAGTAGAAATCGAGTTCAGGCGAAGGGTGCGGTACAGATTCGGCGAGGCCGACGATTTCCTGCCAGCGCCGTTCGGCAGAAAGCTGCCGGGCGCGGTTGACTGATGCGCCATCCGATGTTTGGGTGCCGGCCAGGATTGCAAGGTTGAAAAAAAATATGGAGACAACAATTGAGATCAGCGAGATTGGGTTTGAGGAAGCGCCAACAGGGTCCATTTTCCGGCCGCGCTCCATTCCCGTTCGAAGCTGGACTGGTCCTGCTGGAGCAACTTGCGTTGGGCCGGATCGTTGACCATGACCATCTCCGGTCCGACGCCAGTCACGACCACATAGTGCAAAGCGCCGCCGGACACGGGCTTCAAAGCTACGATCAGTGGCCGTCCCTTTTCCAGATGTTGTTTGAGGTCTTCCCACTCTCCGCGAATTGTAAACGTGCGGAACCCTTTCTCCTGAAGGTACCGCTCCATGTCCGACGCATAGATGCCGTGGGCTTTGGCCGAGTACAGCGTGCGCTGGATTTGGGACGCGTCCGAAGCGTCGTTTGCCGACTGACCCTGCTGGGCTTGCCAATATTGCATCACCATGGCAATGCTGGCGGCGCCGCACCCGTCTTTCTCCTGCTTCACGAAAGGAACATCGAGCCAGACGCCGGGAAGGTCGGCGGCCAACAGCACTCCGCAGACCCCGACCAGCAGGACGGCGACTCTGAAGATGCGACCAAACATGTTGAAGCTATCGGACCGCAACAATGATTAGGATGAGCGCGGCGATGGCCACAAGAATGATAATCAGGTCGCGATCGCTGAGCGTACCTGCGGCGAAATCCGCTTGCGTTTTCTGTGCCCGCGAAGCAAGCTGCGCCAATTCAGCATCGTCCAGCGTGGTGACTGCGTTCTTCACCTGCTCCGGGTTCATATGGGCCGAGTGCAAGGCTTTCTGGGCCTTCTCCGACGAGAAGAATTGCCGCACTTGCTCCACGTTTTGCTGCCGCACCGTTGAGGCCCGCACCGCCGCTTGCTGCAAGTCAGAGGGGCTCACTATGTGGGCGGCACCCTCTGCCACAAGACTCTGGGGAAGCGCGAAAACCGAGGCTAGAACGAACGCCGTCGCGACTCGGGATAACTGCTTTAGGTCAAAATGCATGGCTTGCAACCTCCGGTAGATTTCTGATCATGGGGAGACAGGTCTCTGACCCGGCCAGGCCGAGCGCAGCTCGGTACCCTTGAAAAATACTACACGCCCAACCTACGATGCGGAGGCCGTTTCGAGGGTTTGTCCTACAAGGTAACAAGATCAATAAACAAGGACTCGCTGGCGTCTCTGGACCGTTCCTGTCCCTACAAATCTTCCACAGTTCTCTGCAGCTTGGCGGCAATCTGCTCCGGCGCGCTTTCGCGAGGGAACCGGACCGGCGTCCCGATCTTCACGTTTATCTTTCCCGGCAACGCAAACCTCTTCTTTGCCTTCTTCAATTCAAAGAGTCCATCAATTCGCATGGGAACGATCGGGATCGCCAGGTTCCTCGCCAACAGTCCCACGCCGGCGCGAAATCTGCCTATCTTGCCGTCGGTCGTCTGGCGGCCTTCGGGAAAGACCAGAATGCTGCAGCCGCGGTCCACGGATTCTCCGGCAAAGGCAAAGCTCTCCCGGAAACCAGCTTCACGCGGCAAGGGAAAAAGGTTGAGCAGGGACACTCCCAAAATCCATTGCACGCGGTTATAGGCTCGGCCTAACAAACTGCGGTCGGGCGGCGGGGTGCGGAGCGCCTCCAGAGCCTCCCCTCCCGTGGCCGTCGCCAGCCGTCGCCGGAAGCGGGCCGGAAGTGCTGTCTGGACGAAACCGACATCTACGTCGTCAATGTGGTTACACACGACCAGCACCGGACCGCGAAGCCCACGCAGATTTTCTCGCCCAGTGATGCGCGGCCATCCCAGCAAAAACACCGCGGGACGCAACAGGAGACAATGAATGATCAGCCGCACCCAGGTCGTGGGCCAGCGCTGCACCCATGCCGGATAGTGATAGGGCGCACCCGACGGAACCTTGCCTTGCAGCATGCGCTCCAGGTCGCCGACCGTCTTCACCGCGGCGAACCGGGTCTCGCTCAAATCCACCTGGTAGCGGTCTTCGAGCGCACCTAGTAATTCCACGCGATCAAGCGAACTCAAATTCAAATCGGTTTCAAGATCAGACTTCTGACCCACCTGTCCATCGGGTTTTCCTTTAACGCGCGCAATCAATTCGGCCAATGAACCCAATCCGGTTTGCCCGCCAGGCGTTGCTCCCAATTGCGCCTGCACAACTTGCAGGACTGCGTTGGTTCGAGGCTTTTGCGTGGAGGTGCGCGGGAAGTCATCTTCGGGCCACACGAACCACGTCCGCATGTGCTGGTACTCAGCCAGAGTTTCGTTGGCGCGTCTCACTGGCGGTTCGGGATCGACGTTGCGATCGCGCAGGATCATCACCGCGCAGGGTTCGGCATTCCCTTCTCGCGGAAGTGCAATCACCACGCAGTCCTTGACCTCAGGTTGGCGGCGCAGTGCGGCCTCAAGGTCCTCGGGATAAACATTCATGCCGGCAGGGGTGACGATCACATCTTTCTTGCGTCCTTTGAAATACAAGTTGCCTTCGGCGTCGAGCGCGCCGATATCTCCGGTCCCGTACCAGCGCTGGTCCGTCGTCATCGGCTGTAGTTCGTGTCCAGTCCAATAGCCCGCTGCTACCCCACTGCCTCGGACCAAAATCTCGCCGTCCGGCGCTAATTTGACTTCGCGCCCCGCCAGAACTTTCCCGATCGATCCTTTGCCCAGACGAAAAGGATGGTTCACACTGACGATAGACGTCGTTTCCGTCAGCCCATAGCCCTGAATGGCAGCGTACCCCAGTCGTCCCCAGAACTCTTCGGTCACGCGATCGAGCGCTGCTCCCCCGGAAATGAAGGCCCAGAACTTCCATCCAAACTGGCGATGCACGCGGCGGAAGATCCACCAGCGGTGGAGGAAGTGCTTCCCCTCCGCCGCTTGAAATCGGCACCGGAACTCGTCGAGCCTGCCCTCATCTTCAAGATCGCGCTCGATCTTCTCCTTCAGCGATTGGAGCATGCGCGGTACCGCTACGAGCACAGAGACTCGCTCGCGCCAGATAGTGCGGATGACTTCGCCCGGCTTGAGCACATCCTGGAAGATCACCGTACCGCCCATCAGTTGAGGCAGAAATATTCCCAGGAATTGTCCGAACACGTGGCTCAAGGGCAGCAGGTTCAGGAAGCGAACGGGATGGACCAGGCGTTCATACTTCAAATATCTTTGGATTTCCCTTTCGAGCGGCGAGATATTGCCGAGCACGTTGCCGTGCGTGATCACTACGCCTTTCGGTTCGGCGGTGGTTCCGGAGGTAAAAACAATTTCCAGGATATCCGCGGGGTCGATCGCCGCCGCGTCGTAAGGTGCCGCTGCGTGGATCTGCAATATCTCCTGTAAATCCTCCAGCGTCACGACTGGGATAAGCGGTAGGGCATGTTCACGCCGGCACACCAGCAGCTTTCCACCTACTTGCTGATAGACACGCTGGGTGAACTCTGCCGTGCCTGCTTCGTCAAGAGGAACAACGATCGCGCCACGCAACGCGCAACCGAAGAACACAGCCACCCACTCCGCCGAGTTCGGCCCCCACACCAGGACGCGCTCGCCTTTGCCAATTCCGCGCTTTTCCAGTTCGCGGGCAAAACGGAAAGCAGCCTCGGCTACCTGGCGATAGCTCCAGCGTTCGGTGCGGTACCCGCGCCGCTGCACGTAGGCGCACTCGCGCCCCCGGCGCAGAAAGTTTTCAAGGTATTCGACAACGGAGCGGCGCTCCATGCCTAGGATGGTATCGCTTCAGGAGAGGCAATTGTCGTCCTGAGCGAAGTGGCTGCTTCCCTGCTCGAAGAAGACTCTCCGCTTCAGGATGACCGTTGACTACGCCGACATGCGCCGCGCGTTCTTGGGACAGAAGTTCGACAACAGATTCAGAAATTCTGCCAGAAAAGGCGGCGTGGGCTGATTGCGCAGCGTGACCGCATACCATTGCCGCCGAAAGCCGCGACCGCCCATGGGTCGAATGGCGACTTTCCCCGCTTCGACAGCTGGCGCCACCGCCCAGCGCGCCAGAAAACCAATGCCAGTACCCGCTCCAGCCAGCTCGACAATCGCTTCCGTGAGTGGAACTTCAATGACCCGCTGCGTCTCCACTCCTGCCGGCTTCAGGATTTGGTTAATAAGAGTGCTCTCCTCTCGCGGAGGATAGATCAGAACAGTCTCCGTCTCCAGGTCTTTGGGCCGCACCTGACTGGCTCCGGCCAGCCGGTGCTTCGGGGACATCACCAGGACCAGCTCGTCTTCGAACATAGGTGTCACCTGAAGGCTCTTGTTCTTCGGGGGAGAACTGACGATCGCAATGTCCAGCTTGCCTTCCAGTAAAGCTGCCGACGGGTTCGAAGTCGCGCTGGCGACGATGTTTACCTCCACTTTAGAAAACTTCCCGTGAAACTTATTCAGCACCGGGGGCAGCCAGTGATAGCAGGTGTAGCATTCCGTGCTCAGCCGGATCTCGCCGCGCGCGCCGCCGTTGAGTCCCTCGATCTGCACTTCCGTATTGCTCAGCTCGTCGAGGACCCGGCGTGCGCATGCGATCAGCCGCTCCCCAGCTGGTGTCAGCACCATTTTTCTTCCCAGGCGCAGAAACAACGCGGTCCCCAGCTTTTCTTCCGCATCGCGCAACTGATGACTCAGCGCAGATTGGGTGAGGTGCAGGCGCTTGCCTGCTTCGGTCACACTGCCCTCTTCAGCCACGGTCACCAGCAACTTGAGGTGTCGAACTTCCAGCTTCGGGCTCATATTCACATGAGTGTAGTTCATTGGTTGAATGAAAACAAACAATAAATCTCATAGATAGAAAATCTCGTCCAACCGCTAGCACGCAGGAAATCGGATTTGACGGCAAGAAGCGGATAGCGAGTATCGAACGTGCGATGCAGACTTCGTGCCATGTCCGGCAAATCCAGAATGCCGCAGTCAGATCGAGCTCGATAGACAAGACAAGGGGAGGTTGTTATGACAAACCGGGTTGGACGCGTATTTACTTCACTTCTTCTGGGTGTCCTGATGCTGGGCTCCACGGTCCATGCGCAGCGCACCGAGCGGATCATCAAGGCAAACATTCCATTCGATTTCGTCGTAGGTGGCGAAATTTTTCCCGCCGGGCACTATTCGGTGGCGCTGATCGGGCCGGTGCTGCTGGAACTGCGCGACTCCCAAGGCCACGCCCTGATCAATGTATTGACCCAATCCGTGCAGGCGCCGGCCACACCGGGCCAACCCAAACTGCGGTTCAACAAAGAGGGCGGCCAGATCGTACTCACCCAGGTCTGGCAAGAAGGGAACGAAATTGGGCAGCAAGTCTTGCGCTCAAAGTCAGCCACTGTTGCTGTCCGAAGGGGCTCGGGACACGTCCAAACCGCCGAGGCGGGCAATCCGCGTTAGGCACCTAACCATCTCGATCACAAAGTGAGGGGTTGATGAATACCACAATGAACGGAAGCAACGGACAATCGCAAGCGGCTGACCTGCACGTTCAGGAGGTTATCCGCTCCGCGGAAAAAGAGCTGCACGAACTCCTCGGGCAGCGCGCGGAACTCATGAAGCGAATTGGGACGATCAAACAGACCCTGGCCGGATTGGCGAACATCTTTGGCGACTGCGTGCTCAGCGATCAACTGCTCACCTTCCTCGATCGCAAGACGGCCAGCCGGCAGCCGGGTTTCACGCGAGCTTGTCGGGTGATCTTGATGGATGCCAAAAAGCCACTCGGCGCCCGGCTGGTCTGCCAGGCGCTGCAGCAGAGATTTCCTGAACTGCTCGAGCGCCACAAGGACCCCATGGCCTCGGTGACCACGGTGCTCAATCGGCTGGCCGACTACACCGAGGCCCGATGCTCGCTCGATCCAAATGGCCGCCGTGTGTGGGAGTGGATCGTCGAGCGCGAGATCTCTGCCGATTTGTTGCTGGCGACGGGAAGCAATAGTTTCCCACCGCAGCCGCAAGCGCTAAAGAGACAATAGATCGGGGGCAGGCAAGAACTGTGTGCGGCCGGGTCTTCGACCCGGCCAGGCCGAGCGCAGCTCGGCTAGAGCGTTTGAGACAGAATCCATGCAAAGAAACTGTCGAGCTTTGTTCGACCGGGCGGCTCTGAGACCGCCCCCACACAGTCCGTGCCACACCCCAGTCCGTGCCACACCCCAGTCTTTACTCTACTCTCGTCCCACTCCCAGCGCGTCCGCCACGCGGTTGATGTAGTTGAACCAGGCGGCGATCAGAGTAATCTGCAGGATCGCTTTATCGTCGAAGCCGGCCGCGCGCAGACCTTCGTGATCGTCTTTCCACACTTTCGTTGCATCTTTGGTGATTTTCACTACGTAGTCGAGCATTACCCGTTCCTGCGCAGTGACAGGAGCGGTGGTGTAGTCCTTCTCCAGCGCATCGACCAGTTCCTTATCCAACGTCACCCGACGCAGAAACTCTGCGTGTGAGTCGATTCAATAAACGCACCGGTTAGTGACCGAAACCACGGTGGTGATCATCTCGTGTTGCCGCCGGGAGAGCGGCAGGTCGGGAGACATGAGCACGCCGAAGGTGGCGAAGGCGTGATACAGGGCGTCGGGAATGAGGCTGTGGGATTCGGTGATCTTTGCCCCTCCACCTTCAGTGGGATGGACCGGGGTCGCGTACTCTACAGGATAGAGAGACTTCTGGCCCTCCATGGCCTGGCGCAACTTCTCGTCGCCTTCAGAGACTGGAATGGTGCGGATCCACGTCATAACAATCACTTGCCCTGCAGAAATATTGCGCCGTCAAATGCCGGCGACGAGTGCGAGGTTATACCGGAGATATCAGGAGTGCCAATAGTCGAAATCCGTTATCAGAGCCAGAGCGCTGGAGTCAGATCAGCCCGTCTTTCACGCGGCGAAGGAAGTCTTCGGCGTCCATCTGGGCTTTTTTGGCGGCGCTAGGATCGTTGCGGTTCTCGAAGGTAATTTCCTGCAAAGTAATCTGGGCGGCGTCCTTCGGCTTGAAGCCCCGGGTCACCAGCTTTCTTGCTCGCGCCGCGAAACTCTCGGAGTCAGCCAGCACGGCCGGTTCGCCATGTACTGCGCAATCATGCTCCTGAAACTTGCTCGCAGCCAGCCGGTCGTAGGCGCTCTTGGCTTCCTTGTCGGTCAGCATTGACGGTACGGGGAAAGTCCAGCCGCACTGGGAACACGCCCAGCCAGTAAGGCGCGTGTGCGATACCCATGTCAGCCATCTGCCCATAGTTTTCCCTCGGTGCCGCAGGGGGTAAAGAATATTGGGCCCGAATCACGTTCTTTACTTCCTGGCAGGAACGCGGCGAATGTTAGCGCAGTGAGGTTTTCTCCAACCCAGCGTGCCCCCCGGGACGCCGGATGTGCTGGCCGCAATCTTATCAAGAACCCAGCCGCTGGCAGTAGTGACGCCTTAGGAAACCGGCAGTCCGAAATGGAGGGCGGGCATCGCACCTGTCGCTTTTCCGCGAAAAGCTCAAGCAGCCGCATCTCCGGTATCCCTCCAAAACCAGCAATATTCAAGCGGGCCTTCAACTAGCCCTGCTCCGACCGGATTCCCCGAAATGTAGTCAACCCTGTCCTCGATGCTCTCTTCCCGACAAAGGGCCCAGTCGAATGTTTACGGGACCGTTGGCGTCATATCTCGGGGCCGACACCAGATGCACGTGATCGGACATCACCACCACCTAGATACCGACGAAACTTTCCCGCCCTCGGCTGTCCGGTGGAGCGGAGCTGGCGAGGAAGGTCCGGCAAAGCGCAGTCGAGCTGCGCTCGACCGGACAGCCGAGGGCGGCTGTCCCCACGTGGTCCGCGCTGTTATAATCGAGGTTTGCTCTCATGCCTACGAAGCGTCTGATTCGATCCACCACAGTTCTTAGCGTCCGCCGCAACGGCACCGTCGTCATGGCCGGGGACGGCCAAGTCACGCTCGGCGAAGGCGTCATCAAACACTCCGCCAAGAAGATTCGCCGCCTGTATCAGGACAAAATTCTGGCGGGATTCGCCGGCTCTACGGCCGACGCATTCACCCTCTTCAGCCGCTTCGAATCAAAGCTGGAGCAGTACCACGGGAACCTGGGACGCGGCGCGGTCGAGCTGGCCAAAGACTGGCGCACCGACAAATTTCTGCGCCATCTCGAAGCCCTGTTGCTGGTTTCCGACAAGGAGCAGACGTTCCTGCTCAGCGGCCAGGGTGACGTGATCGAGCCCGACGGCGGTATCGCCGCCATCGGCAGCGGCGGCCCGTATGCCCAGGCAGCCGCACAGGCGCTGGCCGAACACACCCAGCTGTCAGCTCGCCAGATCGCAGAAGAAGCAATGAAGATTGCGGGCAAAATGTGCATCTATACTAATGACAAGGTAACGATTGAGGAGCTCTAGGTCGTTGGTCGTTGGCCTTTGGTCGTTGGCCAAGAAGCTCGAACTCGACGATCAATGTGGACAGCAAACGGCCAAGGACCAACGACCAAAGGCCAACGACTGACTTATGGCTATCTACCTACCCGCTGCCGCTGAAGAAGAACAGATCGCACTCGACGAACTCACTCCACGTGAAATCGTCGCTGAACTGGACAAGCATGTCGTAGGCCAGAAGGACGCCAAGCGCGCCGTCGCCATCGCCCTGCGCAATCGCATGCGCCGCCAGAAACTTACGCCCGACCTGGCGGAAGAAGTCATTCCCAAGAACATCATCATGATTGGACCGACCGGCGTGGGCAAAACCGAAATCGCCCGCCGTCTGGCCAAGCTCGCCAACTCGCCCTTCCTCAAAGTAGAAGCTTCGAAGTTTACCGAAGTCGGTTACGTCGGACGCGATGTCGAGTCCATGATTCGCGACCTGGTGGAGATCGCCATCGAGATGGTGCGCGAAGAAAAGCTCGAAGACGTCTCCGACAAAGCCGAACTCAACGCTGAAGAACGCCTGCTGGATATCCTGCTTCCACCTGCCGCGCCACGGCCCGCGGAGGGATCAACCGGCGGCATGGTGCTCGAAGGGACGACGGCAGCTTCTTCCGGCAACGAGTCGCAGAGCCGCACTCGCGAGAAACTTCGCCAGCAGCTGCGCGAAGGCAAGTTGGATGACCGCAGCGTAGAGATTGACGTACGCGAACGCAATTTCCCGTCTTTCGAGATCATTTCCAATCAGGGCGTCGAAGAGATGGACGTGAACCTCAAAGACATGTTGCCCAACCTCTTCGGACAGCGCACCAAGAAGCGGAAGATGAAGGTCAACGAAGCCTTCGAGTATTTGATCCAGGAAGAAGAGCAGCGCCTGATCGACATGGACCAGGTCACCCGCCTGGCGATAGACCGCGTGGAAGACTCCGGCATCATCTTCCTCGACGAAATCGACAAGATCGCCGGACGCGAGAGCGGCCACGGTCCAGACGTTTCCCGCGAGGGCGTGCAGCGCGACATTCTGCCCATCGTCGAAGGCACGACTGTCAACACGCGTTACGGCATGGTGCGCACTGACCACATCCTTTTCATTGCAGCCGGAGCGTTCCACGTTTCTAAACCCAGCGACCTGATCCCCGAACTACAGGGACGCTTCCCCATCCGGGTCGAACTGCAATCGCTGACCATGGAAGACTTCATCCGCATCCTGACCGAACCCAAGTCTTCACTGGTGAAGCAATACGTCGCCCTGCTCGAAACTGAAGGTGTGAAACTGGAATTCACTCGCGAAGCCCAGGAAGAGATCGCACGCTACGCCTTCCGCGTAAACGAAGGCACGGAAAATATCGGCGCCCGCCGCCTGCACACCATCATGGAGCGCGTCCTCGACGAAATCAGTTTCGACGCGCCCGACAAGAAAGGCGAACACATCAAGGTGGACGCCGACTACGTGCGCAAGATGCTGGCCGACATTGTGAAAGACCAAGACCTGTCGCGCTACATCCTGTAAGCCAAAAAATGGAGACGGGCGTCCCGGCCAGTCGTTTTTCCGCCAACGTATCCTCCACTGCGGCGGCATTCAATCGTATTGTTAACGAGCCAAATCGGATCGGAATGAGGCTGCTTCGCAGGCGGCCCGTTCTATCCCGGGCCGGCTTGCATTACGCTGCCCGGCTGCTTAGACTTCAACTTTCGTTCCCGACGGGCGCGACGCCCGTCCTCCACATAATCAAAACATGAGAGCCATTGACCGACAGCGCCTCAAGTCCCTCATGCAGCGCGAGCAGCAGCGCTTTGTGAACGAGCGTCCCAAATCCAAAGCCCTGTTCGAGCGTGCAGGCAAGTCATTGCTGGGCGGCGTGCCCATGAACTGGATGGTCAAGTGGGCCGGCGCTTTCCCGCCGTTCGTTCGCGAGGCCCAAGGCGCGCACTTCTATGATGTGGACGGGCACCGTTACATCGACTTCTGCTTGGGCGACACCGGCGCCATGACCGGCCATTCTCCCTTCGCGACGGTAAAGGCGGTGGAAGAACAAATGAGGCGCGGCATTACGACGATGCTTCCCACGGAAGATTCGATTTTTGTCGCCGAAGAATTGCAGCAACGCTTCGGCCTTCCCTTCTGGCAGTTCGCACTCACCGCTACTGACGCTAACCGTTTCGCGATTCGGCTGGCGCGCCAGATTAGCAAGCGCCACAAGATTCTGGTCTTTAACTGGTGCTATCACGGCACCGTGGACGAAAGTTTCATCACTCTGAAAGATGGTGTTGCGCAAGCTCGCCGCGGCAACATCGGGCCGCCCGTTGATCCAGCGGTCACGACTAAGGTGGTCGAGTTCAACGATGTCGCGGGGCTGGAGCAGGCGCTGGCCCCTGGCGACGTGGCCTGCGTGCTGGCCGAGCCGGTCCTCACCAACGTTGGCATCGTGCATCCCGAACCTGGCTACCATCAGGCGTTGCGGCAGCTCACCGAGAAATTCGGGACCCTGCTCATAATCGACGAGACCCACACCATCTGTGCCGGGCCGGGCGGCTACACTCGCGCCGAGAGTCTCGATCCTGACTTCTTTATTTTTGGCAAAGCTATCGCCGGCGGAGTGCCCGGCGCAGCCTACGGATTTACCGAATCGGTAGCAAGCTCCATCGCCAAGGACCAGAACCTCGAAGATTGCGATACCGGCGGCATTGGTGGAACCTTGGCGGGCAACGCGCTTTCGCTGGCCGCCATGCGGGCCACGTTGACCAAAGTGCTCACCAAGGATGCGTTCGCGCGCATGATTCCTCCGGCCGAACGCTGGACAACAGGTGTGCAAAAAACGATTACTGATTTCGGTGTGCCCTGGCACGTCACCCGCCTGGGCTGCCGCGCCGAATATCAGTTTTCCGCGACGCCTCCCAAGAATGGCGCCCAGGCCCACGACGCAATGGATTTCGAACTGGAGCGTTTCATGCACCTGTACGCCATGAACCGCGGAATTCTTCTGACCCCGTTCCATAACATGGCACTGATGTCGCCCCAGACCGATCCCGACGATATTGATCAGCACTCCCGCATCTTCCGCGAAGCCGTCAAGGACTTGGTGATGTAGGTAGTGTTGCGGTTTGCGCAAGAACACACTCGCCCCCTTGTCATTCCGAGCCGGGCCGCCGGCGAGGAATCTGCTTTGCTGACGGCGGAGGAACAGCAGATTCCTCGCGCGAAAGCACCGCGCTTCGAAATGACAATTCTTTGAGGATTTTCAAATTACACCACCACGGGGTATGGCCCCGAAAGAACACGTACCGCCGGGAAATCTGTTCGCCGTCTGTTACCCTGTTTCTTCCCGCGATGAAGCGATCCGATTGGAACATTCTGATCTGCGTGCTGGGCAGCGCGGTGCTGGTTTCCTGCGGTGCGACGGGGGCTCCCATCCCGCCCGCTCTGGAGCTGGCCAAGCCGGTTACGGACCTGCGCGCGGCGCGCAAGGGTGACAAGGTTTATCTGGCCTGGACCGTGCCGGCCAAGACCGCCGACCGCCAGATCATGCGCCATCCCGGTGTGACCCGCGTCTGCCGGAGTCTGAAAGTGCCCGTGGCAGATTGCAAGAATCCGACTGCGGAGATTCCGGCCAGCCAATTTTCGTTGCCCGCTTCCCGCTCAAACCGCAACGGCGCACCGCCCCAGAAAGTTCAGGCCAACTACACTGATGTGCTTTCGCCAGAACTGCAAGAGCAAGATCCCACCGCGGAAATCACGTACGCAGTGTCGGTCCTGAACGAAAGTGGACGCAGCGCCGGATTCTCCAACCAGGTGCAAGTCCCGTCCGCTTCGACGCTGCCGCCGCCGGATCATTTCCGTGCCGAAGTAAGAAAAGATGGTGTGCTGCTTTCTTGGGACTGTTCTCCGGCCACTGCAGCATCGGATACTATTCAGCACAGACTGCGCATCTATCGCCGCGAGCCGGGAAAGCAGACGGATACCAAAGTCAGCGATGCGAACTTGTCAGCCTGCGCGCATACTCAGCCAGGCACCGAGGCCCCTGGATTTCTGGACCAGACTTTCGAGTGGGAGAAGCATTACGACTACCGCGCTACGGTCGTGACCGTCGTCTCCGCGCCCGGCAAGTCTGCGGTTGAGGTTGAAGGCGATGACGCGCCAGGCGTGCCGGTTTTCGCCCACGATGTCTTCCCTCCGGCTGTGCCCACCGGTCTGCAGGCGGTGTTCTCAGGCATCGGCCAGGCGCCATTCGTCGACCTGGTATGGTCTCCCGACACCGAAGCCGACCTCGCCGGCTACAACGTCTTCCGTCACGAGGAAAATGAGGCGTCGGTAAAGCTCAACTCCGAACCGGTGAAGGCCCCAGCCTTCCGTGACTCGAAGGTGCAATCCGGGAAGAAGTATTTTTACTCAGTATCTGCGGTGGACGAGCGTAACAACGAAAGCGCGAAATCAGAAGAAACGAGTGAGCAAGTGCCGTAAGGTATCAATTCAGGCGCGAGCGTCCACGCTCGTGCGGAGTCGTCGGTGATGCTGCAGCACGAGCGGGACGCTCGCGCCTACACTAGTCAAAGGTCCTATGAAATATTGCCGCTTCCAACTGAACAACCAGTCCCACTACGGTCTTGTCGAATCCGTGGCCGGCGTGGAACATGTCACCCGCCTTTTTCTCGGCCCTCCGCAGGATGCGAGTGGGGATCTGGAAGACGCCCCTACAAGAAGGATGGACCATCTTGCGCTGGCCGAGGCCGCGCTACTACCCCCGGTCAACCCGTCGAAGATTATCTGCGTCGGACGTAACTATCGCGAGCATGCCGCCGAGCTAGGCAACGAAGTTCCGGCCGAGCCGCTGATCTTCTTCAAGCCGCCCTCGTCATTGCTGGCGCCCGGGGCCCCAGTGCGCCGGCCCAGCATCGCCGAACGCATCGACTACGAAGGCGAGCTCGGAGTGGTGATCGCCAAAAAATGCTACCAACTGGCCGCAGACGAAGATGTTCGTCCCTACATTCTGGGTTATGCCTGCGTGAACGACGTAACGGCGCGCGACCTGCAAAAGAGAGACGGCCAATTTACCCGCGCTAAAGGCTTCGACACGTTTTGCCCCGTCGGCCCGATAGTCACGAATGAAATCGATCCCTGGGCGGGAATTGGCGTGGAAACCCGAGTCAACGGCGCGGTCCGGCAACAAGGCAACACGCGGGATTTCATCTTCCCGCTCGATGGCATCATCCGCTATATCTCACAGGTGATGACGCTGATGCCGGGAGATCTGATTCCGACTGGGACGCCTCAGGGTGTCGGCCCGGTTCTTGCCGGCGAAATCATGGAAGTGATCGTGGAAGGAATTGGGACATTGAGCAATCCAGTAATCTGAAAATGTAGGCGCGAGCGCCCTCGCTCGTGCAGGGACTACCGCCAGGCACAGCGGCCGTGGCGCTGCCGCGCGAGGGGGACGCTCGCGCCCACATTGAAACTTCCCCGATTCTCCCTCAGGCCTTATTCTGTTGGTGGGTCCGCCGCACACCACGGCTATATCCCATCGCGCAAATCATGATCTCACTTCGTCTTTATGCTTTGATTCTGGTGGCTGGCGCCGTTCTGACGGTCGCCTACTTCCTGCTACGCCGCAAGCCGAAGACCGCTGAAGACCTAGAGCGGGAGCGCCGGGCCTGGCTTGATCGCATCGGCCGCATCACCGACGGCACCGTGATTGACGTTCAGGAAATGCTCGGCACCCGGGAGCGGCCATCTACGTTTTTGATCTACCAGTATGACGTCGCCGGAGTGTCCTACGAAGCCTCGCAGGATGTGACCTATCTGCGCCAGCTCATCAATCTTCACTCCTGCCGTCTCGGACTCCCCACCTCAGTGCGCTACGATCCGCACAATCCGGGAAATTCCATCGTGCTCTCGGAGCGCTGGATGGGTTTGCGACAATAGAAGAACCCGGGCGGTGGGTCATTCTGCAATTTTGGATATCTTGGATTTTGGTGGAACCGCGCTTTAGTGCTGCATTGAGGTCCTATTCAGATGCGGCTTCAGCCGCCGAGGTACCTCGGGGGCCAAAACCCGGGTCATAGCAGCCATATGCAGGCCTGAAGACCTGCTCCACCCGTGCAGGCTATACCCGTTTGGCGCTTCTTTCAGACTGACCCGCGCCAGGAGTCGCCTCAACTTTGACTTCGCCATGCGGTGAAACTAATATCAACGCTCGGGGAGCGCGTCTAACTTGATCGGTCGAACCATCTCTCACTACCGCGTGGTCGAAGAACTCGGCGGCGGCGGCATGGGCGTGGTTTACAAGGCGCAGGACACCAAGCTCGGCCGTTTCGTGGCGTTGAAATTCCTGCCTGAAGGTTTCTCCCGCGATCCCCAGGCGATTGAGCGCTTTCAACGCGAGGCGCGCGCCGCTTCCGCTCTGAACCATCCGCATATCTGCACCATTTACGAGATTGATACTTTCGAAGATGTTCCTTTCATCGCCATGGAACTGCTGGAAGGCGAGACGCTCAAGCACCGCATCGCGGGCCGTCCTTTCAAGGTGGATCAACTGCTCGATATCGCCATCCAGATTTCGGATGCGCTCGACGCAGCCCATTCGAGCGGAATCGTGCATCGCGATATCAAGCCGGCAAATATCTTCATCACGCTGCGCGGGCAAGCCAAGATCCTCGATTTCGGCCTGGCCAAGCTGACGCCGCAAAAACATAAACCCGATGAAGCCACCGCAGTCACGGCGGTAGCCGCGGACTATCAGCTCACAAGCCCCGGAACTGCGATGGGGACCGTCGCCTACATGTCGCCCGAACAGGCGCGGGGAGAGCCGCTGGATCAGCGTACCGACCTGTTCTCTTTCGGTGTCGTCCTGTACGAAATGGCGACGGGCCGACAGCCTTTTTCGGGGACCACTTCCGCCGTCATCTTTGAAGCGATTCTGAACAAGGTGCCCGCATCGCCGGTTCAGTTAAATCCGGGATTGCCGGCACAGCTGGAGCCGATCCTCAACAAGACTTTAGAGAAAGACCGCGAGTTGCGCTGCCAGACTGCAGCGGAGTTGCGCGCCGATCTCAAGCGCCTGAAGCGCGACACCGATTCTTCCCGCGCCGGAGTCAGCGCCGCCTCGCAACCGTCTGTTGTGGCAGCAAGTAAAGACGTCCCGGCGCCGCCAAAGCGTGGGAACAAACTCACCGCAGCCCTGGTTGGCCTCGCTCTGCTCGTAGGAGCTGGGGCAGGACTGCTCGCCGGGAAGCCATTTTGGCGGCTTACAATACCCAACCCTCGGTATCACGAGATCACCTTCCGGCGCGGAGACATTCGCTCCGCGCGATTTGCTTCGGATGGGCAGACCATCCTCTACAGCGCAGCGTGGCAGGGCAATCCGGTCGAAATTTTCAGCGCGCGTCCCGGCGCGGCGGAGTCGCGCTCTCTTGGACTCGAGCATACCCAGTTGCTGGCAGTTTCGCCCACGGGAGAGATGGCCGTCGCCCTAAACAGCCACCGCACCGGTACCTGGGTGAATGTGGGCACGCTGGCCAGTGCGCCTCTCGCAGGCGGGGCGCCACGAGAGTTGCTCGAAAACGTGCAGTGGGCAGATTGGGCGCCTGACGGCAGCGGCCTGGCGGTGGTGCGCGACGTGGGCGGCAGGAATCGCCTGGAATATCCCATCGGCAAAGTGCTCTACGAGACCGGAGGCTGGATCAGCCATCCCCGTATTTCTCCCAAGGGCGACATGGTGGCTTATCTCGACCACTCCCTACAGGGGGACGATAGCGGCTCGGTCGCGGTCGTAGACCTTTCTGGCAACAGGAAAAAACTTTCCGGCGATTGGTATAGCGTTCAAGGCCTGGCCTGGTCCGCGGACGGGCAAGAGGTCTTCTTCACCGCCACGGAAACCGGCCTGGACCGCGATTTGTCGGCGGTGAACCTAAAGGGAGAAAAGCGCCTGGTGGCGCGGATGCCAGGGACGCTTATGCTTTTCGACATTTTCCGCGACGGTCGCATGTTGATGGGCCGAGCCAGTTGGCGGCGGGAGCTGATGGGCATCTCGGCCGACACCGATAAGGAACATGATCTGTCGTGGCTGGACTATTCCTACCCTGGGGACCTGTCGGTCGATGGGAAGACGGTTCTCTTTGACGAGGAAGGCGTGGGTGGTGGCGCCCGTTATGGCAAGATGCAGGAGCTGACCTATACCCTCTACATCCGCAACACCGATGGTTCCGCGGCGGTGCGGCTGGGGGAGGGAACGGCCGAAGCGCTGTCGCCGGACCAGAAGTGGGCGATCGCTCAGAATCCCGGCACGCCCGCGCAATTTCGTCTGCTCCCCACGAAAGCTGGAGAATCCCGGCCCCTGACCAACGACAACATAAACCACAACGCTGCGCGCTGGTTACCCGATGGAAAGCAGTTTGTCTTTTCGGGGAATGAACCGGGCCACGGAGTGCGGCTGTATGTGCAAGATGTCGAGGGTGGCAAGGCACTGGCCATCACTCCTGAAGGGGTGAACGGAACCGCGTTCGCGATTTCAGTAGACGGCCAGGCCGTGGCAGCGATCGGACCTGATTTGAAAGGGTACCTCTATCCCACCTCCGGCCATGGCGAGCCGCGAGTGATTCCGGGACTTCAGACGGGTGATCTGGCATCCAGCTGGAGTCAAGACGACAAAAGTCTTTTTGTGTATCAGTCGGGAGAGGTTCCCGCCAAAGTCTACCGCCTCGACCTGGCCACAGGGAAACGAACCCTGTGGAAGCAACTTGTGCCGGGAGACCCCGCCGGCGTCGCCACCATCGGTCCCATTCTGGTCACTCCGGATGGCAAGACCTTCGTCTATGGATTCCACCGAACCCTGGCCGACCTATATCTGGTTGAAGGTCTGAACTGACATCGGATTCTCCTCAACTGAAGTCCTGAATAGCCATCCGCTGGGAGCGAGTGCGTCTTGGGTCGCAAAGCCTGTTACTCCAAGGCTATGCCGTCCCCGATCGGGCGTGGTCTTCAGAGTGGTTCATATTGGTCTTCAGTGACGTTCTCAGGACACTGCGGGATTGCTAACGTGGCAGGTCAGCCGGGAAGAGAAAGGCCGGCCCTATTCCACTATGGCAAATACCTCGAAATCTTCATCCAAGCTAAGGATTCTGTACGCCGAGGGCGATTCAGAAGTCCTTGCCTCACAATCGGTTACGATTGAAAAAGCGGGCTACAGTGTCACCCAGGCAGAGGGCCGCAAGCAGGCGCAGGACATCCTGCGCCAGGAGAAGTTCGACCTGGTGATCCTCGGCCCCACGTTGACCAAAAACGACCGGCATCACCTGGCATACATGGTCAAGAAGGCGCAGCCAGAGACGCGCCTCCTGGTCACGCACACCGACGGCGAAGGCCATCCCGCAGTCGACGCTACCCTGGAAACCGGCAGAAGCATGAACGCCCTGCTGGAAAAGATTGCCTCGCTTCAACCCATGGCGGCAGGAGCAGCCTCAGGACGATAGCTTGTTAGTGTTGTTCTTTGGTCTATTGTGTGGGTCTTGTGTGGCTGCGGGCGACTCGTCCACGATCCGCGATCCTCGAAAAGTATCGCAAATCTGAGCTAAAGGCGGCCAACCGGTCGCCTTTTCACTTTGAGACTCATTGAAGCCATCAGTCTCGATACGAATCCTACTAGTAAATAGGTGGGAAAACACGCCGGCTCAAGGCTGGTGATGCGGTCTATTTCAACCAACACCACCCGTAAAGTGGAACTCCAAGCTGGCCCTCATCATTGACCATTAAATGACGGGTCTTCGACCGTCCAGACCGAGCAAGGCTCGGCTAAGCCTGCCTCACAATCGGCAAGAACCAACGAAGTTATCGTGGTAGAAATAGGCGCAGCCACTAACCTTCTGGT
>Ga0307471_100000169_pt1 | contig 32644 bp, 27 predicted proteins | sample atmos_gasesAM3C__2_FD_204566 | JGI IMG/M metagenome (GOLD analysis project Ga0307471, IMG submission 204566) | Hardwood forest soil microbial communities from Morgan-Monroe State Forest, Indiana, United States - atmos_gasesAM3C_515 | ecosystem: Environmental > Terrestrial > Soil > Temperate... | reverse complement strand
GGGCCAGGCTCAGCGACCCCAGGCTGAAACCGGAGCTGAGGGCTTTGCCGATATTGCGATAGCTGACAATGAGAAACAGGCTAAGCAGCAACAAGCCGATGAAACCGAGGTTGATGTAAACCTCGAGATAGCCGTTATGGGCCTCGTTAATCCCGCTGGTAAAGCTCTGCCAGACAAAGGCGAGGCGGGGACCGAGCCAAAAACTTTCATAACCGGTGCCTAGAGCCGCGTTGGTATGCATGCTGAGGAGGAGCTTCCACAGGTCGGTTCTGCCAGTGAGGTTCGCATTGCGGCCCACCATGCCGGCAATCTCCCCATTAATCCCGAAGCCGAATTGCAGAATCATGTAAGTGCAAAGAATGACCGGAATCGAAACTTTCAGAATGCCTGGGTGGCGTTTGATCAAACGGAGATTCGATGCCGCAACAACAAAACAACCGAGTGCAAGACAAACTTTCGACGTGGCGCTGTTGGATAAATTGAGGAGGTACAGCGTCATTGCAAAGAGAACCAGGTTTACCAGGATGGCGGGTTTTACGCGGCCCTCCCTGCGGTTCGGCCAACGCAACAGAGTGTCCCAGAAAAAATAGATGCCGCTGACCAGACAGGCAACGCCGAGCATGTTCTTGCTGGTGGCAGCCCCGACAAACATGCTGTTGCCTGACCAAAACTCATACTGCTTGCCAATGTAAGGGAAATATTTCACGAGCAAGATGGAAAGGGGAACGAACAGGAAGCACAGGCGGCGAAGCAGCGTGCGAAGCGCCTCAATAGGACGCGGATCGGAAACCACCAGCAGAATCACCAGATAGTCCCCGAGGTCGCGGAACCAGCGCTTGAAAGCCACAAAAGGAAAGTCCGACCACATGACGCTCGTGAGAGCAAAAAGAAGAAAAGCCGCAAGGAAAAAATTGCGCGCAACGAAGCGGCCCCAGTTGAACGAGCGCATGACCAAAATAACGAGAGAAAGCACGATTAGAGAGGCAAAGACGGCGCGGTCCAGGGAGTTGCCTTCCTCTAGAGCTTGCGAGACCGTCTCAATCTGGCCGCCGCCCAGCCATTGAGAAGGCAGGCGTGTGGCGACGATGAACATCCATATAAGCGGCACCCACAAGGCCAGCGATGTGCGCAGATCCCGCGCGGGATCGAAACGCAGCAGGAGCACAACGCAGGCAAACCACAGAAGCAGGGCTAGAGAAGAAGGCATCGCAGGCGTCCGAAACGTTTTTAGCTTGGCACGGCAACTGGTTCTTCGAGAGTGCGAAGCCACTCCTCGAAGACGACGAGGCTGAACAAAATCTTGTGATTGTCCTGGCGGCCAGAGTTGTGCTGCTCGAAGAGCGCGCCGACGGCGTCCGGACGAAGGTATTGGTAAATTTTCGAGTCGCGGTCCTGAAATGTCTGCGCCATCCTGCCGTCCATAGCGCCGCGGAACCAGCTATCCACCACGTTGACCGCGAAACCACGCTTCGGGCGCTTGAGAACAGCTTCGGGGAGGAAGCTTCGGCACACCTGGCGGTGAAGCCACTTACGCGAACCGTTGCGCACCTTCAAGTTGGCCGGCAATCTTTCGACATATTCGACGATTTCCTTGTCGATGTACGGGACGCGCAGCTCGAGGCTATGCGCCATGGAAAGCTTATCGGCGTACATGAGCAGCTCGTCGGGAAGGGTGGAACGCACCTCAAGGAACTGGAGACCGCCGAGCTCGTCCGTAGAGTCCATCAGGCCTGTCAGATCTGCCCAGCACTCCAGGATGGTGTCGCCGGAGTCTGGGGGGAGCAAGCCGTCCTGGAATAAGCCGTCGACTTGGCCGGCGGGCAGCAGAGACAGCACATGTTGATAGCGCCTCAGCCGATCCGGAATCGCCAGGGAATAAACACCGCGTTTGAGCGTTTCGTTGCGAGGCAGCGCGGTGATGGTCGATGAAATAGCTGTGCGCATCCCTTGCGGCAATCGCGCCCACAGTGCTCCATACCGAACGCCAAGATGACGCCGGTAGCCGCCAAATAGCTCATCAGGACCCTGCCCGACGAGGGCCACTTTCACATCCTGGCGGGCCCTTTGGCACACGAAGTACATGGGAACAATCGAGGAAGTGGCTATGGGCTCTTCGAGCGAGGCAACAATTTTGGGAAGAGCCTCCTCGAAAACAGATTTTGTAAGCCTGAGGCTGGTGTGATTCGAACCGAGCGCGCGAGCTGTTTCAGCGGCATCGGAAAGTTCATCATCAGCAAAAGAAGAACCGTAGCCGACAGTGTATGTCGGCCAGGCGCTGGCGTTAAGATTCATCAGCGCCAGGAGCAGCGAAGAATCGATCCCGCCGCTCAGGAGCAGGCCGACCGGAACATCGCTAATGAGTTGGCGGCGGATGGCGCCCTTGTAAAGCTCCAGCAACTCTTCGCGAGCTTCGTCGGGAGACTTGGTGGGCGCAAAAGGCGTGGGCCTGAAGTTGTACCACCGGCTGACCTCGCAAGAGCCACCCTGCGCGACAAGCTTGGTGCCCGGAGCCAGCTTGCGCACGTTTTTGAGAATCGTGTACGGCGAAGGAGTGTAGCGGTAGCGCAAAAAAAGATTTAGGGATGTCGGATCGATTTCGGGCTTGTCTTGCATCGCCGCACAGATGGGACGTATTTCCGAGCCGAAATACAAAGAGCCCCGCTCAATCTTGTAGTAAAGCAGTTTGATTCCCATCGCATCGCGTGCAAGAACCAGGCGCCTTTGGCGCACGTCCCAGATCGCCAGCCCAAACATGCCGTTCAGGCGGTTGAGCACCTCGTCGCCCCACTGTTTGTAGCCGTGGATGATGACTTCAGTGTCGGACTTCGTGCGGAAAACGTGGCCGTGCTGCTCCAGCTCGCGCTTGAGCTCGTGGAAGTTGTAGATCTCCCCGTTGAAAATCACCCAAACGGATCCTTCGGCGTCGGACATGGGCTGATGTCCGCCGGAAAGATCAATGATCGAAAGCCTGCGGAAACCGAAGCCCAGCGGGCCGTCCAGAAAATACCCTTCATCGTCCGGACCACGATGGACGATGGTTCCGGTCATGGCTTCGATGTCGGGGCGCTGAACGGGAGCCAGGCTTTCGAAGTTAAATTGTCCGCAAATGCCGCACATGAGAGTTTTCTAGTTTAGTGCTTTCGATTCGACGAGTTGGTGCAAGGGCGCGCCATTGCCGCCGTGGAGTGCTTCTCTTTCGTGCGCAAGCAAGAAGGTGAGGCTCCGGAACAACTGAGACTGCGCCCAACGATGCATCGGTACATTGTCCCAGCCAAGTATCAGTCTCCGGGCGCGGAACGAGCCATCGGGTTTTTGCCACCGCGTAACCACTTCCGAGACGACACCTTTAACGATGCGGTCGAGTTCCGGAAAGCAGCCACGCAGAAGAACGCCCAGGTTGATGCACTCCGCAAAATCGTATAGCTCGTGGCGGTAAACGGTCATTCGCGGGCGCCGGGAAAATGGCATTGGCAGTCCGTCTGCGTCAAACAAATTCTTCACATAGTAGGCGACGCCGCGTTCGATGGCAGCATGGCAACGCGTACATCCTGTGAGCTGCTCAATTTTTGCGAGGGCCTTGAGGACAAAGCAAGTGTGAAAATGGTCGACGAAATCCCGCTCGCCATCGAGCGCATAGTACCACGAGCCATCCGGGTTTTGCGAAGCGAGCACGAAATTCAAATTTCGTTCTGCCGCTTCCCGATACCGCGGATCTGAAAAATGATGGGCCGCCTGCGTAAGGAGGCATGCCCGATAGGCGCTCGCGTTGATGACACCCGACGGTGCGTCGGGCGCTGGAGTGTAAGCGCAGCTCGCGGTGTTCGGAGCAGTCTCTTTCTCCCAGTAACAATGGAGGGCGTGGTCAGCAATGGACCGCAGGATGGGCAGCCACCTCGGGTCTTTGTCGATCGCGTAGACCTGCGCGAAAGCTTCGTAAACGTAAGGCACGGTCGTGATGAGTGGCGTGCCCTCCATGAAAGTGCCGGTTCTCGTTTCCCAGTGAAAAGGATATCCCCAACAATAGTCCTCGTAGCCGCGGCAGCGAGTCTCCTTGAGAACCTCAAGGAAATGGACGGCGCGCCGATGATACTCGCCCCCGCCATACATCTGCGCGAGAAACGCAAAGCCCATGGCATAATGCGCGTCGGCAATCGGCAACCGCTGGCGTTTCCAGAAGAGCCTGCGGGCGGAAGGCAAAAAAGCTTCACTGAAAACCATCGGAGCGACCGCGAGGGCTCCAAGCAAAGGCTTGCGGTAATACAAAGCTTTTGCCGCGCGACCGAGCTTGCTTGCGTAAAAACTCTGGTGATCGTACGAGGTCTCTCCGTAGCGATCGAGCCAGCTCGTAAAGCGGGCCACGGATGCTTCCACTTTCGCGATATGTACTTTTTCCATGATGCAGACCCTGCGGCGGAAAGTCTTGTCTAATCTAATCGGGAAGAACTTTGAAATTGTCTACAGATTTGAATGTCAAAACGCTTTTCAAGACGGCCTTGAGCTTGCGCATTTGTTCCTTGCGGTGGAACTTCATGAGTTCTTTGGAGACAGGCCTTTTCGCCCTGCGCACCATCGCCCATCCGTAGCCCAATCCGAGCGCCAGTCCTCCGATGAAGTAAGGCCGCTTGGCCATGCGATAGGTCAGGCGGAAAAGCTCCCAGAGTGGATGGCCGCCGAGGTAATAATCTTTCTCGCCGTAGGAGAACATCGCGGCAAAAACGCTGCGCTCCGCCGTTCCCAGATGGCGATAGTGGAAAAACGATTTTTCGCGGTAGGATGCGGTCTTCCAGCCCTTCATTCGCGCGGACGTGACGGCAATCCAGTCAATGCCACCGGCTTTGTTCGGGCAATACCCGCCAATTTCTTCGAAACACTCCCGCCGGAACAACTGGCACTGTCCGGCAACGTGATTCTGGCCTTCAAAGCTGTCGGTTTCGGAGCTGTAATTCTCTTCCCTGAAAATCGTTCCGGCAACACCGAGCTTGGGGTCGGCCTTTAGCTTTCCCAAAAGAAATTCGAAGTGGTCCGCGTCGAAAGAAATATCGCCATCCAAGTTGCCGATGAGCTCGTATTTCACATTCTGCAGCCGCTCCCGGCCGGCATTGAACGCATGCACTTTCGCGGCGAAATGACGTTCCCGGCGCTCTGGAAGATTTACAAGCTCGATCCACGGATTTTTCTCGAGGTAACGGCTGACGATGCTTGCCGTGGCGTCGGTCGAACCATCATTAACGATGACCCATTTCAAGGGAAGCACCGTCTGGCGAACCATAGAGTCGAGGGTTTTCTCGAGAAACGCTTCCTCGTTGCGCGCCGGAGTGATCAGCACATAAGATGGAAGAACGGTTTGTTGATCCATGACTTTCTCTTACTGAATCAGGCCGAGAGACTCCGGGCCCAGAGAGGCAATCGCGCGCTTTAGGATTTCTGTCGTGCTGGAACCTTCAACGGGGGGAATCAGCGAAACCTTGCCGCCCCAACTCTTCATATCGTTCGCGCCAACGACCTCTTCCTCAGAATAGTCCCCGCCTTTGACGAGGACGTTCGGCTGGATTGCCCGGATCAGGTCCAGCGGAGTCTCTTCGTCAAAAAACACAACGGCATCTACAGAAGGCAGTGCCGCCACGATCCTCGCCCGGGCATCCTCGGAGATGATGGGGCGTCCGGCCCCTTTCAGCGAGCGAACGGAGCGATCGGTGTTGAGCGCGACCACCAGGCGGTCTCCTTCGCGTTTTGCCTGCTCCAAGAGCGCGAGGTGGCCCACATGCAACAGATCGAAGCAACCGTTGGTGAAAACAATTTTCTGGCCGCCGACGCGCCATTGCGCGACGCGTTTCATGAGCGATTCCCGCGAGCAAATCTTGTCCGCTCGGCTCGTCTCTCCGTCTGATGCGAGCCGCGCGAGCAATTCGTCTTTGGAAATAGGCACAGTTCCCAGTTTCCCTACGACGATGCCTGCAGCGACATTGGCGAGCCGAATAGCTTCGTATACAGGTAGACCGGCGGCAACGGCGGCACCTGCCGTGGCGATCACAGTGTCGCCCGCGCCAGATACGTCAAAGACCTCACGCGCCAGGGCTGGGAAGCGTTGCACGGAGCCAGATTCAGTTAATGTGATTCCCAGCTCACCAAGCGTCACAACCAGGTGGTTGATTCCGAGATTTGCGCGAAGGCGCTCGCCTTTTTCGAGCAGCAGTTCCAGGTCGCTATAGTCCGTGGAAGTCGCAGCGGCAAGTTCCATACGGTTCGGGGAAATCACGTCACATCCGGCGTATTTCTCGTAGCGCAAGCCTTTGGGATCGACAAACGTAGGTATAGACACCTCACGTCCCCGCCGAATGATGGCCTGACAAACAGAATCACTCAGCAGGCCTTTCCCGTAATCAGAAAGGATGATCGCCGAGCAACCCGCAATTTGCGCTTCAATTCTTGCAAGAAGCATGCCTTGTAGCTCAGAGCTCAGTTCGCCGGCTTTTTCGACATCCACGCGGAGCATTTGCTGCCGGCCACCGAGAATGCGCGTCTTGCAAATCGTGGGTCTGTCCGGCGCAGCCAGAATTGCTGCTGTATCAATCCTCGAATCTTGCAGGAGTTCCAGAAGCTGACGGCCATCTTCATCCGCGCCCACGACTCCGGCCAGAGAGACCGCGCAGCCGAGACCGCGCAGATTCACAGCGACGTTGGCCGCTCCGCCGGCGACGTGCGTCTTGTGGTCGAGCCGAACCACGGGAACGGGCGCTTCTGGCGAAATTCTTTCGACGGCGCCCCACAGGTAGCGGTCCAGCATCAAGTCGCCCACAACCAGCACGCGACGGCTATGGAAGCCTCTTTCGACGATCCCGACAACTTTTGGCAGGTCTTTAAACATAGCGCTTAGAGGATTGCCTCTTTTGTGAAATCAGCTTGCTTGGCTCCTTTGTCCAGAAGATAGGAAACCACTCCGATAAGGTGCTGTCTCTCTTTCTGCCAGGAATGTTCTCGAAAGACTTCTTGTCCACGCCTGACAATCTCAGTGACCTCTGCGGGATGAGAGAACACGTATTCAATCCTTCGCGCCATGTCCTGCGCGTCACCGGACTCAAAGAAAATGATGGACTCATCGTCGAAATAATCTTGAATGCCCGACGTGCGTGGAGCTATGGCAGGCTTTCCCAGAGCCAGGTACTCGAAAATCCGAGTAGGCGTATTGATGTCTGTGAAGGAATTTCGATGATTGGGAATGACGCCGACGTCGCAGCTCTCAATTTCTGAAACGAGGTCTTCCAGCCGCCTCGGCCCGAGGTAATGAACGGCCTCTTGCAGCCCCTTGCTCGTGGCCATGTCCATGACCCGATCGAGAAAAGGCGTGCTTTCGCCGTAAATCCGGAGTTCCGCATCGGGAAGAGCTTCGCGAACGCTCGCAAGGGCTTCAACCGCAAGATCCAGCCCGTTCCGTTCCACCAGCGATCCGTGATACATGATCACAAAGGGCTTATCGCTCGCATAGACGGGCGTCGTTGGCGTGCGCAGCGGAAAAATCTCACCATCCGGAGAATTCATGACCACTTCTACCTTCTCCGGGGCGCAACTGCGTGCAGAAAATACGCGCTTGAAGGTGATGCTGACGGTCACAATGGCATTTGCACGAGCAATGCTCCACTTCTCAATGCGCCGTAAGAGGCGGACGCTCCAACTCTCTTTCTCGAGCTTGAAAATGGTCATCATCAACTCGGGCATAGGATCGTGCAAATCGAGGATGACCTTTGCGCCCAACATTTTGGGCACCAGCGCGCTGATAACGAGAACGTCCGGCATGTTGTGCACGTGAACCAAATCGTAGCCGCGGGTTAAGGAGCGCCAGACAAGAATCACAGACGAAAGGAAAATGAACGCCGCGTATTGGTAGAGGTAAACCAGCATTCCGCCACGGTGGCGCTTAAGTGGTATTCGAAGAACCTCGACATTCCCTTGCACTTCGCGCGCGGGAGAACCTTCACCCCTGAGGCAAATCAAATCGACCAGCATGCCTTCTCGTGCCATCGCTTCCAAGGCGCGGCGAGGCCGCGGGTCGTTGGGATAAAAAGAGAACAGGACCACCCCGACGCGCTTGCCCCGCAGCCGCTTATTGCCAGCAGCGGAAGTCGACGAAGCGCTCGGAAAGGGATCAGCCTCTTGAGTTGTTGTGGAGAACATCACAATAGGTGTTAAAGAAATTGCTAGTAGAATCGCCCCCTTTAGGATCTTTGCCTGAGTGGCGATGCTATGCCTAGATGGGTTGGATTAGTCCGACGCCACCGCGGCCCGTTGCGCGGTTGATTCGTGCACGATTCGGCCTAAAGTCTCGACGACCCGCACTTGGTCCGCTTCCGAAAGAGTTGGGAACATGGGCAGAGATAAGATTCGTTCAGCCGCTCTTTCGGTCACGGGAAAATCGCCCGCGCGGTAACCCTGGTTCGCGTACGCTTTCTGCAAGTGCAAAGGAATTGGATAGTGAATTCCGGTTCCGATGTTTTCCTTGGCGAGTGCCGCCTGTACCGCGTCACGGTTTTCCACCTGGACCACATAAAGGTGATAGATGGCCTTGGACCAGGACGGTTCGAAGGGCGCTTTGATATCGGCACTCACAGCAGAAAGAAGCTCGTTGTACTTACGGGCACGCCCCTGGCGGCTCACATTCCAGCTCGAAAGATGCTTCAGCTTCACGTGCAATAGGCCAGCCTGAATCGAGTCGAGCCGGCCGTTGTAACCCTCCATGTCGTGATAATACTTTTTGGCCTGGCCGTGATCGCGCAACATGCGCGTTTTCCGCACAAGCGTCTCATCATTGGTCGTAATGGCGCCCGCCTCGCCGCAGGCTCCCAGATTCTTTCCCGGATAGAAGCTGAATGCGGCAACTCCCATCGATCCAGCCGTGCGCCAGCGATTCTCTCTGCGCGAGAAATATTGCGCGCCGTGCGCCTGGCAGGCATCTTCCACGAGACTGAGGTTGTACTGCTGCGCGATCTCCAGGAGCTCATCCATGTCCGCCATCTGCCCATAAAGATGGACCGGAACGATGGCAGTGACCGGCTTGCCGGTCCGGTTATCAATCAAAAGCTCCATACGGGAATCGAAGGTGCAGCACTCCGCTACATACTTGCGCACCTGAACGGGATCCATATTGTAGGTACGTTCATCGACGTCGACAAACCTCGGTTCGGCGCCCGCTTGCGAAATCGCTTCTGTAGTTGCTATGAAAGTGTTCGGTACGGTGATGACGATGTCACCGAACTTCACTCCTGCCGCCATCAGCGCAAAACGTAACGCATCGGTCCCGCTGCTGACGCCAACGCAGTATTTCGCGTCGCAAAACTCTGCAAACGCATTTTCAAACTGCTCGAGCATTGGGCCGCCGATAAAACCTGCGGTGTTCAATGCGCGCGCAAATACCTCGGTCAATTCCGGGGCAAGTTCGCGATGCGGTGTCACCAAATCGAGAAATGGAATGGAGTTTTTCCCGTTCACTCTCTGTCTCCCATGACGGCAATCATTTTGGTTTCGATATATCTCTTCAATCGCGCAGGGTTTCCCGCGACAATGGCGTTCGCCGGAACATCCTTCGTGACTACGCTTCCCGCGCCGACGATGGCGTTTTTGCCGATGGTCACATTCGAAAGAATGGTGGAGCCCGAGCCGATCGACGCGCCCTTTTTGACCACAGTGCGCTCGACTTTCCAGTCGCTTTCCGTTTGCAACTGGCCTTCCACCGTCGTGGCGCGTGGATAGGAATCGTTGATGAAGGTGACGCCGTGGCCGATGAAAACGTTATCTTCGATGGTCACGCCTTCACAAATGAAGGTATGGCTGGAGATCTTGCAGTTCTTTCCGACCGCTGCGTTTTTCTGGATCTCAACAAACGCTCCAATCTTCGTGTTGTCTCCAACTTCACAGCCATACAGATTGATGAACTTCGAAAGCTTGACTCCGGCGCCCAGCTTGACATCGGGCGCAATTGCGCAAAAATCGTTCACAGGCGCACCAGCTCTCCCCGTTTCTGGATGGAGCGATCCACGGCTTCCAGCATTCGAACGACCCGCAGGCCGGCGTGCCCGTCGTTGAAAGGTCTCTTATCGTTCAAAATGCAGTCTGCAAAATACCCAAGCTCGACTCGCAGTGCTTCGGTTTGCTCGATTTGCGGAGCCCACATGTCTCCTGTGCGATAGCTCACCAGGGCGTCCCGGATCCCCTCTTCTCCGTTGTTTATGTGCACGCCCTTGTCGTAAACCCGCACTTTTTCATCGGCCACGAGATCGTTCCAAACTAGCATCTTTTTCTCGCCGCCAATCAGCGTGGTCCTGATCTTTACGGGAGAAAGCCAGTTCACATTAACGTGGGCGATTATGCTCTGCGGGAAATAGATGGTCATGAACGCCACGTCTTCGACGCCGTTCAAGTGCTTTTCGCCCGTGGCGACGATCGCTTCCGGCTCCTTCTTGATCAGGTGATCCATGATCGAGAGGTCATGCGGCGCCAAGTCCCAAACGACGCTCACATCGTGCTGAAACAAGCCGAGGTTGACGCGCAGCGAATCGTAGTAGTAGAGATCGCCCAGGTCGCCGCTCTCCACCAGGTCCCGAATCTTGCGGACCGCACCGGTAAACAGGAAGGTGTGATCCACCATGATGGTAAGACCTTTGCGCTCCGCGAGTTCGATCAGCTCTTCCGCTTGAGCCGCGCTCGCCGTAAAAGGCTTCTCCACAAAAACGTGTTTACCATTTTTGAGTGCCGCTTTGGTCAGCTCGTAGTGAGTCCAAACCGGAGTAATGACCGCAACCGCGTCGATTTGGGGAGACTTCAGGACCTCGCAAGGGTCGGTGGTAGTGGCAACCCCAGGATAAGCCTTACTCACCCGGGCAAGTGCTGCCGGGTTCTTGTCGCACACCATCTCTACCCGAATATTGTCCGGCCCATGAAGATTCCTGACGATATTCGGACCCCAGTATCCGTAACCGATGACGCCCACTCGAATCATGTATGCTCTTTCACCAGCGGAGAAAACCTAGAAGGCTTGTTGGTAGGCCGCTTCTGCCTGGCGGGACAAGCTACCGCCATTCGTCCCTGTCCTAAATGCAAGATTTGCCCTCAATGTTGCTCTAGGCCTTTTAAAATCAGCGACTTAGAAGCAGACCGATGACCTCAAAAGGACGTAGTAGGCAATCGCAATCCCTCTGCCAGAGTTTGCCCAGTGTCTTGGGAGACCAGCCTAGCCCACCAATCCCCCTAACTCAATGACAACAAATAGCTTAAACAAAACTGGTTGCCCCACTGAGGTGTCTGGGGCCTCAGATTCTCAAAGAGGCCGAGGAAAACTCTTACCACCAATAGACAACAGGATTCCCCAAGGACGGCCAAGGCGGGAGGATAAGAGGTGGCCGCACGATCCATGGGGACGGCTCTCGGTACTGCTCTTCATGCCAAGAGAGTGAATAAACTCTAATTGACGATTGCTAGCAAATTCGTTGGCGGCATCGGTAACGTTGCGGACGCGCTGGAGTAGCATCGGCTTGCACTGAAGGTTAGGACGCCTCCTGTTCCGCTGGCTGCGCCACCCATGACGTTCAAATAGCAATCCTCCGCAGGAATCGTGTAAGCATGTCCCCCTGCGTTGGGGCTGTTCCCTCCGGTCACATCGGGGCCTATGGGCGGCCATGCCTTTCCCGAAGGCCACCATGCGGGCTTAGCAGACAGATAAAACGAAGCCGGCAAGGATGTCGTTGCGGGGACTGCGTTCGCATATTTGCTGAGGCCCGTAGGCACCTCCGAAACGCTGCCGCAGGTTGTGGCCCATCCAGGGCTGGAAGAATTTCCGCACCATCGGACGGTTCCGGATACTACGTCATAGTTTCCCCACCGCATCAGCGTGGATGCGACCATGGAATCCGAAGGAACCGTTACGCCATTCGCGGAGTTTCCACCGCCAATTCTGTAAATGGGCTTGCTGCCACTCTGGTACCCATTGCTGGTTCCGCTCTGCCCAAGCACGTTGCCGATAAGATTGTAAAATCTCGAATACGCACGAATATCCATCGCCACTTGATTCGTGTTGCAGGCAGACTCTCCGTACGGCGGAGTCCCGTTGTAACAAGCGCCGTCATTCCCGATGAACTGATTGCGGAAAACGGTCACCAGGTTATGCGTGCCGTGGAAATTATCGGCATAAAACTGCGGAGCAAAGTTTCCTTCATACAGCAGCATGTCGATCCCGGCGGTGTGCTGGTTCGTGGAAGCCTGGACATATCCGGTGCTGGCCGTGAAAAAGTCGTTGATCGCAAAATTGTATGCAATGACGCATCCTGAGCAGGATCCGTTCATCATAAGCGGAGCGGCTATGAACTGAAGGACATTGTTCTGGATCAAGTCGTCGCTGGAATTCAACGACTCTACTCCATAGCTCTGTGTCACGGCGTTCTGTGTTAGGTAGAAATAACTGTCCATCACCGAAATTCTGGCGGACTCCTGCAGCTCTACATGGGCTTTGCCGCTTTCTATTCCGCGCACGCCTTTTACCCAGCAATCAATGGCATTTTGAATCTCTATGCCGAAGCTGCCCGTGGAAGAGGTGTGGTCCAAGGAGAGATCTTCGATGCCGCTGCCAGAGATTGGTGAAGTGGCCCACCAAGCGCCAGGAGATTTGGTTGAACTCCAATTTGCCATGTACAAGCCCGGAGTGATGGTCACATTCGTGCCGTTGCACGCTTGGCCCGCCGTGCTCGCAGTTCCGCAGGAAACGACCTGAACAATCTGCACCTGATCTCGGTTGGGACGCTGCCCGTTCGTAGCGTTTCCTTCCAGCGAACAGGAAGGGACAGTTGCAGGGTCCTGGCAAACAAATACGCTTCCCGTGTCGGAAGGATCGTCAACCTGGTCCAAAATAAGAGGGCTTCCCACTTTCAGGTTGGTCACAGAGCTCAATGTAATGTTCGTTGTGCCTGGCGCGTAGCCTGCCGTCCAGTTCGCGGAATTGGAGGGGCCGCCCCTCCAATTTGAGTCCACAGCGGTGATGCAAACGTCGGTGGCCAGACTGCGGCAGCCTATGCCGCTGGTGAAGACGAGGAGAGTTTTGTCGGCGCCCGCACCCCGCAGGGTAACTCCGCCTTTTCCATTAAAGATAATGCCGCTAAGTCCGCTATACGTGCCTGCGTTGAGGTATACGACTTGGCCGCTCGGGCACGAGGCGATGGCCGAGTTAATCTGGCTTGTGGTCGCCCCAGGATTCAGTGTGGCGCAAACTGTTGACCGATTCGGAATTCCCGCTCGAACGCCAGCTTTGGACCAGTCGATTGCCCTGGTGGGATCAATGATCCCAGACCACTGTTGCGCCTGTGCCAGGATCGGAGTCATCAAAACCAGCGCGACTAGCCCTACCCCTGGTTTCCCAAAGGCCCTTTTCATTGAAAGGAACCCCCTCGTCATGACGGCGCTCTTAAGGTTCAAGGTTCTCAACATTCTAGGCCTCGAGGTGGACGAAGAGAAGCTGGCACCTGGTTCGGTTGTTTTACTGCCCCAAGGGACAAGGGAAAGGGCAGGTCACATTTTGTCCCTTTTCTGCACTTTAGTCGGATAGACAGCCCCTTTTCGCCACGCTACTTTCTAATCTGGTAGAGAAGGTGGTGGCAGCCTAAGAACTTGGATTCAGGGAGGTTACCAGCTCCCAGCCTTTTTCCGATTAAGCGCGCCGCTCTAAAATTGGGGACATTTTGGCTTTCGCCGATATGGGCGTCGGCGTTACACCTGCAAATCAGGATCTGAGGTTCTATTGATGAAAAAAGTTGTCTTCCTTTTCGTGCTGGCGCTCGGCTTTGCATGGAATTGCCACGCTCAAACATGGACCTACGTGCAGGAGAGCGTCATCACCTATTGCGCGAATAACACGTCCTCCTGCGGCAACTTCGCTGGGACGATGATTCCAACACAGGCGAACAGCATCTGGATATTCGGGATCTCTACAACGAACGACGTGACTGCCACAGTGAGCGGCGGTGGTGCCAGTTGGACGGAATGCGCTTCCTGCACCACGTTCCTTTCCGGCTTCAGGCGCAACAGGATCTTCTACGCCTTGGGCGGTACGGCTGGGAGCACGAATTTCAGCATCAGCTTGTCAGGCAACTCGGGATCGTCGTTCGCAGTGACCTTCGTCGAAGTTCAACAACCGGCTGGTTCGACAGCCTCATTCGACGTCGGAGGAGCAACTTCTTCTTCGACGTGCTCGGGAACCTGCACTGGCGTTGCTCTCACGCTCTCAGCGACCGACGTCGTCGTGCAGTTCCTGAACAGAAACGCGCCGGCAGACTGGAAGGGCTGGTCGTCCCCATTTTTGACTTTGCCGAATGGCGACGGAGTTCACGTGAACGCACCCGCAGGCAGCGAGGCCGCTCCCACGGTCAACGTACTTCCCGGCGCCACGGGTGCAGTATTTTCGGCGATCGCGTTCAAATCGACGGCCGGAAGCTTCGCTCCTCCTACTCCGGGCCCGATGAGCCTGGTGAGCTTCGTTGATCCGGATCCGGCACAAGGTCTGAACGGATTGAACTGCGCCCCCTCCTGCAGCCTTACCGTTCCCTCCACCGGCTCGGGGCATCTTCTTTATCTTGAAGCTGCGAATACTTCGGGAGTTTTTCTTGGTAGTGTCAGTGGTGGGGGAACGTGGGTCGTCCCCGCCAGTTGCCAAATCAAGGGCGGTCAGTCTTCCGGTAACGCTCTCAGTTGCGCCTACGTGCTCTCGAGTAGCTCAACGCCTGCAACTGCCATCAACATAACCATGGCTGGAAACGCCAACACAATGTTCGCGTTCTATGAGGTGGCGAGCACTACCGGCCCCTTCGCCTTTGACACTTCCAACACCGCTACGAATGCGGCCAGTACCAGTCCATCCGGTGCCTCACTCTCTTTGGCGCAGGGCGCGACCGACGTGGTCTTCCAGTCGATCCTGGTATTCGGCGGCACATCTTCTCTGAGTTATTTCCCGAACGTTCGCGGGTGCCGCAGCGGGTGCGGCCCGCAGTTCTGGAATGGCCAGGCCGCCTCAGATGCTATCCTGAACGTAACTTCGACCGCGCTCAATACTCCGAAGTACTCCAACCAACAGAACAACTCCACCATTGTCAGCGGCATCGCGTTCAAGGCAGGATCAGGAACGGGCACTGCCCCTGCCGCTCCAAGCGGCTTGACCGCGGTGGTCAACTGACTCCGAACCCGCGACCTTCGAGGGCGAACTAATCTGCCAAAGTGGCCGGTGTTGCAGCCACGCGGTTGCAACTTCCAAAATAACTGAACCTTTTTTCCAGGCTTACTTTTTGTTTCTTAGGGATGGCGTGGGGCTCAACCGGAATCGCGAGAGGGCCTCACCGAGATTTTGGATGAACGCCTCGGAATTGTAGAGCTCCGCGCTGGTCCGGAGCGCTTCCGGAGAAGCCGTCGGTTCCACTACGTCCAGCTGAAATTCCCGGGCCACGTCCTCGACAATCCTCGGTTGAATCGGCCGCTGATGTTCCACGTACCCGTTAATCAGGGAGTGTTCGCACAGAAGATTGATCACGCGCGGGACCCCCAAAGAGTAGAGATGCACCGTATCCGCGGATGCGGGGCTGAAAATCGGAGGCTGCCCGGCGGCGGCTCCGCCGATCTTCAGCCTCTCAAGAATGTAATCATACGTCTCTTCTTTGGTCAGATGGCTCGTCTTGCATCGAATCATGATGCGCTGCCGCAATTGGCGAAGCTGGGGCAGATTTAGCTTCTCTTCGAGTTCCGGCTGGCCGGAAAGCACGATCTGTAGGAGCTTTTCTGTGGAAGTCTCCAGGTTGGTCAACAAGCGAATTTCCTCGAGAACTGGAAACGTAAGGTTTTGCGCTTCGTCGAGAATCAGCACCGCCGTTTCGCCGGCACGGAATCGCTCCAGGAGCCATTGATTTAATTTCAGGAGTTGCTGGCTTTTCGAACGGGATTCGCACGGAATATCAAATTCCGCCAGAACAAAATCAAAAAGCTGCGAGGAGTTTATCCGGGAATTGAACAAAAACGCAGACTTCGTTCCGCGTTGATGCAACCAATCCAGCAGCCGGTTGACAAGGGTCGTTTTTCCGGTTCCCACTTCACCGGTCAGGGCAATGATTCCCTTCTTGGTCTCGATGCCATACATCAAGCCGGAAAGGGTCTCTTCAACCTGCTTAGTTAAGAACAGGTACCTGGGATCCGGGCTGACGTTAAAGGGATTTTCCTTGAGTCCATAAAAGCTTCTATACATAATCCCTGTTTTCTTTCGATCCGGCCCTAGCTGGCTCCATGATCCCGGGCTCCTGGTACGCGGGGAGACACGCAGTCAGAATCGAACTTAGGCTGTATATTTTCACTATCGTAGCACCTGCGGGGGCGCGTGCCATTGAAAACTCATTTGGATTTGATGCGTCGTCTGGTTATTTTGGCAGCCGGGCGTAGTGCAGACAATTCCGTTGGACGCTTGGATTTGCGCTTGGTATCCGATGGACAAATTTGTGCCCCCGCTCAGCGGCCGGGTCAATCCGCCTGAGATTTGGAAAGAATTATAGCTGGGAGAACTGAGCGACTTGATGGTCACAATTTGACTGTTCCGCGAGAACCCGAAACTGAAGCTGCTGGTCCAAAGCCGACCCAGTGGCCGGTTCAAATTCGCAATCACCTGATCGTTGTTCGAGCCGCTCAATAGCCCGCCGCCGCTGGCAACTCCATGAGAATAGATTAGCCGCACCGTAGTGACGCGAAAACCGTAAACGAGGGACGCGACTCCCGATCCTGAAGTCGAGCGGCTGACGCCATTCACAGGAAAACGAAAGTTCGTGATGTCCGGCCCGCCCGCAAGATTCAGCGCTATCCTTCCAGTAATTCTTCTCCCGTACATAAACTGCGCGGCATGATCGCCAAGTGCCTCCGGATTTCCCGGAAAATGAAAGGCCGTGAACCGATAGATAGCTCCGATGTAGTCCTTGCGAGTAAGCGCGTAGGTATATCCGGCGTTGAGGATATCCATGTCGTTGTTGGTGTTTCCCGGATTGGTGAATCGCAGGAAGCCGTAAACTGCCGCGACCGTAAAAGATCCCCGGCGGCTTACAGAGTAAGACAATTGAACAGCGGAGTCGTTGCTATAACGGGGACCGGTGGCCGAATAGATGGCCTGTCCCGGGGCAAACACTTCCTGGAGTCCCGGCAAGGCCACAGACAAAGCTCCCGAGATTCCCGGCACAGATAATCCGGTCGTACCCCCGAAGCCGAACGCGCTCTGCGGCAAATAAGAGGCTTGCTCCATAACGAGCAATTGCCAGCGTCTCTCGTCTAGTTCAACCGCGGAGGAAAACTGATGATACTGGCCGTTTCCCTGAGTCGTATCATTGGAAAAGAAACCGCCGCCGGAATAGTTCGTCCCAAACAGCGCGTGGTTCCATGCTTCCAGCAAACTGAAATTTCCGCTGGCGTAGTGTGTGGTCGTCCATCCTGGATTCTGTTTCAAACCGGTATTATTGAAGTTATTGGATTGCGCTGTGATGCCATATTGAATGCCGGGAACCCAATAGCTGTGCCGCAATTCCGAAGTGCCCAGTGTGGGACTCTGCACTCCCGCCACCGGACCGCGGTCGGGCTGCATAGTCTGGTTGTTCTCATTGTCGTCTTGTTGATTCCCGTTTAGATCCGGAAGAGGCAAGAGGACACGAGCCGCGGGCTTTGGCTTCTCATCATTCTGTTCCTGAGCTCGGACCGGAGACTCCCAAAGACCGAACATCACGATTGCAACCATTCCGCTTGCGAATTGTTTCCAGGCCTTCATCTTTCTACCTCACGGCACAACAACCACGTCTCCCGGCTGCAGTTCGATGTTCTGCTCCGGATTCTTCCCTTTAATTGCCTCTTTGTAGTTGAATGGAATCCTGATGGGCTTTCCGTTCTCGTTCCTCAGCACGTAAATGTTCTTGATGCGGGCGAAGGGTGTGAATCCGCCGCTCCCGGAAAGCGCCTGGAGCACGGTCATGTGGGGAAGAAGCTGAAAGGCTCCCGATTTGTTGACTTCGCCATTGACGTAGACCCGGCGGCTGTTGATTTCCGTAACCGTCACCGTAACTTGAGGATTTGTGATGAATTTCTTTAGCTCCTCGCGGATTGTGCCCGCCAACTCCATAGGTGTCAGTCCGGCAGCTTGCACATCGTTCAAGAGCGGCAAAGTGATTTTCCCGTCGGGACGCACCGGAACGGTTCGCGTTAACTGGTCTTCTCTCCAAACGTCGACTCTTAACAAGTCTTGTGCACCAATCTTGTAGGAAGGGTCATCTGCGCCGGCCGGAGCGGGACTCGGGGCTGCCTGAGCCTTCGCATCTTTCGCTTCTTCTTTCTTGTCCTGCTTGTCTTGTGCTGGAGGATCTTGACTATAACCAGGCGCGGCGACTGCCAACAGAGACCCAGCCAGGATCAATGAAATTGCATTTTTCATAGCCTTGCCTTACCTCCGTTTATTGCCCTTTCTCTTCGAGGCCAGTCTGTTTGATCTTATAGAGCAGAGACTTATAGCTGATTTGAAGCTCCTGGGCGGCGCGTTTCCGGTTCCAATGTGTTCGCTCCAGGGCCTTGGCGATCAAGTCGCGCTCCGCTTTGCGCGAGGCAGTCCTGGCAGCTGCCTTTAATGAAAAACTCCGGGGTTCGTCAGGCGACGTTCGTTCCAACCTCGGCATCTGCTCCAGTTCTTCGATTGCCCTTCCTGGATCACCGAGCAGCACTATCCTTCTCGCCAGGTTCTCCAGCTCGCGGACATTGCCCGGCCAACCATGAGTCATGAGAAATTCCATTTCCACATCACTCAGCGCGGGCGCCTCGCGTTGCAATTCAGCGCCATGCTTGGCCAGAAAATGGGCAAGGAAAGCCTGGATGTCTTCCTTTCTGTCGCGCAAAGCAGGGAGGCGCAGGCAAACTCCATTGAGTCGGAAATATAACTCTTTGCGAAATCTCCCCGACTCGATTTCTTGTTCCAAGTTCCGCGAAGTTGAAGCAATCACGCGCGCGCGGCTGGAGTTGCTTTCGTCAGTCTCCCCGTCCGGCAAAATCGAAAGCAATATCTTCTGGCTCTCCAAATCCAGTTCATCAATTCCGTCCAGAAAAAGTGTCCGGCCGCTCTGCGCAGCTCCCCCCTCATGCCCTTGCAGCTCGGACTTCAGCAATGCGAGAAACTCCCCGTGCTGCACGGCCCGGCAACTTATCTTTTTCAGCGGTACATGCGCTTGCTTGGACAGCCGATGGATCATCCGTCCGTAGACTTCTTTCCCGGTACCGCTCTCGCCCATAAGTAGCACGGGGATGTGGGTGCGGGCAATCTCCTCAACCATAGAATTGAGGCTCTGAACAGCCGCAGACTGTCCGCGCACAAACTGGCTAGCCACGTTGGTGGGAGCGGCGTCGCTGAGAAATGTACTCATAGCCTAAGAACGCTAACAAAAGCAAATACCCTTCCAGCAAGAAACTAGGTCTGGCGAGGCAGATTCCTTCCTAACTCTATGCAGAACAACAAGTTACACCGATTCTCCAAACCTCGTAACCGGCACGCCCTTCGGGAAAGTCCTAATTCCATGCCAAGAAGTTCCAAATTTTTGTCCTTTTTCCTTTACGCGGCCCACTCAAACCTTCGATGGAACGGAACCAAAGTCAGAGCGCGCTCCAGGATTCGTCGGGAGCTGTCCACAAAAAAAGGCTCGCCGGAGAAATATGGCGAGCCTAACTCTTTTGAAATAAAGGTGTTTTACGCGGCTTGTACCAGCCTGCCGCGCTTTGTCCGAGTCGCGAGCGCTACGACAGCCAGCCCGACCAGCAGCATCAGCAACTCAGCAGGCTCCGGCACGCCGACAAAAATCAGGAATTCCTGCCCCGCACTCCCGGTTGGTGTCAAAATTTCCCAGCCTTGTCCGCTGAACCCGCCCTGCACGGCCGCCAAGGCTGCCGTCACTAGCGTGCTATTGGTTCCATAGGGGTTTGGTCCACCGGTGAGGCTCCAGATCGCGTACTGATCCATTGCCTTTTGCAGTTGGCTGGTCGCGCTCATCATCTGGGTGATCAGCCAGGCCATTTCTAGGTAAGATGTTTGATTCTTCAGCTTTGTGAGAGAGAAGTTTGAACCCGTGAGGCTCGTGACGGTCACCTGCCAGGTCTCCCCAGCCCAGATGGGCGTGGAGAAATCGACGCAGAAGAATGACTGGCTCTGGCCGTTTAAAGTTCCCCCATAGGGTGGGATCCCGTAACCGCCATTTGCAAACGCATAACTGCCGTCAACGTACACCGTATCGGCCTTCGCGCTCCCTGAAAACGTAAGCGCCAAAGCAAGTAAGACGAATGTTGCTAACGCTAGCGATCTCTTGGACATGGTCCCTCTTAAAGGCAATTGGCTAAACTCCAGCCCCTCGCCTCTGTAATGTGCAATTCACATTCCGGTCTTTCGTCAAAAGTAACCTATTTATTTTCAACGACATGCAGAACCGCCTATTTGAGGCCATTTCGGCTTATGATTCTTCCCCTGCGCAATTGCGGAAATCCACGGAACTAAATGCCGACCACAAAAATACAAACCCCGCTCTGAGCACAGAGCGGGGTCGTATTGTGAGGATGAGGGGTTGTGAGTTAATTCTTCAAAAGCCGACGACGGGCAAACCCGCCAAGGGCCAGCAAGCCTGCGCCAACCATCATCAGGCTCGAAGGCTCCGGCACAAAAATCAAGCTCGAACTCCAAGGGCTCACTGCCACAAGATTTCCACTGGAATCCGTCAGAAACGCTATGAAGATCGTTCCCATAGCTGGGTTCGACGGGAGTGTGACTTGCTGGCCAATGCTGTTCGTTCCAGTCCAAGTTCCCACGGCAAAGGAGGTCGCATTGAAGCTTCCGGCAACAATACCCGTCGCTCCCAATTCCTGGCTAGCTGTACTCGCGAAGTTTGGAAAATTCTGAAAAGCAGTTCCCAGCAGCACCTGCCACAAGTTCGTACCGCTGCTGAAATTTCCACCATTTCCACTCAGGGGGGTCAGCACCGCGATATTTAGTGTCACGGTGCCCAAGTTGTTGTACGACTTGCCAAATACCCAATCTGTAGTATTTCCAGTGAATATCGGGATCACACTACCGGCATTGCAACTCGTATACTGATTGATGTCACAAACATGAACATTGTCGGCCACCGCGGGCGCGCTATAACAAAGAGCCAGAGCCGCTAGGGCCAGAACGATAAAAGTCTTTCGCATTGTACCCACCCTCGAGAATCCACACATGTAAAGCCAGTCTTAATTGCATGCACTTTTCTCTCCAAAAGACGCCTGGAGGACCCATTCACAGTAAGTCTCTAAACTCTTTTTTATCATCAGCTTACAATCATCCATTTGTGCCTTGGACCAGGTACGATCAGTGATAGGGAAGACTCTGGGAAAACTTCTGCACAATTCCGTCGCTTTGCTGCGAAACCATTGCAAGGCTGTCGGATACATTGAGGCGGAATTCAGCAGTTCCAAAATCCCATTTCACCCTAAGAAACACCAGCCCCACTCTGGTGTCAGAGCGGGGCTCGTAAAGTGCGGATGAGGGTGCGTGGGCCGATTGAGCTAATTCTTTAGAAAACGACGACGAGCAAACCCGCCAAGAGCCAGCAAGCCTGTGCCAAGTAGCATAAGGCTTGAGGGCTCCGGCACGTTCGACACAGTAATCAGGGCGGAACTCCATGGGCTGACCGCCACCAAGTTCCCGTTGGCATCGGTCAGGAAAGCAATGAAAATCGTTCCGATCGGCACCCCACCAGGAAGCGTAACGGATTGGCCGAGGGTAACCGACCCCGTCCAAGCGCCGACCGCAAAAAACGACGCGTTGAAGCTGCCCGCGGTCATCCCGGTCGCCAATTGCTCCTGGCTAACAGTACTGGCGAAGTTCGGGAACACCTGCGTTGGGCTAATGCCGAGCACCGCCCACAGGTTCGAGCCGCTGGCAAAGTTCCCGCCAGTGCCTGCGTTTGGCGTAAGAACGGCAATGTACAGAGTCTCGCTGCTGTTTGCCGTGCCGAACGCCCAAGCCTGCGTCGTGCCCGACTGCACCTGGATCGCATTGCCGGCATTACAGCTCGTGAATTGATTGATGTCGCAGAGGTGAATATTGTCGGCCATGGCTGGCGCGCTGCAGCAAAGCGCCACAATAGCCAAGGCTAGTACCACTAAGGCCTTCCGAATCATGCACACCCTCACATTCCTATAGAGATAGGGACGACAAGAGCTGAGCAATCGCTATACCACAACAAGCCAGACCACGAACGTTTCCTAGCGGACGTAAGTCTTTTATTATCAGCGCACTACTCTCACCTGTCCGGCCTAGAACTCTACCTGTACTTTCGGACAGTAAAGCTCCGGCAAAACTCTTGCCCAATGTTGGAGGCTCCCCTGCAGTTTTGTGCACGCTTAACCGGGGCTATGTTTCTGCCTTGTCAGCACTCGACGGCGGATTTGCTGGCAAGACCCACACGGCCTCGCTCCCGAGTCATATACTGGTCGTAGATCCAGCGGTAAGTCTTCTCAAGCCCTATCCGCAACGGGATATTCGGCTCCCAGTGAAGATACTCTCTGATACGTGTATTGTCGCTGTTTCTGCCGTTCACGCCCTTTGGCGCGCTGAGATTGTAGTTGCGCTTTAGCTTGATCCCGGCAATCTCCTCCGCGAGATCGACTAATTGATTGACGGTTACCGCCTCACTTGAGCCGAGGTTAATGGGCTCCAAGATCCCTGAATTCATGATGAGATCGATTCCTTTTAGACAGTCGTCAATAAACATGAAGCTGCGCGTCTGCTCACCCGATCCCCAGATTTCAATCTCCTGCCGGCCAGACACTTTCGCCTCAATCACTTTGCGGCAAATCGCCGCCGGCGCCTTCTCCCGCCCGCCGTCCCACGTGCCCCAGGGTCCATAGACGTTGTGAAAGCGCGCCATGCGCGTGTACAGGCCGAAATCCTCGTGGAAGTGCCGGCACATCCGCTCCGAAAAAAGTTTCTCCCAGCCATAACCATCTTCTGCTAATGCCGGATAGGCGTCCTCTTCCTTGAGGGACGGAGCTTCAAAGGTCTTTTGTTTGTCCCCGTTGTAAACGCAAGCGGAAGAGGCGTAGAAGAATCTCTTCACCCGGCTCTTCACCGCGGCCTGGAGCAGGTGCGTGTTGATCAGCACGGAAAGCATGCAAAGCGCCTTGTTATTCTCGATGAAGCCCATGCCTCCCATGTTTGCAGCAAGATTGTAGATATCGGACGCTCCCTCTGCCGTCCTCTCGCAGTTTTCTTTCAGATTCAAGTCCAGGCAGAGGTTCTCGACGTCACTGAATTGCTGATACCACTCGTGGAAGGGCTTCGAGTCCACGGCCCGAATACGCGGGTAACCCCGCGCCCGGAGGCTCGCGACGAGGCTTCCCCCAATGAATCCCCCTGCTCCTGCAACCACCACTAAGTTCTGCTTATCCATGTGCCAATCGGACCTCCCCGGAAAAACTTCACAACAGCACTGTCGGCTTTACTCTGACTCTCTATATTAAACGAGAAAATGTCTTGCCGGTGATTCGAGGGGCAACCCCAAGTGCTTGTGGTTCCGCAGGAGTTTCTTGGATAGCGCTTTCATTTCGCGCAACTCAGGTCCCCTATTTGTTTCCTCCGACATTTCTGTCGAATAATCCCTGGCCGTCGAACTGAAATCATATACACTGCGGAGATAGCCGGATAATCCCAATTTAGTTCCCAATTGCAAATGAATAACTCTCAAACTCCAGCGAAGAACCAGTGGTACCTGTTCTCTGGTTGGGTGGTTCTTTCACTTCTGCTGTTTCTGCGTCCGATATTGGCGCTCGTTAGGATGTCTCTCGCTCAGGACGACAGTTCGTATTTGGTGATCATCCCTTTGATCAGCGCTGCGCTTCTATATCTGGAACGCGACAGGATTCCTCTGCTAACCTCTAGCGACAAGATGCTCAGCGGCATTTTTCTCCTTCTAGCCGCCGTTATCGCCGTTCCCTCTTATTATGCGGCGGGCAAAGGTCTGGGCATGCAACTGTCCGGCTCGATTCTGGCGCTCGCCCTTGTCTGGATCGCTGGCTTCGCCTTTTTCTTCGGGAAAGCAGCCATGAGAGCGGCTTACTTCCCGTTTCTCTTCCTGTTTTTAATGGTGCCAATTCCCAATTTTCTCCTCGATCGCATTATCTTGCTTCTTCAGCAAGGCTCGGCATGGATAACGGGCGTCTTATTCGACATCGTGGGAGTCCCCGCCCTGCGCGAGGGTTTGGTGTTTCATCTCGCCAAGGTCAGCATCGAAGTGGCAAAAGAGTGCAGCGGCATTCGCTCGAGTATGGCGCTTTTCATTGTGGCGCTGCTCGTGGCCCATTTTCGTCTGAGAAACTTTTGGAACAAGATCTTTTTCGTCGCCTTTGGCCTGTTCCTGATGATCTTGAAGAATGGAGTTCGTATCGCCACGCTCACCCTCCTTGCGGTCTACGTCAATCCTGATTTTCTTTTCGGAAGATTGCATCATCAGGGGGGCGTTGTATTTTTTGTGCTTGCTCTTCTCTTGTTATTACCCTTGCTCTTTTTTCTGCAGCGTAACGAAGCAAACAAGGGTGTCGTTGCTGAGCCATCGTAGAGGTCCGCTTCTCAGCATCTCCCCACAAACTGCTTTGCGCTGCAAGCTACAGGGTAGCGCCATCTACATGGCGACGAGTTCCCTCGGGAAGGAAGAGCGGGCGTGAATGCTATACGAGCCTCGACACTGGATCGCAACCATATGATACATAAGAGCTTAACTAGGGTTCTTGCTGGAAAAAGCTTGGTCAGCTGATGCGCTTCAATCACGATCGCCGTAGTAGTTTTGGTATTGCTCGCCGTAGGAATCGGCTTTTTGGACTCGATTGAGCACCACTCCGAGCAGGTTCTTGCCCTGAAACTCCCCAGCCGTTCTCTCCACGATTTCCGCGTCGGTCGAGCCCGCCCGGATCACAAACAACACGCCATCCACCATTTCCGCAAGAACGCTGGCGTCATGAACCGGCAAAGTCGGGGGCGAATCAATGATGATCCAATCGAACACCGGAGTAACCGTGTTGAGCAATTGCTTCATTCTGTCGTTAAGAAGCAGTTCGCTCGGGTTGGATACCAGGTTTCCGCCGGGAATTAGAAAAAGATTTTCGCTCGTGCCTTTTTGAATGACTCCGTATTCATCCGCCTCTCCACGAAGGTAGTCCGAGAGTCCCGGGCAGCTCTGGGTACCGAACAACAGGTGCAACCGCGACGACCGCAAATCCGCATCAATCAGCAGAACGCGTAGCTCCGGCTGCTGAATGATCGATTGCGCGAGATTAGAAGCGACAAAGGTCTTCCCTTCCGCAGCAACACCACTCGTGATCAGCACTTTTTTCAGCTTGCGGGTCGAGGCAATCTTGTACAGGCGAGAGCGTAATGTGCGAAACCGTTCAGGCCCGCATTCACCTGGCCTCGAATTCAAAAACACGCTGTTCAATGGGTCGATGTTCCAATCTTGCTGGACGCATCGCTTCAGAAGCTCTTCGTAACTGAAGCCCGGCGTCGCTGTGGTGCCGGTGCTGACTCGAGGCGACGGTTTGGGCGCGGGTGCCGGTGAAGCGATGGGTAGAGCCACCGCCACTTCCGCTTTCAACATCGAAGGAAGCTTCGGTTCGCTCGTGATTTCTGCGACTCCGGTTTCAACTTCGGTTGCTACTTTTGCGGCTCGCTCTTCAGCAGCCTTCTTCAAAGCTTCATGGATACGGCTCATTGTTTCCTCGAATGCTCCTCAGCTCGCTTCAGTCTCCTGCGGAATAGGCCGTTTCAGAAGCGCCGGACTCGCAGCCAAAGATTCCAATACAGGCAAACTCGCAAGAACGGGGAGTTTCAGATAGGCCTCGACTTCCCTCTCCGAGTGTAACGTTTTGTCCATGGCCATCAGCAGATAGAGGATGACCAAACCCAACAGGGTTCCGCCCCCGAAGCCTCCACCGGCAAAGTTCACCATTTTGGGGAAGGATGGGCTGGTCGGCAAGCTCGGCGGATCCAGCACGCTAAAATGCTCGCCCTGCTGCTGGTGAATCAGCTGGCTGTCCATGTCGGCGACATTCCGTTGCTTGAGAAGCTCATTATAAAAATCCAGCGCGTTTTGATGGTTGCGGGTCAACTCCTTCAATTGCATTTCCACCATCGGACTGCCTTCAATGTGGCTCTCAATTATGCGGATTTGATCCTGAATCTTCGCCTGTCTTTTGACCAGTTCGGCGAAGCTCTGCTCCGCCTGCTGTATCTTCGCCCGGAGTTGCTGAAGCTGCGGTGGCTCGGTGGCTTTTCTGGGTTTGGGAGCATCACTGGAGCTCGGCGTCTCATCAATCTTCTTCTTCAGGTCTTCAATTTCATTCTTCAGTTTGACCACATCAGGATGTTCTTCCGTGTACCGCGCTCGAAGCACCGTCAATTGCTCCTGGCGGGTGCGAAGTTGATCTTCGAGCGATTCGGGATTCTCGCCCTTCTGGGACGCCTTCCAACTCGCTTCCTGCTGGCTGAGAAGGGTCTCATTGAAACCCTTGTCCTGCTGCGTTCGCGTCATCGCCTGATTAGTTGAGTCCAGTTCCGCATTCAAACTCCCCAATAGGCCCAGGTTGCGCTGGTCCTCTTCCGGCAGCGACCCAATGTGCTGGCGTTTGAACTGCGCCAGTTTGCCGTCCTGCTCATCGAGCCTGGCCTTTGCTTCGTCCAACTGCTGACCGATAAATGAGGTCGTCGTCTTCGCCTTATCGTTGATGTCGCGAGCGTCTTGTTCCATGAACATCGAAGTGACTTCGGTGCAAATCTGCTGCGCAAGTTGCGGATCGCCGAAAGTCACATTTACGGAGAATCCCGGCAGATTTGCGTACTGGATCCCGGGCATGGCTTCCAGCGGAGTGATGGTGATCGCTCCTCGCAGGCGGTCAATCAAATCTTCCATGTGGACCTTGCTGCGGTCCGGGGCATACAGGTTGAATTTCTCAATTACCGGCTCCAGGCGGCTGCGGCTGAGGATTTTTCCTTTCATTGCGGCGAGACGCTGGGCGAAGTCCTCTGTGACCACATGCTTTACCACATCCTCGGAGACTGTCGGGCGCGCCACAAGTACAAGCGTTTGTGACGTGTATTGTTTGGGAAGCTGCGTCGCAGCCAGCACGCTCGCCACGCCAAGCCCCAGGGCGCAAGTGGGCAGTATCCACCAGTGCTTGCGAAGCACCCTCCTTACATCGGCCGTTGAGAATTCGCCATTGCGTACCATACTTATCCCTCTCAGCGAAATGGGGTCAGACTGTCCCGACTGCTTGAGGCTGCAAGCCAATGGCCATGGATTTAGGTCGAGAGAGGCTCGCAAGCGTATTCAATCGGTTACTTTTCAACCACTTACGGGAGCCTGAGGTTTGAACCATGGAAATCTCGGGTTCGCCGTTTTTCGATGGACGGGAAAAGTGGAAGTTTTGTACCCACAATATCCCGAAAATTGTCCACCAAGCCTCTGTAATAATGGCTTTTCAAAGGAACCCGACCGAGGGATTCTTGAACAGGCCGCCTTTATCGCTTGTATGTTCTTTCGTTTCTTGCGTTTAGAACCATGGCAGAGCGTTCTTGCAGAACCCTGCCTAGGAGGCAAAATTGCAACCGATTCACCTCGGTATGGAAATAACTACCAAGGAACGCTCGGCAATTTGTGTTTTCACTCTACGCCATGCAGCACTTTTGGCTGCGGCCACGCTTCCAGTCTGCCTGCTCTTGTCCGGATGTTTCCGTGACGCCAACGCGCGCAAGCAAAAGTTTGTCGCTGACGGAGACCGCTACGTCAAGCAGGAGAAACTCCCCGAGGCCCTGCTGACCTACGGCCGTGCGCTGCAGATCGATCCAAAGTCAGCCCAAGTTCACTACAAGATCGCGCAGTGCCATCTCAGAATGTCCAATTGGGCTTCTGCTTATCAGGAGTTACAACGCACGCTGGAGCTCGATCCGCAGAATTCGGACGCGCAGCTGAATCTGGGTCAGCTCTTCCTGGCCGGCGGCAAACCCGCGGACGCAAAGAACCTGGCTTTGACCATCCTCAAGAGCAAGCCCGAAGACCTTGGCGCTCAACTTTTGTTGGCCAACTCGGACGCGCAACTGGACAACATGCAAGACGCTCTGCGAGAAGCAGCCTACGCCGTTAGGCTGTCTCCTGAGAATGTTGAAGCCTACGTCAACCTTGCGGGAATTCAGCAGAAAGCTTCTTCGTTCCAGGAGGCGGAAGCGAATTTGCTGAAGGCCAGAAAATTGTCGCCGGATTCGCTGGTAGCCGCGATGGCCCTTGGCAATCTTTACGCGGGGGAGAAGAAATGGGAAAACGCGGTAAACGCGTTTCGGACGGCGATCACGATTGCGCCGAAGAACCCCAGCCCCAGGGCGTCTCTAGCCGGGGTTTATATGGCTCAGAACAAAGGCGACATGGCAGAGCAGGTTCTGAAGGAAGCAAAGGCGGAATTGAGCGCGGATCCCATCGGTTACAGAATGCTGGGAGATTACTACCTCAATCAGGGTGACAGCGCAAAAGCCCAGGCGGAGTTTGCTTCCCTTGCGAAAGAACATCCCTCCGATTTCAATGTCAAAAAATCGTACGCCCAGCTTCTGATTTTCTCCAAACAGTGGGACGAAGCTTCGCAAGTCACGGATGAGATTCTCAAGCGGGCGCCTCAGGATGACGCAGCACTTACCTTGAGAGGCCAGATCTTGCTGCAGACCGGCAAGACCAACGATGCGCTCCAGACTTTGCAGCAAGCGGTCAAAAATAACCCCGCGAATGCCTTTGGACACTACCAATTGGGTATGGCCCACCTGGCGAAAGGAAACACGAACCAAGCGGAAGGCGAATGGCGGGCAGCCACACAGATTCGCCCCGACATGACCGATGCCTGGATTGCCCTCGGCAAAGTTGCCTCGGACCGCCGCGATTGGTCCGCTCTCGAACAGATTGGCGCGCAAATCAAAAAAGTCTCTCCTGCGAGTCCGGGAGGATACCTGTTTCATGCCACGGCCCGGATGAACCAGAATGACGGAGCCGGCGCGGAAGCCGACTTGAAGCAGTTAATTCAAGTGGCACCAGAAAACCCGATGGGCTACGCCAAGCTGGGACAGCTTCGCGCTTTCGAAAAGCGCTGGAATGAGGCGGAGGCGCTTTACCACGAAGCCCTCAATCGCTCATCGAGTTTCTTCGATGCCATCCAAGGAATCGCTGAAATCGACTTTCAGCGTGGAAAGCCCGCGGAGGCCATGCAATTCGTCCAAGAGAAAATCAACGCAGACGCGAGTGATGCCGCCCTCTACCTCCTTCAGGGCCAGGTTCTGGTTCGCGCAAAGCAGCCGGCCGACGCGAAAGCATCCTTCTTGAAGTGCGTCGAGCTCGACAAACAAAACTTGAGCGGCTTCATCATGCTCGCCCAAGTGGAGCAATCTCTCGGGGATGCGCCGGGAGCTATCGGGCATTACAAACAAGCCATCGCCATCGCGCCCGGTAATGCAGGGCTCTATACGACGCTGGGCACTCTTTACGAGGGCCAGGGAAACTGGCAGGAGGCGCAAGGGCTCTACCAGCGGGCGTTGGCGCTGCAACCCGAAGAGCCACTCGCGGCGAACAATCTGGCGTACATCATGCTCGAGCATGGCGGCAACGTAACCGTGGCGCTGACGCTGGCGCAGACGGCGCGTCGCGGTTTTCCGAACCTCCCGAACTCGGCCGACACGCTGGGCTGGGCTTACTACCAGAACGCCGCCTATTCTTTGGCGGAGCCGCTCCTGGAAGACGCCGTGAAAGGCGCGCCTGCGAATGCCGGCTATCGCTACCATCTCGGAATGACTTACCAAAAGTTGAATGATGCGAAGAAGGCGCGGATCGAACTGGAAAAATCGATTCGCATCGCCCCGCAGGCACCGTCCGCGGAAAAAGCTTCCCGCGCTCTGAACGAACTTTCCCCGAGCTAATCGGCTGACGGTTCACAGTTGACAGTTCCAGATAACCGTGAAATCCCCACAACTGCGGTGAGTGGTGGCCCAGACGCTTCGCACGGGGCGCTCGTGATTTGTGGAAGAGAGAAGAATCTCCGCGCGCCACATCGTGGGACGCGGAGCACCAAGGTAGGCCATTGGATGGGCCGACTCCCATGTTTCTCCTTACCCCCTCCCCCCACCTTTTTTTGTAACTGCGCATTCTAAAGGGGTTACAGCGAGGCATTTTTGGATCTGCGCATTCTAAAGGACTTAACGGGCCAAATCGTGGAACTGCGCATTCTAAGGAACTTAGCCAAGCCGACAGCTGACAGCCGACAGTTGGCGGTGGAAGAGAAGACAGAAGAATCCCTCCGACAGGGTCGGAGTCTCCGATTCCGTACCTCGCAGATTCTCCGGTCCCGAGATGCTGGGGATCTCCGACCGCACGCGGCTGCGCCGCTTGCTGACCGGGGCAAGCCGGGTGAATCGCGGAAGAGAGAAGAATCTCCGCGCGCCACTTCGTGGGACGCGGAGCACCAAGGTAGAGAGACTTTGAATGGGTTTTTGTAGGAAACCATGCTAGCCACAACCCCTCTGTTGAATGGGAAAGAATGTGGGCAGGCCTGAGAAGATGGGGATCTTCGATTCGCAGTTGAGGCACACATAGTCGTCCACCAAGTGCCCCAACGGCCAACACCCTTATATCATAGAGTAATACTCTTGTCTACTGGTAAATAAGTCGTTCAGATGCAGGAGGTTAGAGAGGCGAAATCCTTGTCTTGGAGTGGCCGTTGACGCGCAGTTGTTAAGTCGTTTGGATGCTAGAGATTGGAAGAGAGATCCTTGGCCCTGCAAAAGCATCCAGGGCTCAGGATGATTATCCTCATCGGATAATCAATTGTTACCAGACATGCGGTTGGTCAAGAAACTCTTAAGTCGCGTGTTTGATGAGGGATAGCGGAATGGAAAACGTCCCGTCTGTCCCCCCAGCCCGTCTGTCCCCCCAGCCGTCCCAGCCGTCCATATAAGAAAAATAAAATTTGTCAAGTCGCCAATAAGTGCTTTGGATGCATGGAGTTGGAGCGGGAGAAATTGTTACATGACAGGCGATTTTTCGCATGACTCTTAAGTCGTGTATTTGCTGAGGGATAGCGGAATGAAAAAGGTCCCGCCTTTCCCGAGTTCCCCCTTTGCGCTTCCTACACGTAGGGCTCGTAGGTGACAGTCTTCACCCTCGGTCGACCGAACAGGCGTTCCGCCCGACGCCCATTACGAAAGATGAGCTCAGCGCCATTTAATTCGAGCTTGGAATCCCAACCAATGACCTCTCCTTTAGAGTCCAGAGTTAGTTGCTCTTTGAGTTGTCCGGCTATAACCGCAAGCCAGATGCTGCGGAGCTCCTCTTGCCACGTTGCTCCCGGCATTACAGTTCCGCCACGGGCGAACCCATAAAATTCGCGCCATGAGTTGCCAACTGTCAGGTGCAGGTCGGTCGCAACGGCGTTGCCCTTCATGGGGGCAGCCTGAAGATTTCTCGGCATGATTTCAAAATACGGTTCTGGCCACTCTGGATGGCCAGGGACACGGCCTATCGACAGGTGCGCCACGCCTTCGGGCAGGGTCCCCACAAGCGCCTCGAGCTGTCGGACCAAATCAGTCTGAAAGTCCGTCAGAAATTGCGAAGCTTCGCTAGTCGACATCGACCTCGTCACTTAAACCACATCGAAGGCGGCCACAAGTTGATGTGGGGATTGGCGGGTGGCGAAGAGATTTGTTTTCCTTGACGGGAGCGCACTGGAAGAGCATACCACTGCTGTAATCCACCTAGTGGCAACCGAGGCGCGGGGCGGGGTGCCGCACCCTTCGGGTTTAAGGGTGCGGGTTTTTCTTGGTTGTGCCATTTCTCAAGCGTATGCGCATTCCTCTCAAGCGGCATTATGGGCAGGGCGACCTACATTTCATTACGTTCAGTTGTTACCGGAGAAGGCCGCTGCTGGGCACGGTTCGCGCGCGTGACCGCTTCCTGAAGATCCTGGATGAGGTTCGTTCGCGGCACCGTTTTCGGCTGGTCGGGTACGTGGTGATGCCGGAGCACGTCCATTTGTTGTTGAGCGAGGCGCCGCGCAAAAATCCGTCAAAAATCTTGCAGGTTTTGAAGCAGAAGGTGGCGAAAGCCCTGCTGAGGAAACGAAGACGGGGGACCGATGGCCAGTTGTCCTTGCCGTTTGGCGAGGGTGGGGAAGAAGAGAAGCATTTTTGGCAGAGACGGTTCTACGACTTCAACGTATGGAGCGAGAAGAAAGTGAATGAAAAGTTGGAGTACATGCATGCGAACCCGGTGCAAAGAAAGCTGGTTCGGCACCCGAAGGATTGGCCGTGGAGCAGCTGGGCGTATTACGCGGGGAGAGGGGAGACAAAAATCTCGATGGATTCTGTGCGAGAGGATAGGTTGAAGAAAAAGGGAGAATGAATAAAACCCGCACCCTTAAACCCGAAGGGTGCGGCACCCCCGTCCGCCTTGCGGCCCACCCGCCGGGGAGAGGGGAGACAAAAATCTCGATGGATTCTGTGCGAGAGGATAGGTTGAAGAAAAAGGGAGAATGAATA
>Ga0307471_100000168_pt1 | contig 32684 bp, 27 predicted proteins | sample atmos_gasesAM3C__2_FD_204566 | JGI IMG/M metagenome (GOLD analysis project Ga0307471, IMG submission 204566) | Hardwood forest soil microbial communities from Morgan-Monroe State Forest, Indiana, United States - atmos_gasesAM3C_515 | ecosystem: Environmental > Terrestrial > Soil > Temperate... | reverse complement strand
CTTATCGCAGCTTGCCACGTCCTTCTTCGCCTTCTGGCGCCAAGGCATCCACCGTACGCCCTTAGTAGCTTAATCATAAAACTCACTCAAGCCGTCGTTGTTCGTTTTATAGATCAGGCTGTTAACCCTGACCTTTTTTCGATCTTCGACGTTTTGATTCTCGTAGCTCCATACATCCTCGCATCCGAACTTCTCGCAACCCGGGCATGGGTCGCAAGGAAGGCTGTGTAACTCTTTTGAAGTCACCCAGGTATCGGAAGCAGGCTTTCGTTTCTACGATCCTCAAACGATTGAATAAGCCGCCTTTTCTTCCACAGTTATGCTCAATCTCGAGCAAACTTGTATGTAATCCACACCATGGCACCCCGCCCGACCGTAATCGGGACACAGGGTTATCGGCGTGGACTTGCCAGCCTTTCTGTTGTCAAAGAACGTTTATTCCGAGTCCATCGGAATGCCCCAGGCAGCTGGGTTGCAACCGCTGCGAATAATCACGTTGGGGCTTGTCTGGTGGGACTTACTGGTTCGCTTTGCGCGAACTCGCCTTCCAGCTCTGCTTACCTCAGCTTGCGCTGAGTTTTTGCTTCGTGTTTTAGCTGCTTTGCGACTTGCTTCGGAAATCCCTTGCGGAACTTCTTGCCACTCGTCACTCGCTACTAATCACTGCTGCAAAATAAAAAACCCGGCGTCGAGCGCCGGGTACAGCCACCCACACTAGGGTGACTCCACGCGATGCTCGACTTCTTTCTAGCCAGTGCTCGTAAAGAACCTCACTTAGGATTGATGCTGCCGATCGAATCCGACTGTGATGCCCCTGAATAGCCCTGTGGTCCGTAGAACCCCAGGCCATTTGTAACTATACCAGCTTTTCTTTATGCGTCAAGCCCCTGCCATAATTATTTTGCCCGTTTTCCTCAGCCCTGTGATCCCTGTGCAAAACGGGGTCTGCCTGGGGACTCTCCCCCGCTCTCCGCCCGGGATTCGAGCACCTGCTCGCTCTTTACTCGGGCGCAGGTCGCAATGCGCTACCATTCGTATGAGTCTGTACCACAGGACAAGAAATGAAACGCAGCGCCCTCATGGTCACGATCATTCCGGTCTTGGCCCTCGGCTACTTTGTGTACGAGTTCGCGCGGCCGCCATGGACGCCGATGCGCATCGCGGGGCTGATCCTCCTGATCCCCGCCCTTATCCTCGTAACTATCTCGCGGATCCAGCTTGGCAATGCCTTCTCGTTCGGGTCCCAGGCGACTCAACTGGTCACCCACGGCATCTACTCGCGTATCCGGAATCCCATCTATGTATTTGGCTCCTTCGTTATCGCAGGACTCTTTCTTTTCCTCGAGCGGCCGTATCTCCTTTTACTTCTCGTACTCGTAGTAATCCTGCAGATCAGCCGTGCTCGCGCCGAAGCGCGCGTCCTTGAGGAGCATTTCGGCGACGACTATCGCCGCTATAGAGCCTCCACCTGGTTCTAGTCTCGCGCGCGCAAACTTCATGTTTATCCCCCGTTTAGGAAGCCTGCGGTAGATTTGCGTGCACGCGGAAGTCATTCCCCGCGTTGAGGAGGGGTCATGAAAATCAATTACTTGGTAGCTGTTACCGCCAGCGGGCTGTTGCTTGCGGGAATCGCCTCAGCCCAGGAAAAGAAAATCAAGCGGTCGGACCTTCCGCCTGCTGTCGAAAAAACAGTCGCGGCCCAAAGCGAAGGAGCCACCATTAAAGGATTTTCCACCGAAAAGGAAAAGGGCGAAACTTTCTACGAAGCAGAAATGGTGGTAAACGGCCATAGCAAGGATGTCTTGATCGCCGCCGATGGAACGGTCGTAGAAGTGGAAGAGCAGGTTGCGATGGACTCGCTCTCTGCGGAAGTGAAAGCGGGGTTGCAGGCCAAGGCCGGCGCGGGAAAGATTCTAAAAGTCGAGTCCCTCACCAAGAAGGGTAAGCTTGTGGCCTACGAGGCAAAAGTCGAAACGAACGGGAAGAAATCTGAGATCCAGGTAGGACCGGACGGCAAACCGCTCGACCACGAAGAGTAGGGCGGTCGCAAACCAATTCAATATTTGTTACTTTCAATCCGGGAACGCCTTAGCGTCAATCCCCGGCACTAACTTCAGTGCGTTTTTGTAGTAAACCTTCTTCAATACTTCGTCTGGAACCTGGAAGCCGTAAATCCTCCAGAACGCGTGGCGCTGGCGGTAATATTCGAAATACTCGTCGCGCGTTTCCAAGGCCCGGAAATACCATTTGTATTCGTTCACCTCATAAATGTCTTTGCCCATGAGCACGCGGTCCTGATACTTGACCAGAAAATCGTGCGCGGAATAGGGCTGCCGCCCCAGTTCCGCCAGGACTGCGGCAATATCCACATACACATTTGGATTGGCGTCAAAGAGTTTCCCGAGGCGTTCCAGGTCATTCCCGTGAAATCCCAGATGCGCGGCGATGAAATTCGTCTTCGGATGTCTTGCAAACAGATGATTGCGTTCGGTCATCAGCGTTTCGAACGGAGGATACTTAGCAGGCGGCCGCGCGCGTCCAGGAAATTGCCTCAGTTCCAACCAACGCTCATTGTGATAGTCCCATGGATCGAAAAACGCTGATGGCTCGGCCACGTGAATCAGTACCGGGATTTTCAGCTCCGCGCATTTCTCAAACACGGCGTCAAACTCGGGGTCGTCCACATGCACGCGCTCGCCGTTCGCGTACTTCAGCTCCATCCCGAAATCCTTGAATATTTTCAGCCCCTGCGCACCATTCTTGACGTCCTGTTCCAGCCTGGCCGCCACACGCTTCCCAAACCCCGGCGTATTCAAGTCGTCGTAACTCATGTTCGCGAACACCACGAAGCGATCCGGATAGCGCCCCTTCATCGCCACCACGGTTCGCTGCAGCCGCTCTCCCGTTCCGCCGCTAAGGTTCACCATGACGCGCAGGTTGATGGTGTCCATTTCCTTAACAAGTTGATCTACTTCCTGCCCGGTGGGATTCCAGTGGTGGCTGTGGATGTCAATGAACGGAAACTTTGCCCGTTCGATCTTGTGTTCCTTGGTGACTAGCGTGGACTTTGGCTGGTATTCCTCGATGGTCGGCGTTTGCTGACTCTTCTGCGCGGCCTGCGGTGATTGTCGCGTCTTCCCCGCCCGCGCCCACGCTACCAGGAATCCGCCCAGAGTTATGACAGCGATAGTGACAAAAGTGACCGTGCGGCGGGATTTCATAGGGGCCCCTTTGGATTTGGATCTCACGCGTATTTTCCCACAGGATGGTGGCCGAACGACGCGGAATCCTCTGCTAGAATGAGTGGAGATGCCGAAGCGCAGGCTTTTCCGATTCCTTTTGCTCGCCGGGCTCAGCCTGGCCGCCGGTTTTCTCGCTCTGGCAATTGCGGTGCCGCTCGAAGCTCAAGTTCCCGCGCCACTGATTGCTCTTTTCTCCCCTGGGCTCAAGCTGGCCGAATTGATCACACCGGAAACCGGCAAATCTTTCGCGTGGTCCTTCGGGTGGTTCTTGCGCATCGCCATCGCCACAAACGCCGCTTTCTACTATGCGGTCTTTTCTCTCATTACTTATGGACTGCGGGCTGCGAAGGGAGGCGACTCTCGGCGAGATGGGTCGCGAATCGAGGCACAGAAGTAAACAAGCGGGGAGCACAACTCTCCCAAGAGTGCCCCCCACCCATCAACCAGCCAATGGGAATGAACAGCCGCTTGGCACAATCTTTTGGATGCGGCCGCAGGTTCCGATTAGTGTTGGTCTATGCAGATAGTGTCGGTTGCACTGGAATCGTTTCGCTGCACTTACCGGATCAACGCACGGCTGCGAGCGTGCTCCGTTTTGGTTTGGATTCGACCTCGGCACGGCAATAGCGGAGCACTTCGGAAGTGTTGTGCACGGACTTTCCGTCCTGGTCGCCTTCGTCGATCGGCAGAAGATTGACCAGGTGCCCGAATTCGTGCAGCAGGACAGCAACTTGCGCGTTCAGAGTGTTGCCCGCATAAGGTCCCACGGATAAAAGGCGATAGCCTTGATAACTCTCCGGGCCGCCTTCCTTCCGCACTCCGATTACCCTGGAGAACCCAGCGAAAAAAGCACCCTTCACGTTGAGCGTGATGGTGGCGAAAGAACCATCACCCTGATACACCCTGGCGACATAGGGGCTTCTAAAGATTTCCAGAGGGCCCAAGTCTCTGGATTCCCGCACAACTTGCTCTCCGTTGTAATCCAGAGCGAAGCTGAGTGTTCGAAAAGTGGCTGCCGGATTCGAATCCATTTTCCGGAACCAGTCCGTGCAGCCGTTTTCGTTTTGCAGGATGTCGAGAACTCTTTCGCGCGCCCGCAAAATCGTTTGCCCCGCCTTCCCCATGGCCGTCAAGTCTCCTGACACCATGTCCTGCTGCACATTGCACCCGGGCCGCAGCAGGCTGGTGGAACTGCAAGGATTCACCGGCATCACGGTTGTTGGTAAAGTGTCACAGGGAAGGAATGCATCCCCGTCTGCGATTGGGACCGGGTGCGTCTTGGCCGAAACCATTGTTGCGTCTCTCGCGCAACCGGTGGCGGCTAACACCGGATAAGTAAGAGGTCTTGGATCCGCCTCATACCGCATGAATTTGGCGGCTTGAGGTAACGCGGTCTGACTCGAAATGGAGCATAGGAAAACAAGAGCGACGGTCGGGACGCTCCGGGAAGCGGAATACACCTTTTTCTCCTGCCCAGACCTGAACCCGCCACAGGCCGCCCCTGGCAGTGCTTCCTGATGGCCGTCAACCGGAAGCTGTCAAGGAGCGGTTAAACCACGATCCGGGACTAAAGAGAAAGACGAAGCCGGAGTGACAATGCCACCTCAAACTTTTCTGGAAAGATTCTCAGCAGACTATGAAGAACCGCCAAACTGAATCCGCACGTGAAAGCAAGATTTCCGGAAGGTGATACTTACCACGTCACATCTCTAAATTAAGATAATCGGCGGGCCGGATGCTCGAAATTCCTTTAATCGTGCGGTTCGCAGGGTCCACCGGCGGAAGGCCGGTGAACATCATGTGGCAGTGCTTGGTTTCAGGTGGCTTGCAGTATTGACTTGGCGGACTCTCTCTTATTGAGCATCCGGGGATAGGCCACCAACAAATAAACAAGAAAGACAACGGTAAAGAAGATCCAACCTGCGGATATGTGGTACTGCGAAATCAGTCCCGCGAGTCCGTGGTTTCCAAGGACCACGAAAGAACTGATTCGAAGGACATTGCCGAGGAGCATGGCCGCAACTCCCGCAAAGTAGCCGGCCAGCGCTCGCCCCTTGTGCAGTCGGTTCCAATCTACAATTATTACAACACTGAAAAGATAATCAAAAAGCTCGATTCCAGTGATTCCCGAGCATGATTTAAGGATGGTGACGGACAGTTGCGACCCTGTCACTGTTGGATTCAGTGCGCTGATGTACCCGGCTCCAGACACGAACAGCCGTGAAACCGTGTAAGCAACCCGGCCAAGCGCTTGCCCATACCACGGCCATATGCCCTCCAGTGCCCGGCCGGGAAAATAAGTCAAGAGCACCACCAGAGCGGCGATGCCTTCGGCGCGGTACATTCTCGCCAGTTTTTTCCATTGCGATAGTGGAAGGAGTGTGAGGATCGGGACGAGCACGCTCATCTTCCACACGGCTACCAAAGTTCCTGCCATGGTCAGCGAGCCGGCAACTGACTGCAACACGGCGCTCACCGAACGCGCAAACAGCACGAACGCAACGTGGGCGGCCACAAAACAGGCCACGCGCCAGGTTGAAAGCGGGCACTCCATGGGGGTTTCGCCCGATTCGAAAGCAGCATCGCCGCGCCGCCAAACCAGGAGGAGGCAAGCGGCCGTGGCCCACAGGGGAGAAGAGGTGTGGAGAATAGGTGCGGCGAATTGATCTGCGGCGACGGCGAAGGACGTGAGAACAAGGGCGAGCAAGAGAAAACGGGAAGCTGGTAAGCTCCCCGTTCGAAAATCTCCGCGAGAAATTATGCTCACGTCTTGTGGATTCGAAAGATACACTCTTCCCCTGTAACTCCTGAAATGAATGGGACCGAGAATTGGGTAGAAAGGACTTAGCCTTGCTTGGTACTGCGTCGGCGCATGATCAAGTAGCCCACGGCTCCGATAAGAGCTGCTGCACCCAAGCCGATTCCTGCAAGTTCGTCTGCATTGATGTGCCTGTTGCCGCCTAAGCCGCCGAGGGGACCGAGAAGAACAAACAAGGAACTCATTAGATAGGTCAAGGGTTCTCTCCTGAAAGAACATCTTGAGGAGTGCAATCCAGAAGCCAAGCTTGGAAAGCCCGTGGAAAATGTGAATGGGCGTTAACCATTTATTTACAAACACTTACGAACCGCTTTGGGCGCACCCAATATTGCGCCCAAATAAGCACATTACCGATAGTCCCTTCCATTTCCCATAGGTGGCAAACTATTACAACCACCCAGTGGCTCATTCGAGAGTGGCAATACCTCGCCGATTCGAAATGGAGGTTCGGCTTGACAGGTGCGGCGGCTGGCCCTAGGCTCCACAACTCGCGGCCTAGGCTGGGCCGCATTCGAATCCGGCATGTAGAAATTGGGCGCGGAGCGCAGCACAGGAGGCCGCATATGGAGAACTCGCGGAGGATCGATTCGAACATAGCGCGGCGAAGCATCAAGTTTTCCGTCTTCCTTGCGCTGGGCGCAACACTTCTTTCGGCAATGAAATTGACGGCGACAGAAAATCACATTGTAACCGTGGAGCGCAACGTGGCCGCGAAGATGCGCGATGGCGTGACGTTGCGCGCTGATGTTTACAGAGCGAAAGAGGATGGAAAATACCCGGTGCTGCTGGTGCGCACTCCGTATGACAAACAGAACGTCAGCGGATTTGGCCACAGAGCGGCCGCGCGTGGATATGTGGTGATTGCTCAGGACGTGCGCGGGCGGTTTGAATCCGAAGGCGAGTGGTACACGTTTAAGTACGAATCGCAGGACGGTTACGACACCATCGAGTGGGCCGCGGCACTGCCTTATTCGAATGGGAAGGTGGGGATGTTTGGCGGGTCGTACGTGGGGGCGACACAATTTTTGGCCGCGCTGGCGAAGCCTCCGCATCTGGCGGGGCTTTGTCCCACGGTGACGGCATCGAATTATCACGATGGCTGGACGTATCAGGGCGGAGCATTCGAACAGTGGTTCAACGAATCATGGTCGTCGGGACTTGCGGAAAATACGATGAGACGGCGCGCGGAAAAAAACTACAATGCGCTGGGTGGAGTCAACGTGCTCCCGCTGAATTCCTACGCGGTGCTGGAAGCGCCGTCCGCGGACGGAATCGCGCCGTATTTCAAGGACTGGCTGGCGCATCCGAATTTCGATGAGTACTGGAAGCAATGGTCGATCGAGGACCACTACGCGCAGATTCAGGTGCCGGTGCTGAATATCGCGGCGTGGTACGACATTTTCCTTGGCGGGTCGTTGAAGAATTACGTGAGGCTGAAAACCGGTGGAGGAACGGAAGCGGCGCGGAAGGGGCAGCGGCTGCTTGTGTACGTCGGGGGACACGCAGGAGGGTCGGACAGCAGAAGAGTCGGCGCTGTGGACTTTGGAGAAAAGCTGCCAATCGATGAGGACGCGATAATCCTGAACTGGTACGACTGGCTGCTCAAAGGAGAAGCGAACGGGGTCGAGAAAGAGAAGCCGGTAAAGATTTTTGTCATGGGGAAAAATGAGTGGCGCGACGAAGACGACTGGCCGCTGGCACGCGCGAAAAACACGAAATATTTCTTGCATTCGGCGGGTGCCGCAAACGGAGTAGCCGGCAACGGTGCATTGAGCACGGTGGCTCAAGCCGAGGAGAAGACCGATCAGTACGTTTACGATCCTAGCGATGCGGTACCGACGATTGGAGGGCCGCTGTGCTGCGGCGCGTTGCCGACGGGGATTGGTCCGCAAGACCAGCGGTCTGCGGAGTCGCGCAGCGACGTGCTGGTGTATACCACTCCGGCGTTTGCGAAGGACTCGGAAGTGACCGGGCCGGTTTCGCTGGATTTGTACGTGAGCAGCTCCGCAGTGGACACGGACTTCACGGGAATGCTCGTGGACGTTTGGCCGAATGGGTTTGCCCAAAACCTGACGAGCGGGATTCTGCGGCTGCGTTACCGAAATTCACAGGAAAAACCGGAGCTAGCGAATCCGGGAGAGACCTACCACATCACCGTGGACCTGTGGGCGACGAGCAATGTGTTTCTCGCCGGGCACAAGCTGCGCCTGGAAGTTTCCAGCAGCAATTTTCCCCGCTTCGACCGCAACCTGAACACCGGCGAAGAGCAGGCCCGCGCCACGCGAATGATTAAAGCTACCAACGTGATTTATCACGACAAAGCTCATCCCTCGGCGCTGATGGTGCCCATCGTTCCATGAAATTGAAAATTAGACGAGATTAATTCAGCAGAGTGCCGAGGGTTTCTTCGACCTGGTCGTGAAGGTCGGGCGGTGCGCCGTAGAGGATGCGGGACGTTTTGCCGGAACGGTCGAAAAGAAAGAGTGTGGGGACCGCGGTGATGTCGCCGAAGGATTGGGCGGTGGCGGCATCTGTGATGGCCCAGTGAAGGTCAGGGCTGAGTGAGTTAACGGTAGAGCGAATCTGGTCTTCCGGGGATTCGACGGCGAGGGCCAGGATAGCAAGATTGTCGCCATGCTTGCGCTTCAGTTCGCCAAGCCATTCGAGAGTGGAACGGCAAGGCGGGCACCAGGTGGCCCAGAACTCGACAAGGACGACACGGCCGGAAAGCTGATCGGCGGTGAGAGGGTGCCCGGAAAGATCGCTCAATTTGACCTGGGGAAGCGCAGAGATTTCGGTTGAGGCGGAGCTGGTTCCGGCGTGCTCGCGAGTTACGATGTCTTTCTTGCCGGCGAGAATCAGGTCAATCATTCGAGTGAGATCGGTTCTGAATTTATCCTGGCTAGCGGCGTTGCGCCAGGGAGCGTAGCGCCCCGTGCCTTCGACTTCGCCGAAGTATCCGAATTCCCGCGGTGCGGCAACGAGAACGTCGTCAACAAAAACGGCGGGATAGCCCTTTACGCCAAATTTTTCGGCCAGCTTGGAGCCTCCAAAGTTTTCGGTGACAAACGTTACTTGACCTGAGTATTTGGAGGCTACTTCCTGGACCAGCAAACTTGCTGGATCGGAGATATTTCAAGTGTAGGGCCAGCGAACCAACGTGATGCCTACAGTCCTGCCCGAAACTTGCTGGAGCGGCGACGCAGGCTTCCGAGCCGCATTGTAAGCGGTCAGCACTTGATCTAGGATGACACGGCCGCTTCGCCATTCATCGGCGGTTGGAGCGGAACCATCGGGGTGGGCAATTTGCGATTCGGCGCGCTCGAGGAAAAGCTGGGCCAAGGAGTCGTCCTGCTTGGAGGCTGCGAGTTTCTTCTGTGTGGCGGCGAGGTCGGTTTTTAACGCCGACTGCTGGGCTGCCTCGAGCGGAAGAGCGTCCAGCATGGCGAAATGGCGCGTGGCTTCGAGGTACTCGTAGAGGGCGCCGGCATAGAATTTCCGTGCGTCGAGTTCCTCGGCGAGCTTCAGAGTGGAATTCAAAGCGATGAATCTGGGATGGAGTTCGATAGAACGCGGCGGTTTAAAAGCGGCATTGGTTTTTTCCTGGAGTTTTCGGAGCTCCGGCAGATAGGAGCGCAGAGGAAAGTGCGCGGGACTACCTGTGAGACTAATGGCTGAAGTGAACTTGGCGAAAGCCGCGTTCCCCTGAGCCTGACCCATGTAGAAAAGTCCATCCCGGGGCTTTGTAGAAGTGGCGAAGCCGCGGCTGCCTTCGAGAAGAGGAATCGATTTCCCTTGCGCGGATTCGGAGAGCGCCTGAAGAGCGAGAGGCGCGCGGGCCCAATTTCTTTTGCGGGCTTCCTGGTCGAGGGCGGCGAGATTCTTGCTGGCCTTTTCCCATTCCGCTTCAAATGCGGGGAATCCGGATTTCACGGCCTCGGATTTTTCCTCGAGAACGCGAGCGCCCTGGAGTAAGTCTTCCGCCCGGAGCAGCATTTCCAGACTCAAGTACAGTTTGCCGGAATCGAGAGCCGCAGCAGCCGCTTTGAGGGCGTCGTCCACGGTAGAATTTACAGAAGCAAAATCGGGGTCAGAGACCGGCTTTTCCTTTAGGGAGTGTTGCAGGCGCTCGATTTCAGCTTTGATTTGAGGCTTGGGATCTTGTCCTGAGACGAGAGAGGGAAGCGCTCCGATCAAAACGAGAGCAAAGAAGAATTTGCGGAGCTTGGACACAATGCTCATAAGCAAGAACTTGATGGATGAGACGTAAACCGCGGGGAGAGGTAAGCGGAGGTTGCGCGGAGAGAAGTAGGTCAGTTTCCGATGGGATCGAAATCGATCATGGTTGGGCCAGGAATGAGGCTCATTTTTGCGAGAGGCGCTTTAGGACTTCGGCGGCGTGGCCTTTGGCTTTGACGAGGGGCCAGAGGGCTTCGATTTTGCCGGTTTTGCCGATGAGGAAGGAGCTGCGGACGATGCCCAAGTAGGTGCGGCCCATGAACTGTTTTTTCTGCCAGGCGCCGAATTTTTGGATGGTTTTGTGGGTGGGATCGCTGAGCAAGGGAAAATTGAGTTTGTATTTTTCCTTGAAGGAAGCCAAGGCTTTGACGGGATCGGCGCTCAGGCCGAGTATGGCGACATCGAACTTGTCGAACGACTTTTTTGCGTCGCGAAACTCGGACGCTTCTATCGTTCAACCGGTGGTCTTGGCTTTGGGATAGAGGAAGAGGAGGATGCGCTGGCCGGTGAAGTCTTTGAGCGCGATTTCTCGGCTTTCGTCGGATTGAAGACGGAAGGCAGGAGCTTTGGAGCCTAGTTTGAGCATCGGGTTACCTCGACGGAACACTTTGAGCGGTTCTCGCAGCCGTAAAAGCGGCAGCTAGGCTGCCGCACTCCACGAACCTCCAGATGGACCCGGGCCGGTCTGAAGACCGGCCACTACAAAAAGCTAAGAAGAGAGCAGCTTGCGGAGGATGTCGTTTACCGCCTGGGGGTTAGCCTGGCCGCGCGTGGTCTTCATGACCTGGCCGACGAAAAACTTGAAGACACCTTCGTTGCCGGATTTGAACTTGGCGACGTTGTCGGGGTTTTTCGCGATGACATCACGGGCGGCTTGCTCGATGGCGGCGTCGCTGACCTGCGTGCCGAGGCCTTCGGCAGTGATGATTTCGGCGGCGCTGCGGCCGGATTCGAACATGGTAGCAAAAACTTTTTTGCCGATGGCACCGGTGATTTTTGCGGATTCGACGAGCTTTACCAGTTCGGCGAGGGCGGCGGGCGTGACAGGGCTCGCGTCAATTTCCTTGCCGGAATCTTTCAGGTGGCGAAGAAGTTCGGTTTGCATCCAGTTGGCGGCGGCTTTGCCAGGGGCGCCAGCTTTGACGACGGATTCGAAATAATCGGCGAGAGCTTGTGTGTTGGTGAGGACCTCGGCGTCGTAGGGCGTGATGCCGAAAGCGGCGACGAGGCGGGCGCGTTTGGCTTCGGGGAGTTCGGGGAGTGAGCGGCGCACTTCTTCGCGCCAGGCGGAACTGATGTGCACGGGGAGCAGGTCGGGCTCGGGGAAATAACGATAGTCGTGAGCCTTTTCCTTCGAACGCATGGAGACGGTTCTGCCTTCGGCTTGGTTCCAGAGGCGTGTTTCCTGGGAGAGGCGGCCGCCGGATTCGAGGACACCGATGTGGCGCTCGATTTCGTATTCGAGTGCTTTTTGCAGGAAGCGGAAGGAGTTTAGATTTTTTACTTCGACCTTGGTGCCGAACTCTTTCGAGCCGCGCAGGCGCACGCTAACGTTGGCATCGCAGCGTAGCGAGCCTTCTTCCATGTTGCAGTCGCTGACGCCGGTGTAAAGCATGATCTGACGGAGAGTGGTGAGATAGGCGTAGGCCTCTTCGGACGTGCGCATATCCGGCTCGGAGACGATTTCGGCGAGCGCGGTGCCGCAGCGGTTGTAATCAATGTAGGCCTTGGTGGCGGAATTCGAGAAGCCTTCGTGAAGATTCTTCGCGGCGTCTTCTTCAAGGTGCAGGCGGGTAATGCCGATGCGTTTTTTGGCGCCTGCCACTTCGACCTCGAGCCAGCCGCCGGTGGCGAGGGGCAGTTCGTATTGGGAAATTTGATAGCCCTTGGGGAGATCGGGGTAGAAATAGTTTTTGCGTGCGAAGCGGGAATGGTCGTGGACGGTGCAGTTGAGCGCGAGCGAAGCGCGCATGGCCATTTCGACGGCGCGCTTGTTCAGGACGGGGAGGGTGCCGGGCAAGCCGAGGCAGACGGGGCAAACGTTGGTGTTTGGCGGATCCCCGAAGCGCGTCGAGCAACCGCAGAAGATTTTCGTGCGCGTGAGCAGCTGGACGTGGACTTCCAGGCCGATAACGGGCTCGTATTTGGCGAGCAGTTCGGGCGTGATCGGTGATTCCTCTGGAATGGATTTCGCCATAAAGAGACGAAGATTATAGCAGAGTGAAAGAGGGCAGCATCGGTGCTGCGCCCCTACAAGGAGGTTGAAACCGACAAAGGGATCAGTTGCGGCCGGATAAGCGGTAATTCATGCCAACGCGAAAATCGCGGCCGAGGGCCGGGTAGCCGATGGCGTCTTGATATTGCTTGTCGAAGAGGTTGGTGACGCGGCCGTACATGGAAAAACCGCGGGTGAAATTGTAGCTGGTGGCGACATCGAAGCGCGCGTAACCGGGATTGCGCGTGAAGCCGAAGCCGTCGAAGTCGCTGTCGGTGCGCACGCCGGTGAAATAACCGGCTAAGTTGATGTTGAACCCTCGGAAGCCGGCATTGAGCCAGAGATTGCCGGAGTTCACGGGGCGGCGAAGGAGATGATTGCCGGGCTGCTGGACGGGGGGAGCGGTGGGAACGGTTTTGAGGACGCGGGAGTCGTCGAAGGAATAATTGCCTCTCAGGAATAGCCAGCGAGCTAGGCGCGCTTCGCCCGACCAATTCATGCCGCGGGCACGCGAAAGATCGGTGTTAAAGAGCAGCATTTCATTACCGCTGAAGCAGATGGAATTCGTGGGGCCGACGGTCTGGTTGATCAGATCGCGAAATTCGTTCGTAAAATAGCTGGCGGAAATGCGAAAGCGATCCGCCGCAAAATACTGGTCCACTCCGATGTTGAGAGTGCGGCTGCGCTCGGGCCGCAAGGCGGGATTGCCCGGGTTGCAGGGATCGGTGCTGAAGGATTCAAAGACGGTGGGCTCTTCGATGCCCTGGCCGTAAGAAATTCTGGCGCGGGTATCTCCCAAAAAACCCTTGGAGTAGCGAAGCGCGTAGACGGCCCCGGTGCGGGGCACGACGCGGGTACCAAAATTCGTATTGGCTTCAGCGCGTGCGCCAGCGCTGAGCGTTAAACGAGAAACGGGCTGCCAGCGAGCGTCGAGGAAGCCTGCTTGATTGTTGCGGCGCGCGTGAACGCCGCCGAGACTGTTAGGGAATGCGTTTTCGACTTCGTACTGATAGCCGGCCGTGGCTGCGCCCTGGCGGAAAGAAAAAGTGGACTGTTCGAGAAAGCCGGAGCGATTGAATTGGTCGTTGGCGAAAAAGCTGAAATCGGGAAAGGCATTTTCGTCGAGGATGCGCGATTCCGTGCCGCTCAGGCGATGCGTCCAATGAGAGCCGGTGTTAAAAGTCCAGGTGAGATTGCCGGAAAACTGTTTCAAATTGTCGAACGCGGTAAGGTCAGGCGGAAAAACGGACGCGAATAGAGTTTGGCCCGCGGAGCCTGCAAAGCTCGCGTTGCTGCGAAGCGTAAGACGGAGCTGATTCGAATCGGAGAAACGATAACCGAAATTAGCGGCGAGACTACGGTTGAGGAAAGAGTCGTTCACGCCCTGTCCATCGGTGTGAAAGTACGAACCGGCGACGGAATAGTCGAAGGGGCCGAAAAGGCCGCTGAGTTGAGCCCCGCCGCGCGCAGAGGAAAAGCCGCCGCCTTCGGCGAAGAGCTGGACTTCCGGGATGCGGGTGGAACCGCGGTGGCTGACGATTTGAACGACACCGGCCATGGCGTCGGTGCCGTAGAGAGCGCTTTCGGCACCGTGAACGATTTCGACTTTGTCCACGTTGTCGAGAGTGAGATTCGAAAAATTGAAAGCGCCGCCGGGTTCGTTCACGGGCGTGCCGTCCATGAGTACTTTGGTGAAATTCGAATTGCCGCCGTCGAGGAAAATGGTGGCGAGGCCGCCGATGGGTCCGGTGCGCGCGATGCTGACGCCGGTCTGCGTGGCGAGAAGATCTGGAAGCGAGACGGCTTGGCGCTGGTCGATTTCCTTGCGGCCGATGAGATCAACCGGCGCAGGCGCGCGGTCGAGCTCCAGAGGCTGAGCGTTGGCGGTGACGACGACGGATTCGGAAATTTGTTCTATTTCGAAGCGCACGTCGAGCGAACGTTTTTCGCCGGGAGCCAAGTCTAGCGTGAACTCACGAGCGACGAAAGACGCGTGTTGGAAATGCAGGTGATAGTGGCCCGGTGAGAGGACGAGAAGATAGTTGCCCTCGGCGCTGGAAGAGACCGACAGAGTTTGAGTGCGCGGATCGCTATCGAGTTGGGCGGTAATGTGAACGTCTCCGACGCCGTAACCGGATGAATCGGTCAGCTTTCCGAAGAGACGGGCTTCGGGTGAATTGCTTTGCGCGGGCAGGGAAAAACTGACTGCGAAAAAACCAAAGGAAAGAAAAACAGTTCTAAGGAGATTCTTTTTCATTTTGTCCTCCGCTCCCTCTCGCGCGGGAGCTTGAAGGTTGTCCAGTGAGCGAAAGAGAACAACGCACTGGCTGCAGACTTCGCCGGTCTCCTGGCTTGGCGGCAATACCAGCCGGCAGCCTTCCCGCAAAGTCGCCCGTCGTTTCAAGCGGCCGCTAACGAGCCGCGATGGACGAACGATGGTTGCAGTGGTCTGCGGGCTACTTTTCCCGCCTTACAGTCGCGCGGCGGCGACGGCTTTTTCCGGTGATCCCGAACGCGCTGTTTTCACCGGACCGTCTTCCCGAGCACGAAGTCTGCGGTGATTGTGAATCCGCGGCGCAGGGCCGCGGGGTTGGGGTTAACGAGTAAATTGCAACTACTTTTCAGACTGAACCGAGACGCGCGGGCGGCCGGATGGGCCAAGCTCCACTGTGAGCGGCGTCTGAAAAACTTGTTCGAGCAATTCGCGCTGATAGATGCTGGCGGGCGGGCCGATGCGCAAGCAGCGGCCGCGCTGCATCAAAACCACCTGGTCGGCATACTCCGCGGCGAGATTCAACTCGTGGGTGACGACGACGACGGTGTAACGATTCTCCGCGGCGAGTCGGCGCAAGGTATGCAACAAATCCACTTGCGCGGCGATGTCCAGGTGAAGCGTGGGCTCATCGAGCAAGAGAAGAAGAGGCTGCTGCGCCAAAGCACGAGCGAGGATGACACGTTGTTTTTCTCCGCCGGAGATTTGATCCATCCAGCGGTCGCTCAGATCGGCGGCACCTACCTGGGCGAGGGCGTTTTTTGCGATTATGACATCGTCTTCCGTTTCGAATCGGAGCGAACGGCCGTGCGCGTGGCGGCCTTGCAGAACAAATTCCCAGGCGCGCGCGGGAAAGAGCAGCGTGCTCTCCTGCTGGACCACGGCGATGCGCTGCGCGCGGGTGCGCGGCGTAAGCGAGTGAGTGACGAACCCGTTGAGCAGAATTCGCCCGGAAAGGGGCGCAAGCGCACCGGAGATCAACTTTAATAGAGTGGATTTGCCGCTGGCGTTGGGCCCGAGGATGGCGACGATCTCGCCAGGCTTGGCTTGAAAGCTGGTGGCTTCCAGAGTGAAGAGCGGGGCTTGCGCAGGATTCGCGGAATAGGCGTAGCTGACCTGCTCGACGCTCAAACGAACTTCGTAGGCCGAGCGGCCCGCTTCGGCAAGGCGCTGCGCATGAGACGAAGCGGCACTCACGCAAGCCTCCGGCGGAGAAGGTAGATGAACAGCGGCGCGCCGACGACGGCGGTGACGGCTCCGACGGCGAGTTCATTAGGAGCAACAACAGTGCGCGCCAGGGTATCAGCGAAGACCACGGCAATGGCCCCGCCGAGTGCGGCGGTCGGTAGCAAGGTGCGATGGTCGGAGCCGAAGATGAGCCGCATTACGTGAGGCACGATCAAGCCGACATAGCCAATGGCGCCGCTCACGGAGACGGCAAGACCCGTCAGCAGTGACGCGGCGATGTAGACGACCAGCCGCACTCGTGGCACATCCACGCCAAGATGCATCGCTTCTTTTTCTCCCGCAAGAAGCAAATTCAAATCTGAAGCCGTGGTATAAATTGCCGCGGCCGCCACCAGGAATCCGATGCCCAGAAACCAGTAGACGCTTTTCTGAAGAGAAGTGGAGAGATCGCCCATCAGCCAGTAGGCCAGGCCGCGGAGATTCCCCGAGAGAGTGCTCATGAGGAACATGATGATGGCGGAGAGGAAAGAGGCGGTGATGACGCCGCCGAGCAAGAGCGTGTTGCTGTCGATCTGACCTTCGCGACGGCCAAGAAAATAAACGGCGGCGATGGTTGCGGCGGCTCCGAGAAATGCGCCAACGGGCGTGAGTAAGGCGGCCAGGGCAGGCGCCATCGTCAGATGCGGCTCCACGATGAGGGCAAGAATGGAGCCGAGCGCAGCGCCGCTCGACACGCCGAGTACATAAGGATCAGCAAGCGGATTGCGCAGAAGCGCCTGGAAACTGGTGCCGGCGACGGCCAGGGACGCGCCGACGATGATGCCGAGAAGAATGCGCGGCCAGCGGATATTCCAGACAATGAAGCCGTAGTCACTGGAGACCTGGCTACTCTGTCCAAGGATGAAATTCAGCATGTCGCGGCCGAGGGCGTAGAGCGAAACGGGCACCGCGCCAAACTTCAGGGCGATGATTACTACCACGAAGAGGATGAGCAGCAGGATGAAACATTGGAGGAAGAGACGCCGGAGTGTCAGTGGTCGCATGGGCGGCCTCCAGGAGACTCTGGGTGATCTTGCGAGATCTCGGAAGAAGAAGAGTGCGATGCGGGCCGCGAGTGCGGCGGTGGATTCTCCTTCTCGAGCTTTTCTTTGTTGATCTCCGGTTTTTCAACGAAGGCATCGGGGTGGAGCTGGCGGGCGAGATCTTCGATGGCCGCGACGATGCGCGGGGCGGGGCGGTTTACGGCGTCGCTGATTACGGCGTAACGGCGGTTGCTCACGGCATCCAGAATACTCCAGCCGGGAAGGGTAGCGAGCACCTCGAGTTCGCGCGGAGCGGATTCCGAATGCGAGGAGGCGAACACGAGAAACTCCGGCTGCAAGCGCGCGATTTCTTCGAGGCTGACCTGCGGCCAGCTTTGCTCGGAGTCAACAACGGAAACAGCGCCTGCGCGGCGCAAGGCATCCGCGATAAAGGTGTCTTTACCGACGGAGATGAGCGGTTGGGTCCAGACGACGAAGAGAACGTGTTTCGCGGGAAGAGCGCCGATTCTTTGCTGAAGAGTGGCAAGGTGCCGCTGCATGTCTTCGATAACGGAAACGCCGGCGTCGGGCGCGCCAAGGATATCGGCCAATTTTTTCGTGGAGGCCATGATTTCATCCACGGTGTGAGGATCGGTTGCGTAAGAAGAAATCCCCAAGCCATCGAGGGAATTAACGGTTTCGAGGCGATTAAAACCTTTGGTGACGAGAACGAGATCGGGATGCAACGCCGCGATTTGCTCCAGGCTGGGATTGACGGCGCCGCCGACTTTTGTTTTTTTCTGAGCATCTGGAGGATAGTCGCAGTAGTCGGTGTCCCCAACGAGATGATCTTGCAATCCGAGGGCGTAGACGGTTTCGGTGAGACTCGGCGCCAATGAAACAATTCGATGGATCGTTTGCGGAACGCGTACGATGCGGCCGGTTTCATCCGTGATTTCTCGGAGAGCGGGAGGAGCTACTGGAACGGCAGGAGAAGTTTGCGCACGCGAAACGGCCGCGGCAAACAAAAAGGCAACAATTGCGGCGCAGGCTGAAAATCGAAGGCGGGGGCGTGCCATTTCTTTCACGAAACTCCCGTGCGAGAAAATCCTCTGGAAAAACAAAAAAGCCCCGCGAGACGCCTAGGGGCTTCCGGCCGCGCTCCTTCTCGCGAAGAGCGTGGGCCTCTGCGGCACGGGAGGGTGGCCTGGCTTACGGCTTTTCAGCCGATTACAGTGGCGGGACCGCGGCCGATTCACACGGCCTTCCCCGCTTCCCCTGCCTGCAAATTGAAAAATGAGTGTAAGCTGCGCGCGCTTGAGTGTCAATGCACTGCTGAAAACGGCCCTGTTAAATCTATTGCGGCCGAAAAACGTTTTCGCAGCTCAGCGATTCTTCCAATTGGGTTTGCGCTTTTCCACCAGGGCGCGCAGGCCTTCCTGGGAATCCTCGAGGCGGTAAAGCTCGTTCAAGAAGATGTTCATGGAATGCTTCAGGCCTTCGCGCAGGGACAAGCCCATGCCGCCGAGGATGGCTTTTTTCGCCATGGTCAACACCGGGCCGGAGTGGCCGCTGATGCGGTCGACAAGATCTTTCACTGCCTTATCGAGTTGCGCTTCCGGGACTAGGCGATTCACCATGCCAAGTTCCATGGCGCGCTCCGCCGTCACCGGTTCGCCGGTCAGAACAAGTTCCAGCGCGATTTTGGGACCGACGAGGAAAGGCAAAATCGTGGACGCGAGCGGCGGAAAGATGCCAATGCTGATTTCCGGCTGGGCAAAACGCGCCTTGGGCGTGGCAATCACGAGATCGCCGAAGGCCGCCAACTCCGCGCCACCGCCGATGGCCGGCCCGTTCACCACGCAGATAACGGGCTTGCCGACTTCCAGCATGCCCGCAAACGCCGCGTGAAAGGCATCGAGCATCTGGAAGACGCGCTGAGAAGTGTATTCGCCGATGTCAATTCCGCCGCAAAAGACTTTGCAGGCCGAATCGAGAACGATGAGCTTGACGTCATCGCTTTCGCCGGCAAAAGTGATGCCACCGGCAATCTCGCGGAGCATGGCTTCGTTGAGAAGATTGTGTTCCGGACGGTTGAGTGTCATCCGGGCGACGCCAGCCTCAATGCGGAACTTTACATGTTCAAATTCTTCCGGTTTGCGCCGCGCCGGCTGCGATGTGAAATCCTGGGTATTGACAGGCTCAATCATTTCCCGCGCTCCTGAAAATTCAGTGCCTCGATCAGGCAAAAACCAATGGGAGAGGCTAAATTTGATGCTAGCACGCCTTTCGGATGCGTCCGGAAAGAGAGGCAGGTTTGGTGCGCAAAGAGTTTGCTGCCTCAGAATGATTTTCTGCTGTCCTGTTTTTTCCTTGTGAATTTCGGCCTGATCGTTATCCTGTGAGGCGGACAACGGCACAATCACTAACGATGGCTGCTCACAACCTCACCACGGACGGACCCGCAGCAATAGCGGTTCGAATGCAGGAAAGCATCGATTTGGAAGGTTTCCCGAAAAAGTCTGAGTGGAGACGCGCGCAGACGCTGCGTTATGACGCCGACTGGCAAGGCAAGAACGCGGATCCGGAACGACAGACGGAAGTGCAGTTGCTGTGGACTCCGGAAACGCTTTTTTTGCGTTTCCGTGCGAGATACCGGACCATTACCGTTTTTCCAGACGCCGAGCCCAACGGCCGCCGCGACCAGCTCTGGGATCGTGACGTGGCCGAAGTCTTTTTGCAGCCGGACCCGTCAATTCTCCGGAAATACAAGGAGTTTGAAGTCAGCCCGAACGGACTTTGGATCGATCTCGACATCGCGCCGGGTGAGAAGCACGACTTGGAGAGCGGTTTGCGGCGCCGGGTGATTCTCGAAGAAGCGAGCAAGACTTGGACGGCCGAGCTGGCGTTGCCCATGAAGTGCCTGACCGAAAGTTTTGATCCGACGGCCAAATGGAAGGTGAATTTCTACCGGGTTGAAGGCGCCGCCGAACCGCGCTTTTATTCCGCCTGGCGCCCTACGCATACACCCGTGCCTAATTTTCACGTTCCGGAAGCATTCGGCACGTTGATTTTTTGGGATTCTCCAGAGCGTGAAGCGTGATGGATTTTGCGCCAGCGGGACGAATCAGAAGTAGTCTCGCGCAGGTTTTTTCCTTATGCTTTCGACGTGACGAAACAGGCGGCCCAATTCCGCAGGAGCATTACTGCACAAATCTGTCGTTGTGTGGCTTTGCTGGCGCTCCTTCTGGTGTTCGCTTGCGAGGTCTCGACAGCTCAAGCCAGTCCCCAGCAGAAACCAACTGATACTGCTCCCATCGTCACAAAAGTCGAGCCGCCGAACTGGTGGGTAGGGTTTACGCCGGAGGTGATGTTGCTGCTTTCCGGCCACGATCTGGAGGCGACCCACGTTACGTGCAACATTTCGACACTGCACGTTTCACGCACGCAATCCACTGCCGGCGGGAATTACCTTTTTGTTTGGATGAAGATCGAAGATGGCACGCGATCAGGCACAGCCGTTTGTCGGATTACCGCGCCCAAGGGATCCACGTCATTCGAACTGCCTCTCGCGGCGCGCACGCCTACGCTGGGAAAATTTCAAGGGCTTTCACAGGAAGACGTGATTTACCTGATCATGCCGGACCGCTTTGCGAACGGCGATCCTTCGAATGATTCGCCGGCGGAGGCACCCGGTTCCCACGATCGTTCGAAACCGCGCGCGTATCACGGCGGCGATTTGCTGGGGATTAAGAATCGTCTTCCCTATCTGAAGGATCTCGGCGCCACGACCCTGTGGCTTACGCCGGTGGTAAAGAATGGCGCGGCGCAGGACTACCACGGGTACGGCGCAGTGGACTTGTATGCCGTCGAGCCGCATCTCGGGACGCTGAAGGATTATCAGGAACTGATCGCCGCCGCGCACAAGCAAGGGATGAAGGTTTTCTTCGATGCTGTGCCGAATCACGTGGGACCGCAACATCCGTGGGTTACAAATCCGCCGCTGCCTGATTGGTTTCATGGCACGCTGAAACGCCACATCGATTCGAATTCACCGTCCAAGGAAGATTTTTACGGCAAGACGCGCCGCCGGACAATTGGAAACGATCCGTTCGAATTGCTGATTGATCCGCACGCTCCAATCAGCATGAAACGGAATCTCACCGAAGGCTGGTTCTTCGGGATTCTGCCGGATTTGAATACGGAAAATCCGATGGTCGAGAAGTATCTGCTGCAAAACAGCATCTGGTGGGCGGAAGTATCCGGACTGGACGGCTACCGCGTGGATACGTTTCCGTATGTCAGCCGGAAGTTCTGGGCCAACTGGCATGCCGGATTGCGCAGAATTTATCCCTACTTGACGACGATCGGCGAAGTGTTTCATCCGGATCCGGCGGTGACTTCGTTTTTTGCCGGCGGCGTAAGGCGCTATGACGGTATTGACACCAGGCTGTCCACACTCTTTGATTTTCCGCTGTTCTTCGCGCTGCGCGATGTGCTGCTGGGAAATGCTCCCGTTGGCCGCATCGCCGATGTGCTGCGGCAGGATTCGCTCTATCCGCATCCCGAATTGCTCGTTCCCTTCTTTGCGAATCATGACGTCCCGCGCTTCGCCAGCGCCGAAGGAAGCTCTCCGGCCAAGCTCAAGCTGGCGTTCGGGCTTACGCTGACTTTGCGGGGCATTCCGGAGATTTACTACGGTGACGAGATTGGAATGCCAGGGGGCGAAGACCCGGATAATCGGCGCGATTTCCCGGGTGGATGGATTGGCGATTCGAACGATTCGTTCACGCAGTCCGGGCGCACGCGTGAGCAACAAGAGATTTTTTCTTATGTGCAAGCCTTGCTCAAGCTGAGACGGAAGTGTGCGGCGCTTCGCGGGGGACTGTTGTGGCATCTCGCATCCCATGAGTCTTCTTATGTTTTTGTGCGCGAGTCGGAGGAAGAGCGCGTGGTAGTGGCATTCAACAATTCCGACAAAGTCAAGGAATTGCGAATTCCCTTGAATGACACGCCAGCGCAACGCGCCACGGGCATTTCACTTTTGTTTGGCGATGCGAGCTCGGAGTTGACAGGGCGTGAACTACACCTTTCCTTACCGGCTCAATCACTTTCGATTTTTGCGCTGGAATAGAACGACTTTCGCTCGTGGGTCAGAACACGAAGCGGACGGTCCAATTCTTTGCGGCATCGGGCAAGGTAAGCACGACGGCATGTTTTTGGCTGTCAAAGCGCCATTGCTGGACGATTTGATCGCCAAGGCGCACTTCTTTCGGCGCCGCACCGGCCCCATACACAGTTAGTTCGGCGCTCGCCCACCATGGCTGAAAAACACCTCTTTGGACGCTACTCGACACCGTAATCGAGGCCGCTGATAACTGGCACGCGTAATTGATTCGCAGGATTTCGCCTTTCTGGTAAGCGAAGGTGTGGCCGTCATCCTGATAGAGAGTGCCACGGCAATCGTCGCCGGGATAAACGCGCAACTGAAGGGGACCGCTCGGAGTTTCGCCGGTGTGCTGCACCACGGGCTGCATCGGCACGATGGCGCCCGCGCGGACGTAGAGAGGCATTTCATCGAGTTTTGGGTGCAATTGGAATTTTTCTTTGCTCGTGTACTTCTCGCTGGTCCAATAGTCGTACCAATCACCAGGTGGCAAACCGATTTCTTCGGCGTCTATCATCTCCGTGGTGACCGGAGCGACAAAGAAATCGCGGCCAAAAAGAAAATCGCGATTGTCTCCGTAGAATTGCGACGCTTGCGGATACTCGAGGAATAATGGGCGCATCAAGGGAATTCCAGTGCGCGTCGACTCCTCGACGCCCGTATAGATGTACGGCATCAGCTGGTAGCGCAGCTCAATATATTTCCGGCGAATGGCTTCGTGTTCGGGGCCATGCACCCATGGCTCCTGATCGGCCGTACCTTTTGCGGTGTGGTCGCGGTAGATAGGATTCAGCGCGCCTACTTCAAACCAGCGGGTTAAAAGATCAGCGGTGGGAGAACCGGCAAAGCCGCCGATGTCGTCGCCGATCAGCGGAAAGCCGGAGATGCCCATGCTTAAGAGCATCGGCGTGCTCATCGCAAGATGGTTCCAGGTACTGCTGTTGTCGCCGGTCCAAGTGGCGGCGTAGCGCTGCGCGCCGGAATACGCGGCGCGAGTAAGAACGAAGGGGCGCTCCTCAGGCTGCAGCTTGCGCAATCCCTCATAGGTCGCGCGAACATTTTCCGAGCCGAAAATGTTATGAGCGGCGCGGTGATCGATAGTTGTTCCGTCGTCGAGGCGGTGCACGGTATCGAGCGGCATGGTCTTATCCGCTCGCTGGAAGATCGAAGGCTCATTCATATCATTCCAGAATCCGGCTGCGCCCATGCCGACGAAGTCCTTGTAAAGGCTGCCCCACCAATCCCTCGCGCGTGTGAGCGTGAAATCGGCGAATACGCTGTCGCCAGGCCAGACCGTGCCTACATAAACGGAACCGTCGGGATTCTTGACGAAGATGTCGTTTTTGATTCCGGAATCGTAGGGCGCATAGCCGTGATTTGGATCTTTCTTGATGTGTAGGTCGGTGATGAGGATGGTGTGCATGCCTTGCGTGCGAAAATCCGAGATCATCTTTTCGAACGCCGGAAAGTATTCACGATTGATGGTGAAAGGGGCGTTGCCCTGCTGATAGTCAATATCGAAATAAATGGCGTCGGCGGGGATTTTTTTGTCCCGCAAAGTTTTGACGATTTCCCGGGCGCGGGATTCGGGATAGTAGCTGTAGCGGCACTGCTGGTAGCCCAGCGACCAGAGAGGAGGAAGCGGCGAGCGCCCGGTCATAGCAGTGTACTGTTCCACGATTTTCTTCGGCTCGGGCCCGGCGATAAAGTAGTAGTTCAGTTCGCCACCTTCGGCGCCAAATGAAAAATAGTCTGAAGATTCCTTGCCGAAGTCAAAAGTGCTGCGGTAGGTGTTGTCAAAAAAGACGCCGTACGCCGTGCCGTTACGCAGACCGATAAAGAACGGAATGGTCTTATAAAGCGGGTCGGAGGATTCCTGCCATCCGAATTCGTCGGTGTTCCAGTTAGTGAAAGAGCGGTTGCGGCGATTCATGGGACCGGCTTTGTCGCCAAGGCCATAATAATTTTCGTCCAGCGGCATTTTTTTCCAAATGTGGATGCGCGAGCCGTCCGAGGCCATAGGCAAGGTGGGCTCGTCAGCAAGAAGAACATTGCCGCCAGCATCAGAGAAATTTACCAGCACCGGGGATTTCTGGATGGTCGCAACGACCGAGCCCGCGGCGATGCGTACTTCTTTGGCGTTGTCTTCGATTTTTAGAGCGGGCGGTTCGGGCGATTCGATCAGCGCCCAGGAAAAATCCTTCGGAAAAGTTCCGCTCGGCGCAACGCGCACGCGGAAAATGCCGTCGCGAAAAGCCGTGACGCGTACCTTTGCGGCTCCGGCCGTCAACTCGACGCCGTCTTTCAGCTTATCCACGCGCTGGACCTTGCCGAGATGCTGCCAGCCTTGTGCGGCCGTTGTCCCGCACCAGAGAGCGAGAGCCACCAGCACTATTCCAATGCGTCGAGCGAACCCTGTCATGTCCATTCCTCCAGGAATTACGAAAGGGGCAAGAACGATCAGGAGTGATTCTCAGAATTGCAGAAGCGATCCCGCGCTGATTCTCCGCGTCACGCAGCAAGCCACTGTTCGAAAAACGCGGACGCTTTTGCACCTTCAATCCGGCGTCTCACCGCATCCAGGACACGGCAGCGGACCATTCCGTTGCCGCCATAGAACCCGAGCCAGTATGGCAGATATATTTCGCAGGGTTCCCGAGCAATGTACAGCCGAGCATCGCGAAGTTTGAAGAAACCTTGCTGGAAGACCACGCGCAGCACTTTTTCGCGAAGAAGTTCTGCGGCACGGTCTTCTGTCATTGCAGGCGCCAGCCGGTTGCGGCTATCGAACGGCAGGAGTTCCCGCTCATCCGGGGTTCGCGGAAATTCGAAGAGGTCGAGAGATCCGTCCACGGCGTCCAGAGCGAACAACCGCGACTGGACCGCCCGGCCCATTTCGTAACGGACACGGTAGAGCCAGAACGGTACGTAAGCCTCTGCGATTTTCTGAAGTGGGCCGATGCGCAGGCGCCAATAGAGCGCCGAGAAACCTGCCGCGGAGAAAGTCCGGACGGCTTCCTGCTGCGTGACGTTGGGTTTTAGTGTTCGAATGGAAGCCTGCCCATAGTTCGTCCCTGAAGCGGTCGCTAGCGGAAATAAATCCACAAGCCGACTACCGTGGCGATCAGAACGCCCGTAAACAACAAGTTGAACAGGTGTTCTGTTCGCGTTTCCCGCTGGAGATGCGGCGTACTCACATCCACAGTGTCGAGCCGTTCGCCCACAGTTGCAAATGTCAGCCCAGCAATCTTTTTCCGCTCGGGCGCCGGATACATCATACTCACTCCGATCAACACGGCCGCGCACACAACGAACATGAGGATGGCGTAGTGGAGAAAGTTCATATCCACGAGCCAGCGGATCGCCCCAGAATCGTAGTGCCGGGTCTTGTCAAGAACTTCAAAAATGAAGCGCACGGCGCCGAGGACAAAACCGGTCAGCAGGGAACTTATAGCTCCTTGTCCATTGAGGCGGGGCCAGAGAATCCCGAAAATGAAGCACACCGCAATCGGCGGGCTGATGTAGGCCTGCACGCTCTGCAGATAGATATAAAGCTGCGCGCTGAGCAAGTGAATGAAGGGCACCCACAAAAGGCCAAGAACGACCATAGCGCCCGTGGCGATGCGCCCAAAGTAAACGAGCTGCGACTCGGTGGCGGCAGGCCGGAACTTCTTGTAGAAGTCGAGCGTCACCATGGTTGAGGCGGAATTGAAAACCGAGCTCATGGCTCCCATCAAGGCGGCAAGGAGGGCGGCAATCATCAAGCCCACAAGTCCGGGAGGAAGCAGGTTGACGATCATGGTCGGGTAAGCGATATCGCCATTGGTAACTTTTCCGCCCACGACGTGGAACAGCTGGGGGTAGAGCGCGAAGGCGATCAGGCCGGGGAGGACGAGGACGAAAACGGGCAGCACCTTAAGGAATCCGGCGAAAATGGTGCCGGCCTTGGCGTGACCCTCGTCTCTCGCGGAGAGAACGCGCTGCACGATGACCTGATCGGTACACCAATACCAGATACCGAGAATCGGGGCACCGAAGAAAATGCCGGTCCAGGGAAACTCGCCGTCGGTAGCGGGCTTGATCATGTGGAAGTAGTCGGTGGGGACCGCCGCACGCAAACCGGCAAACCCGCCCACTTTGTCCAGGCCGATGATGGTCAGCGCAATGGCACCGGCGAGCAAGATCAGGGTTTGCACGAGATCGGTGTAGATCACCGCAGCCAGGCCGCCCGCGATCGTATAGATACCGGTTGCCACAACCAGGATGACGGCAGCGGTCAGCGGGCTCCAGCCCACCACGCGCTCCAGCACAATCGCGGCGGCGTAGAGGTGCACGGAAATCTTGGTGAAAATGTAGGCAATGACCGAAATGGTTGCAAGGTAGGTGGCGCAGTTGCGATTGAAACGGCGCTCCAGAAACTCCGGCATGGTGAAAACGTTCGAACGCAGGTAGAACGGCACGAAAACCCATCCGAGAAGAAGCAACATGAGACACGCCAGCCATTCGAAATGGCCTACAGCCAGGCCTGAGGTGGCGCCGGATCCCGCCAAACCGATGAAATGCTCCGTCGAAATATTTGAAACAAAAAGGGATGCGCCGATTGCGAACCAGCCGATATTGCGGCTGGCAAGGAAATAGTCCTCGGAAGTGCGTTCCTTTTTTGAGAAATAGAAGCCGATGCCAAAGACGATGGCAAAGTAGATCCCGATGATAACCAGATCCACGGTTGCGAGGGTCCGGTGAGTAATCGCGACCGAAGATGCAAAGAGCATCCATTCCTCCTTGGAGTCCGCCGGCGAAAAGCCGCTCAGACCCGGGGCCCGGTACCTGGGCGGTGAAGAATTGTGATGGCGAAGTCTATAACAAGGCGCAATCTTGGCTCAATTATATTCGGAACGCCGGTAGACCTGGGCAGGCGGTTCGAATGCCAGGGAATAAGCGGGATGCACTAACGGTATGGTATGGTGCGGCAGTCAAAGAGTATTGGTGGATTGCGACTGGCAATAGTAGGGGCGATAAAAATCCGGGAGGAACAAGATGAAACTGTTGCTTTGCATGCTTTTGTGCGCGGCCACGCTGACGGCGGCCGGGAAGACGGTGTTCGATTTCGCATTGAATTCGATCGATGGCCAGCCCGCTTCTCTCGCGGCCTATAAGGGCAAAGTGGTTCTGCTCGTCAACGTAGCCAGCAAGTGCGGCTACACGCCGCAATATACGGCGCTCGAGTCTACGTATGAAAAGTACAAGGACCGCGGTTTTGTGACGGTGGGCATCCCGGCAAATAACTTCGGCGCTCAGGAGCCGGGTACCAATCAGGAGATCAAGACCTTCTGCAGTTCGAAATACAACGTGACCTTTCCCATGATGGCCAAAGTGTCCGTCAAGGGCGAGGACATCACCCCGCTCTACCAGTTCTTGACGGATAAAGCAGCGCATCCGGAAACGGGCGGCGAGATTCAATGGAATTTCACGAAGTTCCTCATTGGCCCCGACGGCCACGTGATTGCCCGGTTTGAGCCCGCCGTGACTCCGGATTCACCGGAGGTCATCTCTGCGATTGAGAAAGCACTCGCATCGCTCAAGTCTTGATCGCGGCAACATGCTACCCAGTGAAGATTAATTCTTGCCCGCGGCCTGCGGAAGCAACAGTCAGCCGCCTCCACCACAGAACTACACGGTCACGATTACAGCCACTTCGGGTGCGGTCCGGCATTCCACGAATGTCAACGTCACGGTGCAATGACTTACTCGGGCACCGTGGCCACAATTCGGTGGCAACGGGAATCCACCATCAGAAGACTTGACGGAACGAGGAGACTTCGCTCATTCTGCTGCCACCCGAATAGTTGGATGGCGACTCAGTGTTTGCCGCTAGAGGTGTCGGATGAGGAGAAATCGCTTCTTCATTTTTTCGTTCGCCTTTGCCGCTTCGGTAGTTGTCTCTGGCTGTAGTTCCGGCTCGAGCACGCCACCGATCTCCGTTAGCTTCGCAGGTAGCAACTCACAAACAATCGCACAAGGCCAGTCTGCTACCATCACGGCAAGCGTCTCCAATGACCCCGCGGGAAAAGGCGTGACGTGGAAAGTGACCGGGCCAGGTGTTCTGAGCAAAGAGACGAGCACATCCGTCGAGTACGACGCGCCGGCCGGTGTACCCAGCAACGCCACCGCTATCGTGACGGCCACCGCCGTCGCTGACCCGACCATTTGCTCCCGGCGGCTTAGTATTGCCGGACGAGTCGGCACTGAAAACAGATTGGACAGATCACGCAGCGGCCAAAAAAGATCGGGCTGCTCGAGCGATCCCCTTGAGAACCCCGAGGCCATCCTCCTGTGAGCCGGTATCGAACTGCGCTCCCGCATGATCGACGGCATTGCTGACCATAGCAACTGAGGCTACGGAAGCTTGCCTGGCAAGGCCAAAGGCAAAAAGCGACGCGGCCTGCATCTCGACCGCGAGTACGCCTTCCCGGGCCCATTTATTGAGTTGTGTTGTAGTTTCGCGGTAAGGGGCATCCGTCGTCCACACCTTACCTGAGCGGACGGCCCATCCGGTGGCGATCAACTCCCGCTCGAGAAACGGGACCACAGGCGACTGGCACGCTACCTCCCTGTCTGGCGGCAGGTAGTGATAGGAAGTTCCCTCGTCACGAATCGCGCTGGTCGCCACCACGAGACACGGGAGCGGTAAATCGGGAGACACGCGGCCGGCGGAGGTCAGCCCGATGATGAGTTTGGCCCCCGCGGCTTGGAGCTGCTCGGCAATCAGTACCGCGTAGGGTCCGCCGATGGTTCGCGCGATAATCCCGCAGGGCACACCTTCAAGATCCATTGCGAACATCGAGGTGTGAAAACACGCCCAAGGCCCGAAGGGCCGGGCTATGCCATCTCGAACCAGCCAGTCGGTGATATCTCCATCGAACTCCAGGATGCACACGGGAGGAACGATTCCGGCCGGAATCTGCCGGCTTCGGCGCACATCGTCAATCAAGTTTTCCGGGGTGAATGCGGACGGTTGATCCAGCGCATGGCGGAGGATCGGAAGAATCGAATCTTCCGTCATGCCCCGGATCCATCAGATCGGCACGTTCGGTTGGAGATAATCTTCATTCCACGATGAAGCAGTATAGACGACATCGCTTGACGGAACGACGCGCTCGCTGGCTATTTCGCGTCCACCCAAGTGTCCGACCCCACTAGCTTGACGGCCACATTAGTAAAGAAGATTCGCGCCGGCGAGCCATCCGCCGTCCCGCGATGGTCCGTTGAGACCAGCAGAGGGCCAGCCTTCTTGTAGCCCGCCCAAGTTGCTGGGAGGAGACTCGGCTTCTTGGGTCCACCCCGGTGATAGAAGAACTGCACAATTCGTCCATCCTTCCCCACATACAGATCCCAGGTGTCCCCCGGAGTGTAACCGCCAACCTCCGCCGGATATTTCACCGACACCAGCTTCGCGGTACCCTGTCCAATCGGCAGTTTTTGCTTGTCCTTGACTGTCACACTGGCGCTGGTGTCCCAGTAAGCGTGGAAAGGAAAGATGAACCAATAATTGTCGTTGACGAAAGCGGGCTCAATTTCGTCTTTCACGTTGGCCGGCGCGCTGTTGAGCTGTGACCGGTTGTAGGTAACCTTGACCGGCTTGCCGTCCTTGTCTTTTGTTTCGTACGTGACCTGGCCGCTCTTGGGCTCCCAAGTCCAGGTACGGGAGAGATTCACTTTCAAAGCCGGTAGAGCGAGGTTGAATGTATAGCGCACCGCTTCAATTTGCCCGTAGGAATCCAGGCCATAGGTCTTGGCTAGCTGTTCGACTTCGGGTGGGCGTGTCTGTGCCCAGGAGGGTGCCGCAAGGACCACCACCCCAAAAAATAACCAAAGGATCGTCGTGGAACGGAGCAACTTGATCATGGAAGGTCCTCCTCAGTGAATGAAACGAACGAAGTCTTGGATGACGCAAAAAGGCCCCGGGATACGCGTGAATCTCATGTGGTGAAGTTGCCTTCACTGTGCCTGGTCCGCTGGGCATTGTAGGGCGGTCGACCGGGTGAACCGGAGCAAAGCGATAATGGCAGCAGCTATTGCCACGGATCCGTATTCCAGCAACATAATCCAGTCAGGAACTAACCATGGCCGTCCAAGTGTGCGCAGATGCCAGACATAATACGTAGGAATAATGCTCAAAGTCCAGATCATGATCGGCACCGTCGAGGTCGACCTCATGAATGGCAGCAACCACAGCATGTACCATGGATATACAACCGGCGCGCATAAAAGCGATGCTGCCATTGGCCAAGCAAACGCATCCGGAGAACCTTCCGCGGATTTTGTTCTCATCCAAATCGCGGTAAGGAAACCAACGAGCACTGCCAGCCCAGCCACAACCTGTGGAGCCGTTACTCGCTCGAGTGTTGCAAAAACGGGATCATTAAAGCGGAATCTCTGTACGTAAGTGCCGAGCGAGCCGATCGGAATCCGCCCGTGGTTGAAAAATGGCACGTAGAGGAGTCCGACCACGATTGCCGCCAGCGCGGCGTCGCGTATACGAACACGCCTCCAGTAGAGTGGCAGCAGTACGATCGGGAGTAATTTCACTGAAACAGCCAGTCCAAATGCTATGGCTGCAGCCGCACGCCAGCGGCGCACCAGCGCGGCGACGGATGCCAACAACAACAGCACGCCGACAATATCGATGTGACCACTGCCGGCCACGTTCGTGGCGAGCAGCGGGTGCCAGGCGTAAGCGAGAACCCAATGTTCTCCTTGGCCGCTGCCATGCAACACTTTGAGTAATAGGAGTACGATTGCGACGTCGCAGACTACAAATGCAATCTTGAACGCGAAGATTGATTCGTGAATCGCCGTAACGGCCCGGAAGAAAAGCTGCGCACCGGCTGGATAGGGGCTCGGCACCTCTGGGTTGTTTAGCCCGCGAGTCTCAGGCGTGTGTAGCGCAGCCAGGGCAGGATCTGCGGGAATCACACTGTAAGGGTTATAGCCGAGCCGCTGCACGCGGCCATCCCAAACATATCGATGAATGTCATCATCTGATCCCGACGACATCAATAGAAATGGAAGATGCCACAAAGCAGCCAACACGAGCCCGACGACGATGACGCGGCGCGGGAATCTCGGCGTGGAAAAGAACTCGCGAAGGGCGAGAAGGTACGCGATGCCCGCAACCGCCAGAGGAATGATAAAGGACAGTTCACCCACGCTGCCGAGCTTGCGTGAGCAGATCGTCAGCGCCGCAAGCAAGACGGCGCCGAATCCGTACAGCCTGCTGGATGACGTGAGCTTCACAGGCCTCCCGTTCAATCGCGAAGTTGCGCGACTGCTTGCTGCCATTCGCCGAACCAGCCTGCAGTCCTTGGGGCCTTCGCGGGAGCGAGCCGCAGTTCCTGGGCCAGCAGAATCAAGTCGTTTGCGACGTCGATGTCGTAGAAGGGCTCCGTAAAGCCGGTTGAGAGTTCAAGGACCTTCGTGCGCGTCAGCAATCTGTCGAGCGCACTCCCTGTCCCCATTCGATCGCTTTCGAAGAGCGATGGGTAAGCTGCCTTGGCGCCAACCAGATAATAACCCCCATCGTGGGTTGGCCCGACAACCACGTCATGCGTGGCAAGCATTTCGAACGCGCTGTCCAGAACCGACGGCGCGAGATGTGGACTGTCGCTATTGAAGGCGATGACGTGCTGTCGGCCGGCGGCAGTGAAATGCCGAAAAACAGAGGTGAGCCCTGCTGCGAGACCTTCGCCTTTCTGTGCCACGACTTGCACCGCACGGCCTAATAGGTGCGCCAATTCGTCCTGATCCGGCTCAGGGCACATCACCGCGACCTCCACGCTCGTCAATGACGTTGCCAACGCGATCGTGTCCTCTAAAAGGCAGCGATACAGCGCTGTCACTGCGGGTGAAGGAAGGCTCTCCGTGAGACGGGTCTTGACCATGCCGGGCTTTGGGGCTTTCGCCATAATGACTAACGTGCGGTTTGGGTGAGAAGAGCACTCAGTGGTCTGGCTAGAGGATTCCATGAGAGATTGCTCTATCGGGACTTACGCCGGTCGCGGCGTTCCCGCCCTTCGACGTCGAAAATAATAGCGCACGATCCGGCTCAGGATGAACCACGCTGCTCCTACCGTGCCCTTCACCGTGCCGCTAATTTTGGACTCTCCGATGCGCGGGTAGTAGCTCACAGGGACTTCCACAATGCGAAATCCCGCTATGGCCCCTTTCACGATCATTTCCACCGCCCAGCCGTAAGTAACCTCCTCAAGGGCGAGGGCGTGCAGCACATCTGCGCGGCCGGCGCGAAACGGACCGAGGTCACTGACCTTCACGCCGTAGAGAAGCCTGATCAGGCCGGCGGCAAGACGATTGCCGAATGATTGGTGCCACGGGAGCGCACCGGGGTTGCTTTTTCCGCCGAAGCGCGAACCGAGCGTAATGTCAGCGCGCCCCTCGATGATCGGAGCCAAGATAATCGGCAATTCCGAAGGGCGGTCGCTGTAGTCTCCGTCGAGAAAAACG
>Ga0307471_100000167_pt1 | contig 32804 bp, 36 predicted proteins | sample atmos_gasesAM3C__2_FD_204566 | JGI IMG/M metagenome (GOLD analysis project Ga0307471, IMG submission 204566) | Hardwood forest soil microbial communities from Morgan-Monroe State Forest, Indiana, United States - atmos_gasesAM3C_515 | ecosystem: Environmental > Terrestrial > Soil > Temperate... | reverse complement strand
AATGGCAAGCCGCCAGGATTCGCGGGCGTCTTCGGCATCAGCGTCGGCGCCGCGCCGATGAGGACAGCCTCGGTGACGCGCTTAGTTCCATGACGGCCGAAGTAGCGAGCGACTTCACCGCACCCCGTAGAATGGCCGACGTGAATCGCGTCTTTCAAGTCGACCGCTTCGGTGAGGGCTGCAAGGTCGTCGGCGTAGGTGTTCATTTCGTTGCCGCTCCAGGGTTGGCTGGAGCAGCCATGGCCACGACGGTCGTGGGCGACGCAGCGGAAGCCGCGGCCGCCAAGAAAGACCATTGGGTCCTCCCAAGCGTCCGCGCTGAGTGGCCAGCCGTGACTGAAAACCACGGGCTGACCTGCGCCCAATCCTTGTAATAAACTCGCGCGCCATCTTTCGTTGTAATCGCCGGCATAGGGCTTTCTTCTTTCTTCTGATTTGGTTCGCGGGACCCTAGGGTATCCCTATTGGGCATCTTCGCGCTACCGCATGCATAACTGGGAGGCCATCAGCTCGTTGCTCCCACTATGCTTACGCCTCTCACGCCTTGGCGTGGCTGGTTGAGCGGCCTTGGCCGCTAGGGTTTCTAGCACGGCAATCCCTCGCCGGGGATGCGCAACGAACGAAGGCAACCGTGAATGTGTGAGCTCGACAACGGCGGTCTATTTCAGCTGCGGCCTTGGCGTCTGACTCTCAACGGGGAGTCCGAGAAATCTCTCCGAGACACCGAAACCTGCATTGTTGCCAAGCGGGTTTACGGGAAGCTTCCGGTCACTCAGTTGCAACACTTTCCCAAGCCCTTGAGAAGCGCCGATTACCAGGGCAAAACTTGGCTTTGTCTGCACCTACGCCTGTTTGAACGTCTTCCAATCCCCTTAGACACTCGACAGGAATGGAAAGATACAAGTTTTTTGCCGTCGTCTTGCCGCTAACGCGACTCACAACCGCACCTACTACAAGGACGAGTTTCCCCAAAATTTTCTTGTGTCTCTTTGCCAGGATCGAGAATCAAATGTGCTAGCACGTGACGTGCTAGCAAAGGCACATTTTTCGACCGTCCGGCATCGAGACTGGCGGCTGCCGAGGTGTGTCGTGCATAGCGAAGGTCGCATGATTCGGCGTACCAGCATCGCACAACTCCTAGCGGCTTGCATCTTCGTCGCCGTTCTGTTTGTATTTGGCACTCCGCAGGCCTCAGCCCACGCGGGCCCCCCGGATGCTGTCCATGCCGGACACCAAGGCATGGATATGTCCATGCCAATGCACGACGCAACCCCAAATCACCAGTCACAACAGGCCATTGCCGTCCGGGACAAAGAGGAGAGTGAGTTTAACCACCATCTGGCCGGGCTTCTGGTAGTCCTTGCTGGTCTGTTCCTTCTTGCCGAAACCACCCTTGGCCAACACCGAACTTGGACGCGCTTTGCATGGCCTGTCTGTTTTCTGGTTTGCGGTGTATTCCTCCTCGTCTTTAGCGACACAGAGCTGTGGCCCTTCGGTCCCCAGAGTTGGTGGTATGGCCTCACACACAATGGCGAAGATCTGCAGCACAAGGTGTTTGCCGTGGTGCTACTGACCCTCGGCGTTCTTGAGATACAGCGCGCTCGCGGCGTTTTGAAATCGGCCTGGGCTGCCTGGGCATTTCCGTTACTAGCCGTCTTGGGGTCCGTGATGCTCCTCTTTCACGAGCACCACGGCGGGATGCATAGTGTCGACCACCTGGCGGTGATGAGGCGGGTTCAGGCAGAGCATCTCCATTTTGCCATCGCCGGCGGCGGTATTGGCGTTGTTAAAGGTCTGTCGGAGTTGCCCACCCCTTGGAAGGCCATTTTCACCAAGTCCTGGCCACTCCTGTTAATCGTTTTGGGAGTGCTTCTCTTGCGCTACACCGAGTGACGGTTCTATTACTCCACATGCCGGATTCCCTTTTCGCAAAGAGGTGTCTGCATGGCGTTTTGCCTCGCCATGGGGAGACCGAACGGTCCAATGCAAACTTTTTGTGCCCCTTTGCGTGCAGCAAGAATCAAAGTTTGGTACGCGCAAGAGACGTTAAACGGCTTGCGAGAACGGAGGTGGTATGTCTGAAGTGCAGCAGTTTCCTACTTTGCCCAGTCAGCCGTTCCGGCTCGACGTCCCTCTACACGAACTTCTGCAACAGCCTTCACGCGAAACCATACCCCGAGCACCAGCCCTGAGGCAAGCGGCGGCCTTGCCGACCGCCGTGTTCCCGCAACAGCCGGAACTGTTTCACGATCTCGATGAGCAAGACATCGCGGCGCACGAAGCCGTACTTCGCACAGGAAAGCGCCACTGGCCCGCTTCCAAGATCCTGAAGACCATGCAAGGCTGGATGTTTCCTTACTTCAAGTCCCAAGTACTTCCGGGAGACTTCCAGCCGATCATCGCTTACCTTTTCACCGAGTGGAAATGCAATCTTGACTGTCACTACTGCTGGTCTTATGACAATCGCGTCAAGGGCATGAGCGAAGACACTGCGCGGCGGGCGATTGACTGGCTACACTCGACGCCCTGCCGGGTCCTCGCGCCCACCGGGGGTGAGCCGCTCCTGCGTCCGGATTTTGTTCATAAGGTCGTGTATTACGCTGCGAAGAAAGACTTCTGGGTTTACCTGGCAACCAACGCACGGCTCTTGCGGCCGGAAGTAACAGACCGCCTTGCTGACGCGGGAATCGCCACCATCAATTTTGCCGTCGACACGATCAGGGAAAAACCTGGCCTGCCCAAGGCCCTCGAGCACGTCCGATCGTATTTTGATTACCTTGTGCGAAGGCAATACCGCTACGGGTACACGGTATTCTTTAATACGAACATCTGCCGCACAAACATCGAGGACGTGAAGGAACTCGCCAAAATCGCGCACGAGAACGGTATCTCTATCACGTTTCACATCAACGAAGCGCCGATGATGGAACAGGACCACTTCAAACACTTGCATGAGAACGATACCTACATCCGCCCGGAGGACTTCCCCGTGGTCGATGACCTATTGGACTGGCTCATCGACAAGCAGCGTCAGGGCTGGAAGATGGTCGACTCCGTTCCTCGCCTGCAGAACATGAAGGGCTTCATGCGTGGGGTTGGTGGACATTGGGGCTGCCGTGCTGGCCAGAACTGGCTGATTATCCGCACGGATGGAACACTCGCGCCTTGTTTTCCCATGTACAACGCCGGATACGATTGGGGAACCATCGAAAACCAGAAGTTCAATCTGAAGCAACTCGAAGAGATGAAGCAGGGCTGCGAGCCGCACTGTTTTTCAACGCTCGGCTACAACGTTGCCTATTGCTACAGCGTCTCGCGCGTCATGCGTTGGCTCCTGAAGCAAGCCAGCCACGGCTTTCAGGGCGTGACGGGCAGCTTTGAATAAGCCAGACCAAGCATGGGATGTTCAGCAAGGAAGGGGATTTGTTCCCTTGGAGGCGATTTGTGTCTCTGGGATTGGCACCAGCCCTAACTGACTATCGACCGATCGAAGGTTCCTTTGAAGCGTACAAACGCGGACAGTCCCGCATTGCCCGCCGGCGACTCTATCCGCTTACAGTTTTCTACGCTGTTTACTCGCTCATCGTGACGCTACTCATGTTGAGCAGCAGGCACCCGTTGCTCGGGATCATGTTTTATCTGGCGGGCATCCCAGTTTGGAGTCTGGTCGAATACCTCTTTCATCGCTACGCCCACCACGGCCGCTTTCTTCACGGGCGGCTCGACCCTCTTCACCGGGAGCGGCACCATGAGAGCCCCTTCGACGGAGGGCTCTTCAGCAAGGAGCTGAAGGATTTCTTGCCTCTGTTTTTCGTGGCCGCGCCTTTCAGCTTCCTATTTCCCGTGTACACTCTACCGGTTCTCCTTGCGGGCGTCGTCGAAAGCTATGTCGGCGAAGCGTGGATCCATTATTTCCTGCATTTCGGAAAGCTTCGCAATCGCTTCTTCCGGTTTCTCAAGCGCTATCACCTTTGCCGTCATAGCCCGCGCGGGACGGAAACGGGCTGCGGGATCGCTAGCGGGATTTTGGGTCGCTTGTTCCACACGCAGTACCCAAGGCTGGTTCGCAGACCACTGTCCAAAAGCGGCGGTCAGACGATTCGCGTCAAGAAGATGACGCGGTCGGAAGCTTTAAGACTTTTCCGCGAAAGATTCAAGCAACAATGACTGTCAGCTCATGCGCCGGTTCTCGTTCGCCGGAGGCCCTGAACGATAAAGAGTTCGGAAAAATCATCAAACAGGCCACCGGGAGTGCCAAGCCTGACGCGAATTTCCCGAAGCGCTTAGAGCCAACGCCCGTAGTTGCCGAGCGTGGCACCATGAGGCGCGAATTAAGTATCTCCGGCAATCAGCTCTTGGCTGCTTGCGTAGTGGCCTTCTGCTTAGCGGGTACACTGGTTTGGTCGTTTGGGAGGTACTGGTTGTTCGCGCCGTGAGTATAGCTGAATGCCTAGGTCCCTCCGCCCACCCGAACTCCTGATTAAATGTGGTTTCGTGTATCCGGGAAACTCGGGCCATCATCAACGTCAGGCAGCCAGACAATGGCTGACACGTGCCGCACCCAAGTAGCGTGACCTTGCATCCAACAAGTGATGCGCGTCCTACTTCTTAATCTCGGCGAAGCCTCTCTCGAAGCAGTCCAACCCGCTTTGGCCGGCCAAGGCTACGAGATCGCCACAGAGAACGGGTTGACTGTACAGGGAGTCCTTGCATTATCTCCCGAAGTTTTGGTAATGGAAGCGACGCCTTCTGACCTTAGCTGCTGCGGACTGATCACGCAGCTCAAAGCCCGCCCGGAGACCGATTCGTCTATCAAAGTCGTGATGGTTGTCCATGGAGGCGCTTTGGAGCGAGCCCGCGCCCTGGACCTTGGCACCGACGACGTCATTTCGTTTCCCTTCGATGCGGTTGAATTCGCTGCAAGGATTAGAACTCAGTTCAGGGAACGTCGACCCGAAGAAGAACTCAAGACAATGCTGAAGTATGCGGTCGAGAGAGAGCGCTACGCAGATATTGCGGTGGAATCGTTGAGCGGAGTCCCCGGAAGTAAACGGCGCTTGTGGCTGATTCCCGCGCTTTTTGCGCTTAGCGCCGGAGCCGTTCTCGCGGCAGCGTTCATGGCTGTCTCGACCCGTAACAGCCGGAAGGCCACCCTGCAGCTACGAGCGGAAATTGCGCGGTTGAATAGCGGCCTGCAACCTCAAGCTGACTTGCTGCGTCGCGCCGAGCAGGCGCGCGGTTCGATCGAAACGCGCTCGGGTTCTGGTTCGACGGCGCGCGATTCTCTGAAGGCGCAATCCGAAGATCTACGCAAGAAGGTGGCCAGTGCAGATGGCGCGGACGCCGATGCCCTGAAGAGGCAACTCCTCGACACACAGAGTCGCCTTGCCCAGTTGGAAAAGGAAGACAAAATCGCGGAGACCGTGGTTCACAAATATGGACCGAGCGTGTGTCTACTGCACGTCGTGGTGGGATTCGTAGATAAACAATCCGGAAGGCCGCTTCAGGTCGCGGTCGACGCGAACGGTAAGCCACAGGTTGACGATAAAGGGATGGCACAACTCGACCTGGGCGGCGCCGGACCGCCTCTTCAGGTGGACGCCTTCGGCACAGGTTTTCTCGCGCGGGCTGATGGGACTATCCTCACTAACCATCACGTTGCAGAGCCTTGGTGGCAGGACGATGAATTGAAGCGGCTTCTCGAACAGGGCGTTGATCCCTACGTTTTGTCTTACGAGGCTTACTTTCCGGGAAAGGCCGCGGCTATCCAGGCAAAGCTTGGTCGCATTTCATCAGAGGCGGATGTGGCAACACTGAAACTGGAAACTCCGCCGCCGTCTCATGCGGAACTGCTGGAACTCGATGCTCGAAGAGAAGCCAGCGTGACAGGAGAGGCTGTGGTCCTCATGGGTTATCCCACTGGTGTGGAAGGCATTCTCGCGCGAGCGAATTCCGATGTGGTGCAGAAAGTTGCAAGCGGGGCGCAAGACGTCAGCCAGGTCATGTCGCGGATCGCCTCCGAGCAGCTGATCCGGCCCACCACAACGCAGGGACACATCGGCGACGTCCTAAAAGACAAGATAGTGTATGACGCGGCGACCACCTCAGGCGGTTCAGGTGGGCCCCTGTTTAACAGAGACGGTAAAGTGATTGGCATCAATTTCGCGATACTGAGGGGCTTTGGCGGTTCGAATCTCGCTGTTCCTGTCAGATACGCAACCGACCTGCTTAAATAACTAAGTCGGCCGTTTCATATGTTCAGTCACGTCTTCTAAGCCGCTTTGGCCAGAGGCGTTGGTACAAATCCAAAATGCGTCCGGCCTTGGTCTCGTTAGCGAAAAGCACTTTTGAGAGAGGAAGAGAGTGCGGAGCGGCGGCTTCAGAATCTAGTGGTCAGCGTTCAGCTTCATCGTCTTTGCGCAGATCCGCGACGCGCTGGTACAGGCTCTCGACGGATCGTAAGAACTCATCCATTCCCGTGGTTTCGCCGGTTGCTTCGTGGGTGGCCAGGTCCGTCTCGATTGCTTTGTTGAGCTGCGTGGCCCGGCGAATGCGCTCCGTAATGAGCAACGGGAGCACGGTCTGCGGATCGCGCTTCTGCAGCTGCCGCTCCTGCCATTCCTGAACCGCCCACGCGGTTTTGCGTACATAATCCAGCGCGTCGCGGAACTCTCTCAGTATGCGATGCTCTACGCCGCCGGATTTGATTGTTTGCTCGATCTTGGCAAGTTCGGCGCTTGTTTTCCTGAGCAGGAAATTCACACCCCAAAAAGTCTCATTGGGAACCACAAGCGCGACGGCAACCCCAAGAAAAGCACCATCCTTGGAACGACGCGTACCCACCAAGCGTGCTTGAGTAGTTTGGCCTGAAAGTAGATTGGTCAGCTCCAGGTCGCCGCCGACCCAGGGATAAATCTTCATCTCCAGCAGACCACCCTGGGCGTTTACCTCCTTCGCTTGGGCGGCTTGCTTGACGATCTTGCCGCTGGGCTCTTGCCACTTCACCTCTACAGGAACAACCACAGAGAAACGGCTGCTCCTCCGTTGTTCCGGCCTAATAGGTGGCTGGTCCGCCGTCCGGTCGTCCATCGAGGAACCTCCGTCAAATCAACTTACAGCTCTTATATCACTTCGCTCGTCCTTTCGTATCGGCCCGCGCTGTTAGCCTTCCGTGCCGAGGGGGAGCAGCCTTCCTCTGTGGCTGCTTGCGATGATCGGACCGCGATGCCGACCAGCGTTATTCCGAGGACGCTGGCTCAGGCTCTCGACTTCGCTGCGGATGAGAGGCGGCATTGGTTCGAGGAAGAACTTCTCCGGTCCCACACCACGCGATTGCAGAAAGGATTGCAATGAAGGCCGTTGCGTTCCAGAGGTGTCGGACGAATATTGAGCACTCCGACCATGCTTCGCGGCTGGGATTAGCCAGCACGGACTGCAGAGACTTGGAACTCCCCAAATCATTTCCGGAGCCCCCCTTCCGTCGGTCCGTTCGCGTTAGTGTGCGGCGCCAGGACCAGCCGACCTGATTTTGCGAATAAAGAAGACCAACGGTGCGCCGATCAGGCAGGCGCAGCCCAGCACCCAAAAGCAATCGAGAAAGCCAAGAAACGCTGCTTGCTCCTGAATCATTCGCGCCATTTGCGCTTTGGCATGCAAAGCGGCGTCCGCGTTGGTGAACCCGTGTGTCGCAAAGTACCGGGATAATGCACCGAGAGTCTCCCGATAGCGCTGCTCGAAAGGCGTGGCGTGCGCGACCAAAACGGACTGGTGGTACTGCGTTCGCCTTGCCAGAAGCGTTGTCACAAAGGCAATCCCAACGCTCCCGCCTTGGTTCCGGAAGAGGTTGGTGATACTCGAAGCTTTGTTGTTTTTATTTTTCGCCAGATAGGAATATGCCAGCTGGCTCACGGGCACAAAGAGCGGAGCAATACCGAGTCCTTGGAGTGCTCTGAGGAGGGCCATGCGCTTATAGTCCGTTCCAAGATCAATGCTGGCGTACTGCCACATGGCCATGGCGAAAATGACGTAGCCGATGAAAATCATCGCCTTGACGCCAACTTTCGGGAAAAGCCTCACAACCAACGGGGCTAAAGCAACAATGACGAAAGCGCCGGGGCCGAGAACCAGTCCGGCATCGGTCGCGGTGTAGCCGTAGAGGCCTTGCAGCATCTGAGGAATCAACACGGTTGATCCGAAAAGGGCGAACCCGAAAAGAAAGTAGTAAGCGTTGGCGATTGCGAAATTGCGGTCCCGGAGCAGACGGATTTCCACTACGGGGTCGGGATGACGCCATTCCCAGATAGCTGCGGCAACCAATGACAAAAAGGCTATCGAAAAGAACAGGACGATGAAGCGACTCGCAAACCAGTCTAAAGTCTGGCCACGATCGAGAACTACTTCGAGGGACGCGAATCCGAGGGCAATGAGGACAATCCCGAGGCCATCCATGCGCAGCCTGCCATCTTTCCGTGCAGCCACGACTTCCCGAGTGAATTCCGGCGGATCGGAAACGACCCGGCTGGTCAAAATTAAAGAGAGAATCCCAATCGGTAGGTTGATAAAGAAGATCCAGCGCCAGCTCCAACTATCGGTAATCCACCCTCCGAGTGGCGGGCCGATTACCGGAGCCGTGACAATGGCCATGCTGTACAGCGCAAACGCTGCGGGCCGCTTCGCTGGAGGGAAAGTGTCCACGAGGATAGCCTGCTCCACGGGAGCCAATCCGCCTCCCCCGACACCCTGCAGAACGCGAAAGAGAATGAGCAAGTCCAAGGAAGGCGCAAGTCCACAGAGCAGAGAGCTCAAAGTAAAGAGCACGACGCAAAGCATATAGTAGCGTTTGCGTCCAAAAACCCGGCTCAGCCATGCGGAAAGCGGAAGAACCACGGCGTTCGACACCAGATAGCTGGTCAGGACCCAGGTGCTTTCGTCGTAGCTGACGGCGAGACCTCCGGCGATATGCGGCAAGGAAACATTGGCAATGGCGGTGTCGAGCAACTCCATAAAGGTGGCCAGCGTAACCGTGATCGCGATGATCCAAGGATTTACTGCGGACCGTTCGGCCCGCGCCCCGGGGAACGGAAGGGAGGCGGCTATAGAACTCATACTCATGTCAGCCTGAATGCCTCCTTTGATGCAACAAGAGACCGTTCGGTCCCATCTAACATTGTGGTATGATGCAGCTAGCGACCAATCGGTCGCACAGCATCTGCCGGCGGGAGTGGGGGAATGCGAAAAGGCGAACAGACGCGACAGGAAATTATTCGCAAGGCGGCGCCCATCTTCAATCAGAGAGGCTACGACGGGGCTGCCCTATCCGACCTGATGAAGGCCACGGGGCTCGAAAAAGGCGGAATCTACAGGCATTTCGAAAGCAAGCAACAACTTGCGGCAGAGGCCTTCGATTACGCCTGGAAGCTGGCCTTGGATACGCGACTTGAAGGTACGCAATCCATCTCGAATACCGTGGACCGTTTGCAGCAGATCGTACGCAACTTTCGGGACCGGCGTGCCGGACTGGTGCCGGGAGGATGTCCACTGCTGAACACCGCCATCGATTCCGACGATGGAAACCCCCGGCTACGCGAGAAAGCCCGCAGGGCACTTGGCTCCTGGCTTGAACGCCTGCGATCCATAATCGAAGAGGGTCGCCGACGAGGTGAGATTAGCGGAGATGTGGATTCCTCGGAATTGGCCATGTTAATTGTCAGCACCCTGGAGGGGAGCTTGATGGTGAGCCGTCTGCAGCGTAAGGACAATCCGCGCCATTTGGCCTGCCGTCATCTTGAAGAATATCTCGAAACCAAAGTTCGCGCGGCGGAATCGAAGGGGAGGGCGGCAAAGTCATGAGCACTCCGGACTCTCCCGTAAAAGCGGACTTTAGAACGAGAGCGAAAGCGAATGACGTGCCAGTAGCACGTCTGATCGGGTTCGAAGCTAAGGAGATCGCTTCCGGACGGGCTACGGTCACGCTGGCCGCCGGACCTCAGCACGCAAACCCTATGGGCACGCTCCACGGAGGAATTCTTTGCGACATTGCGGACGCCGCGATGGGCATGGCGTTCGCCAGCACCCTTGGCCCGAAAGAATCCTTCACAACGGTGGAACTGAAGATCAATTTCTTCCGTCCCGTTTGGGAGGCTAATCTCAAGGCAGAGGGCAAAGTGGTGCGCCGCGGGAGGAACTTGGGCTACGTCGAGTGCGAGGTCACAGACGAGCGCGGCCAGCTCGTTGCTAAGGCAGCGTCGACCTGTCTCGCATTGAGAGGAGAGGAGGCTGGAGGGCGTTAAGCCAGCAGGCGGAATCGGCCGTGCGAGTCGAAGCAATGTCCACGATTCAAAACATTCTGTTCCCCGTAGACTTCTCGCCGTCTTGCGTTGCGATGGCGCCCTATGTGAAGACAGCGGCGACGATCTTGGGGGCCAGAGTCACACTTGTCTATGTATTCGATCTCTACAGTCGCGACGCGGTCCAACTCTATGTACGCCCACTCTCAGAGGTTGCCGAAGAGCAGCAGGGCCTTGCCCGCGACAAACTGAACTCGTTCCTGAAGTCTGAGTTTCCGCTCGAGGAGTATCCGAGAATCTCGTTGTCGGGCGACGGAGCTCGACAAATCGTTTACCTCGCCCGGACGAACGGATTTGATCTCATCATCATGCCTACCCACGCCGGCTTCTTCCGCCGGACACTGCTTGGCTCCACGACCGCGAAGGTTTTGAACGAAGCCGATTGTCCGGTACTGACCACGCAGCACGCCGAAACCATCTCCCCTGGACAGCTCGAACATCGCGAATTGGTCTGCGGAATCGGCCTTAGCCCGGATTCGGAAAGAGTCATTCGCTACGCCAGCGAGACGGCGAAAGCGGTTCGTGGGAATCTCACGCTGGTTCATGTGATTCCCGCGAGCGCTCCCGACCCGCCACTCCAGTTGGATCTTGAGGAGCACCTCGAGTCAGCGAAAAGAGATGGAGCGAGCCGCCGCATCGCAGAGCTGCAAGGCGCCGCCGGTTCGCACGCTCCGGTCAGGATCCTTGTTGGCGCGATCAAGGAGATGTTGACCGAGGAAGCGCGCAGATTGCGTGCGGATGTCTTGGTGATGGGAAGGGGTTCGCAATCCGGCGCGATCGGTCGCCTGCGGGATCTTACTTATGCGCTCGTTCGCGACGTTCCTTGTCCGGTGCTGAGCGTCTGAATGGTCAATTCACAGGCAAACCTATTCCGCCAGCGAAGGCCCTTTTCGGTTTATTGGACCTTTACGCTCGGTTCCACAGACATTCCGGGTCTCAACAAGTGCTCCGGGTCCTGTCCCTTTTCAAACACGATCTTCACGGGTATGCGCTGGACGACCTTGACATAATTTCCCGTCGCATTCTCTGGCGGTAGCAAGCTGTAGCGCGCCCCAGAGGCGCCGGCTATGTTCAAAACATGCCCTTCATATTTTCTGCCGTACGTGTCGACCGAGATCTTCACGCTCTGCCCCGGACGCATGTGCTTCAGCTGCGTTTCCTTGAAGTTGGCGGTCACCCAAACGTTCTGACTGTCCAGGGGAACGATGGTCATCATTTGTTGGCCAGGCGCTACGTTCTGCCCCGGCTGGACCGATCTCCGCCCCACAATCCCGCTCACCGGCGCTACCACGTTCGTGTACTGCAGGTTGAGTTGGGCCTGCTGAAGAATCGCGGCGGCCCGCTCGGTTTCCGCCTCCGCCGCCTGGGCACGCGACCGCTGCACCGATATTTGCTGTGGTTGCGTCTCTGCGTACTGCAGTTCGGCTTCGGCCTGCGCAATGCGAGCGCGCGCCTGCGTCACCGCCTGTTCCGCACCAGCCGCGGCCGCACGGGCGGCCTCGACCGCCGCGGCAGTGGCCTTCTGGCTATCCACCGCTTGCGTGTACTGATGCTGCGGAATCTCGTCCTTTTCTGCCAGCGGTTTGTACCTGGTCACGTCATCCTGGGCCTTTAGATCGTTGGCTTCGGCCTGTCGAAGGGACGCCTCCGCAGCCTGGAAACCCCGCTCGGCCGCAACCAGCCCGGCCTTGGCGTTGTCAACATCCGCCTGAGCCGTGGAGAGTTGGCTCGAGGTGTTTACCGAGGTGATCGGAACGGTTGTGCGAAGCGCAGTGGCGCTGGCCTGGTCGTTCGCCAGTGTCGCTTTGGCATTGGCCACTGCTACTTCATAGTCTTTGGGATCAAGCTGCACTAACACGGTACCCGCTTCGACGTACTGGTTGTCGTCCACCACCACGCGAGTCACGTAGCCGGATACACGGGAACTAACCGGATAAATGTAACCGTCAATCTGCGCATCATCGGTGGACTCCCAAGCGAGCAGATAGCGGTAGAGCAGTAGCGAGCTCGCCACAACAACGAGCGCGACAAGCGAAATTAGCACTCGCATCCGTGTTTTCGAGTGCCGTAAGCGAGACAGGCTTGCCCGTTCTCCGGCTCCGACTGAAGTCTCCGGTTGCTCCGGGTTTGGCGGCTCTGGGATTTTGCCCGGTGCGGTTCCCGGGGTTGCCATAGTTATCCTCCTTTGAACCTACTCTAACGCGCCACCGTAGACCACTTGCGCTCCTTGGTGTAACGGGCAAGCGCCTCGAGGATGATCTCAACGGCTACTTCATTTCCCATTCCGGAGTTGACCATCAGGTGAAATCGGTGTCTTCCGGGCCAGTCGACGTCGAAATATTTGTTTATGAAGTCGGCGCGTTCCCGGTCCACAACCTCGGCGAGTTCCATGGCTTCCTTCTCACTTTTCCCGGCGGCCTGGAGACGTCGCACCCTTTCTTGAAAGGGTGCGTAAATGAACACATGAAAGGCGTCGGACCGCTTGCTCAGATAATAAGCCGACCCTCGTCCGACAATCACGCAGTTGCCCTCCACAGCGATTTCAGGCAGGAGCTTTTGCACGACTTCACGAACGCATTCTGTATCGACCATCTTCAGACGCGGCGCGTTCAAGCTGCCTTCAAAACTTCCACGCATAAAGGACTTAAGAAGCCGGTAGTAGGCAGGATCTTTTCGCTCTTCATGCTTTTCGACGGCAGCGCAGTCGCAATCCAAGCGACGCGCGATTTCCTCGGTGAGTAACTGATCCCAGAGTTTCCAACCAAGCTTGGCTGCCAGCTGCGCGGCAATGTCGCCGCCTCCGCTTCCGTACTCGCGTTCGACCGTGATCACTCGGATGGCCATAAATCGCTCGCTTATTTTTCCGCTACGAATCCCTGCTTTCGAGTCCCTCAGCCGAGGAGCGTGTCGCTTTTACTATTTTTATAAAACGGCTTGCATTTCCGGACTACAGCGATCCTCATCCAACAGCGACTTCCCCTCCGGCTCCAGGCTTATTCCTTTTCAGCGCAAAGGACAGACCAAACATAATCGCTGCGCCCAGACATAGAACCCAGAATGTATCGATGTAAGCGAGAGTAGTGGCTTGGCCAATCACCGCCTGGTATACGCGCGCATAAGCCTGGCTTGTCGCCTGGGCAGCCTCCAGGCCCGATGCACTCAAGTTCGCGGCGAGAGCCTCGACCGACTGCGTAAATGTTGGCTGTCCCGGGCTGGTGTGAGCGACCAGGTTCACCTGATGGAATTGCGCGCGCCGTGCAATCAGCGTCGTCACCATTGACGTGCCAATGCTGCTACCGATGTTTCGCATGAAATTCACGAGGCCGGCAACGCTGTTGCTCTTATCGGCAGGCATTCCAACGTAGGACACGATGTTAATGGGCACGAAAAGGAAAGCAAGCCCAAAGACCTGCACCACCCGCAGAAAGCTGGCTGTCCAAAAGCTGATGTCCAAGTCGAGATGCTGCGTCGAATAATACATTCCCAGCGACAACACCAACCAGCCAAACCCGATGATGTAACGCGCCTGGAACTTGCCCACGATCACGCCTGCGACAGGCATGAGGAAGAGAAGGACAAGCGCGCCACCCGAGAGTACCAGACCTGCAGACTCCGCCGTATAGCCCATCAGGGTTTGCAGGAACTGAGGCATCATAACCAAGCTGGAGAACAGCATGATGCCGAGGATAAACATCATCGCGTTCGCCCCAAGAAAATTCATGTTCTTGAAAAGTCGCACATCAACGATGGGCTGTTTTTGAAACCATTCCCATATGACCAGCGACACAAGGCCGACCGCTGCGAGGACCGCCAGAGTGAGAATGAAATGCGAGCCGAACCAGTCGTCTTCCTGCCCTTTGTCGAGCATCACCTGGAGCGCGCCTACTCCCAGCGTCAGCAAGGCCACGCCGATGTAATCGATTTTCACTGCCGCACCCGTGAGACGCTTCATCCACGGCGGGTCTTCCACCAATCGCAGTACCAGGAACAATGTAAGAATTCCTACCGGCAGGTTGATGAAGAAAATCCAACGCCAGGTGTAATTGTCGGTGATCCATCCGCCCAAAGTGGGGCCGACGGTTGGGGCGATGATCGTGGTGATGCCGTAGAGCGCAAATGCGAGACCGCGCTGCTGGGGAGGAAAGGTGTCGGCCAAGATGGATTGCGCCACGGGCTGCAGCCCACCTCCGCCTGCGCCTTGTAGCACCCGGAACAAGATAATCGCCCCCAGGCTCGGCGCCATGCCACACAGCAGTGAACTTATGGTGAAGATGACCAGGCACAATAGGAAGAAGCGTTTGCGTCCGAGGACGCTGGCAAACCAGCCGCTGATGGGCAATACGATGGCGTTCGAAACCAAGTAAGAGGTCAGAATCCAGGTGCTTTCGTCATTGCTGGCACCAAGGTTGCCGGCCATGTAGGGAAGCGCAACATTGGCGATGCTCGTATCGAGCACCTCCATGAATGCCGCCATTGCCACCACCACTGCGATCAACCATGGATTTGCCTTCGGTCTCCATGGCTGTGTCGACGAAGTGCTGCTGTCAACCGATTCATCAGCAGGTGGCTTACGAGGGGCCCGGGAGTCGCTTGCCATGTCGATGTCAGCGGTCGCGTCCCCAGATCTGCCTCTAGGGAGGCACGACCGCTAATAGTAACAGTGCCGCACTAGCGTTGCCACTTCTGGTCCTGTCTTAGTGTGAGCGGCGGACTTTGCCAAATCAGAAAATTCCAGCCGATAAGGCGAAACTGCTTTCCCAATTCCAGTTACCAGTACGTGTTCTTCAGCAATGCATGGAAAACGGCCTGCTGTTAAGCGAAGCACAATTCTAGGCACAATTTTCTCCTCACGCGCCTGCGAAAGTCTCAATGATATCCGCACGGATAGACAATCCGCGGCGCCCTAACAACGGTCCTCCCCGTGAGCAGCCATTTGCCAGACGCCTCTTGCGGCTCAGAGTTTAGTGAAGCCGTCCGCACTCCATTCTTCCGAGCCGACACCATTATGTACAAAGAACAATCCTGTCGGGTCGTATTTCTTCTTCACCGAAGCGAGCCGCGCATAATTGCTGCCCCAATAAGAATGCGGCCAGTCCTTCTCGAAGAAATTGCTTTCCGAGACATACGATCCGCCGTTTGGCGCCAGCGTGCGCAGCTCGTTCATCGAACCATGAACCCGCTCGCGTGATTTTCGTCCGGCTTCGACGTCCGGCTCGTGGCCGCGTACCCCTGGATACCCGCCTTGGCCGTCCGCGACAATCGCCAGCGCAAAAGCATTCAGCACGGCCGGATTCGTCGCCGTATCTCTCGCCGCTTCGATAGCCTCGCGAGGCGCCCCCGCGAGCCCTTTGTTGAAATGCAGCTCGATCAGTTCGTACCGGGAACCAGCAAACAGCGCGTTCGCCAGCTGCTCCTGCAAGTCATCTCCGAGCAGCGATGCCGGCAGCCAGAGCGATTCGAAACCGTAGATGGTCCAGGCCACCTGGCCCCCATCGCCCGTCCACCACACGTTGTTCTCGCTCGCGCCAGGTCGCGCGTCCGAATCGAAAACGTGCTGGTGCTGCTCTTTCCTCCACCCCACGTCCCACCAATGCCGCGCGGGCATGCTGCCTAGAATCATTCCTGGCTCGACCGTGTAAACTCCCGGGGAACGCGCAATCCAGTCCAAGAAGGGTTGCCAGACTTTCCTCGCTTCTTCCGTGCTCGGTCCTAGTGAAACCATGCTGAGCCCGAGCACATTGTCCGGGCCGATGTGCGCCTGCTCACCCCAATGATCGTTGAAGAGATTTTCGCGGTAAAAACCGACGAAATAGCGTAACAACCGGCGAAACGCGTCATCCGAAGAAGCCTTGACCCGGAAAATCGCGCCGCCCGCGTACTCGGGAAGTTCGTGCACGCGCAGCGTCACCTTGGTCACCACGCCGAAAGTGCCCCCTCCGCCTCCCTTAAGCGCCCAGAACAAGTCCGGATTCGCGCACGCGTTCGCGATCCGAATCTTTCCGTCAGCAGTCACAACTTCCGCTTCGAGTAGGCCCGCGGCGCATGTCCCATAATGCTTTGAAAAACTCCCGAAGCCGCCGCTTTGCACGAGCCCCGCTACGCCCACCGTCGTGCATCCGCCGCCTTGAACGTACGCGCCGGCTTTGGTGGTCACGGCATCGTACGCCTGCATCCAGATTGCACCGGACCCGCAGGTCACCGCGCGCTGGGCCACTTGCTTCCCGTCACAGCCCTCGGGAACAAACGCTTCGTGCATCAATACGTCGTGCATCTGGCGCGTCCAAACCAGCAGCGAATCCGGCGCATTGGAAGTTCCTTGATAACTGTGCCCACCGCCCTTCACCACCAGGCGCAAGTCATTCTCACGCGCGAATTTGATCGCTGCGGCAACGTGATTTGCATCCTTCGCTGCGACCGCGAAGACGCTCGGTTTCGTAAACCATGCATCTACCCATCCCAGGGTTTGCGTCAGGCCTGGATGCTCGCCGATGTAATACGGGTTCTTGATATTTGCAATCAGGTTCTTGCACGCGGTACCGTCCGCGTCTTTGATGCACGCGTCAATCGGAAACTCCACAGGAATCAAATTTCCGTCAAGCGCGTCGTTGAGCCGTTTCCACGCCGCTTTGGTAGGCCAGTCTGCATCCGACGGACGCCGCCGGCTAAAAGTCTTGCTCGCAAAAAGGCAAGGCGGCCAGAGCTCCAGAAACGCGGTCATGCCAGATCTCTTCAAAAATGTTCTTCGGTCCATGTAGCTACAAATCCTCCCTCGCACAGCACCAAAGAGTCCTTAGCTACATCCGTTCACTTCTCCCAGTTTTATGTGCGCGGCGCACGTCTGCTGCCTTTCTCCGACCGGCTTGTCTTTTCAGTCGAGCTTTGCACACCATTGCAGATGACCACTGTCAGTCACCTGCGGGCCCCCATTCAACCATGAGGCCTAGAGGAAGGAAAGGCTTCGTCCAGCCTGGTGATCCGGCGAAGTTGGGTGAAGCGATTGTCAGGCGAATGAGACCGTATTGGGAACGGCAACCCGCAGGAAACTCGACCAGTCACGCCCCACCGCCAAGGTGCCGCGGCGATCCGCCAGGCGTGGCATCTCAGGTGCCGAAGCGGAGAACGTTGCCTTGGCCAACAAGATCGTCAAGGCCCCAAAACGACTACATCGACCGGTCCGCGGTTCATTCGGGATCAAATCGCGCCCCTCCCCAGGTCACGATAACGGTTCCTGAAGCATGGGCCGTTTGTGAGCCCAAGGGTGGGCATCTTCAAACGCAGCCGCTGCACGAAGAACCGTCGCATCCGCGAATCTTCGCCCGACGATTTGCAGCCCCACGGGAAGCCCTCCTCTGGTGAAGCCGCAGGGAACGGTTGCCGCGGGTTGGCCAGTGAGGTTCCAAGGATAGGTGAAGGGCAGCCAGTCTGGAAACGGCGGGAGTGGTCCAGACGTGCCGGTCATTCCCTCCGGGGCGTTACGACCCGCGGCGAAAGCAGGTACTGGCAAAGTCGGTAAGAGGAGCAATTCAAATCGTTCAAAGAACTGTCGCGTGGTGTGCCAAAGCGCGGAACGTCTCGCCAGCGCTTCGCCGAAGTCGCTTGGACCCAAACGCGCCGCTCCCTTGATGAGCGTCACTAAGTCCGGGTCCATGCGGGATCCCCATTCCGGCAGCAGTGCTCGAAAGCGCAGAGCATAACTCATGGTCCACAGGGTTGCGAACGAGCTATGCTCACTCTCGAAACCCGGGTCGGCTACTTCAACATGACAACCTAGCGTTCTCTCGAAAGATCTCGCCGCATGGTACGTGATGCTGGCAACTTCACCGTCAACTTTCGCGTAGCCGAGTGCCGGGCTCCATGCCGCGCGTAACCCGCGGATTCCTCCCTCACAAGCAGCCAGATAATCGGTTGGTTCAGCGGGTAGCGATAGAAGATCCCGTTCATCCGGTCCGGCGATCACGCCCAGCAGCAACGCGGCGTCGCGAACCGTCCGTGTCATCGGGCCCACGTGGGACAAGAAAGGAACGGGATTGGGAGGATACACGGCAACACGGCCATAAGACGGCTTCAGTCCGAAAATTCCATTGAACGAGGCAGGGATGCGGATCGAGCCGGCGCCATCGGTGCCTAGCGCGAGAGGACCAAGGCCAGCTGCCACCGCGGCGCCTGCACCGCCAGATGAGCCGCCCGTGGTTTTACTAACGTTCCAAGGATTGCGCGTGATCCCCGTGAGTGGGCTTTCCGTAACCGCCTTGAATCCGAACTCGGGTGTTGTGGTCTTTCCAATAAGAATCCCGCCTGCAGCTAGGACCCTTGCCACCGCCGGAGCATCTTCGTCCGGCAAGTACTTCTCGCGTGTGCGCGAACCTGACATGGTGCGGACACCCCGAGTGAGGAGCAAATCCTTGATTGAGACGGGAAGGCCGTGAAGAATGCCCAGTCGATCACCTCGCATTACCGCGTTCTCCGCTTGCCTTGCCGCCCTGGTAGCGTCTTCTTCTGTAAGCGTGCAAAATGCGTTTATTCGATCATTGGTCTCGTCGAGCCGTGCAAGGACAGCACGAACCAGTTCGACTGGCGAGAGTTTCTTGGCGCGGATGGCCGCGGCAAGGGCAGTAGCCGGCATGTAGCAAAGATCTTGGTCTGGCTTGGTCACGAGGAAATTCTATCCATGGGCGAGCCTGAACGACACTATAATGCCGCCAGCATCGCCCACAAGTCGGAGGGCGCGGGGCCAATCATGATTTTTCGTGCAGAGGTTCCAGAAGATCAGTCCGCGGAATTGAGACGCGTGTCGATGTCATCCAGCGCTGCATCCACATCAGCGAGACTGTCTACAACATAGTGCGCCCCGACTCTCCTTAATTCAGCGCGAGCAACAACCAGGCGCTCTTCCCGTTCAGACGCCCCTAGCGCCCCAAACTCCTGTTGCGAGAGTCCCATCATATTGCCCGTGGCAGCTACCCCAATCGACCAGGCTCCCGCATTGAGTCCTTCTTGAATATCGGCAGCGGTGTCGCCGATCTTGACGATCGCCGGCAACGGGTAGACCCGCAGCCGGACGGCGTTCTCATAAATCATGAATGGGAGCGGTCTTCCGGCCCCTACGTCGCCCGGCGCAAGATTGCAATCAGGGACATACCCGGCTTTCTTACTGGCTTCCACCAGCAAATCAAGCATCTCGCGAGTGTAGCCTGTCGTGGTGCCGATCTTTAAGCCGCGGATTCGGAAACGTTCCAGCGCTTCCACGACGCCAGGAATGATAGCCGAATATTCCAGCAGGCAGGAAAATTGAAGAGGAACAAAGTCGTCGTACAACCGCTCGACGTCGGTCTCGCAAGGAAGATTACGATGGACCCGCGCCCATTCGTTCCGGACTCGCGGGATGGACAAAATTTCACGGATGTGGTCCTTCTTGGGTAAGCCCATGGCCCGCCGAATCTCGGAGTCAGTCAACGCAACATCGGCACGAGCAAACACTCGTTCAAGGGTCCGCACGGGAGCCAAGCTCCCGTAATCCACTGCTGTGCCCGCCCAGTCAAGGATGACCGCCCGTAACTTGCCACGGTATTGGGTGGGCTGCGAAAGTCTATTCGGCATCTCCTATTCCTTAAAGGCCAGCCAAGCCGGACATCGGTCGGTTAAGCTTCGGGTACTACTTGCGACCGACTGATTCGCATTTCTTCAAGCGATCTTTGGATGGCGACGAGCAAGGCTTGCACATCCTCGGGAAAGATGTGCCCGATCGTACCGATGCGAAACGAATCGGCATCGCTGAGTTTTCCCGGATAAATCACGAAACCCTGGTCACTCAAAAGATGATAAAACCTTTTGAAATCGAAGTCCGGCTGCTTCAAATAACGAAAAGACGTGATGATGTGGCTCTGATTTTGACGCGCGAGATAGGGCTCAAAGCCCAGCTTCTCCATGCCCTCGATGAGAATTTTTGCGTTTTCAGCGTAGCGACTTGCCCGCCCGGTGATCCCACCCTCGGCCTCCAGCTCTTGCAGGGCCCGCCAGAAAGCAAGTATTGCGTGCGTCGGAGGAGTAAAGCGGAACTGACCGTCGGTCTCCATCCCTTTCCACTGTGAGACCAGGTCAAGGCTGACACTGCGGGCGCGACCCTCGGCCTCTAGCAGGAGAGCTCGGCGCGCCAGTACGAAGCCGAACCCCGGGACACCCTGAATACACTTGTTCGCTGAGGAAACCAGTAAATCAATTCCGCAACCCCGAATTTGAATCGGCATGCCACCAAAGCTGCTCATCGCGTCGACGATGAATGTCCTTTGAAGCCTTCGTGCAATCCGACCCACCTCCTCGACCGGGTTGAGAATTCCGGTTGTCGTCTCACAGTGGACTATTCCTACGTGCGTGATCGCCGGGTCACGCACGAGTACGTTTTCTATCTGCGTCGGGGCCACCGGCTGCGCCTCTGGGACGATGATTACTTCGGTCTCGATTGCAAGCGTCTTGGCGATCTCAGCCATGCGCCGGCCATACGCTCCGTTAATGGCGACGAGTAACTTCCCGTCGCGAGGCACAAGCGAGGAAATCACCGACTCGACGACGAAGGTGCCAGAACCCTGCATCAGGACCGCCTCGTAGGTTCCGTTCTCCACACCGCCTATCTCCAACAGCCGGCGTCGAATCCTTTGAATCAGTTCGACGAAAGTGTCATCCCGTGAGCCCAAGTCGTGTAACATCGCCTGCTTCACCGCTTCGCTGGTCGTCAAGGGACCTGGCGTGAACAGAAGTTTGTCACTGGTTCTCATGAGACAGTTCAGCCTCCAGCTCAAAAAAATGCTACAACGAAGTTTATGCAGCCGACCGCTGGTTGCACCAGGATATTTTCCGTTGAAAACCGGAGCGGCTCTGCGGGTAAGTTGAGAGTGGATTTGAGGCTCTCGCTCGCCGGTTGGCGGCGATCGGGTCATATGCGCAGTCGCAACGAAGCACTCCGACGCGGTCAGGCCGTCACTTGGGCAGCGCCAACTGCGGAGTTTGTTCGCCGATCTTGGCGGAATAAAGGATGAATTCAAATGGATCGGTATTCTGGTGCTTCTCCATCAGCTTGAGATAGACGAGGCGTCTGGCCTTCGCCACAGACGGGCTGTGATCGAACCTGCCTCCGGAGGATTCCAGCAAAGAGGCGGCGAGTTCGTATTTGCCGTCCGCGGCCAATCTTTCGACGGTCTTGACAAGCTGTCGTTCCGAGACGCCGAGATAGTCAACCAAAAGCTCGGCGTCGTCGGCGCGAGTGAGATGGTCGAGGCCCTGGAGGTCTGGCTGCCAATAGCCGACGTTCTGATCGTAAAGGCGGTCGATGACGTGTTCACGCAAAATCAGATAAGGCAGATACACGTCAGGCCGGTCGTTGAGCAAGGCCGAAGGAATCAGGTTGGCCTGGTGTATCGCACCACGCTCATCGCCGCGGCGGATGGCCATCAGAACCTGCTCGCGCAGCCATGCCAGGTCGGTTTTGAGCTGTGACAGCATGGCAGGAGAGGAGAAATTCCGCGTGAGTGGCTCGTGGCCGTGTAGCAGATACCGCGGATTCTTTTGCACGACGATATCGATGGCGTCCAACAGGCCTTGCAGGTCTCCTTCCTCGACGAATGGCGCGCCAAGATAAGGCATGATGAAATCGCCGACAAACAGGACGCCCAGATCCGTCAGGTCAATGAACATGGCGTCATGGGTTTCACCGCCTTCGACGGGAATGAGCTCTATGCGGGTTCCGCCGACCCTCAGTTCGGTGCGGCGGTCGACGGTGACATCCGGCTTGAAGCTCCGCACGTCGTCGATGTCGTACCGCTCGCCGAAGAATTGCCTGCCGAAGAAGGCCGGACCACCGGTGGCGTCGGCAATCTCCTCGGTCGCTTTGCGATCACCAGCCGCCTTCGCCGCGGCCTTCTTGCGACGGAAGGCGCCCTTCAGTGACGGCGCACCAAGGATATGCGGGAATGGCCGATTGCCCCTTGCTCGTTACCTCCGAACGCGACATCAATCTCCTTCTGAACGTAGCGGCTGCCTAGTGGCACCTCGATGAGCTTCAATGCGCTTCGCATCGAGCGTCATCGGGCGATTTGCCTTCGCCCGCGCGTGCGACCCAATGATGAAATCCGTTAGCAAACGGTTCGGCTCTGCACGTGTGGGCTGTCGCCGCCACTTCGCGTACCGTGCAAAGCAGTCGCACGCGGAGGAATCCGGACTCGTCCCTCATGCCGGAATCAGGATTCCTTCACAAGCACGGCAGGAGCGTTATGCATTTGGACGCGAGAAGCTCAGCGCCAGATCCCGAGTGCGGCCTTCAATGCGAGAACGGATACATGGCCCAGCCGATGCCCACGCCAATCAGGAGAAACAGGAGCAGCGTCCATGAGATGTACTTTACGCGGTCAATAGGCCGGCGCCGCCCGAGGAAACCGAAGGCAATGGAAATCACCAAAGCAAAGACCACCAACGCTTGGAAATGGCTAAGCTTCATCGCGATCATTGCACTAAGCAATCCGATCAGGCTCCACGCCGTCATACCTTACGACCTCGTGCGACTTCATAAGCGTGCAACGCTGCCAGCAAATTGAACACGCCAGCCGTGGCCAGAAACCGCGTTCCGTAATCGCCGTCGGCGCGCGAAACATCCGGCCCGTTCGTCTCGAGCGCTTTCGCCACCCAATAGAACCCACCCGTTCCCAGATCCGCCAGGTATCCCAACGAATCAAAAGCGTCGTTTCCTCTCGAGTTGAAAAGGTTTCCTCGCATCCCCGCCCCAACCCACACAAGCACGCCAACCGTCAGGAAACAGATCACCGCGCGGCCCCACATTTTCAGCAGCGCATGACCAAGGCCCGGCACCAGCCAACTCGCCGCGGCGACTACGAAAGCAATTGCCTCGCGTCTTGCCTCTTGCGCTGGAGGTACTGGAGACACCTCTTCTGCCGGAGGAACCGGTAAGCCTTCGTCCCCTGACATTCTTTTTTCCTTCTGCTGGAACTAAGCCAGCAACGGCAGAATCTCGTTTTGGACGGCGCCGGTCACGCGCGCTTCTTTTTCATCGATGTAGATATTCACTTCGGTGCGCACGCCAAATTCCGGCAGATAGATCCCCGGCTCAATGGAATTGCACGTGCGCGCGATGAGGTGACGCACATCGTGCGTTTCCAGGCCGTCCATGTTCGCGCCGTTTCCGTGAACTTTCTCGCCGATACTGTGCCCGGTGCGGTGAAAGAAATACTTACCATATCCGGCTTTTTCGATGACGCTGCGGGCGGCCCTGTCCACCTGCCAGCCTTCCAGGGGTTTTGCTTTCGCGACGTACGTGCGAATTAAATCGACCGCTTTGTCGCGCGCCTCACGCGCCACCGCAAAGACCTTGGCATATTTTTCCGGCACTTTCGCACCCAGGTAGCCCATCCAAGTCACATCGTAATAAACGCTTCCCGGAGTTTTCTTCTTTCCCCACACGTCGAGCAGCAACAGATCGCCTTCCTGAATGCGTGCCGCGGATGCCGCGGTAGGGCCATAATGGGGGTCGCTCGCGTGCGCGTTCACGGCGATGTCCGGGCCTTCTTCCGCCCAAATTCCTGACGCTTCAAACTCTTTTAGAATCCACTGCTTCAAATCGTACTCCGTCAACGGCTTTTTCTCGCGTACGCATTTTGCCGCGTGCCCAAACGCGCCTCCTATGATGCGGTCGATAATCACTCCCGCGGAGAAATGGGACTCCTTCTGCTCGAGGCTCCAGCACGCCTCGTATTTCTGCACGAGATCCGCCGAACTCACTACTCTTGCGCCGGCGCCTCGCACCAGCTCAACGGTTCCCGCATCCACCATCGCCACGTAGGGGATCCCGTTCTTCGGCGAGTATTGCATCGCCACTTTTTTCGCGCGGCCCAGGATCTTCTTCAGATTTTTGTGCAGTTCGTCTTGCGCGGCGTAGTACACCGTGTCCCCCGGCAGCGCTGCCAGCGATTCCGACTCGATCTTGTGGACTAGTTTCTTGGGCTTGCCCTTGGCAGGCACGAAGTAATACCAACGCCGGGTGCGCATGGCGTTGGGCAGGTTTAGGATGTTTTGCGCGATGGGATCGCGTCCGCGAAAATCGCAAAACAGCCAGCCATCGAGCTTGGCGGCTCGCAAATCTGCTTGCATTCCTTGAAGGTTCGCAGTCATCTCAGGCTTCCACGGCAAGCAGCGCGCGGATCTGCTGCCCAGTCACGCCGCGAATTTCGATGCGTTTCGTGCGGCTTCGATCGCCGCTGAGAATTCTAACAGCCGACTTGGGCGTTTTCAAAAGTTGCGCCAGGAATTCGATGAGCGCTTCATTGGCGCGACTCTCCAGGGCCGGAGCCTGCAATCGCACCTTCAACGCCCCGCCCATTTCTCCGGCGACTTCGTCCTTGCTCGCCCGCGGCTGTACGCGCACCGGGAAGACGACTGCGCCATTTCTTTCTTGTATTTCCAGCACGGCCAAGCTACCAGGCGCGCTCGTACTGGATGGGCGGCTTGATTTTCCCGCCCAAGACTTGCGCCGCGCGGCGGGGCCAATAGGGATCTCGCAGCAGTTCGCGCGCCATGATCACCAGGTCCGCCTGACCCGCTTTCAGAATAGCATCGGCTTGCTCCGGCTCGGTAATCATGCCGACCGCACCGGTTGCGATCCCCGCCTGCTTTCGAATCTCTTCGGCGAATTTCACCTGGTAGCCCGGGCCGATGGGAATCTGTACTCCGGGCACGACTCCCCCGCTCGACACATCGATGAGGTCTACGCCGAGGGTCTTCAATCGTTTGCTCAGCTCGCTGGTTTGCTCGAGGTCCCAACCGCCTTCTTTCCAATCCGTGGCGGAAACGCGAACGAACAGAGGCAGGCTTGCGGGCCAAATTTGCCGCACCGCCTCTATGACTTGGAGAACGATGCGGATGCGATTCTCGAAGCTGCCGCCAAACTCATCCTGCCGAAAATTGCTGAGGGGAGAAAGGAACTCGTGCAGCAGATATCCATGGGCGGAGTGAATCTCCAGGACTTCGAATCCCGCGGCGCAAGCGCGCTCCGCCGCTCTTCGAAAAGCGTCCACGATTTCGCGAACCTCGCCGGCCGTGAGTGCACGGGGCCTGGGGAAGTCCTTATCAAAGGGTTCCGCGCTCGGGGCAACCGGCTCCCATCCTCCCTCTTCCGGCGGCACCTTCTTGCCGCCCAACCAAGGCGGTTTCGTGCTGCCTTTGCGGCCTGAATGCGCGAGCTGCATGCCAGCCACTGCCCCTTGTTTGCGCACAAATTCCGCGATGGGTCGCCATGCGTCTACATGAGAAGCAAGATACATGCCGGTGTCAGCAGGCGAGATCCTCCCCCGGGCTTCCACGGCCGTTGCTTCCGTGAAAACCAGTCCCGCGCCTCCCACAGCTCGGCTTCCCAGATGCACCAAATGCCATGGCTGCGGATGACCATCCACCGCCGAATACTCACACATCGGCGAAACGACTATCCTGTTTTTTAGTTCGACTTCGCACAATCGAAACGGTGTGAACAACCTGGCCATTGCAAGAACCTCTCAAAATCAACGCTTCACAGCGAGCGCCGTGCGGCCTCCGAAAAGTGCCGTTCCCACGCGCACCTCGGTGGCGCCCTCTTCGATGGCCGCTTCGAAATCGTGTGACATCCCCATAGACAAGACCGGCAGCGGCAGCCCGAGCTTGGCATGCAGCTCGTCGCGCAGCTCACGCAGGCGACGGAAATAAGGCCGCACCTGTGCCGTGTCCGGAAGATACGGAGGAATGCACATCAGGCCTGTGAGTTCTAACTGCGGCAGCGCGGCAATTTTTTCCGCCAACTCCGGAAGCGCAGCAATTTCCGCGCCGCTCTTGGTTTCCTCCTGGGCCACGCGAACTTCGATGAGCACGCGCAGTTTGGCGGGAAAGCCAACCCCCGTCCTTGACCGGTCGAGTTTTTGCGCAAGGGCTAAATCGTCCAGAGAATCAATGGTGTGAAATAGCTTGGCGGCTTTTGCGGCTTTGTTGCCTTGCAAATGCCCGATCAGGTGCCACGTTCCAGCCAAATTGTTCGTGCCAACGCGCTTTATTTCCCACTCCTGCACACGGTTCTCGCCAAAGTGCCGCACGCCCGCCTGGAAGGCTTCCTGGATGGCGATGGCCGGATGGGTCTTAGAGACGCCGATGAGAGTGATGTCTTCGGGGCGCCGCCCAACGCGATTTGCAGCGGCCGCGATTCTTTCCTGTATCCGAAGAAAATTTTCTTTAATGGACGGCTGCGCCATGGTTCACAGTCGACAGTTTACAGGTGACGGCAAGAAGGAGGAAAGCGGCGAATAACGAATGAACCTAGGTGGCGATGTCGCATGTTTCCCTTTGATCGGCGTTGTGGGAATCAAGTCGGTTTCCTCGCGCCGCCCGGAATGACACGGCGCTTAAGTCTCGCCCGCGCCGCATTGCAGCGCGGGCTCTCTCCAGTTAGACTGGCGTCCGGCGCTTCAGGATACACGGTCACGACATCATGCCGGTTCGCGGAAAACTCATCGCCATCGAAGGAATCGATGGCAGCGGTAAGCGCACGCAAGTCGAACTTCTGGCTACCGCGCTGCGCACGCAGGGCCATTCCGTCCATTCGACGGGCTTTCCGCAATACGTTTCCTGGTTCGGAAAAATGGTCGGGCAATTTCTGAACGGCGAGCTCGGCCCCCTCGAAAGCGTGGATCCGCACTTCACAGCGCTCCTTTATGCCGGCGACCGTTACGAGGCCAAGCCTAGACTGGAAACCGCGCTGAACAACGGCCAAATTGTTCTCGCCGACCGTTACATCGCGTCGAATCTGGCGCATCAAACCGCGCGGGTGACGCCTGAAAAGCGCGCCGCTTTCGTGGAGTGGATCGAACACCTGGAATACCGGATTTATGGCCTGCCGCCCGAAGACCTCGTCGTTTATCTCCGCGTGCCGCCCGTGCAGGCGCAGAGGCTGGTGGCTCAGAAATCTCAGCGCAGTTACACATCCGCGCAAAAAGATCTGCAGGAGGCAAGTCTGCGGCATCTCGAAGACGCCGCCGAAATGTACGATTTTCTTTCGAAACGAGGAAGCTGGACCACGATCGAGTGCTTCGATGCTAAACGCAAGCAGATGCGTGCCCCGGAAGACATTGCCAAAGAAGTTGCCGGGGCCGTTTTGCCGCTGCTCTCTCAGTTGGCGATGAAGGGCGGCAGCTGATGGGCTTCTCGGAATTTCTCGGCAACGAGCGCATTGTGCTGGCGTTACGGGGCGCGCTGCGCAACGGACGCGTGCCGCACGCCTTGCTCTTCACCGGGCTGCGCGGAGTCGGGAAATTCACGCTGGCGCGCATGTTTGCGCAAGCCGCCAACTGCGAACGGATGAAGGACGACTTCTGCGGCGAGTGCGCGACGTGCCAGCGCATTTCCCTGCTCGCGGACCCGCAAAAGCTCGTCGAGCAGGGCCTGGCCGAGCGTGGCGAGAGCTCCGACGCCGCCACCGTTGAGCGCGCTCCCCTAATCCTTCAGTCGCACCCCGACGTCTGGGCGCTCGTACCCGATCCCGTGCGTCTGAAAAACCCCGTGGCGCGGCCGGTGCTGCGGATTGGCCAATTGCGCGCCGTGCAGCGCGCGGCCTATTTCCAACCGATGAGGCGGCGCCGGGTTTTCATTCTTGACGGCGCGGAGACCATGCGCTGGGATGTGGCCAACGTTTTTCTGAAGATTCTCGAGGAGCCTCCCGGCCCAGCCACGCTCATCCTCACTGCTCCTTCGCCTTACGCGCTTCTGCCAACCATTGTCTCGCGCTGCCTGCAGTTTCATTTCGCGCCGCTCCCGCAAGCCGCCGTGGAGAAAATCCTGAAGGAGGAAACCGGGCGCAAGCCCGTGGACGTCAGGCTCGCCGCACAACTCGCCGAAGGCAGCCCGGGCCTGGCCATCGAAATGGACGTTGCCGCAGCCGCGCAAAGCCGCAAAAACGCCCTGCGCATCCTCGAGCGCGCGGCGCGCGGTCAGGGCTTCGCGCAACTCTTCGCTGACACGGCCGCCCTCGCCAAGGACCGCGAGTCTTCCTTTGAGGATCAGCTTGGGGTCTTTTACGGACTGCTCACCGACCTGCTCGAGCTCACGTCCAAAGTAAAGGAGCCCGTTCTCCGCAACGCCAACCTTGCTAAAGACCTGGAATTGTTGAGCCAAGCGGTCGATTCTGCATGGGTGATTCGCGCCATCGCCGGTTTTGACGAGCTTTACGCGGGCGCGCGCCGGAATCTGAATCGCCAGCTTGGCCTCGACGCCCTCGCGGCGTCGCTCGCACCAGCGTCTTCGGGCGATTCGAGGAGGCGGTTTTGATTTTTTGGGGGATTACTGCTGGCCTCTGCGGTCCTAATTCGATTACACTGAAACCAATCGCGTTGGCCGCGCATCTTACCAACAGTCACTCCACCCCTGAGGTCTAAAAGGAGCAGCCATGGTGAATCGTCGTATGTTTCGTCCGGGGTTTCCGGACGTGAAGGAGCCAAGCGCAGCCCGCCCTCCGCACAATGGCCCGGTGCCGAGCAAGAAGCCGGCCCCGCCGGAAATCACGCACGCCGAGAATTTCTACTGGGTCAAGCAGATGCAGTCTCACACGCCGATGGCCGTTGTCCTGGAAGACGGCGAGGTGCTGCGTGGCACAGTCGAATGGTACGACCGCGATTGCATTAAGTTGACACGGCAAGGCAGCCCGAACCTGCTCATCTTCAAGCGCGTCATCAAGTACGTATATAAGGACGGAGAGGAATCCGCGCAAGGCGGCGACGAGTAACTCGTCTATTCCTGGTGTTTGTGGATCGAGTGTCCGGCAGCTGCTCCGAAAGTGAGGAGCGCTTTTGCGGCTAGCGAATTGTCCTCATTCCAGATTTCGCATTCGGCGACCACAAAATTTCTTCCGGCGCGCAGCACGCGCGCGTCCGCTTTAATGCGTCCGCCGGGAACCGGCTCCAGGTAGTTGATCTTCAGCTCGACCGTGGCGATTTCCGTTCCTTTTGGCACGACACTGTACGCAGCGATGGCCGCAGTGGTGTCGGCTAGCGCCGCAAGAATTCCCCCATGGACCACTCCGTGAATTTGCTTATGGTGCTCCCGCACGTCCAACAGAAAAACGGCGCGCCCCTTCTCCACTTTCTCCACATCGAAGCCGAGATGCGTGATTACCTGGCTTTCTTTCATGCGCTCGCGCACCAGTTCGGTGGCCCAGCGCCCATCCACCGATTGTTTTGCCTTGGTTTTCATGGCCAATCGCTTTTTTCCAATTCTTCAGGCGGTAGGCCTCTCACCGATCTCAAAAGAAATCGACCCTTCGCCAAGTTCTCTCTTCCCTACTTAGGACCAACAACTGACAACTTAGAATGCCGTGAGTCCGCCATCGAGCGGAATCGCGGCACCGGTCAGCCACGAGGATTCCTCGGACGCCAGGTAAACGGCCAACTCCGCCACGTCCGCGGGTTTACCGAAGCGCCCCAGCGGAATGATCCCTTCCCGCGATTGCCGCAATCTCCGCCCTTGCTCGCTGTCGTTGAACAAGCTCTTCACCAATTCCGTCTCCACGATGGACGGGCAAACGCAATTCACGCGCACATTCTCGTGTGCGTGATCGAGCGCCATCGCTTTTGTCAGCAGCGTCACGCCTCCTTTAGACGCGCAATATGCCGCACGGTCTTTCATCGCCACCAGCCCCAGCACCGAGCCGATATTCACGATGGTCCCGCCGCCCGCCTTACGAAACTCTCTTAGCGCGGCGCGCGACATCAGAAACGGCCCTTTCAGGTTCACGGTGATCACGCGATCCCAGTCTTCTTCGCTGATGGTGTCCACAGTCGAAACACTCAGCGTTCCGGCGTTATTCACCAGCACGTTGACCTTGCCAAATTTCCTCACAGTTTCGGCAACCGCGTGGTCCGCTTCCTTGGCGCGCGTCACGTCGCAAACCAGCGGCAACGCTCGGATGCCCTGCTTGTCTATTTCAGCGGCAACGTCTTTCACTTTTTCCAAACGACGACCTGCTATGGCCACGCTCGCGCCTTCCCGCGCGAAGGCCACCGCGATGGCGCGGCCAATCCCCGTACCGCCGCCCGTGATCAGAGCCACTTTCCCTGCAAGTCGTGTCACAAATCGCCTCTTCCGAACGTCTAATAGGGCGTCCAATAGGACGCCCCGCATCGGGCCGCTGTCCCGCCCGGTGCGCGACTCTAGCACTCCGGCTGATAGACCCGCAAGCAGCGTCACTGTGAGCCTGTGAGCGGCGCACTTCGCGGTGGCACAAAGAAGAAAATGATGTATCGTACCTGCGCTCTGTGTGACCATCCCGCCGGGAAAGACGTTTTGCAGGTTGGCTGGCGGTTTTTGCAAATTGTCGTTCTGCGTCCCGGTCAGGGCCGGGGCGAAGGAGCTCAAGCCGGGTGACGGAAATGCCTTTGGTTTTGCATTGCCTTAGAACTTAAGATTACAAACAAAAACGGCCTCCATGCGCATCGGCATCACTTGCTACCCCACTTACGGCGGCTCCGGCGTCGTCGCCACGGAGCTCGGCATCGAGCTCGCCGCGCGCGGCCACGAGGTCCACTTCATTAGCTATGCACCGCCGATCCGCCTGAGCCTCGACGGTGAGCGCCTCCACTTTCACGAAGTGGAGGTGGTTAGCTACCCGCTTTTTGACCATCCTCCCTACACGCTGGCGCTTGCCACCAAAATGCTCGAAGTCTTTGAGTCTGAATCTCTCGACCTTCTCCACGTGCATTACGCCATTCCGCATTCGGTGAGCGCGCTGCTCGCGCGCTCGATGGCTGCGCCGCGCGGCCTCCCTTTTATTACCACGCTGCATGGCACGGACATCACGCTCGTCGGCAGCAACCGCAGCTATCTTCCCATCACCAAGTTTTCCATCGAGCAAAGCGACGGCGTTACCAGCATTTCCCGCTACTTGCTTGGCAAAACGCTGAAAGAGTTCGACATCAAACGCCCCATCGAAGTCATTCCTAACTTTGTGAACTGCGATCTGTACAGCCGCGCCGCCGACAAAGGCCTTGCCGCGCACTGGGCACCCAACGGCGAGCCGATTCTCATGCACCTTTCGAACTTCCGTCCCGTCAAGCGCCTCACCGATGCCGTCGAGATCTTTACGCTTGTTCGGGCGAAAATGCCCGCCAAGCTCGTGCTCATCGGCGACGGCCCCGACCGCGGCGCCGCCGAGTATCTTGTACGCAAGAACAAGCTCGAGAAAGACGTCTTCTTTCTCGGCAAGCAGGACGCCGTTTATCAAAAGCTGGCCGCCGCGGACCTTTTCTTACTTCCCTCGCAACTTGAATCCTTCGGCCTCGCGGCGCTCGAGGCCATGGCCTGCGAAGTTCCCGTCATTGGCACAAACGCCGGCGGCATGCCCGAAGTGGTCGAGCATGGCGTGGATGGATATTTGGTAGAACCAGGCGATGTTCAGGCGGCGGCACGCTACGCCATCCAAATTCTTTCACGCCCGGACCGCGGTCGCGAAATGGGCAAAGCGGCCCGCGTTGACGCCAAGAAAAAATTCTGCGCCAACGACGTCATCCCCGCCTACGAGGCCTACTACAAGCGCATCCTTTCCGAAGCGTGAGCAGGAATAACTGGCCTGGGGCGCCATTTGCGAGTTACGTATCGTGCTTACGTGGGGTGGACTCTCGGTGTACTCTGCCAATTCCTGCATCAGAATCTGTAGCAAACGGCGTTTGTCCTCGACTTTCCCGAATCTAGACGGTTTCTCCACAGCTGAACCTTGCCATTCCATCGTCGCACCATAAGATTCGAGTCATCGCTTCCTGCGAACGTTCTTGCTCATGCCTCGTTCCTTGCTGACGCGCGGCTTCCCTGCTTTGGCGTTCTTCTGTACGCGCAGCTGCCACGCCGTGCGCAGAGCGCCTGCCAGTACGTCCTCGCTTGCCACGGCAAGCCGGACGTGCGTCGCGCCATTCCTGCCCCATCCGCCACGCACAGGCCGGAACACGCCCGGCAACTCTTCCACGAACACGGCCTGCTGCTCCGGTGTCAGCATCAAGTTCCCGTAGCCCTGCTTTTCCGCCGCCAAGGTCGCGAAAATCCGTCCTCCCACCCGAAAGTCCGCCTGCCCGTGATGCGAACCCTCTTCGGCACCTTCCAGGCTTAGCGCTATCCGCCTAAAGTCGCTTGCGTTCATTTCAGCACCATGCGCTCCCCGAACACATATATATAACAAATCGACAGGCTAATCTCTGCGGAGCGAGAGGAGTCGGGCTGGCCATACTCTTCCAGACGACGGCTTTCCGCAGCGCCGTGGAGCCGTCTCGCCGAGGGATAGAAGGCTAGCCTATGGGGAGCCCCTCCCAGAAATACTTCGCTCAAGGATAAACGCCAGAGCTTATTGAAAGTTGGCGCAGTTCGGGTCTTCCGACTCCCGTGCGGGCAGCCGCGCGTAGTGGCGCGCAA
>Ga0307471_100000166_pt1 | contig 32808 bp, 43 predicted proteins | sample atmos_gasesAM3C__2_FD_204566 | JGI IMG/M metagenome (GOLD analysis project Ga0307471, IMG submission 204566) | Hardwood forest soil microbial communities from Morgan-Monroe State Forest, Indiana, United States - atmos_gasesAM3C_515 | ecosystem: Environmental > Terrestrial > Soil > Temperate... | reverse complement strand
CACAATTCCCAAAGCAGATCGCTTCCGGTACTTTACGTGTCCGCCGGGGCTCGCGACACGACGTTTTGTGCGCCGGAACAGTGCCTAAACGGTCAGCACTGCACGCCACGTAAATGCTGGAAAAAGTGCCGACAATTCGCTCCCGACGTTCTATATTTTACTCATGACGAAGCGACAGAGCCTGCTCCAGGAACTTCAGGCCGTTTGCTCGGCGCTCTACTCAAGCCGAACGCCAAAAGATGAACGCGACGAGCTCTCGATGCGGGCCTCGGTTCTGCGCTGCAAGCTGATGCGCACGCGCGATCCTCTGGGCAAGCTGTCGCGGGCCAGTGAATCGTCCGAGGAGTGCTAAAAATGCGCGCTCTGAGCGTGCGTGCGCCTTGGGCGGGACTGATCGCCGACGGGAGTAAGACGCTGGAGGTTCGCTCTCGACGTACACGTTATCGAGGTCCTCTGCTGATCTGCGAGAGTCGGGGTGGAGGCGCGTGCGCCGTGGTCGATCTCGTGGACTGTCGCGAGGGTCGAATTGGCGACGAGTCGCGTACGGGCGGGGTCTCGAGCGTGGGCCAGTACGTGTGGGAACTTCGGCTCGTGCGGCGCGTGACGAGCGACCTAATCAAGGGCAGACTAGGATTTTATGACGTCCCCGATTCCGCGTTTCGATCTGCTGGGCCCTGACGACTACGATCGCGCCAAGAAAGTCCTGAACGCCGCGAAGCATCCGGGCTTCGTCGGTCGGGAACTATTCTATCGCTGCGCTACGACGGGTCGTGCCTGCATTGCGGTCGTTGAGGAGGCCGATCTTGGTGTTGCGCTGATCGCGAAGGACAAACTGCAGGCGCTCAGCGTCTCGCTCAAGGCGCAGGGCCGAGGTGTTGGCAGCGCTTTGATGGCGCATCTGAAGCCGCGATGGGTATCGGCGATCGAGGAAAAGGTTGGATGGTTCGAGCGGTTAGGATATCGCCGCGTCGGGGCATCGAAAGTCGGCGCAAACGGCAAGCATGCGACTCAGCTGATGGAGCGCAGCGACTTGGAGAACTCGCGCGCTCCGACGATCAAGCCAAAAGTTCAGCCCAAATCGTCATCCAAGCCAAAGACTGCTGTTTTGACGGCGCCTATCAGCGCGCTTGAGGGATGTCGGGCCTCCGTAGCGCGAGCGCAGGCGCAAATCGATGCCTTGCCCGAGGACGCCGATATCGGGGATCGCAAGCGCGCGGAGGAAATGTATTTGAGGGCCGTCCAAACGCTCGCGCGCGTTTCCGGGGAAGCGGAGATCACGGCTCCAATGATCCTACGCTCGAAGCATTGGGGACGGCTGATGCGCGCACTCGGTGACGCGCTCGAAGGCTTCCCCGGGGCGCTCGACGCCGCAGCGCAAGCGCTCGAGCAGGCTGCTACGCTGAACTGATGCCGCGCGCGCGCCGTTCACCCCAGGGAGTCACCCTCGAATCCGCTGTCGGGGCCTATCTCCGTCGTCGGGCAGCAGAAACGCGAGGCAAACCCCTCGAGCGATATCAGACGCATCCGGTCGAATACGTTCGTGATCGGCTTCACATCCGCCTGTTCCCTTGGCAGGCCGAGGCACTTACGGCGCTCTCTCGTGGGCTCGAGGGAAAGGCGCGTCCTCGCGTCTCGGTGCGCAGTGGACAGAAGTCGGGAAAGACCACGTTCATCGTGTGCGCCGCGCTCTGGATGTACGAGTGCTTTCCGAACGCGACAGTCTATCTCTGCGCGGCGATCATCGCGCAGACCGAGAACGTCTTGTGGAAGGAGCTCGGCGTGCGCATCCGACATGCGAGTGAAAACGGGACGATCATCGATGGCAAGCTCGGATACTCGTCGGCCAGTGGCATGGTGTCGACGGATGGATCGCGGGCGATCAAGGGCATGAGCGGTCGAGACATCGAGGCGCTGGCCGGCCTCTCTGGCCGGCAGCTGCTGATCATCGACGAAGCATCACACCTGCCAGAGAAAAAAGCTCAGGTCTTCGCGGGCAACATGCTAGGCGGCGGGGGGGCGATGGTGTTCGCGAGCAACCCCACGCGAAACGCCGGGCCGTTCTACGACAGTTTTCACGGCGACAAGGAGTACTGGCAGACCTTTCACGTCGACGGTGAGACGCTCGCGCTCTGGCAGGAGACTCAGTCTGAGCGCATCCCATTCACCGTCAACGTGCACACGGTGGCCGAGGCGCGTGAGCGCTACGGGACGGACTCACCCTTCTGGTACCTGCGCATCAAGGGGGAGTGGCTTCGATACGAGACCGGGCGCGCGGTGCCGATGGTGATCATCGAGGGCTCGCTCGCTCGGCATGCGACGCTGCCGGACGACGATGGCCCACTGCGTATCGGCTACGATCCGGCGGGGCCCACCGAGGACGGCGACGAGCACGCCTGGGCGGCCGTGCGCGGTCGCAAATGTCTCGCACTCAATCGTCGACGCGCGCTCACCGAAGATGGGGCGGTCGAGGAGACGCTCGCGTTTCTTCGCGTGCACAGAGGCGACGATCCGGAGACCCCGGAGATCCTGATCGACTCCGAGGGGCCAGTGGGGTCGGCTATCTATGGGAGGCTTCGAGCCATCTCGGAAGATCGACGGACGCGCGACGTCCACAATTACTTCGTCGTGCGCGGAGTAAAAGCATCGAGCAAGTTCTGTCGAGACAGATCAAAATTTCAGCGCGTTCGTTCGGAGCTCGTATGGAATCTGAGTCAGTGGATGGTGGATGGCGGCATCCCGAATGACGCGAAGCTGCAGTCGGAGCTCTACGCTCCGACATGGCACTCGCTTTCGGGCGGGGAAATCGAGATCAGCGCGAAGAGTGAGTTGCGCGATATTCTAGGACGCTCGCCTGACAGCTTCGATGCGCTTGCGCTCGCGGTGTGGAATCCCGTGCCGTGGCAGGCGGAGCAAGAGACGGCTCCGCAAGCTGCAGCGTACGAGCGTCAACATGGGGCGTTTCGCCGAGGCGAGCCGATGGATCCTCACCGCTCAAACGATTGGTGGAGAACATGAAAAAGAGAGAGATTCTTGTGGTGTCTGCAGCAGTAGCCCCGGTCATCCGAAACAATCGACCGTTCGATCTCACGCGAGCCGTCAATATCGTCGATAAAAACGGGACGATCGTAGGTATCACTTCGCTTGCCGAAGTCATCGAGAAACAGCTCGTCGTTCAGGGCATCGAGATCGACACCAAAGTGACGCCTGGCGTGCGTCCCAAGGCGTTGCGCTGCGCGTGCGGCATGCCCTACATCCGTTCCGCCGAAAGGCAAGATCCAGACAGTCTGCGCGAACTGCCTCAAGACCCGATATCAGTGCACGAACATGCTCACACCGTTGCTCCGGTGTCCTAGTCATCTCAACAGACGCTGCTGGGACCGTAACAGCGTTTTACGAAGAAGAGGGGCATTGCCGATGTGTGCAAAGTGTGCGCGAAGCGAAGCGGCCCGCAAGACGTGGGCGAGCAAAACTCCCGAGCAGCGAAGCGAAGCGTCTCGCAAGGCGAGCGCGGGCAAACGCGCCAAGGCTTCCGCGAAATGTGCCACGTGACACGCTTATCTGGCTCTGGCACAATCTGAGCCAGTGGCCTTCCGGGATCGGATCAAGGACGCGCTTGGCGCGTTGATGGGTGTTTCGGCCTATGAGGTGAAACCGCCCGTCGGATACGATCTCGAGGACGCTCTCGTGGAGCGAATCCGCGAAGCGCTCGGCGGTCAGCTCCAGCCGATTCCGACGACGCGCCTTCGATGGTACCTCGCCGATCTCGAGACGGCGCAGCACCAGGCGGACTCGGGGAACCTGATGCTCGCCTCGCGCTTGCACAATGCGATGCGCGGCGACGGCTTCTTGATGGGCCTCGCGAACACGCGGAGCGACGGCCTGGTGCGTCTGCCAAAGCTCTTCTTCTCGGGCAAGGGGGGCGAGGCGGTCGCCGACGAGCTCCGGAGTCAGGACGGTTCGCGTTCCGTCTTTGAAGAGCTCGTGCCCCCGGGGGAGCTCGGCGCGATGGTGTGGGACGGGATCGATCTCGGGGTTGGGATCGGGGAGCTCGTTCCCGTCGAGGCGCGCGACTACCCGGTGCTCGTACGGCTCGACCCGGAGTTTCTCACGTACCGGTGGGTCGAAAACCGGTGGTACTTCTCGAGCGTCGCGGGGCTCTTGCCGATCACCCCAGGGGACGGGCGATGGGTGCTCCATGTCCCCGGCGGTCGCATCGCGCCCTGGCGCTCGGGAATCTGGCGCTCTCTGGGCAAGAGCTTCATCAACAAGGATCACGCTCTGCAGCACCGCGCGAACTACAGCGCAAAGCTCGCGAACCCCGCGCGCGTCGCCACGGCTCCCATCGGCGCGAGCCAGCCCGAGCGGCAAGGCATGCTCCGCATGATCATGGCGTGGGCGATCAACAGCGTTTTTGAGATGCCGCCCGGCTGGGACGTGAAGCTCCTCGAGACGAAGGGTGAGGGCTGGAAGGTTTTTCAGGAAGAGATCGACACGTGTAACGGCGAGTTCATGGTCAACATCGCGGGACAGCAGGTGACGACGACGGGCGGGAGCGGCTTCTCGAATCAGGACGTTCAGAAGATCATCCGCCAGGATCTCATCGCCGCGGACGCCGAGCGCGTCGCCTACACGGTGAACACGCAAATCCTGCCGGCACACGCGCTGCTACGCGGAGTCGACCTCGCCGCACGCGCTTGGATGCTCTGGAGCGTCGGCACGCCGAAGGATCTCAAAGCCGAGGGGGAAACGCTCCAGACGCTCGGACAAGCGCTGACGCAGCTGCTTCCCGCGTTCGCGACGCAAGGGCGGGCGGTCGACTTCGAGAAAATCGCCGAACGCTTCGCGATCCCCTTGCTCGAGGGCGAGGCGCCGAATGCAGAGATCCGCCCGCTCGAAGCGCCAGGGCAGGCGACGCCCGAGGGGCAGGCCGGCGCGGAGCGCGCCTTGGAGGCAGCGTGATCGGAAAGAGCCTCGTTTATCGCCGGTTCGGCCTGCAAGCCATCGCGCAAAAGGCGTGGGGCGACAGCTACGAGATCATGATGGTGGCAGGGCGGGACGAGCCCGCTCCCCCCTACGAGCTCGATGGAGACGCGGCGATCGTGACCATTCGCGGGCCGCTCGTGCACCATCGGCACTTCGCGTGGGACAGCTACGAATGCATCCTTGACCGCTGTCAGGCCGCTTTCGGAGAGGGCGCCGCCGAGCGCGTGATCCTGATGATCGACAGCCCTGGCGGCGACGTCGATGGGTGCTTCGAGACGGCGCGCGCGCTCCGCGACCTGGCCGAGGCGACGGGCAAGGAGCTCTGCGTCTATGCGGACTCGATGGCCGCGAGCGCCGCGTACGCGCTGGCGAGCGCCGCGTCCCGAATCGTGGTGTCCGATACCGGGTGCGTTGGCTCGATCGGCATCATCGAAGCGCTTCGCGAGCAAACCGCGATGGACAAGGCTCAGGGGCAAGCCTTCCGGTTCATCGCCTCCGGGGACCGCAAAACCGACGGGAACCCACATATCCCGATCAGTGACGCGGCCGTCAAAAACCTGCAGACGCAAGTGGATTCGATGGCGGACATCTTCTTCGGGCTCATCGAGGAAATGCGCGGAATCCCGCGCGCGAAGGTCGCCGCGCTCGAAGCGAGAGTCCTCTACGGAGCGGATGCCGTTGCAGCCGGACTTGCAGACGAGCTCGGGACGTGGTCCACTCTGGCACATGAGCCAGGTGTGCCAGCGGCACAACAAGGCACAACCCAAGCGCGAAGGACAGGCCCGATGAAGGCTTCCTATCTCCGCCACATGCTCAAGTCGGTCGCCGAATCGGAAGACGAGGACGTGTCCGAAAGCGAGCGAAAGCACGCAAAGCGGATGCTCAAGATGCTCGACGAGGGCGAACCGGATGACGGGGCCCCGACCGAGAAGAAAAAGGAAGAGAGCAAAAAGGGCGAGTCCGAAGGCGAAGGAAAGAAAGCCAAGAAGGCGGATGCCGAAGGGGAAGGCGAGGGCGAAGGCGAAGGCGAAGGCAAGAAAGCCGCTAAAGCCGACGCTGATGACAAGGACGAAGACAAAAAGGCCGAGGGTAAGAAAGCCGAAGGCGAAAGCCACAAGGCGGACGCTAAGAAGGCCGAAGGGGAAGGCGAGGGCGAGGGCGAAGGCGAAGGCAAGCGCGCTCAGGCTCACGCGCCCGTGGCGAAGCTTGCGGCTCGCCTGATGACGCTCGAGGCACGCGAGGCCGCGCGCGCCGAGGCCTCCAAGCGCCAGGCATTGATGGCCGGCCGCCCCGATCTCTCGGACGAAGTGATCGCCTGGCTCGAGACCGAGCCTGTCGACGTCGTTGAGCGCGTGCTCAAGAATCTCCCGAAGGGCGCAACGCGATCCGGCAAACTAGCAGCGGTCGCCGCTGCGTCTCAGGCGACGGGGACCCGCGGCAAGGGCAACACGGGCGAGCCCACGGATTCGATCGTGCCCGATCACGAGCGCGACTACATCTCGCGCCGGATGAGCGCGACCGTGCAGAGCCCGGGCGTGCGCAACACCGGTCGCTCGCAAGAGCTCGGCTTCATGACGCCAGAGGAAGCCGCCAAGAAGCTGAAAGAGCGCGCCCTGGGCGGCGCGGAAGGGACCAAGTAAATGGCCGCGCTCACCACAAAGCGCATGACGCGTTCGGACGCGTTCCGCACGATCTCTCTGCCACTCGCTGCTCAAGCCGTCTTTCAGGGCGGTATCGCTTGCTACGACACGAGCGCCTACGGGAGCGTGAAAAAGGGCGCGTCCGGTTCGCAAACGCTCGTGAAGATCGGCGAGTTCGCGGAGAACGCCGACAACACCGCCGCGGGCTCGCCTCGCGTGCTCGTGAAGCTCGACAAAGAGCTTTTCGGCCAGTGGTACGACAACGCGACGGGCGCCGCAGCGGTAACGGCCGCAGCGATCTTCAATCTCGCGTACATCCTCGACGATCACACCGTCACGATCACGGCGGGCACCAATTCGTGCGCCGGCCGTATCTGGGACGTCGACGCAATCAAAGGCGTGCTCGTCGAGAAAGCCACCCCCGTCGCGACGGTCCCGTAAGGCGCCCCGAGGAAAGACACTCCCATGCCCGAAATTACCCCGTCCTTCGTTTTCGAGTACGAGCGCCGCATGAGGGCGAACGTCGAAAACGAATACATCCGTCGCCTCGCTGCGCGCAGCACATGGTGGAACAAGGTCGCGCGACCGATGCCGATCGAAGGCCGCACCGAGCGGGTCACCTGGCTACTCGATACGGCGACCATCGAGCCCATCGGGCCGACCGGAACCGGGCGCATCGGCTTCGAGGATATGGTCACGCAAACGGCGGAGTACCCGACGTTCCGGTACGGACGCGGCCTGTCGGTGCACCGAGATCAACTCGAAGATCTCGACGGCACGGGTCTCGATTTCTTGGGCAAGTGGTCGGACAACATCGGAAACGAATCGGCCTATCTGCCCCAGCGCATGATGGCCCAGCTCATTTTGAACGGCGCGAACACCGACGGAAGCGCGAACGCCTACGACGGGATTTCGTTCTTCGCCGACAACTCGAACCCCCACCCCAACAACCCGTTCAATTTGCCGGCGGGCAGCTACGCCAACTGGCTGCACGGCGCGGCGAGCGCGCCATACCCCGGGGCGTGCCCCATCGACGAGACGAACGCGAGCACGGTGGATACGGCCTTCTCGAACTTCCAGAAGGTCATGACGTACATCCACGGCCTCAAGATGCCCAATGGGGTGGACCCGCGCTTCTTGACGCCTGTGTTCGGCCTCTATCCTCCGGCGCTGACCAAGCGCGTCGCACAGATCACCGATGCGAAATTCATCGCGCAATCGGCGGGCAGCAACGCGGGCGGCTCGGGCGACGTCGAGGCGGTGCACGAGTTCTGGGGAATGGGCACGCCAGTCATCGTGAACGAGCTCGCGGCGAGCATGTCCTACTCCGCGAAGATGCCATTCATGAATTTGACCACGGGTGCGGTCACGTTCCTGCCCGAGACGGTCACCGGTTCGGACACCACGTGGTACCTCGTCTGTCAGGAGATGCAGACAACGCGCCTCGGCGGTTTGCTCCTGGTGACGCGAAAGCCCATCAAGGTCACCTACTACACGGGCGATACGGGCGGGACCGCGATGAGCGAGCACCTAGATCGGACGAACGAGTTCGAATACCACGCCCAGGGAAGGCTTTCGGCTCAGTACGGCCACCCGTACACCATCTTCCGGATCGACGCGACCTGAGGGCTCATCATGGAGCGAAAGCGCCAACTCGCCCCGGGCATCACCGAGACCGTCGAACTCGAGGCGGAAGCGGATGGCAATGTGCCGATGGTCCATCAGCCTGGCGCGAACGCTCAGCCCTCGAGGCCGAGCGACGCTCTCCTCGCGCAGCATGGTCTTTCCTTCAATCGCGAGAAGGGGACCTACGTCGGAAAAGATGGGCGACCCGCGAACATCGATCGCGATCTCTGGACCAAGCTATTCGGACGAACGAACGCGAATCAACGTCTCATCCTCCCGGCTCGCTGACCGACCGTGTTCCCCTACCTCGATCTCGCTGGCTTCAAGGCCCGGACGATCATGCCCGTGGGGGACGTGAACATGCTCGAGCAGCTTGCGCCGGGCTGGATCGTCCAGGCAATCGCGTCCCGATCCAGCTACCTAAACGGTAGATTTCGCAAGCGCTACGGCCGCACGAACGTTCTGCCGTTCGGGCAGACGCCGCCGAATCTATTGCAATCCGACCCCACATCGCCCGTGGTGACGCTCAGCGGTCGCCCGACGCTCGGATCGGTGCAGCCGCTCATCCTGATCACGACAGCGGGCGCCTTGGGCGTCGCCGTCTTCAAGTGGTCGCTCGATAACGGCGTGACGTTCACGACTGGGGTTCTCACGGCCGCTTCGGTGCCGCTTGCCTCGGGGCTGACGGCGAGTTTCGCCGCGGGCACCTACGCGACGACGCACCAATACAGCGCCGCCCCCCCAGTACCCGAGGCCGTCTTGCGCTGGCTGACGACGCTCGTCACCGACGACGCGTACCGAAAGCGCGGGCGAAATCCACAAGACCCGTCTCAGGTGGACCTCAAGGAAGACGTCACGCGCGTATACGACGAGCTACGCGAGGCCGCGGACTCGAACACCGGGCTCTTTGACCTGCCTGTTTCGGAAGACCTCGACACGGCGATCGTTACGGGAGGACCGCTCGGTTACACGGAAACATCGCCCTATGCGTGGATGGACATTCAGCGTGACGCGGGCCGGGCGAACGACTGCTCGGAGACGGGAGACAGCTTTCCGTGAGCGCGTCTTTCGCTCATCTCGACGAGATCATCGAGACGCTTCGCGGGCTCGATCGCGGCAACATCGCCGAGGCCATTGCCAAGCGCGCGGCGCCGCTCCTCGAGTCGCAGATCAGGCGAACGGCCAAGGCGGGTCAGGACCCCGAGGGCCGTCCGTGGCCAAAGCGAAAAGACGGCGGCGCCCCGCTTCAGCACGCGGGCGATCACGTGCACGCCCGCGCGTCTGGCAATGTGGTCCGCATCACACTGACCGGTCCGGACGTCTTCCACCATTTCGGCGCAACCCATGGCGGCGTGCGCCGGCAAGTGATCCCCGACGCGGGGGCGGAAATCCCCGAGAGCGTTCGCAAGGCGATCCTCGAGGCCGCGCGCGCCGAAGTGCAAGCGAGGGTGTCGGCATGACGCTCCTTCACGTGCAGAGCGGTTTCACGCAACTCGTCCAAGGCGTGCAAGCCTACTTCGCCGATCAGGAGATCGGGGTCAACGTGGACTACGGGTTGCGCGCCTGGTACCGGCAAGACAATCAGGGGCCCGGCGGCGCGAGTCGCGTAGTCTTCGTTCTCGGCGAATTTCACGGCGAGCAGCAGCTTCGCTCGCGCGCGTACGGCCGGATCCACTCTCCCTTCGCGCACAACACCACGAACTTTCAGGGCACGGCGGGCGGGTTCAACCCAAAGGAGCAAGCGGGCTGGACGCGTCCGGCGGCTGTCGCGCTTTGGGCAGCGCCCGACCTCACCGATCCGGACGACGAACTCCTGCAGAATGAGCAAACGGAAATCCTGCTCGAGCAAGTGCTCGCGGCGGTCCGCATCTCCCAGCTTGCCGATTGCTTCGTGAAGGGATGGGAAGTTGAACGCATCTCTCCTCCCCAGGAGCGAGGATTCGGCGAGGCGCTCTGCTGCAACTTCGAGCTCCGCGGCCCGCTCTTCTACCCGGCGACGGACGTCGCGACGCCTACCGCGGTTGTGAGCCGCTCGACGGTGAGCTGACCCATGCCTTTGCCCAGCGTCACCATTAACAAGGTTCAGACGAACGTCGGCTCGGCACCCGCATCCGTAGCTGGCGTGCTCGCGATTATCGCGGGAAGCCAGACGGGCTCGCAGAACCTGCCGGCGTCCTATTCGCGGAGCGACACGGCCCTTTCGACGTTCGGATACGGGCCCCTCGTCGAGTATGGAGCCTACGTGATCGACACGGCGAATCAGCCCGTGGTCCTTCTGCGTTCCGTTCAGAGCCAGGCAGCCACGTATGGGACGATCACGAGCAACGTTACCGGAACGAGCGTTCCGACGGCGGGCGCGACCGCGCCTCTCGAGCATTACCAGGTGGTTGTCAAGATCATCGCGGGAGGAACGATCGGTGTTACGGGCGTCACCTACCAGTACGCTCTCGATGGCTCGACGTTCTCGGGGACGCAGGCGCTTGGGACGCTCAATACGCTCACGATTCCGAACTCGGGCGTTTCCTTCGCCCTCAGCGCCGGGACGCTCATCGCGGGGGATAGCTGGAGCGTCTTCACTGAGCGTGCGCTTTCGACCAATGCGGACCTCGGCGCGTCGCTGACGGCTCTAGGCAATACGCGGATTGCTTGGGAAGGCGTGCTCATCGACGGCGTCTTCGACACGAACACCGTGGGGGTCGTGGACACCTTTCTCGCCGGGATCGAGGGGCAAGGGCAGTTCAAGTTTGCCCTGCACAACACGCGATTCAAGAACGAACCCGAGCCGACAGCCGAGACCGAAGCTGCCTACACGACGGCGGTGACAACGCTCGTGACAGGCCAGACGAGCATCCGCATGTGCGTGGGCGCCGATGGGGGTCACCTGCCGAGCCCCATCACTGGCCTGAACCTCAAGCGCCCGACATCGCTTGCACTCGCCGCGCGCGCCATGTCGATCCCAATCGGACGCGACCCGGCGTATGTCGCGGATGGCCCGTGCCCCGGATTCCGGGTTTTCGACGCGGCAGGTAATCCCCTAGACCACGACGAGAACCTTTTCCCTAACCTCGACGGGCTCCGCGTTACGACGCTCCGCACCTTTGCCGCGGGAGGGCCAGACGGCGCATACGTCACGAACGCCAACACGATTCAGGCGACGGGCGGCGACTTCGTGTATTTGCAGCACATTCGCGTGATGAATCGCGCGTGCACGATCGCGTGGGCGCAGCTCACCAAACAGCTCTCGCGGGGTGTTTCGAAGAATCCGAAGAAGGACCCTAACACCGGAGCGGTGACCATCCTCGAAAGTGACGCGAGTGCGATCGAGGCTCTCGTCAACGGACAGCTCCAGCAAGCTCTCAAGGGGCAGGTGTCGCAATCGCTCTTCTCGCTATCTCGCACCGACGACCTATCGGTGATTCCCGCCACGGTGCACGCGCTCGTGAGCATCGTCGCCAAGGCCTATATCAAGGGCTATGTCGTCACTTCGGAGTTTTCGAAGACCCTCCAGATCGCAGCGTGATCCATGCCCGATCCGAACCTCGTCACCCGCGTCAACAACGTTCCGTACTCGTGGACGTCGTGTGCGCACTTTTTCAACGGGTTCCCGTACAAGGGGATCACGAAGGTCAATTACAAGGAATCTCGCAAGCGAATCTACGTCCCGTCGGCTGCACAAGATGGCACGCCGCTTGGAATTACGTCGGGCGTTTACCGCGTCGAGTCCGTCTCCTTCACGCTCTCTCGCGACTCGTGGGAGCAAGGCCTCGCGACGGAGCTGACGGCCCTCGGGCTCGGCTCCTACGGTGACGCGTCCTTCGACTATCTGCTCACCCTGAACGAGCCCGGGACGATCTCGCTCCCTTCCTCGACCGTCATCGGCGGATGCGTGATCGAGGAAGTCGAGGAAGATCAGGAGTTCTCCGAGGACGGGGGGCCCTATCTCGTGACAGTGCTCACCTGCAAAGCGATCGCGGTCTTCAAGACGTCCAACGGCGTGCCGCTGCAGCTCTGGAGCCAGATCCGATCTCTTCTCTGAGGCCGCATGAGCAAGACGCTCCGCACGGCCAACACTCTATTTCCCGCGGTCGCCGACGTGAACGGTAACCTGACGGGAGCCAACCCGAACAACCCCTTCGACGGGGCAACAGTCACCACGTCCGCGGCGTTCACGAGCGTTCCGGTATTCGTGGGCGATTGCGATGCGTTCAGCATTGAGTTTTCTACGCTCGCCGCCTCTACCCTCGCCGGAACGCTCACCCTTCAAGCCTGCTCGCATCGTAGTAGCTCGGAGGGCGGAGGAGCATCGGTCCTTGGTACCGACTTGGGCGACGCATCCAATTGGCAAACGCTGAGCTTCTGGGATGTTGGTGCGGGCGCCCAGGCGACATCGAAGGCTGTGTCCTCAGGAGCGAACGCGCTGATCCTCGCCGAGCGCGCGTGCACCTATCGATGGGTGCGCCTCGTTTTCGCGTTCACGAGCGGGAGCGGCAAGCCAAAGGTCTCGGCGCAACTGAAGTTACCCGCGGAGCGGACATGACCGACGAAGACCTCGACGCGAAGCTCGCTCGGCTCGAGGAAGACAAGGCAAAGAGGCAAGCCGCACGCGAAGCAAAAGCAAAGCTCCGTCGCCTCGAAGAGCTCGAGCTCGAAGCGAAGTACACCGAGGAGATCGGAGCGCGCGGCGTCAAGTTCGATATCGTATCGAACGAGCTCGGTAACTTCGTCCTACGGCTCGCGGAGTTCATCAAGCACAAGGCCTTCAACGCGAAGGGCTCTGCCGGAACGGTGACCGAGGAGGACGTTTTCCAGTTCGTCCTGCCCTCCGTCATCGTGCCCGACCGAGAGACCGCGCAACGTCTCTTTCGTGAGCACGTGCAAGTGGCCTGGATCTGCGCGGGAGTTCTCCAAGAGATGTCCGCAGCCAAAGGGGAGGCGAAGGCGGGAAAATAGCCAGCCTGCGCGCGCAGGCGATGCACAATCATTGGCTCGTAGGGGAGTGCCTCATGGCGTACCGCTCCCCCGAGGGCCCCGAAGATGACAAGGCGTTCGTTGGTGCTCTTCTTCTGGGAGACGCGATAAAGTACATCGGGATCATCGCAAAGGCGCTCGTAGGGAAGTGAAATGGCGACCGAGAAAACTGCAAGTTTCGCGATTGCCATCCCGACCGAAGCGCCGGGCGCAAAAGAGGCGGCGTCCGACCTTGAGGCGCTGCGCGCCAAGATCTTCGCCTCCCAAGAGGCAGTCAAGAATTACGGCTCGGCTCTTCGTTCACTTCGAGGCGCAAGTGATGACGTCAAAGAGGCTCGGTCGCAGCTCAAGGCAAAGGTAGATGCCGAGCGAGACGCGATGTCGCGCGCGAACCTGCAGCTCGTCAAGCAAGGCACGACCTACGAGCATTTGACGAAGCAGCAACGTGACGCACGCGCCGAGAAGGAGAAGGCAGCGAAGTCTAAGCTCGCCGAGCAGGCCCAAAAGGAGCGCGATGCCGTTAAGCGTGCGGCGGACGCATTGCTCAAGCACACCGAGTCGTCGAAGGCGACTGCCGATGCGGTCCGTAAGGTCGGGGGCCCCGTCTCGGAGCTCCGCGAGAAGCTAGAGGGACTCAAAGGCGTCCTGGGAGGTATGACGACAGCCGAGGGAGCTCTCGCCGTCGGTGCAACCCTGATGGTGGCTGCTGTAGCTGCTGCTGCAGCGGCAGTGATTGGCCTGACGGCGGCGGTCGTTGCGGGAACGATCGCCTTCGCGCGCTTCGTGGTCGAGGGGGCAAACGCGGCTCGGACGATGGGACTTATGCGCGAGGCGGCCGGCGGCAGCGCTTCCAACGCGAACGCCCTCGGTCACCAGGTGGACGCCCTCGCTCAGAAGCTCGCGACCCCGAAGGCCGAGCTCAATGAGCTTGCGCTCACGATGACTCGCTCGATGCTCGGCACTCGGATCGGCGGGCAGGGCATCGTCGACACGTTCAACGCTGTCGCTCAGGCCTCGGAGGCGATGGGCAAGACCGCAGGCTCGAAGATCCAAGAGATCATCGAGCGGAGCAAAACGTGGGGCCGCATGGGCCTCGGACGCTTCGAGCTCCAGGGCACGGGTATCACTTTCGAGGACGTCGCCGGCAACCTTTCGAAGCAACTCAAGATTGGACTAAACGACGCTCGATTTCAGCTGCTCGCGGGCTGGACGGACGTCAATCAAGGGGCGAAGGCGATTCGGACGGCTATCGAGACGCGCTTCGCCTCGATCAACCTTCGCAAGATGCTCGATTGGGACGTGATCAAGCTCAAGTTTCACGAGACGCTTGCCGCGCTCACGACGGGCGTCAACCTCGAGCCGCTTCTGCGGGCCTTCACCTCGCTTACTGATCTTTTCACGGACAACACCGTCGCGGGTGCGGCTCTGAAGGACATCGTCACGGACCTTGGAAACGATCTTGTGGGAGGAGCCGCGAGCGGCGCGGACTTCGCGAAAAAGGCGATCAAACAGCTCATCATCTGGACCTATCAGGCGGACATCGCCTTCATCAAATGGCGCCGCGGCATCCTCGACACGAAGGCCAAGCTCTTCGGGCTCATCTCGGTCAACGATGCCATCACCGCGGTAAAAGTGGCGATCGGCGCAGTCGGGGTTGCGCTGGCCGGGGCAACGATCGTCGTCGCCGGCTTCGTCGCCGCCTTCGCCGCGATCGGCAAGGTGGTCGGGTTCTTCACGGACTTGCAAGCGACGGTGGAGGGCTTCGGTGACAGGATGCGGACCGCTGCTGCGGAGCTCGGCAAGCAATTGATCGAAGGGATCACCGAGGGGATCCGCAACGCATGGAATGCGCTAAAGGCGGCCATTGGCGGCGTCGCCGACAGCATCAAAACGACGTTCAAGAATCTCCTCGGCATTCACTCTCCATCCAAAATATTCGAGGGCTACGGAAAGCAGACGGTCGAAGGCTACGGCAAGGGCGTCGAGGCGAAGCAGGGGGGCGCGCAGCAGTCGGTCAATGAGATGGCCCCGAGCGCGCCTCCTGGCGCGGCTGGGGCTACGGCTGGCCGAGGCGGCGGCCCCATCACTCTGAACGTCCAGATCCAAGTCCCCGATGGCGGCAAAGGCGCGGAGACGGCCAAGGCTCTCAGCTCCCCAGACTTTCTCGCGCAGCTCACCAAGGCGATCGAGGAAGCCCTTGTCGGCGCCGGCATCCCAACCCAAACGGCGGCGGGTGGGTAATGCCTCTCAGCGATACGGTTGCCCCGAACCCGACAGTCACCGCCTTTCCGCAGGTCGATACGATCTCTCTGGCGGGCCAGACGATGCCCGGGCGCTGGCTGCTCGTCGATGCGACAAAGGTGTTCGGCTGGCAGATACAAAAGGGCAACTTCCTCTCTTGGGCGACGCTGCTGCCCACGGGCGATGAGATCGTGGCCGCAAAGTTCGAAGTGTGGATCTGGAAGCAATCGGACTTCGCCATCTTCCGCGAGGTCCGCAAGGTTCTGCTGAAGAAACCCGTATTCTCGCAGGGCGGCACCCTCACAAGTAGCGCGATGGGAATCGACCACCCCGAGCTCAAGGCGTTGGGCGTGACTGCGGTTGTCGTGAAATCGATTTCGCCGATGGTCAATGATGAGTTCGGGACGTGGCGCGGGACCGTCGAGTTTTATCAGTGGCGACGGCCAAAGCCTGCGCCCCCGAAGCCATCGACCACGATCCCGGACGTCGTCAAGCCCGCACCGACAGCTCAGGATCTCCAGGACGTCGAGCTGCAGAAGCTGCGAGCTGAACGTCAGTCCTTGGGGGCGCGGTGATGCCCACGGTCCCCCCGAGCGTTTCGTTTGCTGGCGCGCCACCCGTCCGCATTCTTTCGGCGCGCCTGATTCACCCCTGGCGAGGGGCCTGGATCGTGGACGCGGAGCTCGACCCGGACGATGCGTCGCTCGTCCAAACCTCCGGGCCGGCCGTCGTCACCGTCGGTGGGAGCGTCTTGACCGGGACGGTTGACCCCCGCGGCTCGGGGACCTTCGTCAGCAAGGCATCCGTGCGCATCGTCGCGGGCGCTGCCGGGTGGGATAAGGCCGTGCCGCCGCTCCATTACCATGCCGATAACGGGGTCGTTTCTACGGCCGTCTACGCGGGCGCGGCGGGGCTCGTGCTCGAGACTGTGATCGACGCTACCCCGCTGGTCCTCGGCGTCGACTTCATGCGCTCAGCGGGGCCAGCGAGCCGAGTTTTCGGCGATCGGGACTGGTACGTCGATCTGACGGGCGTGACGCAAGTGGCGACGAGACTGCCGGCTGTCCCCGATCCGTCTCAGACGCTCATCAACTGGGATCCTATCCAACAGCGCGCGGAGCTCACGTCAGACGCGCTCGTGATGCCCGGCACGGTCCTGTCGGATACGCGCCTGGGGACGACGACGCCGACGGTGCGCGACGTCGAGCAGATCTTCGACGCGAACGGTTCGAAGGTGACCGCCTGGTGCGCGCAGAACTCGGTCACCCGGCTCGTTTCGGCGCTGACGAACCTGGTTCGAGAACTCGCGCGGACCGCGGCGCTCAAGGTCTATCAGTACCGCGTCGCCCTCGAGGGCCCAGACGGGCGCCTGAGCCTTCAGGCCGTCAACCCGGCGGCGGGCATGCCCGACACGCTCCCGCTGTCGCTCTGGCCCGGCATGAGCGGCGATAGCGCGAAGCTAAAGCCCTCGAGCCTTGTGCTTGTGCACTTCGTCGAGCAGGGGGGCATCCTGCCGCCGCAACCGGTCATCCTTGGGTGTGACCCGACGAGCCTGCCGCTCGAGCGCGTGATTGACGCGACGGTGGACGTCAGGGTCGGGCCTTCGGCGCCGCTTGTGGCTCTCGCAGGGGGTGCCACGCCCCTTGCCCTCGGCCCCTGGGCAACCGCTCTCCAAACGGCGCTCAGCACCTTCGCTGTCTCCATGTTCGCCGCATCGACGGGACCCCTCACGCCAATGGCGGCACCCGCTGCAGCCCTTTCGGCGGCTGTCGGAACTCTACCCCCAGCTTCGACGCTCAAAACGGTGGCCGCATGAGTAACGTGCCCCCCGTCGGCATCGTTCCGCCCGCGTTGCTTCCCATCACGGTGCCCGACGCCGTGTGCGTGCTCGACCTCGACCCGAATGGCAACGAGACGACAAGCGATCTTCAGACCCTCGAGCAAGACGTGTTGCATGTGCTGATCCAAACACTGGGCTCCAATCCGGACGATCCGGGGCGCGGCGTGGGCATCGACCAATACCTGTCGGGCACGCAAGACGATCTCGCGAAGCTTCCGGGCGTCATTGAGAATCAGCTCGAGGAAGACGATCGTATCGACGGATGCTCGGCGGTGCTTGGCCAGCAGGCCGACGGTTCCTGGCTTCTCGCGATCCAGATCCAAGTCGACGGAAGCGTGCTCAGCCTGCAATATGGCTATGTCCAGGGGTCCGGGCTCGCGCCGATCGCCCCGGTGCAAGGCGGCCCCTGAATGTTGACGATTACCCAGCTTCTGACTCCGCTCACCTCCGCTCAGGTGCGCGCGAAGTTCGTGTCGATGCTCAACACGCTGGGCATTCCCGCGGACCAATGGCGGCAGGGCGGGACGCTATCGACGATGCTCACGATCGTCTCGATGACCTATGCCAATTTTACGCAAATCATCGTCGATGCGATTGGCTCGCAATTCCTTGGCACCGCAACCGGGGATTGGCTGACTCTGCTCGCGCAATACGTGTACAACGTGCAGCGGGCACAAGCGACGTTCGCCGCGGGCTCGGTTACCCTGACGAACGCCGGAGGCGGGGTGTTCAACTTCAATCCCGGCGGGATCACGGTCCAGAACCTACGTACCGGCAAGACCTACACGAATACGGTGGCTGTCTTTCTCGGCTCGCTCTCCACGCTCACAACGACCTTTCAGGCTGTGACCGCCGGTTCGGCGAGCAACGCGAACCCCGGGGATATCACGGTGCTCGTCACGCAAATGCTTGGCGTCTCGGTGACGAACACCGCGGCTTTTGTGGGACTCGATACGCAAAGCGACGCCTCGCTCGTCGCGACCTGCCAAGCAAAGCTGGGAAGTCTAACGAATGGCGGGCCATCAAATGCTTATCAATACGCGGTAGACGTCGCGGTCGATTCGATCTCGGGCGCCCCGGTCAACGTGAATCGGCGAAACGTACATACGCAACCCCTGACGGGCGTCGTCAACGTGATCGTCGCCTCACCTTCGGGGTCGGTCACGTCGACGAATATCACGGGGATCATCAATTCGATTGTGGCGCTCGCCGTCCCCGATGCGGTGACGTTCTTCGTCCAATCTGCCAATCCGGTCTCCTACTCGCCGACGGTGACCGTCTGGGCAGAGGGGCTCCCTGGAATAAGCGCCTCAGCGCTGCAAACCCAAATCAATACGGCCATTTCGAATTACATCTCGAACTATCCGATCGGAGGCCTGGCGAAGGCCGCGGGCGCCTCGAAGCTCTGGGCGACAGGGCTATCGGGGGCAGTCGAGGAGGTAAGCTCGGCGATCTTCGCCGTCGACGGCTTCACGGACCTGACACTCAACCCCGCGGACGTCGCGACGGACAGCGTTCCCCCGGTCACAGTGAATCTGGTGAATCCGCCATGATCCGCAACCTCCGGCACTCGGTCGCAAGCTACTCGCCGCGTTGGCTGGCGAATCGTCCGAACGGGCTGAACGTCGGGGCGAAGGTTCTCTACACGCTTGCGGCGGTGCTCGACATTTTCGTTGAAGTCCAGAATCAGGGCACCAATGCCGCGCTCCCCGGGCAAGGGACGCCGACAGCGCTCCCCCTTATCGGCTTTTCTCGCGGCATCACTCGAGGATTTCTCGAGGGCGACACGTCCTACGCGCAGCGGCTTGTCCAGTGGCTGGATCTCTGGCGATGTGCGGGGCGGCCCGTCGGGCTGCTGCTCGCTGTGCTCGGACTGTTTCTCCCGACCTCGCTCACCGTGCGCGTGGTCGACAATAACGGCAATTGGTACTGGTTCAATCTCGGGGATACGCCCTTTCCGCCGGGGGCGTCGACACCTGCGCTCCCGCACTTCTCGCTCTCGCAAGGAAATTGGAATTGGGACGGGAACACGGCGCAATGGTGGCGGCAGTGGCTGATTATCTACGTGGGACCCCTCGGGTGGACCGTCGGGCCGAAATGGGGAGACGGGGGTAAGTGGGGAGACCCGGGGCGACTTTGGGGCATTTCCGGCCCCCAGGCTGGGCAACTGCAAGCCCTTCGCGCGCTCGTCAAGCAATGGAAGGCTGCGCATGTGTGGGTGCCGAACATAATCCTTACTGCGAATACAGCGCGCTTCGATCCCGCGCATGCGGCCGGGGGCGGCGTGAATCCTGATGGCACTTGGGGTAACCCGGCGAATCGGTTTTCCGACTGCGCCTTCTTGGATGGAGTTGTCTGATGCCCTCGAACTACGATGGCGATTCGGCAAACGTCGCGACCAACGGGCCGCTCAACATCGCCTCGACCACGAACAGCAACCCGATCACGGTCACGGTATCGGGGTCGCTTCCGACCGACTTCCTAACCGGATGCGAGGTAGACATCGTTGGTCACCAAGTCAACACGATTGCCAATGGCCAATGGCGCGCCACGGTGACGGGCGCCAGCACGTTCACGATCCCGCAAGCGGGAATCGCCGCGGGCGGAGCAACAGGCACGGTGCAGCCGCTCAACCTGACGAGCCTTTTCACGATCCCATCCGACGGAGACAATGACAATCAGGCGAGCATATTCCCTTCGCTCTCGACGCTCGGCGATCGCATCCAGTGGATTGCGGCCCGCACGGGCGCTTACAAGATGGTGAGTTCGCTCATCATCGGCTTGGTCAATGACCCAGCGTGCGTCACTTATGGGATCAACGCAGTCGTCGCCTCGACGCTCACTGATACGCCATTCGGGGGCGGTATCGGCGGAGGCGCCGTCGACCCGGGTCATCCCTTCGCGATTCCAGGCGTGGTGAGCGGCGACCTAATCCGGGTCTCCCTGACCGCGTCCAGCTCGAATTTGTGGCCCGGGATCGCGCAATTCAACCTGTTTCAGATCGGCTATGTGCCAGGTACCTTACCGGTTGGGGGCATAGGCTCGTATTCCAAGATAACTGGGGCGGGACTCATGATCCCCAGCATCAATCAGCCAATCAGCAGCAAGTGCCAATTTATTGCCGGCGCATCCGGTAACGTTGGCATTCTGCCGGCCCTCCGAACCCCAACGGTTACCGGCACCTTTCAGATGTGGGGCGATTTTATGTGCACCGCTGAAATCTGGAGGCCCTCCGGGATGCCCCAGTGAGCACGACGCCCACCACATGGCTCGACTCCTTTTTCCGCACCATCGGCCCTCCGGTTGTCGTGGCAGCGGGTTCCTACACCATGCAACCGGGCGACGTGTGGCTCCAGATCTCCGCGGGCGTTACGATCTTTTTGCCCGGGCGTCCTGTCGTTGGGCAGGACCTATTCCTTGAAGCCGTGTCCGGCAACTTCGTTTCGAGCAATGCGACCTTGAACGGCAACGGTCGCTCGGTGTCCGACCCGCAATCGCAATACACGACGTCGACGAGCGTGACGCTCCGGACGAGCGCGGTCACCTACAAGTTCCGGTTCGACGGCGCGATCTTCCGGTGCGTGGGGATGTCATGAGCGCGATCCCCGTTCCGCCGACATGGCTCGACGCCTACTTCACGAGCGGCTACACGCAAATCAAGGTCGGCTCCACGCTCTTCCCTTCGGCGAAGCTCTTGGAGCTTGTTGGAGGAGTGTCGGGAGCGGATGACCCGTCTAATGGCGGCACGCTCGTCACGATCGCATCGGGCGCGACGTTCACCGCGACCACGGCGAGCTTCGTTCAGCCCGCCAGCGGCTCCAACGTCACCGTCCCCGTGACATCAACCGCGTTTTTGGTCGCAGGGCTCGACATTTTCATTCAAGGCGGGGGCTACTACTCGGTTGCCTCCGTCACCGACGGAACGCACTTCGTCGCGACCAACCTGGGGACGACCGGCAACGCGTCGCCAGGGGCCACCATCCCGAGCGCGGCATTGGTGATCCCGTCGGGGCCGAACAACGTGTCATCCGCCGGATACGGGGCCCCGATCGTGTCGAGCGGAGGCACGCTCGTACTCACGAACCTGAATCGTTGGGGGCTCTTTATCGCGGGAGACACGGTGACGATCCCTGCTGCCCCAACGGCAGGCCTGGACTTTCTACTCACGCACGATCAGATCCGATCGCTGACGACTCTCGCGGATGTTCCGGTGACAATTCAGCGTGGCGGAGGGGCCTATGTCATCATGCAGCCAGACGGGCACAAGACCGGAGGAGGGGTACCCGTCACGGCCTCGAGCGTCAATGGGTTTACGGATGGTGCGAACTACAGGTTCGCCTTTGACGGCGCAAGCCCTGGAGTGCTGAGGTGTATCAGCTCGTTGCCTTCGCCCTGAGTCTCCTCCTATTCGCATGCGGTCACCGGACTCCCCCGGTCGATTCCGGAGCTCCTCATGCGCCTGCGCCTCTCGTGCGATCCTTGCCGATCCCGCCCCTGGAGGAGCCGCACCCGTACCACGTCACGCCTCGCCCGGCGCACCCGCTCGTCCAGAGATGCGTGGAACAAGAGCAGGTCGATTGGGATCACCTGAAAGGGTGCCTTACCTCAGTCGCTCACGATGTCGTAGCTGCGGACGACGGAGGAGGTGTGGATGCCGCGCACAAACTCAAGGGGCCCTCGCCTTTCCCACCAAACTTCAATCCCGCTTGGCTGATTCCCGCGATCCACTACGACAACGCCTCTCGACTCGCGACCTGCAGTGACGAAAACACGGGTATCAACTCCGCGCATCCTCTCTGCACGCGTCAGCAGTGGCTCAGTCGATGGGGCACCGACGCGCCTGTTTTGCGACAAACAACCGCGGAGTTTGCGCACAGCAGCTGGCCGCGTAACCCGGCCGTCGACCAATTCGAGGTCAGGGTTCGAGTTCAGAATCAGGCGCAGTATTCGTTTCAAGGCGATCTCATCCAAGTTGCTAGCGGGACGCTCTCCGGCGTCGTCGCCAAGAATCGAAATACGCCACAACGGCTAAACGTCACGCTCGCGTCCGGGCTCACGACTCCCACGCTGATCGTGGACACCTCCCGCACGTCCTACGCGTGGATCGTCTTCAACAGCTCTGGCAACGCCTGGGACATGAGCCAGCCGCAAACCGAGAGCACGATCGTTCCCGCGAACGTGCCGCCTGCTGAGGACGACGGTTGGACGAACGGTGACAATTACGTTGCGTATACACTCGTCAACGTGCCACTCCGCCGATGGGCAGTCTCCTGGGAGGACCTCGCGGACTTTCCCGATACGCGCCCGGTCGCAGCGAACTTCGCGGTCGCGCAAGGGGTGACAAACGGATCGGATACCGCGCTCGTCCGCTTCGACGTGATGGGCGACGCTCTCGTCAACATCGCGTTTCTGAACGCAGGCGGGATCTACCAGAACGATTACGTGCACGGCTCTCGCGCGGGCGCCGCGATCATCAACCCCTACGGATGTGGGGCCGGGAGCACAGGCGACACGGGATGCGCGGACGGCAACGCAGTCCGTATGATCATCGCCGGCAACAACGGTGGAATCGCTCTCGACAAGCAACCGCAAATCTACGGCGGCAAGATCAGCCTGCCGTTCCTGGGCAACGTGGGGTTGCAAAATGACTTCCAGGCCGACAACGGAATCGTGCTCAATGGGAACAATTCGTACACGGGTATTTATATAGGGCCGGCCGGTCAGGTCATTGCCCAGAATGGCGGGAGCCTCATCCCCGATGCGAGAGTGAGTACCGCGTACCTATGGGGGCCCGGGGAGCTCGACCCGTTCGATCACGCGACGTTCGTGTACACCGATCCGGCGAGCACGAGTCTGCAGCAAAAAAACGCGTTCACGTGCGACAACGCATTCACGGCGAGTGCGTGCGACTTCACGCATAACTTCGAGATGTGCGTACCGGGGCTCGCGCTGTCTACCTCGATCTCGTCGCTCGACACGTTACTGGCGACGTCGATCGCGGCTGGGGGCTACGGCGGCACGGTGTATTGCCCGTTCGGATCGATGATCACCGACAACCCTAGGCACAACGACACGACGACTCCTTTCTTCAAGTTTGACGGCGGGATTCAGGGATTCGGCTGTGGCCCCGGGCAAGACTGCACAATCGTGGGTTCGGGGACTGGGGTCACGGTCGCTGGCAGCGCGCCGATCACGGTCACCGGAGGCCCCGCATACAACGTCGCTCTGACCACGCCTCTGTCTGCGCCCAACGGCGGGTCCGGCGTCGCGAGCCCCACGGCGCACAACGTCCCCGTGGCCGAAGGAGCGTCCGCGTTCACGCTCGAGGCGCCTGGCGCGTCGAACACCTGCCTTTGCTCCAATGGCGCGAGCTCGGATCCGACGTTTCAGCAGATCGCGTATTCGAACATTAGCGGCACCCCGACGATCCCGACGGTTGCCTCGGGCAATGGGATCACCGTGACCGGCGGCCCGGCATACACGGTTTCAATAAACAGCCCGCTTGCCGTGCAGTTTGGCGGCACGGGGCAAAACAGTCTGATTACCCACGCGACCTTGATCGGCGAAGGAACAGCGCAGATCAATCAAGTCGGTCCGTCAGTAACCGGGAACGTTCTCACCAGTAATGGGGGATCGTCCGATCCAAGCTATCAACCGCTTCCGTCCGCGTCTCTCTTGCCAGGAAGCGTCTCCACGAGCGGAACCTGCACCGGGACGTGTTCCACCACGCCAACGTCCGTCTCGACGATTGGGTTCTCCAACCTCGGACAACACACGCTTTCGACGCTTACGTGTCAGTTTTCAAACACCAACGCTACCGCGATAAACGGCGCCTTTTGTATCGGGGTCGACAGCACGACGACATGCTCGTCAGCCTCCTATCTGACAGAATGCGCGGGGAGTACGGTTAGTGTCGCGGCGACAGGCCGTTGCGATGGCTCAGTGGTGTACCGTGCGACCGTCACCGGATCGCACAATTACTCGATCATCGTGTCCGCAAGCACGTCGACTGGGAGCGGCGGCGGCTGCGATCTTATTGTTCAGGATGCGCTGTAGTCCCCTCGATCACGTGCCCCGCGTCGTCGAGCTCCACGGTGCATCCGGCCTCGTAGGCAGGATCGAGCGCGTACACGTAGGAGGCCCCCCACGGCGTCATGCACTGGATCGCGTGCTCGGAGAAGACTGGAGCAGTGATGACAGCCTCCTCGCTCGCCGCATCCGTCTCGCGCGGAACGCCGACCGAACCGCTACCCACAATCCCCGTGCCGCTCGCCGAGCCGCCGCAGCCCGAGAGAAGCAGACTCACAATCACCGCGCCCACGAACCCTCCCACGAACCCCCCAACAATCGCCAAACGCATCATGAGCGCAATCTACGCCCGACTCGTCTTGCGGAAAACTGAACGGGCTGGCAAGCTGAACAAATGCCGAAATGGACGACGTCCCACACGTTTATCGTGATCGTCGGGTGCGCAATGGCTGTGCTGGCGTACCTCGCGAAGGACCCCGCAACCGCGCCGTGGGCTGCCCCGGTGCTAGGAGTGCTTACCGCGTTGCTTGGCTACCTCGGACTGACCTCGGGGAAGGCTTGGGGTAAGGGAGGTCCGCCCGGGGCCGCGGTGCTTCTGCTCGTGGCGTGCACGACCCTCACGGGGACCGCCTGTAGCGCTCAGCAGTGGCAGGCCTTCGAGGCTGGCGTGACGAGCTTCTTGTCTTACGTCTCGACATTCCTCCCGCTCGTCCAGGCGATCTGGACCATGATCCTGCCCACGCTCGGACCGAAAGCGTCGGACGCGAACGCGCAATTCAACAAGGCGGTAGTCGACCTGACGAACGCGGACGCCGTGCTCGTTGACGCGATGCACGCTGCCGATGCCGTACAGGCCGCGCCCCCGAACATTGCTCAGCTCGTGCAAAACGTGCAGGACGCGGTCGAGCGCATCCGCGCTATCGTCGACCAGTACAGCCCGGCCGCTGCCCAGATGGTCGGTGACCAGCTCGATGCGATGCATTCGCGCGCGCTCACGATCCGGAGGTGGAGGTAGCCATGCGATACGGGAAAGGACTCAAACGCTCCACCCCCGCGAAGGTCGCGCACCGCCTCGGCGCGCACCTGCACCCTCGCATCGCTGCAGCGCTCGCCGCGGGCCCTAGGGGCAGTGCGGACCTCACGCCGTGCCAGCGGCTCGATCAGGGGCAGACGGGCACATGCCACGCACACTCGTGCGCTGCGGCCATCTGGACTGCCTTCCAGGCGGCCGGAAAGCCGATGTCCTTCGTTCCGTCGCCGCGTACGATCGCGAGCTGCACGTACGCGGATACGCGCGCGCTATCGACTCCGCAAGGGCAGCCGCTGCCGCCTCTCACCGACGACGGCGCGGAGCTCCAGGACGACGCGAATGCGGTCAAGACGTGGGGCGTCGCGCCGATTCAGGCGCCGACCACGGACGGGCGCTTCTCCGATTGCGAGAACGACCCGCCGGATAACGTCTTCCCGGAGCCCGACCCGACGCAACTCCAGATCGGTGCGGCGGATCTCATCTCTGGAGAGTACGCGGCGAACATCGATGCGACGCTCCCGAACGTCGTCGCTGCGGCGCTCGACGCGGGGATTCCGGTGTGGATTGGGTTCTTCGTGGATTCGGCGTTCGAGAACCTTGGCCCGAACGATATCGCGCAGGCTCCGAACACGAACGATCCGAACGGCGGGGGGCACGCGGTCTACCTCAGCGCATACCGCACCAACGCAGCGGGGCAGATCGAGGTCCGATTGCAGAACTCATGGGGGCCGAACTGGGCCGACAACGGTGCCGTGTGGTGCTCGACCGCATGGCTCTTGGCGGTGTGGGACGCATTCCCCATGGCGGTGACAGCATGAAAATAGCGATTCTGTTTCCGATTCTGATCGTCTGTGGTGGCTGCCCTCCTCCCGGACCGCCAGGCCCCGTACCTCCGGACGCCGATAGTGCGCCCCCATCTCCACCCTCCCCCTCGACGCCGTGCGAGGCCGCGTGCGCCGCGATGCGCGAGTACTGCGGTCCGCAGCAACCGGATTGCACGACCGTGATGGCGCGCATCGACGGGGCACGGGTCATCCGAGAACCGTCCGGCAAGGCCCTCACCTGTTCGGATATCACTGGAGCCACGTCCGCGGCCGCGATGCGCGCGCTCGGGATCGCATGCGGGCAGTAGTCCTCGTGCTCGCACTTCTTGGCTGCCAGGACGCGCAGTCCCCCACGGCCCCGAAGGACGAGCAGGGGTGCTTCGTCAACACCGAGCACGATTGCGCTGGCGGCGGGTGCTGCCCTGACAACTGGACGTGCGGCGGCGCGCAGCCGGACGTGTTCGTGACGTGCGCCGAGGGATACTGCTGCGACGAGGAAGAGAGCCCGCAGGCTCCGCAGGCGCGGCGTCGAGTGAAACAGAGGCGGCCGTGACCGACAATGGCGTCCGCTTCAAGGCGGCATCCAAATGCGTCGTATGCAACGGGCTGGGCCGTGTGCGTGTATCGCCGTTGGAGTGGACATGACTGCCGGCCCCCCCAAACTTCCTGGCCACGAGGACCTCGAGCCGCCGCTGCCGCGCATGCGGTCTCGGATGCCGAGCGCACCGGAGTTCCTCGAGGCGGTCACCACGCGGCACCGACCAGAGTCGGACCCGCCGTGGACGCGGTGGATTGACCGGCGCATCGGGCGCGCATTCCGGCTCACCGCGATGTGGATGTGGAGGACCAAGGCGGGGACGCTCACGTTCGGCGGTGTCAGCGCGGCGATCGTGCACTTTGCGACGCGGCTGCACTGGCTCGATTGGCTGTGGGGTGGTCGGTGATAGCCGTCAACCTTCGCCCGCGCTGGCAGGTCCCAGGGGGACAGCAGTGGACTTCAAAATCCTCGTAGTCGACGACGATGCGCTCCTATGCGAGGCGCTATTACGCATGATTCGCGCCGAGGGCTACGAGGCGCACTGCGCGCACACGGCGCTAGAGGCCGCGGACTTGGTCACGAAGCACAAGTTCCATCTGGCGATCATCGACTGGGAGCTGCGAGGCGGGGTTATGAGCGGCGTTCAGCTCGGGCAGCGGTTTCGCTCGCAGGGGATGGCGACGTTCATGTGGAGCGGCTACTCGGTCGCGTACATTCGCTCGCAGTGGCGCGACCCGCTTGAGGGTTTCCTGCAGTTTTTTCAGAAGCCGATTACGACCGAGGACGAGAAGCACAACTTCTTCGACAAGATCCGACGCGTGGAGAAGAGCTTTGAGGGGACCGAGCCGTGATTCACTGGCTTTGGCTGCTACCCGCGTACACCGCCGGGCTCTTCGTCGGCGTGGTCACGGCGGCGTGGCTTGCGATGCGGTATCGGCAGGAGAAAGGACCGGGTTGGTGATGCCATGCAGGCAACGCCAAAAGCTAAGGCAGTTTCGGTCCGATTTACACGAAGCGAATTGCGGTTACTTCGCGCGGCCGCCGAACTTGAAGCTCGTTCGCTAAGCGGGTTCTTGCGCCGCCTGATCCTTCGTGAGGCGGGACGGCGTGGGATTTTATCCGTCTCCAGAACGGAGGAATTACGATGACACTCGTCGCAAAACCCGCCGCGGTAGGCCTGTGGCTCGACACGAGCGCGAAGCTAACGCTCGCTCTCGCGAAGGCGCTCATCGCCGAGTGCTCCCCGGTGGGCATCGTCCGATACGTTCCGCTCCCAGGCAACAGCGACGCGCAGGATATCGATGCCGACGAGCTCCAGACGCTTTGCGGACTCGGGCTGCAAGTCCTGCTCGTGCAGCATGTTCGCGCCTCCGCGACAGGTTCAGGAGGTTGGGATATCCGCGCGCACTCGGGCGCCGTCGACGGAGCGTGCGCCGCGGAGCACGTGGTCAACTGCGGCTACCCAGACGCGCACCTCTACCAGGACCTGGAGGACGTGCTCGGCGATGCGGCGGCCACGATCTCGTACAGCAACGCGTGGGCGCAAAGGGTCGTGCAGTCCGGGCTGCGCGCTGGGCTCTACCACGGATTCGACGTACCGCTGAGCGCCGACCAGCTTTACGACCTGGCGCACGACTCCTATGCGACGGACCTCGGCAAGCACCCGGTCGCGGTGCGCGGCAATGCGTGGGTGCAAACGGCGTTCGACGTTGTGATCGGCGGGGTGACAGTGGACAAGGGAGAGATTCAGCCGGACCTCGAGGGAGAGGTGCCTTGGGCGTGCTGCGCAGCCTAAACTAGATGTCGCCGTGATCGTCGCAGCCAAGCTCGCGGGGAAGACGTTGTCGCAACGTTCGTGGCCCTGCGCTGCCGTTGATGGTGCTGAGGCTCGCTGCCGAGGCACCATGTGATCCACGTCGCAACGCTCGCGAAGCGGCAAGCAAATATGCGTGATCATTATCGTCCTACGGGCCCGCCATCAACGGCAGCGCAGGGCCACGAACGTTGCGACGTGGATCACCGCGGGTCGGTCGCTGTTAGGCTTTAGGCCAGCGATATACTTGTAGTCGCAGTGGCGCGCATTAGCGATTGACCCGACAAGACACGCGCACTCGCCCTCGTAGTGCGAGCCGTCGAAATTGCCTGCGCGCAGCACGCCCAGCAACGCGAATACTTCCGCTGGAGCAGCCGAGCAAATGTCCCAGACGTCGGCTCGGATTGGGTCGAGGCTGGCGCCGTCGAGGCTGGCGCCGTCGAGGCTGGCGCGGTAGAGGCTGGCGCGGTAGAGGCTGGCGCGGTAGAGGTCCGTCCCCGCACGCAGTGCCTCAATCAGCGCGTACGCTAGCTCTGTCGCATTTTCGCTACGGTAGATGACGGCGCTCGTGTCCCAACGTTTGATTTCGATCATATGGCGTCTCCTTTGTGCCGTGCTGCGGGCAGTTGGGATCAGTCTGTCGAATCGTGCCGCCGGTATGCGGGAATCGACATGCGCACTTATTAATAAGTAGTCGCACGTTTGGCGGATCACCCGTCAGTTCTACTCCGTCGACGCGGCAGGCATCTGCGAACACCAGTGCGCCACCAGGGCACGTCTCGAGAAACGCAATGAGCTCGCGCACCGTCAGCTGACGATCCATCTACGCCTATCCGGTTCATGCACTTTGCGACTCCAATACATGTATTGCCCGACTTGCCTCTGTGAGCAGGCGAATTGCTGTTAGTTCGGCTTCGAACTGCGCATCCTCTAAAAACTTGTGTACCCTTCGAGAGGCGGTGTGGTGATGACACCCAAAGATCTCACCTACCCGCCAGCCGCCACCAGGTGCTTTTCGGACCTCCACACGTAGTGGTCCCACCAGCGCCGAGTACGTCAGCCAAGATTGTTTTTCCCAAGGAAACTTAGGCGCACTCATGGTGTGTCAACCGGATAAGCATAGATCCATCAATCTTCTCCAGGCTCTCGTTGCCTCGATTTCACCTTTTCGGCGACTTCCGCCGCGCGCGATCTCTTCGGTTCCTCTCCCGGCGGCTTGTCACGCGTCTCGACCCGAGAGCGCATCGCGTCAGCCCAAGAGATCTCACCGTCCTTGATCGCCTGATGTAGCCCGGTGAGGTCCAGCTTCTCTTGCTTCGAGAATTGCTCGAGCCCGTGCCCCACGTACTCCTTGAGCTCGTCCGGTGAGATGCCGAGCTTGAAAAAGGCGTCGCAAAGAAGCTTGCGCGCGGCATCGGGGTCCTTTGCGTTCTCGTCTTCGATGGTCAGGACGATCCGTTGCTCGCATTCCTCGAGGACATCTGGCGGAACGAGCCGAAGTGCGAGTGTGCGGAACGTCTTCGAGATAAGGGCTCCCTCTTTCTGTAGTAGTTCGTCCTCCGTCGCCTGAACGATATAGACCGTGTTCCCTGCGCTGTTCGTGCGTTGCCCGAGGATTACCGCCTTGTCCTTCGGCTTGGCGCGCTCGACGGTTTTCTCGATCACGATATCTCGCGCGTACACCGCGTTCGTCTCGAGGTCCGTTGCAGCGACGTTGATCATGCGCTTGTAGTCGTCATCGTAGAGCGTGCGCGTGGCCTGAAGGATGTTCCCAGAGACGCGGATCGCGGACTCCGCGAATCGCACGGAAAGCCCCTCGATGCGTCCCGGGGTCCCTGTCAGTCTCCCGGGCTTGTCGCCCCGAGGGACAGAGTAAAAGGCACGGCGGGCGAAGTTGGGGCGCGAGCTTTCTTTGAGCAATTGCGTGCGCACGACGTCGGCGTCCCTTGGGTTCTGTCGAGCCACGATGTAGCGCGCGGTAATTTCCGCCTGCGCCTGCGCTGCCATCGACGTCGCGGCCGTTTCGTGACGTTTCTCGACAGAGACTTCCCCGAACCCTTCGCGGACGATTCCGGCCGTACCAGGCGCCGCTTTCGTCATCTGACTGTCGTCGCTCATTCGGTTTGATTCCTTTCGAGAAAGCGATATCTGGCCTGGTAAAGTTCGGTGGATTCCCGCATGTCGAAGCGACGTCCCTCGGGCACCGTGTACGGCTTCGGGCTCACGGAATAGGCCTTGCGCGCGGGCATCCGAAGGCGCCACCCGTCACCAACGAGCCCTTCCGCTTGGCCGCACGCTGCAATGAGCAGCTGCTTTGCTGTCTCGTGCTCCCTCTCCGTTGTCGCCTTGGCGGCCTTCGATGCGAAGTAGAGCGCAGCAGCACGCTCTGCGTCTGGGCTCGCCCTCACCATGGGGTCCCTAGGAGCCGGGAACGCAGCGCGGATCATTTTCGTGGCGCCCTCACTTCCGTCGAGCGTCGGGGGCTTGCGCGCAAGCACGTGGTCAACCCAAAAGCGATCGGCGATTTCGCAAAGCGCCCCGATCAGAGTGTCGACGTCCGGCGTGCGTTCGAGGCGATAGGTACGGACCTCGGTGCCGACGAGGGCGCCCACGAAGGCGAGAGGGAGCGTGGTGACGTGCATCTGCCAAGCGACTTGCGCGAGCACATGTTCGGGTACACCCTCCTCGTCCTGGCCCCACGTTCGCCAGTGGCGAATGCCAACGGCCTTAGCTTCGGCAAGAGCTTCGCGTGTGCCCGATGGCACGTGAAGAGCATCGGGGGTCGCGATGTGATGCGCGATCTCTCGGGACGCTTCCGTCGAGCCTTTGACGAGCGTGAGACCTAACCGTGCTCCAGCGATGCGGAGGACAATCGGCTCGAGTTCGTGCCCCATCTCGAGCTCTTCGTCCGCCAGGGGTTCGACAGCGATGCCGACCTTTTCGGCGAAGACCAGGTGTGGGCTCGCAGACCGGTATGGGCTCAATCCCGCAAGCGTGACCACATCAGTCGCAGTAATCCCAGTCCTCCTAATCGCCAGATCCTCGGGTCTCAGTCTTGACATTCTCCTCTCCTTTCAAGATCAACCCCGCTCGTCTCCTCTGCGCCTCCGCATCTCGCTCGTAGGCAGCGTGCTCGCACTGGCACTTGCCTGGGTGCAGCGGAGTCCCCGGGTGCTCGGCCCACCACTTCTCCGATCGCTCGATCCAGCGATGACACTGCACGCAGAGGCGGCGGGTCATCTCCGCGCCTCTTGCTTCGGTATCAGCGTCATACTCACATCACACTTGGTCACGAGCCCGTCCACGATGCGGAGCCCGGAGAAGGAGTCGCCGCATTCCCAAGTGAATATCGCGTCTACTCGTCCGTGAATGCATGGCGCGATCTTTTTCTCCAGAATCTCAACGGAGCGGCCAGAGCCTTCGCATCGCCAAGCCAAGCCCACAAGACGAACCGGCGTCTCAGGTGCGCCGGCAAGTAGCGACTTCTTTGCTGCTTTCAATAGGTCATATAGGAAACAGTCCTCCGGAAGGTTGCGGGCGTGTTCGTCATGCAGCGCGACGATATCGCGCGCGGTCATCCACGCGTCGAGCACCGGCGTCTCCACTGAATCGATGTTGTAGCTCACGGTACCTCCACGAGTTCGAGCTCACGCCCGTCGGGCGCTTGGATCGATACATTCTCGGCCGTCTGCTCCGCGAAGAGCCCGGCGTCCGCCATCACCTCGTCTCGCGTGCTCGAGGACGTCCAAAAACTGTAGGTGTCCTCGGTGAGTGTCATCACGATCGGTGAGGCGGTGATGTCTTGGATTCGATAGCCGATCATCTCAGCCCTCGCTTCCCCCACCGTGCACCGACGCTCCTCCGGACCTCCTCCCGGTCGAGCCATTGGCGATAGAGCGTCGTTGTGATGGTCCCGCTGATTATGCGCTCGCGGTGCTGGCGGTCGCGCGTGGACGTGACCGTGCGGTCAGGTTGCGGGTTCATTGTGCCGTCATGCCGGAGCCGTAGCCGGAGCCGTCGCCGTAGCCGTAGCCGTAGCCGGAGCCGTCGCCGAAGCCGGCGCCGGAGCCGGAGCCGGAGCCGGAGCCGTAGCCGTCGCCGTCGCCGTCGCCGTCGCCGGAGCCGTCGCCGGAGCCGGAGCCGTAGCCGTAGCCGTCGCCGTAGCCGTAGCCGTAGCCGTAGCCGTAGCCGGAGCCGTAGCCGGAGCCGTCGCCGTAGCCGGAGCCGTAGCCGGAGCCGTCGCCGGAGCCGTCGCCGGAGCCGTAGCCGTAGCCGT
>Ga0307471_100000165_pt1 | contig 32890 bp, 31 predicted proteins | sample atmos_gasesAM3C__2_FD_204566 | JGI IMG/M metagenome (GOLD analysis project Ga0307471, IMG submission 204566) | Hardwood forest soil microbial communities from Morgan-Monroe State Forest, Indiana, United States - atmos_gasesAM3C_515 | ecosystem: Environmental > Terrestrial > Soil > Temperate... | reverse complement strand
GATGATGGCATCCAAACGGTTACGGAATTCCGGCGTGAACATGCGCTTGATTGCTTCTGTATCTTCATCCTCGCGCTTTTCGCGGATGAAGCCGATGGCGGCACGGGCCATATCGGCCGCGCCGGCGTTGGTCGTCATGATGAGGATGACGTTGCGGAAATCGATCACCTTGCCATTATGGTCGGTGAGTTTGCCGTGATCCATCACCTGCAACAGGATGTTGTAGAGATCGAGATGGGCCTTTTCGATCTCGTCCAGCAGCAGCACGCAATGCGGATTCTGGTCGACCGCATCCGTCAGCAAGCCGCCCTGATCAAAGCCGACATAGCCCGGCGGCGCGCCGATCAGGCGCGACACGCTGTGCCGTTCCATATATTCCGACATATCGAAGCGTTTGAGCTCGATGCCCATGGAGCTTGCCAATTGCCGCGCGACTTCGGTCTTGCCGACGCCCGTTGGGCCGGAGAACAGATAGCAACCGATGGGCTTTTCCGGCTCGCGCAAACCGGCGCGCGCGAGCTTGATCGCGGCGACCAGCGCATCGATCGCTTCCTCCTGCCCATAAACCATGGCTTTGAGGTCGCGCTCCAGATTGCGCAACGTTTCCTTGTCGTCGTGGCTGACGGATTTTGGCGGAATGCGCGCGATCTTGGCGACGATATGCTCGACATCCTCGACATCGATCATTTCCTTGCGTTTGGCGAGCGGCAGCAGCATTTGCGAGGCGCCGGTTTCATCCAGCACGTCGATCGCCTTATCCGGCAATTTGCGGTCGCCGATATATTTGGCCGAAAGCTCGACGGCCGCGCGCAGCGCGTTGTCGGTGTATTTCACCTTGTGATGCTCTTCGTAATAAGGCTTGAGGCCGATCAGGATCTTGATCGTGTCCTCGACCGAGGGTTCATGCACGTCGATTTTCTGAAAGCGGCGCACCAAAGCGCGGTCTTTCTCGAAATAATTGCGGTATTCCTTGTAGGTGGTGGAGCCGATGCAGCGCAATTGCCCGCCCGCCAACGCCGGCTTGAGCAGATTGGACGCATCCATCGAGCCGCCGGACGTGGCGCCCGCGCCGATCACGGTATGAATCTCGTCGATGAATAAAATCGCGCCGGGGATCGATTTCAATTCGGCGAGAACATTTTTCAGCCGCTCCTCGAAATCGCCGCGATAGCGCGTGCCGGCTAAAAGCGTGCCCATATCGAGCGCATAGATCACCGCGTTTTGCAGCACTTCCGGCACCTCGCCCTTGATGATGCGGCGCGCAAGCCCTTCGGCAATCGCCGTCTTGCCGACGCCCGGATCGCCCACATAAAGCGGATTGTTCTTCTGCCGGCGGCAGAGAATTTGAATGGTGCGATCGACCTCGTTCAGCCGGCCGATCAACGGATCGATGCGGCCCTCGAGCGCTTTCTGGTTGAGATTGGTGCAATAGGCATCCAGCGCATCGCGGCCTTTTTTGGCACGCGTGTTTTCCTCTTCCTCGGTGCCGCTGGGCGCTCCCGCCCCGGCGCCCGCCGCGCCGCGCGCCTTGGTGATGCCGTGCGAGATGTAATTGACGGCGTCGAAACGCGTCATCTCCTGGCTTTGCAGGAAATAAACGGCATGGCTTTCGCGCTCCGAGAACAGGGATACCAGCACGTTGGCTCCCGTCACCTCCTCGCGGCCCGACGATTGCACATGAATGACCGCGCGCTGCAAAACGCGCTGAAAGCCGGCGGTGGGCTTGGCGTCCGTATCATTGTTGGCAGCGGCCAGCGTGCCGAGTTCCTTATCGAGATATTCACCGATTTCCTTGCGCAGCCGCTCGATATTGACGCCGCAGGCGCGCATCACCGCGATGGAATCCTGATCTTCCGTCAGGGCCATAAGCAGATGTTCGAGCGTGGAATATTCGTGATGGCGCTCGTTGGCGAGTGCCAAAGCGCGATGCAGGGTGCGTTCGAGATTGCGTGAGAGCATAGAAGCCCTTTCGACTTACAGGCCTATATTACCATTAATAAATGGGGAAAGGTTAACAATAAACAAGGGGCTAATCACCGCGATTAATCAATAAATTATAGCGTCAAACACGCGCGTGGACCGCGATATATTGCCTCATTTTGTAGCGCCCAAGCGCTTATCATTCAAAAGCCGGTTACATAATAGTTTTTGTGGTATAAGGAAGAAATTTCCTGAAAGGAACAAAATAATGGTCGGGGTTTTAATAGTCGAAGCTGATGCAGCGGTGCTGGATTCTACCGCAACGTATCTTGCCACCGAAGATTACGATATTTTTCAAGCCACTGACTCGACCCTTGCTCTTGATTTATTGTATGAGAAAAAGCCGCATATCGATGTCGCAATTCTCAATTTAAGTTTAAGGAAAGGTGGTATGGACAAAATCGGTCTTGAACTTGCCCACCAAATTCACGCCTTCGCTCCGGATCTGCCGATTATACTTACCTCCTCTAACCCCCAAGCTCTTAGAGGAGACGAACGGAACCTATTCACCGCCATCATTACTAAACCATATCAGGCTTCAGATCTTCTTGAAGCTATAAAAAGCGCAGCCCCTCGAATACCTGACGATATAAATCGGAGACCACTTGGACCAACAGGAGTTCCGGAGGCCCAGTAGCGCACACAAACAATAGAGCCCCTATGATTTCAAGATTTTCTTTTATGACAAAGACGGTTCTTTTGTTTGATTTGGAAATCCAGTAACAGGGAAAATCTATCCCCTGCCCCGATAACCCGCCACGCCCGTCTCCGGCACATGCATGCCACTGGGCAATTTGCCGCGCTGGAAGAACACATCGATCGGGATGCCGCCGCGCGGATACCAGTAGGCCGAAATGCGCAGCCATTTGGGCGCGAGGGTTTTTAGAAGCCGGTCGCCGATCATCGCCGTGCAAGCCTCGTGAAAATCGCCGTGATTGCGGAAAGACTGCAGGAACAATTTCAGCGATTTGCTCTCCACCAGCCATTTGCCCGGCACGAAATCAATCACGATATGGGCAAAATCCGGCTGGCCCGTCACCGGGCAGATGCTGGTGAATTCCGGGCAGGTGAAACGCACCAGATAATCATATGTGGCGAAAGGCTTCGGCACCCGCTCCAGCTTCGCCGCCGCAGGCGAGGCCGGAAAGCCGATACTCTTGCGGCCGAGGAGGGATAGTTTTTTATAAGTAGCCGATGACATAAGAGTCTTATAATCGCAAAAGCAGCGCTGGCATACAACCGGCTGAAACTATAGTCGCGCACGTTTTTTCGGCTTTAGGTTGAAATGGGGGAAGCTTATTAAAGGCTAAATCATGTGCGGCGACATTCCATGGATAATTCGAGTGACCTTCGATGTATTCAAACCGGATATCATTATGAGCTGACATAATAACACTAAGCTCTCTCAGTATGTCTCCATGAGCACGTTTATGCCCACCTTCAGTCCCTGGCAAACCGCCCGCCCGTTCAACAACGGTCTGGCAATCCGTATATACAGTTGCGTCAGAATTGACGGGAAGTAATTGCAATGCTGTATTTACTGCCAATAATTCAGTGGCAACAGAATCGATAAAATGAAATGCATTAAAACTTCTCGAACCACTGAGATAAATGTCCCCGCCAGAATCAAGAATTACCCATCCAGCAGCTGCACCGCGGCCATGGCGTTTGCGATAAGAACCGTCGACATAAACATCAAAGCGCATAACCGTATGTCCTCTCATTTTTTTTGAAGATTATCTCATAATTATGAAAATAAATAATGCTTTATTGTACCGATCTACCTTAGCATTTACTCCTAGTATCACTTGGTTATCTTGGTTCCGAAAATACCGGCGCCCATAGCACATCCTCGATATGCGCGGCACTCGCGCACAGCATCACGAGCCTATCGACGCCGAGCGCCACACCGGCGGCGTCCGGCATGCCGTGGTGCAGGGCGGCGATGAAATCCTCATCCACGGGCCAGGTCTCGCCGTAGAGTTTTTTCTTGAGCGCCATATCGGCTTGCAACCGCCGCTTCTGTTCATCGGCATCGGTCAATTCGAAAAAACCGTTGGCAAGCTCGACGCCGCAAACATAAATCTCGAACCGCTCGGCAAGCCGTGAATCGTCCGCTTTCGGCCGCGCCAGCGCCGCCATGCTGATTGGATAATCGCAGAGGATGGCCGGGCGCTGTTTGCCGAGATGCGGCTCGATCTTCTCGCCCATGATGCGAAAGAACAGATCATCCCAACTGTCTTTCCCGTCCACGCGAATGCCAATGCGCTTGGCTTCCTTGGCCAGCAACGCAGCATCAGGTTTTCGTGGATCTGGCGCGGTTGCCAACAGATCAATATCGGCAAAGCGAGCGAACCCTTCGGCAACGGAAATTCTGTCCCAATCCTCAAACGGATTGCATGCGATGCTATTGAACGAAAATACTTTCTGCCCGGCAGTTTGTGCAGCGGCACGGACTAATTCAATGCAGTCCTGCTGAACGCCTGCAAATACAGAACAAATCCCCTCCCCCTCGCGGGGAGGGTTAGGGTGGGGGGCCCGCGACGAGGGACTAGATTGGTTTTTAGTTCCATAGTTGGTCCCCGGTTGATGGCCCCCCCTCCCGACCTCCCCCGCGAGGGGGGAGGGGTTTTCCTCTACTGCCCTGTACCACTCCAACATCAAAAATTCCGGATGATGCAGGGATGAACGCTCGCCGTTGCGAAAGCAATGCGCGAGCTGATAGATGCGCGGCATGCCGGCCGCCAGCAGTTTTTTCATGGCGAATTCAGGGCTGGTATGTAGGTAAAGCTTTTGCGCGCCTTGGTGCGGATTTTTTAGTTCGGTCGCGAAAGCCTGCAAATGCACCTCGCCACCCGGCGCAATCTGCAAAGCCGGCGTTTCCACTTCGGCGAAATCCTCACCCGCAAAATAACTGCGCAGCGCCGCAATCACGCGCTGGCGCGCCTCTAAATAAGGCTTGCGACGGGTGAATTGATCGGGTTTCCAGAAAGCCGCTTTCATGCGGCGGATGATAGCCGTCTCACCGAAACTAGGATAGATCCGAAGTCGGCAGACTTTTCTTCCGGTGCATATCAACCACCTCGGCATGGGAAAAACCGAACATCGGCCGCGCAGCCACGGCGTGGGCAAGGCGTATATCACTTTCGGGAAACTCTCCAGATCGAAGTGCCATAAGGCGATCGATTCTGGGCTGTAAAGCCGGATCATTCCACGAGGCCAGACGGTTTTGTATTTCTTCCTTGCCAAAAGGCAAGTCTCTTATTCTTCGTAAATCCCGATGCTTGAATAAATATTCCGCATAAGTCGCGAATGCGGCACCCACCGGCCAGGGAACGCTTTCATCCCAACAAGCCGACTCATAAAACGTATAGAAAAGAAAAAAAACAATGCCATCTACGTGATTAGTTAAGCGGCCGAACATTCTTTCATCTTTAAAGAATCCGCTGTTGATTTTGATCTCTGGATCCCCGTTTTCTAGAAACGTCACGATGCTAACGGGACCGTAACGCGGCGAGACAAGCATTTTAATTTCATTGTTCCGCACCATTGGCTCGCCGAATTCCCGGAACAGGAAGTTAAGCGCCTGGATTGTTTTCGATCGAATCTCATCAGATGTCAGTTCCGGATCGTCGCATGTGATTTTCATCTGCTCATAGGCCAGTTGCACCGATGGATCGCAGCTTGTAGCCGATTCCGGCGACACCTCTTCCTGTTCCCTTGCATCCGGATTCAAGCGAACGCACCAGGAGGGATAAAATCCAGGCTCGATCAATGAGGTAATTGTCTTCGTTTCGATATTCCAGAAAGCACAAATCCGCTGAATAGCGCGCTTTAGCATTTCCTCGCGATTTCTTTCATCAGTCATTTGGCGCACGATCAGCGGCAGGGCTTCCTTAAGCGCCGTCAAAGGCGGAGCCGCTGCGCCCGATGTCAGGTCCGGCATCTGCGCCAGGCCATAAAAAGCGTTCAATCCGATAACGCCCCAGAATTCCCGGAAGCGTGTGCCTTCATCAGATAGGTCCAGCCCCGCTTGCCAATAGGGTCTGAATTCGTCGCCCGTCTGATGTGCGCCGAGATTGGAAAAGCCGTGATCAGCCAGCGCTACCGTGGGGCTTACGTATAAGGCGCGGCGCGCCGGCAAACCCCAATGCAGCATTTCTTCATCGCCGATTTTCGGAACAATGGCGCCGGCGCGAACATTCTCGTGCCATTCGAAGGCGCGCTTCAGCGCGGGATTCAGTTCTTCAGGCGCCGCAAGGACATTGGCCAGCACATACACATCATGAACGAAAAAACCGGCTGCCGTTTCCCGGTGCGCGGAATCCTTCGGGCGGCCATCAATGGCCGCGGCGTAATTCAGCAATTCGCGATTATCCTCAAAACGGCTGTCGACAAGATCGGCGACCTTACGCGCCACCCAGCGCCGGAAATCATCGGGATTGATTCCAGCGGCATCCGCTTCGCCCAATATGTCGGCCAGTTTACCGGCGCGGCTCAGATCATTTATTTCTTTCAGGAGCCCGGTCAGCCTTTGATGGGTCAGCGATCGCATATAGGACGTCAACGCATCGCCGAAGATCAAACGCAGTGTATCGCGATGGCCGAAGTCGGACCGGCTCATGCAGTCAAACAGATAGCGTATATCGCGGCGTATATTTTCGTTCATATATTTACTTGGGCAAAATTAAAGTATAGTTCGCCGCGACTATTCCAAAAATTCTGCCCTCAATCCAGATGAAAAAATAACTGTTCCGGCAATACGCTAGCCAAACTCAAACCTCCCCTGCCCGTCCAGCGCCGGCGGCCGGAACAGGCTGAAATCATAATCCCAATCATCTTGGTTAAAGCCGATGCGTTTCACCGCCAGCGCGAAGCGCTGCGCGATCAATTCGGCATAAGGGCCGGTGCCGCGGCGGCGCTGACTGTAATCGGCGTCGTATAATTTGCCGCCGCGCGTCTGGCGGATCAGCGACAGCACATGATCGGCGCGCTCGGGCCGGTGCACGCGCAGCCATTCGGCGAACAGGTCTTTCACTTCATAAGGCAACCGCACCACGGTGAAATGCGCCTCGCGGGCGCCGGCCTCCCAGGCGGCCTCCAGCAATTTTTCCATTTCCATATCATTGAGGCCGGGGATCAGGGGCGCGGTCATCACCGTCACCGGAATGCCGGCCTGGCTGAGCGCCTTCATGGTCGCAAGACGTTTCCTGGGCGCGGCCGCGCGCGGCTCCATCTCCCGCGCCAACGCAGGATCGAGTGTGGTGAAGGAGACGGCGACACTCGCGAGATTTTTTGCGGCCATCGGCGCCAGCAGATCGATATCGCGCGTAACCAACCCCGATTTGGTGACGATCGAAACCGGATGATGGCATTCCTGCAGCACTTTCAGAATGCAGCGCGTGAGTTTGAGGCCGCGCTCGGACGGCTGATAGCAATCGGTATTGCTGCCGAGCGTGATAGGTCTCACCTGGTAATTGGACGCAGCCAATTCGCGACGCAGAATTTCCGGTGCGTCGGGCTTGTAGAAAATCTGCGTCTCAAAATCGAGGCCGGCCGAATAGCCAAGCCAGCTATGCGACGGTCGCGCGAAGCAATAAATGCAGCCATGCTCACAGCCGCGATACGGATTGACCGTGCGCATATTCGGCAAATCTTCCGATTTGACGTCGTTGATCACCGTGCGGCTGGTGTCGATGTGAAGGGTGGTGGCTATTTTTTCTTCGTCCGGATCTTCGTCCGCCAGCGCGTTAGGCCATCCATCATCCACCGCGCGCGCATCGAAACGCTCAAAGCGCCCGGCCGGATTGCCGATCGCCCCGCGTCCGGCTTTGGCTTGATGGGGAACTTCGTCGACCATCCCTCAACCTAAGGGATGAGGCCGGTTTTGTAAAGAACAAAAAGGGAACATAAGTTCTTGACAAATGTCATAATTTATGACATTATATATTTATGTTGCAGGTTCAGTATTCGCCGCACGCGTTCAAGGATTTGGCGAATATAGGACCGATTGCCGAGACCCGGATCCGGCGGAAAATCGATGCCTATGCCGCCAATCCGCAAGCCTTCGCCAATAGGGTCGAGAAACTGCAGGGCCGCCCCGGTTTTCGTTTACGTGTCGGCGATTATCGCGTTTTGTTCGCGGAACAAGGCGTGGTGATTACGGTCCTTACCGTCGGGCATCGTCGAGAAGTTTACCGGTAGGAGGCGCAGATGGACAGCTTGCAAATTATTCACAGTCCTACAGGCGAAGAAATGGTGGTGTTGCCGCGCGCCGAATATGATCGCCTTATCCGCCATGCGCCCGCATCCGCGCGCAAGAATGACGAAAATGCCCGCGACATTGCTATCTTCGACGAAGAAGTGGCCAAGATCAAATCCGGCGCCAGCATTCCCTTTCCGCGTGCGGTGGTGAATGCAATTTTGGACGAGGGCCTTCATCCCGTCCGCGCCTGGCGCGAATATCGCGGCTGGACGGCCGCCCAACTCGCCAAAAAGACGAAAGTCCTGCGCACTACAATTACGCAGATCGAAACCCGCAAATACAAGGGAACGGTCAAGACTTATAAAGCAATCGCCAAAGCCCTCGGCGTCAATCTCGATAACGTCGTCGAATAAGCTACAACGGCCAAAGACGAAATTTACTTCAGATTGCTCGCCACCTTCAGCCCCGCGGCAGGCAGCGCCGCTTCCTTCATGCCCTTCGACAGCGGCTTGCGGTCTTCGGGCGGGGCGAGGCGTGGCCATTGGCCATGCGCGAGCGTCGTGAGCGAGCCTTCGGACTCGCCGAGCCGGGCCTGATAAATCCAGTAATGGATCAGCACCTGCTCGACATAATCATGCGTCTGGCGCAAGGGCAGGTTTTCGAGGAAATAGAGCGGATCGGTTTTTTCGTAAGCGCTGCGGCTTTGCAGCGAAGCATGCCCATGATGTTTGCGGGCGGCTTTGTCCTCGTCGCTGCTCATCCAGTGGGCGAGCTTGCTCGGGCCGCTGTTATAGGCGGCCAGCAGCAGCAGCAGATTGTCGCCGATGATGGGCTGGCTGGCGAGATGGATCATGTATTTCTGCCCCAGCGCCATATTGACGGCAGGATCGAGCAGATTGCCCGAGCAATCCGCCGCCGTGTGATCGTCTTTGCCATACGCCATCAGCTTGGCCGTCGCGGGGAGCAATTGCATGAGGCCGCAGGCGCCGCGGCCGCTCATCGCCAGCGGATCGAACTGCGATTCATGCCGCATGAGAGCGTAAAGCAGCGCGGGATCGATCTGAAAGCCTTCCGCCGGCTGCCAGGGCGGCAGCGGATAAAGTGCAGCGTCATACGGCGTGCCGTTGGCCCTGGTGGCGACGCCGCCAAGCTGCAAAGCAAGCGAGGGCATATGTTCGGCCGACGCGAAAGCCAGCATGGCTTCCTGCAGATCGCGGCGTCCTTGCGGGTTCAGATGGCGCAATTCGCTTTCGGCCATGGCGCGCTTGCCGATCTGCAAAAGCGCAAGCGCCCGGCCACCGGCCTTTTGTGCGGCCAGCACCGATACTTGCGCCTTATCCAGCGTCGGCAATTCCCACGACCAGCCGTCATGATCATTGCCCAGAAGACTGGCCGCCATCAGCCCGTAAAAGCTGCGCGGTTGTCTTGCCGCCTGCTCGAGCCAGAAATGAGCGTTCTTGTCGCCCGCGCTCCGCAGCGCGCGCCAGGCCCAGAAATCCGCCGCCGCGCGATCCCAGGAAGAGAGATTTTCTTGCGCCGCCAGCAAGGCAAAAGCATTGCCCGAGGCGCGCAGATCGCGCTGCTTCCAGGCCGTGAGCCCGTCGATCCACAGCGCCAGGATATTTTGCTGCTTCGCGCCCGCATCGGCGAGATGGCGCGCCTGCGCAATTTTCCCGTCATAAAAGAAACTGGCGGCGACCAATCCTTGCGCCTTGGCCAGTTCGCCAGACGTCAAGCCATGACGGCGCTCTTCGGCCGTCAGTAAATTTTCGGCATCGGCCGGTTTGTTCCGGTGCAAGGCAGAATTAAATTTAGCGGCGAAGCGGCGGGAAGCCGACGTGGGTTTGCTGCCGATAGAGCCCGCCGCGCGGAAACCGAAAGAGGCGCCGTAATTGTCGCTGCCGGTCCAGGTGCCGGCAACCGGGGCGGGAATTTCCCCCTTCGGCCCCGCAAGAGCTATAGCCTGCGCGCGCAGATAGCCGGCTTCCGGCAGATCGGCGTATTTCTCAAGCCAGCCCTTCAATTCCGCGGCCGAAGCCGGCTTGCGCATATAACGGTCGGCCAGCACATGACCCAGCAACCGGTGGTCGCCGAGCTTGGCGATGGTGGCGTCGGCACTTTTCCAGTCGCCCTTTTCCTGCGCCGTGAAGATCGTCAGATAATGGCCGGCATCCTTAGCCGAAAGCACCTTGAGGGCGGGAATATCGCCGCTTAATTGGGCCGTGGTGGCATCGGCAAATTCGGGGACGGACGCAACCGGCTTGGCGCTGTCGAGATAGCTGTTGGCTCCCACCAGCGTGCAGCAAATAAGGGCCGTCGCCGCCAGCTTGGGCAGGTTCGAGGACATCCGATTCGCTATCGCGCGCTGTCGCATAAGGCCGGTGGTACGGGTTGGTTTTAGTTTCGGCAAGTGCAATCCTGCACCAAAAATCGGTAATCTCAATTTGTCATTTGGTCTCAGGGGATTAGCTGTTTGATTCTTTTGGACAGAGTTAAAATGTCCGCCCAAGCCTGTCGTTTGGACCCCGGCTGGCGCAATAAAAATGCGGGATGATAAATGGGCAGACAATCGATCGGCTCGCTGAGACCGCTGCCCGGCGACGGCATATATTGAGTCCAGCGCCCGCGCAAACGCGTGATGCCTTCCTTGGTGCGCAGCAAACTTTTGGCCGCCACGCCGCCGAGCAGCACCAGAATTTTTGGTTTCACGAGCGCGATGTGCCGTTCGCAAAACGGAAGACAGGCGGCGATCTCGGCATCGGTCGGCGAGCGGTTGCCCGGCGGCCGCCAAAAGAGAATATTGCTGATATAGACATTGGTCTGCCGGCTGAGGCCGGCCGCCAGCAACATGCGATCGAGCAATTGCCCGCTGACGCCGACGAAGGCCTTGCCTTGCCGGTCTTCGTCCTCGCCCGGCGCCTCCCCCACCATCATGATGGGAGCGGCGGGGTTGCCGTCGGAAAAGACCAGATTCATGGCCGTGTGCTTGAGCGCGCAGCCCTCGAAACGCAGCAGCTCCTCCCGCAAGGCGGTAAGAGAGCTGGCGGTTGAGGCAGTTAGAGGCCGGGGCTCAAGCTGGATACCAGAAGCCAAAGGCCGGATTTCAGCGGCGATCGGGGCCGTTTTTTTAGGACTGGCTGGGGGAAGTGCGGGCTCTGGCTTATGGCCCCATCCGGTCAGCCCGGCCGTCTCTCCAATGGCCTCATCCGCCCCGGCGGCAAGCTGCCATTCAAGATCGGTGAGGAATTGCTGGGGGGTGGGCATGAAATGCTTTTAGCAGACATTATCATCGGCTGTAAAATACTGGAGCATTAGGAATAATGCTTACTAGATCGCCCGAACGACTGTGCTATAATAAAAACGATTTTTAGGTCATGTTCGAAATCAAAGGAGGGCCATCTCATGTCAAAAGCTTCCATGAGCGACTTAGTCGGATTTTCGTTTACTACAGACGAAGATTTTCGGAATGCTTGGTCTGTTTTTAATGAGGACAGCAGAGGTGCCAGTGAATATATGGGCAGCCCTAAAAAAAATACGATGACTATTTATAGAAAAAATGCTGACTGGTTTGGAAAAAAATTAAAGCGGAAAGGAATTTCGTTTACGCCAGAGCAAGTTAGAACTATGGCAGATTTGACGCCGGAAGAAGCGGTAGCGCTTCGGAGCAAACAAGGACAACCGTCACGACCTGAATTAGCAGACCGAAGGCAAGTATTGGCAGATTTACAAAAGTATTACGGCGTACCTCCCGTATCCTGAATTTGTCTGCACAACAAAAAAGGCGCCAGCCTTGTGCCGGCGCCCTTTGTCATCCGCTCTGGGGCCCATTTGGTCCCTTAAAGCCAGGTGCACATTCGCCAATAAATGAAACGAAGCGACATCTGGTAAGGCGGATGGAAACTGTCTTCAAGCCGTTTTGTTGACGTGCTTACCGGCGTTGCCGGAATTGTTGTTGGTCGTGTCGGCCGGCTTGCTGCCGGTGTTCGCAGGCGGCTTCGGTGCCGAATTATGTTGCACCGGCGGCGCGGATACATGCGATACGGAATGAACGGCCATTATCTCCTCCTCAATGTTGCTTATTGGAATACGGAATAGGGCCATTATAAGCGCGCGGGGATTAAGGCGGGTTTAAAAATAGTTCGGTTTTACAGCGATGTTATAATCCGAAAAAACGTTTCCGCTCCGTGCGTTGCGAGAGTAAAGTTATTTTTACCATTCTTAAAGAGTATGAAGCGCGCCTGTTTGGCTAGAGCGTCCGCAGCTTAAGTGGAATAGCTTGAAATGGGCACGGTGGTGTTCCTCCCCCCCTTGCGGGGGAGGTTAGGAGGGGGGTTCGTGCAACAAATACAAATCTCGGTCTTTGTAGAAAGAACCCCTCCCCTGACCCCTCCCGCAAGGGGAGGGGAACGCTGTTGTAAACGGATCTAATAAAATGGCGAACGCTCTAATCCTGGAACGCTATCGCAAAGCCCCATGACCGATCCCCGCCAAACGCCGCGCGATGTGATGGAATATGACGTGCTGATTGTCGGCGCAGGCCCGGCCGGCTTGTCTTGCGCGATCCGCTTGAAGCAGCTCGCGCGCGAAAAAAATAGCGAACTGTCGGTGTGCGTGATCGAGAAAGGCTCCGAAGTGGGGGCGCATTTGATGTCGGGCGCGGTGCTTGAGCCGCGCGCGCTGGACGAGTTGTTTCCGAATTGGCGCACGATGGATGCGCCGCTCAAAGTGCCGGTCATCGAGGACCGTTTTCTGTTTCTCACGCAAACGCGCGCCTGGCGCTTGCCGACCCCGCCGCCGATGAACAATCACGGCAATTACGTGATCAGCTTGGGCTATTTCGCCAAATGGCTGGCCACGCAGGCCGAAACTCTTGGCGTAGAGATTTATCCCGGCTTTGCGGCGGCCGAAATTCTTTATGACGAAGGCGGGCGCGTGCTGGGCGTGGCGACCGGCGATGCCGGCATCGGCAAGAACGGCGAGCCCACCGCGCGCTTTACGCGCGGCGTGGAGCTGAAAGCCAAACAAACCGTGTTCGCCGAAGGCTGCCGCGGCTCGCTGACAAAAATTTTGTTCGAGAAATTCAAATTGCGCGACCGTTGCGATGCGCAAACTTTCGGCCTCGGCGTCAAGGAAATCTGGGAAATCGATCCGGCCAAGCACCGCGCTGGATTGGCGATGCACACCGTCGGCTGGCCGATGGACAGGCGTACCTATGGCGGCTCCTGGCTTTATCACTGGGAAAACAATCTGGTCTCGATCGGTTTTGTGGTCGGGCTCGATTATGAGAACCCCTATCTTTCGCCCTTCGAGGAATTCCAGCGTTTCAAGCAGCATCCGCTGATCCGCTCGCTGCTCGAAGGCGGCAAGCGCGTTTCCTATGGCGCGCGCGCCCTGAGCGAAGGCGGTCTTCAGTCGCTGCCGCGGCTGATTTTTCCCGGCGGGCTTTTGGTCGGCGATGCGGCCGGGTTCCTGAACGTGCCCAAGATCAAGGGCAATCACACGGCGATGAAATCGGGCATGGTGGCGGCCGAGGCCTTGTTCGAGCATCTGATGCGCCCCGCGGCGAGGCCGGAAGTGGTCGGCTATCCGGCCTGGCTGCAGCAATCCTGGCTGTGGGGCGAGCTCCACGACGTGCGCAATATCCGGCCGTCTTTTCATTATGGTTTAGTGCCGGGCCTGCTTTACAGCGCCTTCGATACGCTGACCCGCGGCCGCGCGCCCTGGACTTTGCACAATCACCCCGATTATGTGCAGCTCAAACCCGCACGCGCTTGCACCAAAATCGCCTATCCAAAGCCGGACGGCGTCATCAGTTTCGATCGGCTGTCGTCGGTGTTTCTTTCCAACACCAATCATGAGGAAGATCAGCCGTCGCATCTGAAATTGCGCAAACCGGCGCTGGCGATTGACGTCAATCTCGCGCTCTACGACTCGCCGGAAAGCCGCTATTGTCCGGCCGGCGTCTATGAAATTGTGCGCGACGCGCAGGGCCAGAATCCGCGCCTGCAGATCAACGCGCAGAATTGCGTGCACTGCAAGACGTGCGATATCAAGGATCCGCGCCAGAATATCGATTGGGTGGTGCCCGAAGGCGGCGGCGGGCCGAACTATCAGGGGATGTGATGCATATCCGGATTGCCATAGGCCTTTGCGCCCTGACCTTGCTGACCTCGCTGGCTTTTGCGCGCGACTACGAAAATCTGCCGGTCGATCAACCGGTGCATTGTCCGGTCAAGCTCGTATTGGATGAAGGCAAATACGATTTTTCCAGCGCCGAACTGGTCGGCGGCCACATGCCGGATCTGAAACCGATTACGCCCGACCGCGAAGGCAAATGGAATCTGGAGGATTACCGGCCCAGCAAGCGCGTGTTCGAACTTGTCTGCCATTTCGAAGATACGGATACGACCGTCACCGTCCCCATCCCGCGCAATATGTATTTATGCGATATGAATGGCGATAGTATTGTTTGCCGGTAAAGCATTCGCCGTTTTGTTGGAATCATTCTCAACAGCGTTCCCCTCCCCTTGCGGGAGGGGTCAGGGGAGGGGCTCTCTCCACAAGGACATAAGCCTGCGCCTATTGAGACAACCCCCCACCTAGCCTCCCCCGCAAGGGGGGAGGAACATCAGCGTACCCGTTTCAACTATTCCGCTTAAACGGTGAACGTCCTAGCCGTTCGCCGCAATAAGACAGCGTTCGATGCCGCCAAGATCGCAGCGCGTTTCGATGTCCCTAAAGCCGGATTTTTCGAACAACGCGCGCACGGCGTCCCCCTGCCCGATGCCGATTTCGAAAACGGCAATACCACCCGGTTTCAGCAAGCTCGGCAATTGCGGGATGAGCAAGCGATAGGCGTCCAAACCGTCGGCGCCGCCATCGAGCGACCGCGCAGGGTCATACTCGCGCACTTCGGGCATCAGCGCCGGAATTTCTCCACGTACAATGTAAGGCGGATTGGAAACGACCAGATCGAATGGCTCATCGATACCTTCCGCCCAATTGCCGATCTTAAATTCGGCGCGTGTGCCAAGCCCGAGCCGGATGGCATTTTCCCGCGCCTGTTCCACCGCGCGCGGCGCACAATCGACGCCGAGACCGGTGGCATCTGGCAATTCATGCAGCAAAGCGAGTAGCAAACAGCCGGTGCCGGTACCGAGATCGAGGATTCGGAAGTCAGATGTCAGATGTCGGATGTCAGAACTATTATTCTTTCTGGCATCTGACATCTGATTTCTGATCGCTGTTTCCACCACCGTCTCGCTTTCCGGCCGTGGATCGAGCGTGGCTTCATTGAGAGCAAAAGGCAGGCCCCAAAATTCGCGCATGCCGAGAATGCGGCTGACAGGTTCGCGCCGCGCGCGGCGTGCGATCAAATCTTCGACGGCGCGCATCTCATCGTTCGTCAATAACCGATCCGGCTGACTCAACAATTGCGCGCGCTCAATACCCAAAGCATGCGCAATCAGCAGCCGCGCATCGAGCGCCGGATTGTCGACGCCGGCCGCACGAAGCGCGGACGACAGACGACGGACAATGGAGGACAAGGAGTTTTCTGTCCTCTGTCCTCTGTCTTCTGTCATCCGATCACTGATAACTGATCTCCGCCAGCCGCTCGGCTTCGTCGCGCGAGATAAGCTCGCCGATAAATTCATCCAGAGCCTCGCCATTCATGACATAATCGATTTTATAAAGCGTTTTTTCGATACGGTGGTCGCTCACGCGCCCTTGCGGAAAATTATAGGTGCGGATGCGCTCGGACCGGTCGCCGGTGCCGACCTGACTTTTGCGCGTGGCGGCATGCGCCGCATCGCGCATTGCGCGCTGATGTTCATAAATCCGGGCGCGTAGAATCTTAATCGCTTTGGCTCGATTTTTGTGCTGCGAGCGTTCGTCCTGCATCGCTACCACGATGCCGGTCGGAATGTGGGTCATGCGCACGGCACTCTCGGTCTTGTTGACGCTCTGGCCACCGGCGCCAGAAGAACGATAAACGTCGACCTTAATATCTTTCTCGTCAATATGTACGTCGACATCTTCTACCTCCGGCAGCACCGCCACCGTCGCGGTTGAGGTATGCACGCGGCCCGAGGCTTCGGTTTGCGGCACGCGCTGTACGCGATGCACGCCGGACTCAAACTTGAGGCGTGCGAACACACCCTTGCCGCTGATCATCGCGGTGCCTTCGCGCAAGCCCCCCAGATCGTTTTCGGAGACTTCCAGCACCTCGAACCGCCAGCCTTTGAGAATGGCGTATTTGCGGTACATCTCGAACAAAAGCGCGGCGAACAAGCCGGCTTCGTCGCCGCCGGTGCCCGCGCGCACCTCGAGGATCGCGTTGCGCTCGTCGGCGGCGTCTTTCGGCAGCAGCAATAGCTGGATCTGTTTTTCCAGCATGGGGATTTTTGGCTTCAGCCCTTCGATCTCGCGCTTGGCCTCGGCTTGCATTTCGGGATCGCCCAGCATCGCTTCGGCATCGGCGAGCTCTTTGCGGATGCGCTGAAGCTCGGCGATCGCTTCGGCAACCGGTGTCAGATCGGAATACTCCTTCGACAATTTGACGAATTGCTCGCGATTGATGCCGGGTTGCGCCAGGACATCGCGCAATTCGTCATGCCGCGCCAGCACGCGGGCGAGTGTATCGGAGAAAGACATGGAAGCCGCTAAGATCCGGATTTAATCGTAACATAGGAGCCTTCGGCCAAATCCCGCAAGGCCGCCGCGACCTGGCCGGCAAGCGGCGCGATGTGCTTATACGTCATACGTACGCTATCCAAAGTTATGATGCTGATCTTCCGGCCCGAAATATTCTGCTGATAGCGAAGATTTTTATCGACCGTAATCATGACTTTAAACCCGTTCGCTTCGGCCTGTGCGATCAGTTCGCCGTTCTCCAGAAACGCCCATCCCATTTTTCGTGCGGAAATGACTTCGTGATCCGATAGTAACAGGGCAAATTTCCGGTCGACGCAATTATCCAGCAAAACGCGCATTTACTCGGCCGATTGCAATCCCAGCGCCTGCCGCGCCTGTACTTGCTCCCAGCGAAGAACGGCCCGAGCTTGCTGCAAGGTAACATCGGGAAATCCGTCCAGAAAATCCTGCAGGGGATCGCCATCCTCAATGGTATCGAACAAAGCCTGCACGGGCACGCGGGTTCCCACGAAGCAAATCGCCCCACTCATGACCTTTGGGTCGCAGCTCAGAATCCCTTCAAGTTCTTTTGGAATCATATCCAAACCTCTTGCCCGTCGTTAAATCCATTCTACAGATTCACACGTCGATTGTCACCGAAAAACAGGGGATTTTCAGCCGCCGAGGGCTACGCCGCCGATGCGCCGTCGAGCCAATCCCAGCCCTGGGGCCCCAGCGCCTGCAGCGGGCGGAAGCGCGCCTTATAGGCCATTTTGCGCGAGGCGGAAATCCAGTAGCCGAGATAGACGTAAGATAAATTCCGCCGCTGCGCCTCGCCGATCAAAGCCAAAATCAGTTGCACGCCGAGGCTGCGGCGCGCCTCGAACGGCGTGAAGAAACTATAGACCGCCGAGAGCCCGTCATTCACATGATCGGTGATGACGCCGCCGACCAACCCATTGCCCGGCTTGCGCAGCTGATAGATATGCGTATCGGCCTCGCCCTCGCGCAGCATGCTGACGAATTCGAAGCGCGACATGCGCGCCATGTCGCTGTCGGGATGGCGCGCGGTCTGATAGGCCATAAAGAGCGCGTATTGTTCCTCGGTGACGTCGGCATCGACGACCTCCAGCGCGAGATCGCGGTTGATGGAGGCAATGCGCTTGAGCGAACGTGTCGGCACGAAGGCGCGCACGGGAATGCGCACCGGCACACAGGCCGTGCAATTGGGACAAGCCGGGCGATAGACGATGTCGTGGCTGCGGCGGAAACCGGCGCGCGTGAGCGTAGCGTTGATCTCGGTATCGGTCGCCGGCTGGCCGGTCAGGCGCGTGAATAATTTGCGCTCGACGCGATCCGGCAAATAGGGGCACGGCAACGGGCCCGATAAATAAAATTGCAAAAGCCGACTAAGGCCGGGCGGAATAATTGACATGACAGGACGATAGAGTCATGCCGCTGAGCGGTCAAGCATTTGGCATTTGGCATTCGGGGATTAACAATCGGTTTTACCGTTCCCGAATGCTGAATGCCTACGGTTGAGGTTCGATTTCCGGGGCCGGCGCCGGTGGCGGCGCATCGGCCGGCGGAATTGCCTGACGCAGCAATACGATGCTGATGCGGCGATTGCGGGAATCTTTGGGATCGTTTGGCACGAAAGGATCGCGGTCGGAAAGCCCCGCCACGCGGGCCACGCGCTTTTCACCGATCCCGGCCGATACGATATATTGGCGGCTGATATTGGCGCGCTCAGTCGAGAGCGTCCAGTTGTCGCGGCTGGAGCCGACCGGAAACGGCGTGCTGTCGGTATGGCCGGTGACTGAGATATCGTTCGGCAGCCGCGCCAGCACCTTGCCGATCATCAGCAATAGGTCGCGCCCGCGCTCATACGGAATGGCGCCGCCCGAAGGAAACATCGAGAATTTATCCTTGTCGACGATCTGGATGCGCAAGCCTTCCGGCGTGCGGTCGATCACGATCTGGTTAGCGAATTGCGCCAGTTCGGGATTGCCCGTGATTGCCTGTTTTAACATTTCTTCGGCCTGTTTGAAGGTCGCTTCCTCGTGATGCATGGCCTCGACCATCGCCTGGTCTTCCTTGCTGAGACCGGAAGGCGGATTGGCAACCGTGCCTTTGGCTTCCGGTTGGGCCGGATTTTCGGGGCCATTGATGCCGGTGCCCTTGCCGGCGTCGGGTGACTTGCCCTCGCCCTTGCCTTCGTCCTGCGACTTGCCGAGGCCGGCATTGTCGCTCTTGCCTTTGACGTCTTCTTCGCCCTCGTCGCCCTTGCCGGCGGTCGGCATCGTCACCTGGTCGACCGTGGGCGGCGTGTATTGCGAGATTTGCGCGCCGTCGACCGTGATGGTCTGGCCGCCGAACACGCCGCCGGCACCGGATTCCGATTTCGAAATACTGGCGGGCGCGAAATAGTCGGCGATGCCCTTGCGTTGAATGTCGGTGGTAACGTTCAGCAGCCACAGCAAAAGAAAGAACGACATCATGGCGGTCACGAAGTCGGCGTAGGCCACCTTCCAGGCGCCGCCATGATGGCCGCCACCGTGGCCGCCGCCTTTTTTCTTGCGGATGATGATGACGGGTTTATCGGCCACGCTTTATCTCCTCATGCCGTCGGCGCCGGCAGCGCCGCGGTCGCTTCTTCAACCTCGACGAAGGTCGGCCGCACTTCGCTCAGCAGCGTCTTGCGGGCATATTCGATCGAGATCGAGGGGGCGAAACCTTGCAAATGCGCCAGCAGGCCGAGCTTCAGGCACTGGAAATATTTGGATTCGGCCTCCAGAATTGCCTTGAGCGAATTCGACATTGGGCCGAAATAGCCGTAGGCTAGCCACACACCCATGAAGGTTCCCACTAGGGCGCCGCCGATCAGCCGGCCCAGCACTTCGGGCGGCTCGGTGATCGAACCCATGGTGTGAATGACGCCCAGCACCGCGGCGACGATGCCGATGGCCGGCAGGCCGTCGGCGATGTTCTGCATCGCCGTGACAATGCCTAAATCCTCGGCGTGATGCACCTCGATCTCCTCGTCCATCAGCGCCTCGAGCTCGTAAGGCTTGTCGGAGCCGAGCGTGATGAGGCGCAAATAATCGCAGAAGAAATCGACCGCGTGATGATTGTGCTGAAAGCCGGGAAATTGCCCGAACAGCGTACTTTCGTGCGGATGTTCGATATGTTGCTCGAGCGTCAGCATGCCCTTGGTCTTCGCCAGTTTGAAAACCTGATATTGCATGCAGAGCGCCTCGATATAGGACGCCTTGTTGTATTTCGGCTTCTTGAGCAGAAGGCCCATCGCCCGCAGCGTGCGTTTGATGACGACGGACGGATTGGCGATGATGAAACCACCCGCCACCGTGCCACCCATGATGACGAGCTCGAGCGGCGCCGCCTTGGCCAGCACTTCCATGTGCCCGCCCTGCAGGATATAGCCACCCATCGTACAGCCGATGACGGTGAGGATGCCGATAATGAGGTTCATGGAACGCGGCCAGCCAAAAGGGTTCGAAAAGGCCTGACTTAAGGCCTGAATTCGCCTCTTATCTTTGCCTCCGCTTTCGTTAAAATCGCTTTAACAAAGCGGATTGCGGCAAGAGGGTCTAAAGCCCTGTTTTTATAATAAATAAAGCTAAAGAATCCCCTCTCCCCCATTCACCGTAGCTTTTGCGAAGGTGAATGGGGGAGAGGGTTAGGGTGAGGGGGCCTCTCAACCGGCGCTTCGTTCAAAATTTAGCCCCTTAAAGCCCGGCATTCCCCCTCACCTGCAAAAACTAAGGCTTACTCCGTAAGCCTAAGTTTTTGCTTCCTCTCCCCCTCTCGGGGGAGAGGGGCTTAGGGCTTGGCGATTGAATCCGCACGCCTTCTACGGTTAGTGTGCCCGCCTATGCCCAAGTCCGATTCTCGCTCCTTCCGCCGCTGGTTCGGCGGATTCGCCACCGGCATCACGGTGGTGACGGCGCGCCATCCGGACGGCGGCCCGATGGGCATTACCATCAATTCGCTCACCTCGGTGTCGCTGGAGCCGCCGCTGCTGCTGTTCTGCCTCGACCGCAAGGCGCATGTTTATAAGCCGCTACGCTCCGCGAGGGAATTTGCCGTGAATATTCTGGGCGAAAAGCAGGAACTTGTTTCCAGGCATTTTTCCGATTTCCGGCATCACCCGGCGCCGCCGGATATCTGGGACCGGCCGCAGGGCAATTGCCCCGTCCTGCGTCATACGCTCGGCTGGATGATCTGCCGCCGTGTTTCAATCCACAAGGCTGGCGATCACGACATCATCATCGGCAAAACAATCGCGCTGCACCGGCGCAGCGGCAATCTAAAGCCGCTGCTGTTTTTTCATGGGCGGTATAGGCGGATTGATTCATAATTATGCGACATGCACGCCAAGCGCGACATTACGAGCACGCGCGATGCGTTCCGGTTCAACACCGGCCTTCCCGAAATGAGTGGCAAGCGCGTTCGCTAAATCTTCGGGATTCTCAAAGATCGCCGTGACTCTGTTTCCTACATGTGCAACGCGGTAAGCGCCGGATTTTTCATCAGCAACCACTTTGATAGGATAATAGCCTAACACTGGCTCCCCGCTTGCCGGATCCATAATGAATAATTCATTGCTTCCCCTCGCTCTCATACCGAGATAAGGGGTACAACCGGGAGGAACATCCATTTTTTTATCTTTTTCGCGAAATGGGGCCACGGTGCGCTCTTGAGGATTGCCCCAGCCAATATCGATGTAATGGCCAAACCCGGCATAATTGCGTATTAATTTTCCATAAGTCTCTTCAGATATAAACAAACATAAACCTGGCTCTTCAAGTCGACCCTCGCCTTCGCCGGGCGAAAGCTTCAGGCGTATTGTTAGACCATTCGCATCCATCTCATAGATGCTGCCTTTTTCCGTTTGGAACCCTTTGCTCATGTGCAAGAAGATAACACGTCGGAAGCTATTAGCCGCCTGCAATAATATTTTCATAATAAAAGCATTGACTTAAAAGATATTCATTATTGCTTTTCCGGCTCAAACACCAGCTCCGGCAATCCGCGTGCCTTGAGTTCATCCTGCGTTCCCGTGAGCAGAAAATATTGCACATCGTTCCAGGGCTTTACCAAATCGCCATAATGCTTTGAAAAAATGGAACCGGATTCGCCGGTTGCGATCATGAAGCGCGATTTGGCCGGATCGGATAAATCGTAGATGCCGCGAAAACCGGCGCCGTGCGTGCGCAGGAAAGGGTGGGCGGGATCGGTCGCCGCGCTGCCGCCGCGATCCAGCGTGTAGAAATCGCCGCTGCTCGGCACGCTAAGATCGGTCAGTTTTTTCAGCAGCGGCACATGCGACCAGAATTTATGGCGCAGAACCGTGATATGCTCGGTTCCCCAGCGCCATTTTTTCATGTCCTCGCCGTCGCGTTTGGTGAGAAGCGCCACGGCATCGCCGAACGCCCGGCGCACCGCATCGTCGCAACGCCGGTCCTGCAACCCGCACCAGCTGCCGGAATTGGCGAGAATACCCAGCATCGCCAGCGCGTCGAACGGCCCCTGCGCCTTCATCTGATCGCCGATTTTATTGACCAGCAGGCGCTTGTGCAGCTCATAAAGCCACGCCTCGAAAATGAGCGGCTCGGGCCGGTCCTTGTCCATCGTACCGTCCCAGCCGCGCAGCATGGCGAGCGCCTTTGCGGCGCGCGCATCGGCAAAAGACTGGCGCAAAAGATAGGGTAGCAATTGCCGGGCGGCGATCGAGACGATATCCGCCTGCATGTTCGCCGATGTATCCGCGCTGTGCTTACCGACGGTGTTGAAAAATTGCTGCACGCGTTCGGCGCGGAACGGCTCTTCCCAATCCGCGCCATAGAAACGCGGCGAATCCGAAGATACGATGGCGTTGTTGGCATTAAACACGAAGCCGGCCGGCGGATTGTAAACATGCGGCCATTCTTCGAACGGGATGGTGCCGTCCCAATCGTAATCGCCGGAGGCGCCGTCGGCCGGCACCAGCCCGTCGCCCTTTTTGCGAATGGGCACGCGGCCGGCGGCAAAGAAGCCAATATTGCCCTCTGTGTCCGCATAGACGATGTTTTGCGGCGGGGCCTGATAAAGTTCGAGCGCGTCCTTGAATTCCTGCCAATTGGATGCACGATTGATGCGCAGGAGCGCTTCGGGCGTTGCATCGCCGTGATCGAGCGCGGTGAAGGCAAGCGCCATAACCTTGCCGGAGCCCGCGAGCGCGGCAAGATCCCGGTCGACATCGGACACGACCGGCCCATGCCGGGTGGAGCGAATTGTGAGTTTTACATCCGGCTCGCCTTTAACGACGATCGTCTCGTGATGTGTCTCGAAACTTCTTGCGCCGCCGGGCGCGAGATAATTGTCCGGATTTTGCGGATCGATGGTCTCGACAAACAAATCCTGCACGTCGCTGCCGGTGGTGGTGAAGCCCCAGGCGATATGTCCGTTTTGGCCCAGCAGCACCACCGGCAAGCCCGGCACGGTGGCGCCGGTCAGCGTCAGATCGGGCGTCACGAGGCGCACGAGATACCACAAGACCGGCGCCTCCAGCCCCAGATGCGGATCGTTGGCAAGGATCGGCTTGCCGCTTTCGGTATGCGCGCCGGCGATGACCCATTCGTTCGAGGCGGCCTGGGCAAGACCGGTGATCGCGCCGAGCTTATCGAAAATCGAGTTTGACGCGATCGTCGTTTTGACGGTGCGCTCCATCAACAGCGTTCCTCCCCCCTTGCGGGGGAGGACAGGTGGGGGGTTCGCGCCGATAGGACGATTATCGGTACTTGTTGAGAGAACCCCTCCCCTAACCCCTCCCGCAAGGGGAGGGGAACGCTGTTCAGAATTCGCCCATTCAGATGAATCTCCAGTCTTTTCTATAGCTCCGCTCTTCGTCACCTCCGGCCGGGTCGTCACCGGCGCATTGGCGGGCGGCGGCGGGAACAGCAAATTCATCTCCGCCGGCGAAAATTGCTGCGCCATTTGCGCGCGCAGAATTTCATGCCGGTAATTGCCGCTGAGCTGCAGCGCCATCAATTTGCCCCACACCAGCGAATCCGCGGGCTGCCAGGGCTCCGGCGTGAGGCGCAGAATATAAAATTCGGGCGGCAGACTGAAACGATGCGTCGCGAGCCATTCATTGACGCCGCCGGCATAGGCATCCACCAGTTTTTGCGCATCGGGCGACAGCGAGGCGTAGCTTTCCTTGGCAAGACGATAGAGCCCAAGCGTGCGGGTAAATTTATCGACATCCAGCATACTACTGCCGAACATTTCAGCCAGACGGCCCGCGCCGGCGCGGCGCTGTATTTCCATCTGAAACAAACGTTCGCTCGCATGGACATAGCCGAGCGTCCGCGCGGCATCCTCCAGATTGGCGGCGAAAATATGCGGCACGCCGACCTGATCGCGGAACACATGCACCGGCGCGCCGAGTTCCGGCATCTCGACCTGCCCTTTATAGTGCGGCTGCGCGCGGTGAAAAGCCGCCACCCCGCCGCCGGCAACACCGAGCAGCGCAAGAATAACGAGCAGCCAAAGGAATCGAAACCAGCGGCGGAGCATTTTCACTCACACCATATTCATGATGATCGTCTTCTTGCGCATGAAATCCTCGAGCATGGCCTCCAGCGAGGCTTCCTTGCCGATACCGGAATTTTTGAAGCCGCCATAGGATAAATTCGCCTGCACCACCAGATTCTGGTTCACCTGCACCAACCCGGCCTCAAGCCGCTGCGCGGCCTGCAAGGCTTTGGCCAGATCGCGCGTCCAGACGGTGGCGGCGAGGCCGTAGCTGGTGTCGTTGGCGGCCGCGATCGCTTCCTCGAACGTATCGAACGGAATCACCATCGTGACCGGGCCGAAAATTTCCTCGCGCGCGAGGCGGCTGTTGTTATCAAGGCCGGTGAAAATCACCGGCCGCGCGAACAGGCCTTTGGCAAATTTGGCATCCTTGGTCATCTTCCCGCAACGATGCGCCTTGGCGCCCGGCATTTTTTCGCCGAGCTCGACGTAACTTTTCACGCGCTCGAATTGCTGTGTGGAAATGATGCTGCCGATATCGGTTGCTTCATCGAACGGATCGCCGATTTTCATCGCATCCACCTTGGCCTTAAGTGCGCTCACAAATTTGTCATGCAAGGACCGGTGCACAAAGATGCGCGAGGCGCAGGTGCAGCTCTGGCCCTGGCGCGTGAAGCGCACACCGATGACGGCGCCCTGCACCGCGCGGTCGAAATCGGCATCTTCCAATATGACCATCGGGCTTTTGCCGCCGAGCTCGAGCGTGGCGGGGATAAGTTTCTCGGCCGCCATATGCGCGATCATGCGCCCGGTTTCGACCGAGCCCGTGAAGCTGACTTTATGCACCAAAGGATGCTGCACCAAAGGCGCGCCGCATTCGGGACCCATGCCTGACAGCATGTTGAAAATGCCGGGCGGCAGAACCTGCTGCGCCAATTCGCACACGCGCAGAACGGTCAACGGCGCTTCCTCGGCCGATTTGACCACCACGCCATTGCCCGCCACCAGCGCCGGGCACACTTTAAGCGCCATCAAAAGCAGCGGCACGTTCCACGGAATGATCGCGCCGACCACACCGACCGGCTCGCGCTGCGTGAAGGTAAGCATGTCGGGGCGGAACGGGATGGTCTCGCCTTTCAACTCGGAACCGAGGCCACCGTAAAAACTCCATATATCGGCGGCAACGCCGATCTCGACCCGGCTTTCGGTGCGGATCGCCTTGCCGGTTTCCAGCGTCATGAGTTGCGCGAGTTCCTCGGCATGATCGAGGATCAAACGCGCAACTTCGGCCACCAGCTTGCCGCGCTCGCGCGCCGGCTTTTGTGCCCAGTCTTTTTGCGCGCGCGCGGCAGCCTGCACGGCGCGGTCGACGTCTTTTTCGTCGCCGGCGGCGGCTTCGGCGAAAAATTCGCCGGTGGCCGGATTGAAAACGGAAAAAGTCTTGCCTGCCTGCGCCGGTATGAGGCCGCCCTCGATCAGATGCCGTGCGGCAAGCTGTTTGGCGAGAGCGAGCGGGTTTGGTGAAGAATTGGTTATGGCCGGGCGGGCGGACATCGGAAAAACCCCTTTGCTGCACGATCTTAGCAAAGCGCTAACCACAATCAACGCGGCAAATGGGTCGAATTGTAGGCACAATTAATGGTTGTATTAGAACTTAGTTCTACAATCTTCGCTGCCAAACGGCAGACGATCATGATGGGCGAATTTGGAGATATAGGCGCGATGCTCGCGGCCCTGAAGCCGGACGAGCCAATCTACGCTTTTCGCCTGCACGAACCCCGCGTTGCTGCGCAGATTTTCACCCGCAAATTTCCCGGCGATGTTCTTTACGCGGTGAGCGCCAACCCGCATGTGGAATTTTTGCGCGCACTGTATGTGGGCGGCATCCGCCATTTCGCGGTCGCCAACCTGTCGGAACTGCGCGCGGTGAAAAATAATTTTCCCGACGCACTTTGCTATTGCCTCGAGCCGGTGAAATCCGTCAGCGCGATCCGCGAAGTGGCGCATGATTTTGGCGTTACGCATTTCGCCGCCGATCACGCCGACGAGCTGGCCAAAATCATCATTCACACATCGCCGCTGAAGCCGACCGTTGTCCTGCGCCTCGCCATGCCTGAGGAATACAAATCCGGCTATGTAAGCGGCAAGTTCGGTTGCAATCCGGCCGAAGCGGCGGCTTTGATGCGCGCCGCGGCCGCCGAAGGGCTCGGCGTGGGCCTCAGCTTTCATTTGGGTTCGCAAATTCTCGATCCTGCCGTTTACCGGCGCGCGCTGGCGCTGGCGGGCGATATCGTGCGCACAACCGGATTGCAGCCGGAACTGATCGATATCGGCGGCGGCTTTCCGGCGCTTTACCGCAACAGCCGCGGCTCGTCTTTGGCGGATTATTGCGACGCGGTGCGCGACGGCATTGCGCAAATCAATCTTCACCATCCGGCGAAAATTATGTGCAAATCGGGCCGTGCCTTGGCGGCAGCCGGCGCTTCCCTCATGCTCAAGGTCGAATTGCGGCGCGGCAACCGGCTTTATCTGAATGACGGGATTCACGGCGGGTTGGGCGAGCTCGCCACGCACGGGATTGAGCCGCCGATGCGCGCCTGGCGCATCAATGGCGGCACGCAATTGCTGGGCGCGGCGCTGGACGATTTCAGTTTCTATGGCCCGACCGGCGACAATGCCGATTATCTTAAAGGGCCGTTCGCTTTGCCTTCGGACATTCGCATGGGCGATTATATCGAGATCGGCCAGATGGGCGCCTACAGCATCAACCGCCGCGCGGATTTTAACGGTTTGCACGCCGCACGGGCTGTGATAGTCAACGATCCCGCGTTTTTGTTATAGAGTGATACCGTTCAACCAAGACGGAACGCGTTCCTCCCCCCTTGCGGGGGAGGCTAGGTGGGGGGTTCGCGCCGCAATCCCATAGATTGGTTCTTGTGGAGAGAACCCCTCCCCTAACCCCTCCCGCAAGGGGAGGGGAACACGACGGTACATGTTGAAAAGCTGGTCCTTTCAAACGAAGTCTGCGCATGCACGAACAATTTTTTCTCGGCCGCGGGCCGCGCGGTTTTCATCGCCTCGCTTATACCGAATGGGGCGCGGCGGCTGGACGCCCGCCGGTTATCTGCGTGCATGGGTTGACCCGCAACGGGCGCGATTTCGATTATCTGGCGCATGCGCTGGAAAGCGAGCGGCGCGTTTTTTGCCCCGATATCGCCGGACGCGGCAAGAGCGAATGGCTGGCCGATCCTGTTGATTACAATTACGCCCAATATCTTGCCGACATGACGGCGCTGCTCGCGCGCACGGGGGCGCTCGCGGTCGATTGGGTCGGCACCTCGATGGGCGGCATCATCGGCATGCTGCTGGCGGCGGATGCCAACACGCCGATCCGCCGGCTGGTCGTCAATGACGTGGGGCCTTTCATTCCGCTCGCGGCGCTGAAACGCATCGGCGGTTATGTCGGCGCCACGCCGGAATTTGCCGATCTCAAGGCGCTCGAAAAATACGTACGCGAGATTTACGCCTCCTTCGGTTGGCTGGGCGACGAGGAATGGCATCATCTCGCCATGCATAGCGCGCGCAAACTGCCGAACGGCAAGCTCGCGCTCGCGCACGATCCCGCCATTGCCAAACAGTTTCTCGCGGTCGAAAAGGATGTCGATTTCTGGGAGATTTACGACCGCATCCGCTGCCCGGTGTTAGTGTTGCGCGGCGCTCAATCCGACATTCTGCCGGCAGAAGTCGCGCAGCAAATGACCGAGCGCGGCCCCAAAGCGCGCCTGGTCGAATTCCCCAAAACGGGACATGCGCCCGCTCTCATGAATGCCGAGCAGATCGGCATCATCGCGGCGTTTTTGCGGGGGTAAGTTGTTGATAATAAACATATAGGCGATTGTCACTATCGCGTCAGAACTCACCGCGCCGCTTCGACGAAGGCCATTAGGGCCTTGTCCATGCGCGTCTGCCAGCCGGGGCCCTTGGCTTTGAAGAAGGCGACCACTTCAGGCGACAGGCGGGCATGCACGGAGATTTTTTTCGGCTTTTTCTGCGGGCCGCGCTGGCCGCGGTAGCGCAAAGTGCCGGCCTCGTAGGCCGCCACGATCTCCGGCACCGCTTCGCGCGCGGGCCGCATGCGCTTGAAATCCTCTTTAGTGAGTTCGGGTATATCGACTGCATCCCAGTCGCGCTGGCTAATGTGAGGCGGTTTTTTTACACGTTTCATAGCGTTTCCTTTCTTTCTCGTTGGCTTTGCGCAAGCCGATAATGCGCGTTTTTCCGTTACGCATCGTGAACGTCACCGCATGCAACCGACCGCCGATATAACCGAGGGCGATCTGCCGCTTTTCGCCGTAATCGAAGCGCGCATCGTCGAAAATCCCCGCCGTCGCCCATTCGAAATCCTCCGCGCGGTTAAAAGCAATGCCGTGTTTGAGTAGATTTGCGGCGGCTTTGCTCTGATCCCACTCATACTCCATAACCGTCTCTATCTTAGCCTAAAGCACGCCAACAAGCAATCTTTTTGTGCATACAAATAAATCAAGGGGTTGGAGTCGAAAATTCCGCGCATTCCCCATCCCCAAACACCGCGCTCATGCCGCAGCCGGAGCTGAATAAGGCGGTCGGGTCGTCGCCGGCCTTGGGCTGGATCGAGAAAGTCTGCGTCTTGCCGACATCCTCGCCGAAAATCGTCGTCAGGTAATCGTCGTAATTGCGCGCGCGAGCCACGCGGTCGACGCCCTGCAGCGAAGCGGCGCAGCTTGAATCGGGGAAATAATCTTCCATGCCGGCTTTCTCGCCGATCAGATAAAAAATATGCCGCGACGCATAGCTCAAACGGATCGCGTTCGCCCCCAGGCGCCGCGCGTAAGGGTTAAGCTTATCGAGTCCGTATTTATAGTCGTCATAGCCGGGACATTTGTTCTTGTCGGGCAGTGCAAAGCCGGGATGCCCCGCATTGGGCCGCATCGGCGTGAAGTAAAGATAGGAGGATGGGTTGGCGGCCACAAAACGCACCGGCGTGATCTGCGGGTCGAGCAACTCCAGCGCCTGCCCGACGGCGGCGTAACGCTGCACGAAATCGCCGCCGGCGCCGTAACCGGTGATGATGATATCCTTCAGATCGGGAAAATATTTCTTGTCGCCAAGATAAACCAGCAGCAGATCGATGGCGGTGAAAGAACTGATGCCCTTGCGCGGCGCCCAGGCGGTCGATTCGCCGCCATCCGCCCAGCTGCTCCAGGCCCAGCGCGTCAGATCATGCCCCTTATTGGGTAAATGTTCGGCAAAACGCGCAATGTCGGATTCGAGCAGAAATTGCGGCGCAATGATCAGCGTGTCCTGGTTATGGGGCCCGGCCAAGGTCGTCAGCATCCCGGCCGTGCCGATGGCATCGCGCGATAGATCGTGAATGACGATGACCGCGCGCGTAATTTTCCCATGATCGCTATCGAGCGGATGGTTGGTCGCGACCGGCAAAAGCTGCGGCGGCAGATCCTCCGCCGCGCCGAACGGCAGGATGGGGAAAAAGCCCGCCGCCGGCGTTGCCAGCGCCTGATTGCTAAGATTAATTTTCTCGGGCGGCGGCAGGGTCGGCGCCTCGATAATGACCGGCGGGCCGAAATCGAGATCGTCCACCGGCTTCTGATCGGCCGCACGGCTTTGGGCCGCAAATCCGCAAAGCCAGATTCCGGCCAGAACGGCCAGCGCGAGTTGAGATATGAGTTGGCGTACGGGCATGGAAAGGATGGAAGTTTTGATTTAGAAACGATATCCTAACTTAGAACACCGGGAAAGAAGAATCCAATGAACCAATCCGGTCTTTTACGCGTCGCCGCCCTTGTCGATTTGCCGCGCACGCCGCAAGCGGGCGGGCATGTCAAATGCTGGGAACGGCTGGCCGCGGCCGCCGCGCATAGCGATCTGCCGCTCGATCTGACGGTCTGGTTTTCCGGCACCGGCCCGGACGAAGTGCTTGGCCCGCGCGCGCGCTTGCGCCAAGTGCCGCCGGTTTTCTCCACCGCCAATCTCAAATTCCTGCCTTACGTGCCCGAACATGCCGACCTTTCGCCCTATCATCCGCGTCTTGCCCGCGAATTGTCGCCGTATGACATTCTTCATACTACCGACGGGTTTTTCGCCTTTGCCCGCACGGCCGTACGGGTGAGCCAGACGCGCGGCATTCCGCTGGTCAATTCCTTCCATACCGACACGCCCTCCTACACGAATATCTTCACGCGCCAGACGATCGATAAAATTTTCGGCGCCGACAGCTGGCTCGGGCGCAAAATGATCGAGGATTGGCGCTTGCCCGAACGCCAGCAGCGCGCAATGGAAGACCGACTGCGCCGCCATCTGGGCTACTGCCATCATGTGCTGGTGACGCGGGCGGAAGACCAGGCGCTGGCGCTGCGCATTTTCGGCGCCGCGCGCGTGCATCATTTACGCCTTGGCATCGACAAGGAAATGTTCGGGCCGCATAAGCGCGACCGCGCGGGCGTGGAGCGGGATTACCGCGTTCTGCCGGGCAGCATCGTGCTGCTGTTCGTCGGCCGCGTCGATGTCGGCAAAAATATTCACACGCTGATCGAGGCGATGGAAAAACTGATCAAGCAAGGCCTGCCTATGCATCTGATCGTGGCGGGGGTGGGGCCGGCGGCGGACGAGGTCAAAAACCGGCTCGGCGGTCATGCCAGTCTGCCGGGCTTTGTCGGCTCGGATGAACTGGCGCGGCTTTACGCCAGCGTCGATGCGCTCGCTCTGTCGTCGGAAGTGGAAATCCGCAGCATGGTGGGGGTGGAAGCGATGACCTCGGGCTGCCCGGTTCTGGTCTCGCGCAAAAGCGGCGTCGCCCAATTGTTCGACCATACGACGGCGATGCGCGTGGTCGAAAGCGGTGCCGAAGCCTGGGCCGAAGCACTGGGTGATTTCGCCGCCCAGCCCGCGCGCCGCAACGCCATGCGTGCCACAGCCATCGATTACAGCTTTGATCATCTCGCCAGCTGGGAAAATGTGCTGGCTGAGGATTTGTTTGCCGTGTGGCAGCAAGCCGCCGGCGTTTATGCCCAGCTCCGCCGGGCGGCTTAAAATCCCGTGCCATTCGGCAAGCGCATCCTGATCCTCGCCGCGCATCCCGACGATGAAGTGGTGGCGTCGGCCGCCGCTATCGGCCGCGCGCGGGCGCAGGGTGCGGAGATTTTCGCGCTGTATCTGACGCATGGCTGCATCGCCGAGGAAACCATGTGGCCGTGGGCGCGTAAAAATTATCAGGCCCGCATCGCGCGCCGCCGCGCGGAAGCCGAAGAAGCCGCGCGTCTGCTGAACATCATTCCGACCGGCTGGTCGCCGCGCCCGGCGCGGCATTTATGGCAGGAGCTGGATCACGCCTATAACGATATCCGCGCTTCCATCGGATCCTATCGTATCGACCAATTATGGGCGCCGGCCTATGAAGGCGGCAATGCCGATCATGATGCGCTCAACGCCGCCGCCAGTCTTTTCAAGGATCAGCTCAGCACGCTCGAATTCGCCGAATATAATTTCGCCGGCGGCACCACACATTCGCACGAATTTCCGGAAGCGAACGGCAGCGAGGAAATCCTTAGTCTCACGCCGGACGAGATCGACAAAAAGCGCAGGGCGCTGGCGATTTATAAATCCGAAAAAGGCAATCTCGGTTACGTCAGGACCGCGCGCGAATGCTGGCGGCCGATCGCCGCGTACGATTACAGCCAGCGGCCGCATCCCGGCATTCTGTGGTACGAGCGTTTTCAATGGGTGCCGTTCCGCCATCCGCGCGTCGATTTCACCCAGCCGGAAGGCGTTTCGGCCGCGATTGTAAAATTTCTCGATCGCCATATCACCTAGAACAAATAAAATCACCCGCCCCTTGTGGACGGGTAACTCCATCTGATCGGAAAATTCTCTAGCATTCATATTCGCATACATCTGCATGAGATCGCTTAATTACTTCTTATGCAGTGAACCCGCATTCTGAAAATATCGAGCGCGGAAATCGGCTTTCCCTTCACTCCGCCGCTTCTTCAGGATGATGGATTAAAAAATGGCCGCAGGGTGGATGCGTCGCGCTTGTTTCGTGTTGCTGGCGGCGGCGAGCCTTTCGCCATTCGTTTTACCGGCGCGCGCCGAAGAGAACGTCGATCGCTTCGCGCTGTCGCCCGAGCAGCTTTTCGACGCGACTGTCGTATCGGTTTCCAAAACGACCGAGAAGCTGCTGGACGCGCCGGCCGCCGTCTATGTGCTGAACAACGAAGAGATTATGCGCTCGGGCGCTACCTCGGTGCCGGACGCGTTGCGTCAGGTACCGGGCGTAGAGGTCGCGCAAACGAACGCCCACAGTTGGGCGATCAACGTGCGAGGTTCCAACAATGCGCTAGCCAACAAACTGCTGGTGCTTATCGACGGCCGCGCGGTTTACGATCCGCTGTTTTCCGGCGTCTATTGGGACGTGCAGGATTTGGTGCTGGAGGACGTCGACCGCATCGAGGTCATCCGCGGCCCCGGCGCTACTTT
>Ga0307471_100000164_pt1 | contig 32912 bp, 64 predicted proteins | sample atmos_gasesAM3C__2_FD_204566 | JGI IMG/M metagenome (GOLD analysis project Ga0307471, IMG submission 204566) | Hardwood forest soil microbial communities from Morgan-Monroe State Forest, Indiana, United States - atmos_gasesAM3C_515 | ecosystem: Environmental > Terrestrial > Soil > Temperate... | reverse complement strand
AATTATGAAGAGCATAATGTCTCATTTTCCTGGTCAGGCCCTTGGGCGGCTTCTCAGCCAGGTAATTTGATAATTCAAAAATTTGAAAACACAGTTTTTCTAACGATTGATGCAATAGCACTAGCAGTTGCAACTATTGCAGGACAAGCGATTACTGCCCCTGGAATTATTCCTGCTTTTGCAAGACCAATTAGCCAGAAAAATTTCATCACATGTGTAACTGATAATGGAGGAGCTATCGCTGGGAGCTTAGCTGTAGGTACAAATGGCGATTTAACTTACACGACTGCTTATAACGGAACATTATTTACAGGCCTTGGACTTACCGGAGCATTTCCATTAGGTGTTTCTTATAATAAAGCAACATAATTTAAATTTTTTTAGGGGGTTAAAAAAATGGCATATGATAAAACTAAATTTCAAAAGTCAAGAACGATTCCAAATGTTCCAAATGAACCTAAGCCTAATGGATATAACAATCCATCAGAATTAATGGCTACCATTAAGGGAGGAGGTTATTTCACTGATCATTTTGGATTTACACAAGGACTTGTATTGGTAAATGATACAATTGTTGCTATTGCAAGCGACGGCTATAATTTAGGTACTATTACAGCCGTCGCACCAGTCGCTATTACCTGGTTATTTTAATTAACAACTCTTAGTTAATAATTCCAGTAGTTTACTCAAAGCCACTTACCTTTATTTAGGAAGTGGCTTTTTTATTTCTACAAAATTACTAAGCATAAGGCGGGTCTTTTCCAAAGACCCGCTAGTTGTACCAAAATAAAATGCTATCACCTGTCCAATAGCCCCGCCTAGGAAACCAATTAATAAATCAATAACAGATCTCGAGGACTCTTGTATCGGATGAAGCATTATTATTAATAAAATTACAAAGAAACCTGGAATAATGATTAACGATAAAACAGCCGGCATGTTCAGGGAATTAGCCTTCGCATTACTGACTTGGGTTCTTCTCGCACTATCTCTATCTTCAGTTTCAATCCTGAGACTTTCCACTTTAGCAGAAAGTAGTTGTTGCTTATATTGCTCATCAAGTTTTCTTAGCTCAAGTAACTTATCGGGGGTTATTGATAAGATAGCTTTATCTATTTCTTCTTGAGAAGCTCCTTTTGATCCCGTTAAAGCTTCCGCTAAAACTTCGCCAGCTTTGCCACCTAAAGGTCCACCTAACAACGACCCGATGAAGGGCATTGCAGATGAGATTACTTCCTTAAATGTAGTCATAGCTTTACATCCTTTTACTAACCCACAAATGTGGGCTAATAATTATATATTAACTTTTAATGAATATCTATTAGTCATATATTTTGTTATTTGGATGTAAATAGCAATAAATTTTCTTGGTACACTCTTCGCAAAATTCACCACTTATTTTATTGTGAGATAATTGATGAATTAATCTTTCATTAAATATATATTTTTGGAAATTATAAAGACAACATGTTTGTATTCCAATTTCTTGTATATAAAATATAAATTCTGATATACAATCCTTATTAGCATCTTTTTTTTTATATAAATCTAATATATGTTTAAACCTCTCTTCTCTTTGTTTAAGAGATTCCAATAATTTTTCATTTTCTTTTTTTAATTCATTATTTTCTTTTATTAAATCTGTGTTATGTTTAATAATATCTTCATTCTCACGCTCAATTCTTTCAACTTTTTCACATACATTGTCAAAGGAATCTTGAGAGACCAATGTGTCTTTCAAATATTTTATTTGATATTTTAATTCTTCTATTTTGTATTTTAATTCTTCATTTTCTTTTTCCAGCATAATATTTTCTGAAACATGCGTCATATTATTTCCTTTTTATTATTTTGTTTATACCAATCCATTACTTCTTGATGCTTACCCACGAATTCTATAACAAAATCATTCCATCCAACATCAGTATTAAGAACTTTTAAGAGCATATCTTTTAATTTATTAATTTCTATTTTTAATTCTTCAATTTCTTTTTCCAGTATAATAATTATGTGATTATTACGTGCCATTACCCATCCTTTTCAATTAAAAGTTATCCACAATTTCTGTGGATATGTAGCTAAAAAATAGGTGTTTTTTGTATTAAGGTTATGATTATAAATATAATTTTTTAATGCATTTAAAGTGATCAAAATGTTATTTTTCTATGGTAGTTATATTGATATCAATTTTCTTTATTATTCTTTTTTCATTTTCAAGCAATGAGCTTACAAACTCATCAACTTTTATTTTCAAGTCATTATTAATTCTTTTATTATCTCTTTTAATATGTTCTTTCCACCATATTTCTAATGCAAGAAGAATATGATCTTCAACATGGTTTTTAATATTATGAGATATATTGTCGTATCCTATAATAGATATTATACAGCATAGGAATTCCGCTACATCGCTATCATGTCTAAATTCTCTATATTTTTCGTTTAATTTTTTTTTATTTTCATTTCTCCAATAGTCACTTTGATTTGGTTCAAAACATGGCATTATTAACTCCTTAATTAATTAAAAAAATTACATATAAACGTAATAATCATACATATCATGAATGTTATTATAACTATTTCTAAAATATTATTTACCATTTCACATGATGCTGTATTGCAAATTGTAGAACAAGAATGTGAAACTGGAACTATAACAGGATGAATAGCTGGGTTATAAGATAGCATTATTTATCCTTCTGCTATCATTTATAAAATTTTGATTTTCTTATATACGAACTATTGATCGAGTAAAGAAATCGCCTCTTTATATACATCAATCAACAGCCTCAAATCTTGTTGTACATCCATAGATTTATTCTCAATTAATATTTGGATTAATTTACAAGCTATTTCTTCTTTGCTCATTTATTATTTTCCTTAATCTAATGAATACCACCATTTAGTTAGTTTTAATAATAATTCTTTTTCGTAATTATTATCTTGCATTTTATCTTGTAGCTCAGGAATGAGGTTATCTATCCCAATAGTGCCTACAATAAATACTAAAATTTCAACTAATTCTTTATCATCGATCATTTTTTAAATTTTCTTTATTTATTTTTTTATTTCCAAAATAAAAATCTGTGGTAACACCGAAAATAAACAGTAAGAATATCGGTAATAATATAATTAAAATTAATGTAATAATATTATGTAAATTCATAATTTTCTCCTTTTTTTATTTTTACCTTTCAATATTCCTGTTCCTTTATCAGCCTCATTAAATTCTTTAGCTACTGATTGCTTAACTCCAGCCTTCTTTGCAAATTCAGGATTATGAGCGGCAGCCGCCATTAATTTTGCTTGTTTTTTTGATTTAGATGGCATTTTATTTTATTTCCTTTACAACAATATTCATTCTTTACAACAATATTCATTTCAATGAATACATTGAACTTTCTGTTATGCAAATTGCATATTATTTCATGTGCGCCATGAACTTTTGGTATATTATAAGGTTTATCACAACAGGGTATTTTTACTTCTACGGTATCAACATCGTGTATATCGTCATTAAAATCAATCATTCTTCTACCTCAAATCTATCTATTAGTTTTTTTCATTACTATCTAATCCTTTTTATTGGTGGTTTATAGCATAATAGTGAAGCGGGAAAAACTCCCCGCATATATTACAAAATGGGAATGTATCCTTATAAAAAGGATCATTATTTTCAGCATTCGCCCATTCTTCCGAATAATATTTCTTTCTAAGATCCCAAAGTTTATTTAGACAATTTTCGCAAAAATTATCAGGTAGCAATCTACTTGGAGTTAGATTTACTATTGTTTTCACTTCATCTTGAAGAAGAATGTATCTCTCCATATTTGCCTTACAGCAATCTTCTAAATTATGTTGTTTTAAAAAATCATTTAGACTAATTCTCACTTCCTCTTTCCTTAATTATTATGCTTTTTTGTAAATAAAATTTCACATTCAACAAAAGCTTTTCCACTGGCACTAGTAAATACATCACTTAATACCTTAGCAAATACAGCTCCTTTTTCCCCATAATAATCTCCAATACAAATAATTTGCCCCTTTTTATATATCTTAAAACAAGGTGGATTATCATCAGTTAATTCTATTGTGAAATTTTCGTTTTTTATGTGTTCTCCGTCATTAAAATTAATCATTTCTTATCCTATTTTTAAATGAAAACCTTTCTTAATTGATGCTCCTTCAATTATTTCTCCAGCTAATAAATCTTTTTTTATAGAAATGATATCTGGTGATGTTATTATTTTTATATATTTTTCAGGTATTATATTTAAATTATCTATTTCTAAGTGAGGAGGTGTTTCATGTAATTTAATATCAAATTCTATTCCTTCTATTTTTTTAATTTCTGATTCAATCATGTTTTTCATTAAATAGCTTTTCAAAAAGCTCTTCTTATTTTTAATAATGTTTTTTCTTTTCTTAATTTCAGTTTCATATTTCTCTAATGCATCTATCTTTAATGATAGATTCTTGATATAAGAGCCGATATTGATTGCTTTTTCTTTAAATTCATCTTGAATTGATAATAGAGTATCATTAAGAGATTGATAATCAATAAAGTCATCAACCACTAAATCATCTAATGCTTTTAGATATGTTTCTTTTATTTTGTAAAGAGGTTCACTCATCTCAAGAAATTCCTTAAATTAATTTTCCTAATAAAAAGCTTAGTGAAAATCCAAATATATAGCATGCTGAATATGCAGCTATTTTCCATTCATCATCAAATATGTCATCATGTAATATTGCGACTATAGAAAAAAATAATAAAAAGAAATAATAAAGAATTCCAAATATTTTATTTGCATGAATAGCTAATATTCCAGCGCACCCAAAAAATAGCCCTAATAAGAAAGTTAATAGTAATATTAGTATGTGACCCATAAATAACCATTAAAATGGTATATCGTCATTAAATTCATTTTGATTATTTGATAATGAATTAATTGGAAGTAAGTTACTTTCGGGCTCTATGTAATCTGATATTAATTTATATTTTGTGACCTTATTATTATTTATTAAATTTCCATTGCTTGATCTAAAGCTATTGATATCTAAATTTAGACAGATATCATTACCAACCATACATAACACATCTCTTGTTTCGCTTAATTCATTCTGAACGCCCATTAATGTTGCAAGCGATTTCAATTTTTTCCTAGCTATCAATTGAGCCTCTTCTGAAGAATGAACTATATTTAAGTTATCAAATATCTTTCTTCCTTTGAATTCGCCTTTTGTAATTTTAAATTTTAATTCAAGCATTTTCTCATCGGTTTTATTAGCTAATGCTTTTTTTGTTGGCTTTATTACTGCGGAATCTAATTGAGCTAGATAATCGCCTGGAGGAATAACTTGCAATTCCTCGTTGTCTTCTATTTCTTTTACATCAAATGGCAAAGATATAAAATCATTCATTCTATTTTCTCCTTTATATTTAAATTCATTGAGATGTTGGTATATTCAAAATAGGCTTTAATTCATTAAGAAATTTTCTATTAAAATTCCACATGTCTTCTTTATTTAGAAAGAAGATTTCTAATGGATCGTTTCCAATAAGATATATTGTTAGTAAAAAATATTCTTTGCCATTATCTTCATTGATAACTACATTAACTTGCAAATCTTTAAAAACTAATTCTTTTAATTTTTTCACGCAGCTTCATCCTTCCAATTATTGTCATCATTATGATATGAATTAGGATTTGAGCTAATTTCTTCTAATTTAATTGAGCCATCACCTTCATCATAATTTCGATATTCATCAATTTTTTTCAAAACATAATTTAGATCGTTATCTATATATAAATCGTCAAACATACCCATAGGCGATTTCGCCATGCATACACCTGTATGATTTGTTATAAATTTGTATTTTCCATTTTGATTTTGAGATGATGAATCGACAAAAGTATGAAGCACAACCGTAACCCTTGCTTCTACACTTACATTTTTATCTGTTAATTCACCAACAGTTTTCATCTTAGAAATGTTATCTTTTTTTAATTCAGAATGAGCAAGCATAAATATATTAATATCTTTTTGAATTCCTACAGAATGATTTATAATAAAAAATACATCGGATGCAATATCATTAAATTTCTGGAAACCCCCTTCTTTTACTCTTCTCATGAATTCATTAGTCATCACAAATTGTAAATCATCAATAACAATATTCTTTATATCGCTTCTTTGAGAAGATATTTTAGAAATTAGATTCATTATTTGCCTTGGGTTATCTGAAACAAAATAGTTACCCCCTTCTTTATGGACATATTTTTTCCTTGAACCTCTAAACGGAAGGTCTTTATCGATAACATTAATAATAAATGTCTCTTTTGGATCTAAAGTTCTTATACTTGTGCTTTTTCCTGTCCCAGATTCCCCTATTATCAATATAGTATTACTCATGATTATTCTCCTTTTGATTTATACTATGAGAATATCCTTTGCTTTCATTCCATACTTCATCAGAAGTTATTTGGTACATAAAAAAAACAAACATGAATGATGTGATTATTATTAATAATGAAATTGCTATTATTTTTTCTGATAATGTTTCTTTTTTCATTTTTCAATTCCTTTTATTTGTTGTCTGGCCAAAAAAATCCTATAAAAAAACAAATGGCAGCAGTTATAGTTACTGTACTTATCACTGGAGAATCATTATGTGCTAATGAATATCCAATAAATGCGCCAATAGTTGACCCTATAAGTATTCTAAAAAAACAACTTTTCATGAGAACTCCCTCTCTATTTCATCATCAAACATAATTATTTCTTTAAAAATAATTTCTTTATCAATATTATCAATAAGTTGTTGCCATTGCTCTTCCTGTGAAGGATCGTCATCGTAATCGCTCATATTAAATGCCTCTCAAAAAGAGAGGATTAATATTGTCATATTTAAACATATCTAATATATAATTGACTTTATTAGAAAGTGAACTCAAGAATTCTTGTTCAAATATTAAGGAAGGGCAAGAGAATTGTTCGCAGATAAAGCAAGCTAATTCTTTTTCAAAATCAATATAACTGCCATCATCTATTGATATCCTTAAAGAAGGATACCGAGAAATATTAAAATATTTTATTACCGCTTCTGGATTCTTTAGATAAGAAATTAAATCTCTTAAATGATTTTCAGTATTCATTAATAGACTTTTAATTACAAAAAATTTCTCTTCTCTAGTTAAGTTAGAAAAACTTAACTTATCATCGTATTCTATTGAATAGATATCATATAAATCATTAACAAATTCATTATTAAACATTATTAAATCTCCTTTTAAGTTAAACAACCTGACAATTACTATATTAGCATTATAGAAATTAATGTCAACATATTTTTTATTTTATTTAAAATAAATATTTGACTTGTAATATTAACTAATATAATATTGTATCTCCATCAATTAAAATAACAAAGGAGATATTAATGGTAGATGAAAAAGATAAAGACATTAAAGAGATAGAAGATATTGTAGCCTCTTTAATAACAACAAAAGAAGCCGCGAAATTATTAAAGCTTAATGTTGGAACAGTTTTGAAATTTGCAAGAGAAGAGAAAATAGAATGTATAAAGTTTGGATATACTTATAGATTTAATAAAAAATCTATTTTAGATTTCTTGAAAAAAAAATTGGATCAAAAATAATAAGTAATATTCGGTAAGGATATTTTTATATATAAGGGATTAATCATGAAAATTGAAAGCAATAAAGATAAATTTTTCGATATGTTAGTTAAGATTTTGGACAAAAAGATAGAAATGGATGACAGAGATATCTTTAATAAACTGCTTAATAAGAGGATAAGTTATGTCGGAAATAGAAAATCAGGAAGAAAATGATAGAAAAAAAGAACAAGATGCACTTTTATATTGTATTGGCTTATTACATGATATCAATAGAAAATTAAGAGAATCTTATGGGAAAAAGCCTTATTCTGTGGCAATGAATATCTTTGATCACGAGCTAAGAGTAATAGATTTGGTTGAATTGCTAATAAAAGGACTCGGCGAGTTTATTCCAAAAATAGATGAAGCTAGAGATTTTTTTAAAAATAAAAAATATGATATATCTGTTAATTAATTGAATTAACATGGAGTATTATTATGAATAAAAGAACAGATTTATTAATAGATTTCAAAGAATCAGTTTGTTCAGCGTTAATTTTATTGAAAAAAATGAATAAAAGTTATGGGTTAACTCCCATGGCTTATTTACATGATGGTAAGGCAGTTGATTTAATAGAATTTTTTGATGGATTATTATTAGGAGTAGAAAGTGAATTAATTGATTATGAAGAAGAAGATAAAAAATTGATGATTAATTGAAAATTAGCCCTGAAAGGAAATATCGAGATTGGACGGATCTCAAAAACAGGGCTAATAAGGACACCAACTTAATGATACTTTTTAAGGAAAGTGGCTATGCAAAGCCATATTTATATTAACATGAATATATTATATGTCAACTTTTTTTAAAAAAAGTTATCAACGTATATTGATAGGATTGATAGAGAGGAATAATATAGGAGGATCAACTTTTGCTTGGATGCTTACAATGAAAAATATTACGGACAATCTCTTCAGAACAAATTCAAAAAAATCCTTTAAAATTATTCGTGGTTTTATTAAAGAATTCTCAGCAGGAAATTACAGAAAACCTGCTGAGGTTCTTTTTAGATTTAACACTGTCAGGCGTTTAGATCCGTTAAAAACCAACCTTTATGATTTCTTAAAACGTGCTTTTTCAAAGCATGCTTTTTCAAAAACAGAAAATGCTTTTTTCAAAGCACAAAAATCTTACCTAAGTAATAACTCACCTTCACAAGGGTGTGAGAAAACACACAGGAGATCTTATGGCTGATTTCTCACAAGATAATAGCGTTTTACTTGAAGGTATGTCAAGAGAGACTTTTCTCTTTTTTCAAGAAAAGGCTAATTTCAGAAAAAGAGAGCGTTTAGTATGGATGGCTATTTATACTTTAATGACTCGAAAAAACTTCCAGAAAGTGTCTCCATCCCTTGCTATTCTTTGTCAAATGACAAATCAATCTCAAAGTACGGTTCAAAGAGCACTACGAGAATTATCTTCTCGAGGCTATCTTAAATATTGGCCTATGTATAAAAATAGTGGTAAATGGGGAGTTAATTACTATCTATGTTTATTTCCAGGTAAAACGCTTCCGGAAATTCCTACTAATAAAAAGTATGTTCATTACATGCCTGAAAAAGATGAATGGAACGATATCTTTTCATGGCATGAAGAATTCTGTGATATGAGAATGAATGAATTACAAACATCTAATCAATCATTTCATCCATCTTCAAATCACTATTCAACGAAAAACAAACAGACTTCAAATGAAGTTGACCACCATTCTATATATCAAAGTAAGTTTATAAATAAACACAATGTACAATGTGAGCTTTTTTCATTTTCTATGGGGGAAGATATGTATAACAAACAAAAAGATGAAATATTGTCCTCAAAAATCAGGATAAAACAACTGGATATTGAGCTTGATGAAATAAGTAAGGCTATTTCTGCTAATATTGTTGACAGATTCAAGGTGATAGATGTTGGGTTGGCTAAGGAATTATTGGAAAAGGCATCTAAATGCGGTTCTGAAAAGTTGCATCTTGAGGTTAAAATCGATTATCTGGAAAAAGAATTAGGGAAGCAAAAGCAAAAAGAAGAGCAAAAAATGGCTGTTCATACGGATGAGAATTATTTAGCTAATAAAAAAGGTAAAAGGCCTATGGGTACTGGTCTTGTTTGGTGGATAAAGAAGCAATTATACAAATCGGGTGTTGCTGTAAACAAAATTGCTATTACATTGAATGAGATTGTTCATTCTGTGAGATTTGGCTCACTTTCGCATACAAAATATCTTATTCAGGATGAAATGCCAATAATGAAATCGATTAATATTGCATTGAAATTAGTCAGAGAGGGGAAATGGCAATCACCAGCTTCATTTAATTATGGAGAAGCTACTTATGAATTCTAATCTTGCTTTTATTAAGTTTGATTTGCCTTATCCTCCTTCTATTAATAATTATTATAATAGGACGCTTAATGGTGTTTTTCTTAAGAAAAAAGTTAAGAATTATATTGATAGTACTGTATTGTTATTAAAGAATAAAATAGCGGGTTCATTTGGAAATAAGAGAGTAAGGGTTGAGCTTCATGTAAGACAGCCTGATAACAGGAGAAGGGACATTGATAATATCCTTAAATGTACGTTGGATATAATACAGAAACTTAAGGTATATGAAGATGACAGCCAGATAGTGGCGCTGTTAGTCATGAAAAAGAAAATGCGTGATGATTCAAAAATTGAAGTTATTGTAGGGGATTTATTTTTAGATATTAATGATCCAAGGTCACCTTGTAATTGGTGTGACCCTGAATACGAAGACTTTCTTTGAAGGAATGGGATTCTCATCCCATTTTTGTTAATATGCTTTTACTTTTTTTATGTGTTTTTTGTTTTCTTTGTTTTCTATTTTTTCATGCTTTATTGTTTCTTTTTTTAATCCTTTTACTTTATCTTTTACTTTACCTGCCTTATCTTTAGTTTTTTCAGCTTTACCTAGAATTTTATTAGCTTTAGCATCTATTTTTTCTTTGCTTTCTTTAGAAAGCTTTCCTTTCTTAACCATTTGTGTTGCCCTCGCTTTAGCGTTAACTGCATGATCTCTATCTGGCATCGGATATTTTCTTTCTCCAGGTAGACCAAAAGTACTCTTCTTTAATTTTTTTCTTTTTTCTGTTGAAGTTCTGTCATATATAATTCCTTTTGTATAATTGTTTGAAATAAAGGTTTCAGCTTATTATACATAATTTTGTTTTTTTTCAATAATTTTGGTATAATTATTTAATTAATTTTCATTGAATCAAATGGTGATCAAAAAAATTAATGATTAAAAATAATATGGATAATAACTGATAGAGGTGATTTTATGGAAAAGAATCAAGAAAATGTTTCAGTGAAAATACTTAATATTCATTATGTTTATTGGTGCTGTGAAGAATGTAAATGTAAATGTAAGAATCCGTATTATACAGAAGATATTGATGGAGGGTTTTTATTTTCTGGATGGCAGCAGAAAGAATGTAGCTGTTTGTGCGGTAAGGATAGGGGAATGTAAATGCCAATAAATAACGAATGCGAATGTGTATGCCATACTCATATTAATAATTTTGATCTACCATCCTTATTTGATGGTACGTATTCCTCGAAGATGAGGTGGCCAGAATTGTACTGGCTATTTAGGGATTCTCCTGTATATCAACCTAAATGTACTTGTGAATGTAAAACTTGGTTAGAGGAAATTAAGCATGAAATATTTAATTTTGCTAAAAATTACCCGGGAAATGAAAATATAGATATTTCTGATTGTGATCGCGGTGGATGCCTTAGGTAATAGCTCATATAGAGGAGTAGATAAAAATGTTTAATCCAGGCGATTTTTCTGTAGCAGGTGAAGAGGTAGGAGACATACAAATATTGAAACGCATCATCTATCGAGAAGGGGAATTATATTTTTATTATAATGATTGCACAATGTAAGTGATTAAAGATTTTGAGTTTTTTCAAGATACGTCCGATGGAATTGAAATTGTATTATAAAAGTATGTGTTAATTCTTAATGAAGATAAATGATGCGAATTAATATTAAAGGTAAATAGAAATGCCAAGACCAAATCCAATGATGGAGCCAGACGAAAGGAAGAAAATTCGGATTGATGTGAGGAAAGTAGTTAATGGCGTTAAGCTTACTGATAGACAAAGAGTATTCATAAAAGAATATATTGCAAATGGGAATAATGGAACTCAAGCAGCAATAAAGGCGGGTTACAGTAAAAAAGCAGCAAGACAGGCCGCTGTAGAAACCCTTTCAAAGCCTTACATAGAGCAAGAAAAGGACAGATTGATGTCAAAAATAGCAGATGAAGCAGGTTGCACAAAAGAGTTTGTTCTTAAAAGATTAAAGACGGCTTCGGATTTATGTTTTGAAGAATATGGCTCAACTGCATTAAAAGCGCTCGAATTGATTGGTAAGCATCATGGATTGTTTACTGAAAAACAAGAAGTAACTGTTAAAGGACATGAGGATTGGTTGGAGGATATAAAGGATGAATGATGAAAATTATATTCCGTTAGTTTATAAATTAAGTGAATCTGATATAAGAGAAATTGAATGTAGAACAGGATGGAAAATTGGATGTCAAATAATTGGTATTCTTCCAATTATGCCAAAGACAGAATTAATAAAGCCATTTATTGGAGTAAATTTAGAGGAGATAAAAGATGAATGATAAAAATAATATTCCATTAGTTTATAAATTAAGTGAAAGTGAATCGGATGAAGTTGTTAAAAAAACAACTCCAATAATTTCACAAGAACTTATAAATAGTTACGCAGTTGAATTTTTATCTTTAATTATGATCAATTATTATTTATAAGTAAAATAAAGGAATTATTAGAGATAAGAAAAGAGTTATATAAACTTAGATATGTATACGGAATTACTTAAGGGTATAAACGATGAGTAGAAATGGTGGTCCATTTTTAAAAAAATGCGAAATAGAATGTGGAGATATAATTATATTTGATTTTGAAACTCCTGCAGAAATTCAAGTTATATATGATGATTATCATCCAATAGACGGTTATCAAATTTATAAGATTAGATATTTGGAAAAGGGAGAAACTGACAGGCGTAATTTCAAAGAATTTATCCTATGGAAGAAAGATAAGATAGACGAACCTGAGGTGTCACATGAATATCAAGCAAAAGATTGATGCTTTAGAAAGTAGAATTGAGATTAATAGAATGTCAGCTGATGCTAATAAATCTTATATTTCAAAAATATACGATGAGTTACAAGATAAAATAAAAAAATTATTAAGCAATCAAGACCGTGTAGAAGCATATGCAAAAGAAGGTGATAAATTTAGAGATCTTATGCAATTTGTTATTGATGAAGCCAGGAAAAAATTGGATGGGTGGTTTGATAATTTTCTTAATTCAAAATCTACAGAAGAAATACTTAAGGAATTACTTAATAGTAGAGACCGTTATTACGAGACTTTTTTTCGAGAAACTGATAAGGAATTATTAGAGATAAGAAAAGAGTTATCTAAACTTAGAGATGTATTTGGGATATCCAAATGACTGAAAAAGAACTTATTGGAAGCCCTGATGATTTAATAACATTAAGATGCGAATATATTTTTGATGAAAATATAGGTAGATGGCTGGATACGAGAACGAGGAAAGAATGGGTGGAATATTTTTTGAGAGCAAAAGAGGCGTCTGAAAGATTAATGAAATTATCAGTAGATTCTGGGCTTAGTGAGAGAGCTATAAATTCATATAAAAATAGAATAAAAGAAAAGGAAGATGCTATAGAGCATATTTTGCATATGAAATCTGATGAGGAAATTGGTATGGATAATCAATAAAAATGGCAGATATTATTGATATTAATATTTCAAAAGGAAGGCAACAAGGTCATTGCCAATCACTGCCAATATATATTGAAGAAGGTGAAAATGGCAATTTGGATATATTTATAGACTTTATTCATATTGGATATATTAGTATTAGAAAAGGTTGTATTAAAATGTTTAAGTTAGAGCCTAATGAAATTATTGCGCTTCAAAAAATAGGAGTTGCAATTATAGAGATTGACGGGGAATATTTTGTTGGGAGTAAAGAAGATGAATAACTTTATCTGTTACTTTAAAGTAAGTGAATTTATTATTTTATTTGTATCTCTTAAATATATATATGTTGCATTTCTTTCTTTAGAGGAAAACAATCAATTTATTCTTTCACAAAAAATAGTTAATTTGTATCCCGTGAGTGATCTTGGAGTTTTTGGAATGTATATAAATGACTGAATTAACAATGAATGAAGGATGGCTGCTTCAAAAAATAAATAGAAAATATTATTTTTTAAAATATCCATGTCGAAATGAATTAAATAATAAGATTAATAGAGAATGAATAATGATAAAAATAAAAGAAGAAATTAATGACGTTGAAATATCATTAAAAGATGAATATGAGACTATATTTATATGTTATGACAATATAAAGATTTTATCCATAAATAAAGAGGATGGATCATTTTCAAGAGAATTTATATCTTTAAATGATAGTAAATATTTAATAAATAGAATTTATCTTGATAAAGATGGTATTTGCCATATTCATCAAAATAATGATAAAGAGGATATAAAAGATGAATGACGTTATATATAAAACTAATAAAGATAGAGAATATTTCGCGCTAAAATTATTATTTGATTTCGATCTTTGTTTTCCAATTATTCTCTAATATGAGAAGTCCATTGCATTCATCGAATCTTGTTATTGGCGTTGATATTTTCTTTATTTCATATCCATTACTCATTTCTTTGTATTTCTCCAAATTCAACGGCTTTCTCTAAATAATATTTAATCACTTTTTCAACATAATCTGTATCCAAGAAATTCATTGTGGTTTGATTTTGATATTCAACTGGAGGATGGCCTAATTCAACATCTTCAGTATTTTTTAAATAGATAATAATATTTAAATATAAATTGTCTATTATTTGTTTTTTAAATTCTTCTTTTTCTTGAGGTGTCATTCAGATTTCCTTTTTATAATGGATGTTAATAGATGAAATATAGAACAGGGCAAAGGTTCACGATAAAAGACCATGTTAATTTTAATGGAAATTACTTCTTTTTCAATAAATTTAATGGAGGGGAAGTTGTTACTATAGTTAATAAAGAGAAATGTTTGTTTACTAAAGAGCGCGTTGTTGAAATGGAAAGTAATAAGCATTCAGATTCTTTTGTAATGTTTACAAAAGACATCGCTTTGTTTATGTCTCCATTTAATAGGGGAAACGATTAATGCCAATAAAGTCAATTGAATTTAAGAACGGTAATAAATTTGTTGTTGGAAGTGTAAGCGAATATGAGGTTGGTAAGTTTGGGATCATAAAATCAATTACTACTTATCCATCTGTTATTGTTGAATATAGAAAATGTGATTCTGAAGGAATTATATTTAGAAGGCTTGATATGGATGGAGAAGGTTAGTGTGTGGCTCCCCAGAAATAGCTTCAAGTTTGTTGGTGGGAACAAACATTCTTGGAGCCATAAGCATTATATAATCCTTTAATGAATTGTCTATTGATTTGTTAATAACATTAAACACAAAATTATTCTTATAATACTATATTTTATTCTAACTATGATATAATCGCCCAATTATTAATCTGCATGGAGTTTATAAAATGGGAATTTATGTACAAGAGAATCGATTTCAATTTCCAATGGAATTTTCTGGTCCTTGGGCAGTTAATCAAAAAGTTGAGCTTACAATTGTTGAGCAACAATCCTTAATTTCTATCTTTATTCCAAGGATGATAGCTGCAGCAAATAATCCTTCAGTTATACAATCATTGAAGCCGCTTCCATCTAATTTACTTCCAATAAAAACAGATATTATCTCTCCGGATGGAGAAAGGGAAGCTGCATTTGGTATAAATAATGGGGTCTTAGTAGCTTTAATGACTTATCTTGAAATAAGTAGCGGAATAATAAGAATTGGATTATCTCCAAATTTGGCTGTATTTGCAGGCGCGGGTTCTACTGGAAATGATCCTATACACCTAAAATTTATTAGGCAAACTCCTCATCCTCAATTTACTTCATAAGGTATATTATTATGGAATTAATTGATTGGGATGATTTATTTGAAAGATATAAATCTATTCAAAAGATAAATGATGATATGTCTATTAATAAAAGAGGTGTAACAACCTCTTTTAGAAAAGCAAAGATTCAGGATTTATCAGAACAATTACTTCTTGCTTCTCGAAATCTTGAAAGAGATTTGGATAATGATTTATATAATAAGAAATCATCGAGAGAAGCTAGAAATGTTCATTTGTTTAATAACATAAAAGTATTCAGAGATAATAAATTGTTGATTGAATGAAAGAACGTGAAATAAGAATAAAATTCAAAAATGATTTCCCTTTTTTTTCTCACAATTGTCTAAAAATTAGACCAAAAGAAGGGGAATTAATTGATTTACGTCTTAATAAAGCTCAGCGATATATTCATGAAAAAATAGAAGAGCAAAAGAAACTTCGAGGATTTGCTAAGGCAATTATTGTTAAAGGTCGGCAACAAGGATGCTCCACTTATACTGGTGCAAGATTTTTTTGGCAGGTTATTCATTCTAAAGGTATTAGAGCCTTTATTCTTACTCATCGAACTGATGCAACTGATAATCTTTTCAAGATGACTCAAAGATATTATCAATATCTTCCTGATAAATTAAAACCATTTGTAGATAGAAAAAATGCGAAAGAACTATCTTTTACGCTTTTAGATTCTGGTTATAAGATTGGAACTGCTGGTTCTGGCGCTGTTGGAAGATCGGATACGATTCAGCTTTTTCATGGTTCTGAAGTAGCTTTTTGGGAATCTGCTGATGAGATAGTATCTGGAATAATGCAGGCAATTCCGTCTATTAATTCAGAAATTATTTTAGAATCTACTGCAAAAGGAATGGGTAATTTTTTCCATAAGCAATGGATAATGGCTGAAAAAGGTGAATCAGATTTTATACCTATTTTTATTCCTTGGTTTTGGCAAGATGAATATCAATATCATTTAGATCAGCTGTTTTCTTTATCTGAAGAAGATACTGAATTAAGAGATTTATATAATCTTTCTAATGAACAAATGTATTGGCGAAAGAAGAAGATACAAGAATTAGGTGAAGAGTTATTCAGGCAAGAATATCCATTTAATCCTCAAGAAGCATTTCAAACATCATTTTCAGGATCATTTATTACTAATTTTTTAGTTGATAGAGCTAGAAAATGTATTGAGGCAAAGCCATATGGACCATTAATTATAGGTGTTGATCCATCAAGAAATGATGGAAGCGGAGACAGAACGTCAATAATTTGTCGCCAAGGGCGAGTTGCATTTGATTTAAAATCATTCAAAACTGATGACACAATGAAAATTGTAGGTATAATACACAATATGATTAAGCAATATTCTCCCGTTGCTATTTGTATTGATGTCATTGGATTGGGATCTGGAATTGTCGATCGCCTTAGGGAATTGGGATATGATAAAATAGTTAAAGCGATTAACTGTGGCTCATCTGCTTATAATTCAAATAAATATAGAAATTTAAAAGCAGAAATGTGGGGAAATATGAAGGATTGGTTAATTGAATTTCCATGTCAAATTCCTGACATTGATTCATTGCATACAGATTTATGCTGTGTTGGATTTGATTATAACTCGAATACTCAGATTGTAATGGAAAGCAAAGATAGTTTAAAGAAGAAAGGCTTTAATAGTCCGGATGAAGCTGAAGCATTATCATTAACATTTTCTCTACCATTTAATTCAAATATGAATAATAATGTTAAATCTTATTCTCAAATAGAAAATATATGGAATTCCTAAGGATATCATATGGCGCGCAAGAAGCGTATTCGGCTTCCAGATGAAAATAATTTAGTTAAAGACTCAGATGTTGATGATTATGATAATACTGAATTTTCTTCTGGTGGCACAAATGAGCAAAAAATATTAGATGAAATTAACGATAATGTTAAAAATTGGTCATCTTATTATGCTCAGAACCTTACTAATTCTCGAATAGAAAAATATTTTACATTTGTTGATAACTGGACTGCGGCGCAACGAACAGAATTGATTTTGCATAAAAAGCCTATTTTGCAAATGAATAAAATTTATGATGCTGTGAATAAAGTATTAGCTGAGCAGAGGCAAAATACAGCGGAATTAGAAGTGAAGTCTCTTAATGGAGAAGCGCCTGATGATTTAGTTAAATTGAATCAGGATTTTTTAAGGCATATTTGTTTTAATTCAAAATCTAGGATTGCTTATCAGACTGCTTTTTCGGATCAGATTGTAGGTGGATTTGGCGCATTTAGAGTTAGGGCTGATTATGAGACCCCAGATTCTATAGATCAAACTATCTTTATTGATCCAATTAAAGATAGTGAAAAAACTATTTTCGATCCATTTGCTCAAGATCCAACTCGTTGTGACGGTGATTTTTGTGCTGTCTATGTAGTAATGAATAAGAAAGATTTTGAGAGACAATATCCAGGTGTTCCTTATCCAAGTTCATTCCCTATGTTTACTCAAATGGGGCAATTTTCGTGGGGACTAAAAGATCAGATTACTGTCATAGAATATTATAAAAAAGAAAGATATCAATTTAAACTTCATAAATTAAGTGATGGGCGAGTTGTTAGAGATGAAGAGTGGAAAAGAATTGAAGCTACTCCAGATTTTTCTTCACAAAATGATAATCCACTTATAGCCTTATTCTCTCAATCAATAGCTAAACCAACAATAATAAAAACAATTACTAAAGAAGATCATAAAATAGTAATGTTTAAGGCTATTTATAATCAAATTATTGAGAGAAAAGATTTTCCAGGAAGGCATCTTCCTATTATCTTAGTTCCTGGTGGAATTTCAACTATAGATGGATTAGATAGAACGATTTCTTTTGTCAGATTTGCTAGAGATGCACAGGTATTTCATAACTATCTATTAGTAGATATGGCGTTTTCTTTACAAACTGGAAGAAAAGAAAGATTTATTGGAACGCCAGCTCAAATTTCTGGATTTGAAGAAATTTGGAAAAATGTAGCTAATGTTCAAGGAATGTTGCCAGCTAATCCAGATCCTATTATGGGAAATTTACCTGTCCCTATTGCTGCTAATGAAATATCAGCTTCTTATATGCAGCTTTTTCAGCAATCAGAAATGTCGATTCAAAATATATTGGGTTTCTATGAAGCTAATCGTGGAGCCGATTCAGTTGAGAAATCTGGTGTTGCAATTAAAGAGCAACAAAGAACTGGAAATATGTCGGTTGGAGTTTTCTATGATAATTTAAACAGGGCTATAGAACAATGTGGCCGTGTTGTTATGTCAATGAAAAAAGAAATTTTTGATACAGAAAGAAAAATACCTACTTTAACCCAAAATGGGAAGACTGAGCATATACTAATTAACCAGCAAATAGCTGGTAATTTAATGAATAATGATATGACATCCGGTGAATTTGATGTCGTTATTGCTGCTGGACCTTCTGCGGCAGTTCAAAAAGCACAATCATTAGATATTTTAGTACAACTTTGTGGGTTAAATCCTAATGTATTCCCAATGATTGCCGATTATATAGGGGAAAATCTGTCGCTTGATAGCATATCTGGAATCGTAAAGCGGCTTAAGACATTGGTACCTCCAGATGTAATTGCGGCAGAAGAAGGAAAGCCGCCACCTCCCCCTCAGCCAAATCCTCAATTAATGATTGCTCAACAACAAATGCAATTAAAAGAACGGGATCAACAACTTCAAATGGAGAAGATTCAATTAGAACAAAAGAAGATTGAATCTCAATTGCAGAAATTATTTCAAGAAATTGAAATTACAAAAATAAAAGCTGGTGCTGAAGTTCAGAAAGCAGCTATTGATCATAATTCAAAAATGGTTGAAACAACTGGTAAAATCATTGGTAGCCATAATGATATGAAAAAAGAAGTAATTAAACGAGTATAAGGTAATTTATGGAAATTAAAGAAGAACAAAATATTGATAATAAAGAACAAGTTCAGTCTGATGTGCAATCACCTGATCATCACTCGATTCCTAATAATATGGAAGATCATATTCCGCTAAATTCTCCGACGGAAAATGATGATGCTTCTAGCGTGGAGGAACCCGTAGAAGTCAGCTCTATTGAAGCTGAAAATTCGAGTGATGATCAGGTTGTTGCTGACAAAAAAAGTGATATTCCTCAATGGGGTAAAGATAATCCTGAGAAATGGGGGAAATATAAGGCTCGTTTGAAAGAAAAAGAATATCAAAAGAAAGTAGAGGAACAACAGGCTCAAATAGAACAATTTAAGCAACTTTTATCTTCTGGATTAAATCAAAATAATCAAAATCAATCTAATAATCAAACAGTCAATGAAAATCTTTTTCATGATCCCGAAACTGGGATGCAATTTGATATAACAACGCCAGAAGGTGAATCTATTGCTAAAGATATTTTGGCGAAAGAAGCGAGAAATAATTTTAAAAATAAAATGGCTTATCAGCAATATGAAGATAAGCAGCATCAACATGAAATGGCTTTAGCTGAAAAAATTGAAGAAGCGAAATTTAAATATAAAGATTATGAAGATGTAGTTTTAAAAAATGGTCATAAATTTACTAAGACCATGGTTGACATAGCAGCATTGATGACTGATAATAATTCAAATGATAAATTTAATGGTTCAGATTTCCTTTATTTCTTGGGAAAGAATCCTCAAGAATTAGCGAGAATACGCGATATGAGTATATACGACCAATATAAAGCTGTTTTTAAACATGCTATTAATTTTGGTTCTAAATCACCTCAAATAAGTAAGGCTCCTGAACCAATTAAACCATTGCAAGCAAGTTCTTCTGTTGATTCTAATTATAAAGGTTATGAATCTGCTAAAGATTTTATGCGTGCAAAATATTGTAAACAAAAAGGCTAATATATTGCCTTAAAAATATATTTTCGTATGGCAGTAACGTTAAACTGCTTTCTTTGTGTTTGACTGTACCATAAACAGTTGCTCCGCATTTCAGAGCGTAAAACTGAAAAATGATAATTTTTAATCATATTCTTTTTTACGTGGAGCACTGAAATGCCAAATACTATTTCATTTAGTCAGTTAGTTTCTGACTTATCACTAGCAGAATTCCAATTTAATTCCCCATGTATTTTTACCGCTGATAGATCATTTGAAACAGATTTTATGGATCAAACCTATCAATCTGGATTAACGGTTCAAATTCGTAAACAAAATTTCGGAACGACTACACGTGGTCGTATTGCGGTTCCAGAAGACATTAATGAAGAAACAGTTCCATTAACGATTGGACCTGAATATTTAAATTCATGGCAATTTGATTCTAAAGAATTAACTTTGGAAGTTACAAAAAATGCGCCACGATATCAGCAACGATATGTTTCACCGAGAATTCTTAATTTAGTCTCTACGCTTGAAAGAGATATTATGCAATCAGGTGTTTTAGATGTGAATTATGTTGTTGGTTCACCAACAAGCTTAATTTCTGATTTTTCAATGGTTGATATTGCATATGCTCAAATGACTGAGCTTGGTATGCCAACCGCTGCTGCAAATAGCTTTTTGTTGTCTCCAAGAGATGCGACAGCATTAAAAGCAACCAATCAAAATGCATTCAATCAAACATTAAATACAGATATTTCTTTTGAATCACAATTAGGTCGATATTCTGCATTTAATTTATACCAAACTCCTGCAACTGTTATTCATCAAGCGGGCTCTGGTGCTGGAACTCCAGTAGTGAGCGTTGTTCCTGCTTCTGGTGCTACCTCAATTTCTGTAAGTGGATTAACTGCTTTAGCTGTTGGTGTTTATAGAGCTGGCGATATCATTTCATTTGGAACATTTGGAACTGCTACTGCGGTTGAATCTGTTAATAAAGTTAGCCGTCAATCAACAGGTCAATTAATGACATTTGTTGTTCAAGCTGATGTAAATGCGGATGCTGGTGGTAATGCAATTATTCCTATTTCTCCAGCTATTATCAGTGATCCAGCTAATAACCGTAGAAATGTTAGTCAAAATATTCCATTAAATGCTCCAGTTAATTTATTAGGTGCAGGCCTTCGTTATCGAATCAGCTATGCCTATACATCTCGTGGACTTTCATTAGTAATGCCTCCAATGGCACGTATTCATGCGCCAGAAGTTGGAATTGCTATGGATAAAGATAGTGGAATTTCATTGCGTATTAGCATTGCATTCGATCCAATAAATGGTCTTGATTTATTCCGAGTTGAATTTTTAGCTGGTTATAAATTCCATCAAGATTATGCGGTTAGAATTGTTAGTGCAATTTCATAAGGTAAATTAATGTCATATATAGTCTATCACGAATCACTTTCTTCAGAATTCCTCATTGAGGAGCAACAATATTTAGAATATTTAGCAACAGGAGAGTGGTTCGATAGACCGCAAATTAATGAAAAGGGGAACAGAGATGAAACAAAACGGTTACTCGATGAATACAAAAAAAGTGTTGAATCCGGATCATACAGATTGTCTACATATGGCGAATCGGATTTACGACATTCCGATGATCAAAAACGAATATATGAAAGACGATCCTGTGAAGAAAATAGTATCGGATCCAGCGAAGACGAAAAAGTAATAAAGCGTCGAGGTCGTCCAAGAAGTAAATAAAAGGGGATAAGGAAATGTCTAATCGATCTGTGGAAGATATTGTCTTATCCGCTTTTAGAATGATTGGAGAACTAAGAAGAGGGGAAGTTCCCGATCAAGGACAGATTAATGAAGCATTCGATATCATGAATAATATGATCGGTGCTTTTTCGATGTCATCGCTTTTTATTCCTTATGAAAAAAAGATAAATTTCAATTTAACAGCTGGCTCTAATCAATATATTTTTACAAGCGTTCCTCAACCGATTGGTCCTCCACCGCCGCCAGGTTCTCCGGTAATAATTGGATCAAATCAAATAATAATGCTGAATTATGTTAATTTAGAATTTTTAGGAAATCCTGGATCGATTGTTTATCCAATACGAGTTATTAGTAAATCTGAGTTTTATGAAACAATTAGAATAAAAGCATTAACCAGTATTCCTGTTTATTGTTTTTTAACTATTGAAAGACTTCAAAGTATTGTTCAGTTTTATCCAACGCCAAATATAAATTATCCAGTCGAAATAAAAGCAAAAGTTACTTTAGATTATTTAACAAGATTTACAGATATTACGGCATTACCACCTTTTTATTTTAAATTTTTAATTTTTGCTTTAGCGCGTGAATTAATTTCTTATTATCCATCTGGAAATTGGACGCCTCAGGCTGAAAATGAATTCATTGAAATGAGAAAATTAGTTCAAGGTGCTGACGAATGGAATTGTTCTATTAAAGTTGATAAAACTCTTAATTTTTCAAATCAATTTTATTATTACGCAGCAAGTGGCATTTTGATTGTATGAATAGGAATGCAACAGAAAAAGCAATTGATTTCCCTATTGTTGGCAGTTTTAGGGAAGATAGAATAACAAAAATAAGTTCAGAAAGAACGATTAATTGGTATGAAGGTATTCATCCTCATGGAAAAAAGGTTACTGCGCTTCATCCAACTCCAGGTTTATTATTTAAAACATCAATAGGCATTGGTCCTCATAGAGGCTCTTTTGTATTTAATGATTTTTCTTATTTTTGCTCTGGTTCTCAAGTTTTTAGAGTGAGCACAACATTTGCAGTCAGTTTGTTAGGCGCTCCGATATTTGGAACTGCATCTGGATATGTTGATATTGATGCTAATCAAACTCAGATAATTTTTGTTGATGGTCTTACGGGTCTTCTTTTTGATACGGTTGGACTTGTATTATCAGTTGTTCCGTTTCCACCTGGTGTAAGGCCTAATTCTGTAACTTATATGGATGGTTATTTTATTGTTACAGATACAGTTACAAATCGATTTTATGTTAGTGATTTAGATAATGGCTTAATTTGGAATCCTTTAAGTTTTGCATTAATAAATTCAAATCCTACTTTTGCTAGAGGAATTCAACGTTTAAAAAGGCGTTTATTTGTTTTCGGAACAAATATTACAGAAGTTTGGCTTGATGCTGGAACGGCTAATTTCCATTTTAGACGTGATAATAATTTATTATTTGAACATGGATTAGAAGCTGATGGTTCTTTAGTAGAGGGATTTGACAGATTATTTTATTTATCGAGAGATAAAAATGGTGTCGGCTCCATAAAAATGGTTGAGGGAACTTATCCAGAAAATATTAGCACCTATGAATTAGATTTAGTTATTCAAAGATTAATTGATACCAATCTTGCGGTTGGAATGGTCTATAAAATAGATGGAATCATTTTTTATAAGATTTCAGTTGGAGGAAGAACATTTGTCTATAATGTAACAATGTCTTCTCCAGAAGATAGGAAATGGCATGAAGAAATGATGCTAGATAAAACGCGTCATATTGCTAATACGCATATATTTTTTGTGAATCAACATTTTGTAGGGTCATATAATTCTTCTAATTTATACGAATTCTCTACGGATTTATTAGATAACGATGGCGAAGCTATTTATAGAGCACGCATAGCCCATGTTATTAATGATCCACTCTATAGAAGAATAAGAATAGATAGATTACAGATTGATATGCTTCAAGGAGTTGGTATACCAGGGACGGATCGAACTGATTTCGCGTCCTTGTTAGCTAATAAGGATCAAGATCCTAAATTAAAATTAAGTGTTTCAGTAGATGGTGGCGTTACATTTATCGCAATTGGTGATGCAACAATAGGTAAAGTTGGAAACAGGATTCATAGAACAATTTGGCGTAATCTTGGAATGGCTTATGATCATGTTTTAAAAGTAGAAACATGGAATTCAGTAAAACTTTATATTCTAGGCGCTGCTATTTATTTAGAAGTTGAGAATTTATGACAAATCAATCATTGCCACCCCCTTTTATAGCGGATCCTCCTTTTTATAATAATTTTTTTGATATATCAATAATGCCATCTGTTACGACAGTTAATGGAGAATTAATAACAAAATCTGAATGGCAAATATCTAATTCTTGGTCTAATTGGTTGAATTCAGTAACAAAAGTAATGGGGAGAGTAATAGTCCAAGACTATTTAATCATAGGTGGTGTCAGAACCACTGAAGTTCCAACATTACAATTACCAAGTATGACTCAAGCAGATAGAAATAGTCTTGATAATGCAAGAGATGGGATTGCTATTTATAATGAAACAACAGGAAGAATAAATTTTAGAGAAGCTGGTGCATGGGTGACGTTTGCTCCAATCGCTGCTTAGAAGTTATTGAAAGTAGAGATTTTGAAATATTAGAAAGATTAATATTTGATGAAGATATTATTAAAGGATTGTTATCTGAGAATTATCTTTATCAAGAAAATAAATTAGATAATGAAAAATTCATATTTTATTTATTTAAAATAGACAATGATCCAATTGGAATATGCATATTACATAATGTAAGTGAAATATTTGATTCAAGTGGAATTTATTGGGTAGATATTGGGTTTGTTAATGAAATACGTGGTAAATTTGCTTATAAATTAGCGTTAATGGCAAAGAAAAAATTCTTCACTGAAATAAATCCAAATAAGTTGTATACGCGTATAAAAGTTGAAAATAAAAAATCTATTTTTTTTGCAATGAGAGCGGGTTTTGTGATTATAAATCGTAATAGTGAATATTGTTTTTTGGAGGCTATATGGGAGGCGTGATTGATACCTTATTTGGTGGTGGTCAACAAAAAGGATATGAAGATTTACGAAAATATATTGGCCAAGGTTCTGGTGCAAGAACTGATTGGGAAAGGCAGGCTGAACAAGCTTTATCTCCTTATACTCAAGGCTCTCCATTAATGGAGCAATATCAAAAAGCAATTGCTGGTGGCGCTGATCCTGCTGCTTTATATAATCAATTAGCAGCGACTTATCAACAATCTCCATTAGCAAAAACACAAACTGAAGCTGGCATGAATGCAATTAGGTCTGCTGAAGCTGCAAGTGGTATGCATGGAAGTGGCGCAGAAATGCAAGAATTACAGAAAAATGCTCAAAATATTACATCGGCAGATCAACAAGATTATATTAATAAACTTCTTGGAATACGAAGTAATTATCTTGGTCAACTTGGCGGTTTAGCAGGAAATGAATCTGCCCAACAGTATGGTGCAAGAGGACAAATTGGAAATTGGCGTTATGGAACAGGTGGAAATCTAGCAAATGATTTACAACAACAAGGCGCCGCACAATATAATGAAGACACCGCAAGAGCACAAGCATTAAATAGATTATTTGGTGGAGGGCTTAATTTTGCAAGTCATATTCCAGGATTAGACTTCTTGAGGAATTTATTATAATGGCTATTAATATTCCTATAGCTGGTGTTCAACCAACATCTATTTTAGACGCATTGAATGAATATGCGAATTTAAGGAAAAATAGAGTTGCATCTCAATTTGCAGAACCAAATGCAATGGCTGCTCTTTTAGGAACACAATTATCTAATCAAGCAGCTCAAGAAAAAATGCCATTTATTGCTCCTCAAGCTAAAGCAAATATAAATAAGTCATTAGCAGAAGCCCTAAAAAATAAATTAGAGGCACAATTCGTTCCAACAAAATATAGTCAAGCGGCACAAAGACTTGGAATTGAAGGTGGGAATTTAGCTTTAAATAAACAAAGATTTTCTCCTGAAAATCTAAATATTTTAAATCAATTGCGATTATCTCAAATTGCTAATGCAACAAGAGGAAATCAACCAGTAGATATTCATGGAATTCCTATTGGAAGTCCTCAAGGAGGTGTCACGTCTCTAGGAATTCAAGGTATGATGCCATCTTCGCAAAATGTTCAACAACAACAAACTCCATCAGAAGAACAAGATCAATGGATTCCTTCCAATATTGGACGTTCCGCAAAAGGTGAAGCAAAACAATTTTATAATCCAAAAACTAAAGAAACATTAGTACCATTTACACCAAAAACTAAAGATAAAGTTCTTACGGCTAATTCGGCTATTGATGATGTAATTCCTCAGATTCAAAAATTAATTGAATATGGAAAAAAAGCGTATTTAGGCGCTCCATCAACTTTAATAAATAAAATGATTGACCCTGAAAATAATGCAGATTATGGAAGTACATTAGCCTATACTAAAGAAAAAATGTTAAGCGCAACTAGTTTGCCAAGAGTAAAACAAGCAATTACAACTTTAACTGATATAAATAAAAGATATGCTGGTGAAACAGCAGAGCATTATGAACAAAGAGCTAATAGATTAATTGATACTTTGAAAGAAGCTAAAAAACAAGGTAATCGATATTTAAGAAATGGTGGTTATATTATTCCAGCAGAAGGAAAAGAAGAAAATCAAGGTTCTTATAATCCACCTTCATTTAAAAATGAAAAAGATTATGCTAATTGGAAATCAAAAGCATCTTCTGAACAAAAAGAAGATTATAGAAAATATCTTATAAGTTTAAGAAATAAAAATTCTGGGATCGGTTAATTATAATGGCATATTTACCAACATTAGAACAATATGATAAGGATATTGAAAAGGAAAAGACTGGATATATCCCTACATTAGAAGAGCATGACGCCCCGCTCCCTCAAAAATCTTTAATGGAAAAATTAAAAGATATTGGCTCTAGTGTTCTACATGGAACAGAAAGAGCAGCAAAGATACCAATTAATATTGGTTCTGCGGCAGCTCAATATGGTGTAGATACTGGAGAATGGCTTGCTAATTTACCAAATTTTCTTTCAGGTGGACGCATACCTAAATTTGGAGCTCATTTTGATGTTCCTCTATATAATCCAGAAGCAATTGAAGGCAGATATACGCCAGCGGCTTTGACGGGGATATCTTTAGGATCTTCATTAGCTGCATTACCTGGATTAGGAAGATTCGCATTAGCTGGTGTTAATAAAATTCCTGGCGTTGCTTCAGCAATAGAAAAATATGGAGTTTCTTCTGCTGAGAAAGGAAAAGATTTTATTAGAAATTTATTAAATGGTAATAGAGTTGATGAAGCTCATAAATCTATTTTGGGTGAGTTACGATCTAATTATAAATCAAATCTTCAAAATTCAAATGAAGAATATGGTTTAATAAAAAAGATAGCTAATGATAGAGATTACCATGGTCAATCAAAATTATCTCGTGCATTAGGAGAAAGAAATGGGAAATCTATTGATGCCACATCAACATTACAAGATATTGATAAACTGGAATCTAATGATAAAACATTAAATGATTTGGTTAATAAATTTAAAGAAAAGCCCTCATTTGATTTAGCTCATCGTTTACAATCTAGGCTTGGAAGTGAAGGTTCTTATTTGAGAACTAGTAGTGATAGCGTTCAGAGACAGTTAGGCGGAAAATATTTAGATGCGAGAAGAGATTTAATTTCTGATATACAAAAATCTTTTTCTAAGAATAAAGATACTGATTTAGGTGATTTATATAAAAAAGCTACTTCTAATTTTAAAGAAAATGTAGTTCCTTATCAGAAAAACAGAACAATTAATCAGGTCGTTACAAAACGAGATTTAGATGAAGTTAATCCAGAAAACATTCATAATACTTTGGCGAAAGATGACGAGGCAGTTCAAAAAATTGTAGGTGATTTATCAAACAATACAAAAGATTTAATATTAGCTAAAAAATTGGCGCCTGTAATTAATCAAACAGAGAGAAGCGGCCTTCAAGTAGATCCTAAAAAATTATTAGATAAATTATCAGAAGTTAAAAGTGGTAAATTTAATAAATTTTTATCACCAGAAAATAGAAATTTAATAAGAGATTTAGAAGATAGATTAGAATTTGAAAGAAAATATATTGGACCTGTAAAAAAAGGAATGAAATATGCGGGATTAACTGGGCTTGGCGCTGCTGGATTAGGCGGAGTTTATAAAGCAAAAAAAGAGATATTTGAATAATGTATATATTAATTGGGCTAGTTGGATTTATTGCTATTGGATTAGCAATTTATTATTTCATAGAAGAAGTTAAAAAGGATTAGTAATGGCATCAACTTTTATATTAGCGCCAATTCCTATTTGGGTTATTTTGGATAATGATGGGAAGCCTGCTGCTAATTGTGTTTTATATCCTCGTTCTAGCTTAGATCATCAAGCTGTAAAGAATGTATTTCAAGATCCTGCTGGAATGATTCCTTATCCATTAGATGCTAATGGCGGTATTGTCTTTGGTGATAATGGAACACAAGGACCATTTTATTGGGAATTAAATGGCGTTGATTTATATTTTTTACAAGTTTATACCGCGCAAGGGGATTTATTAAGTAATTACACTATTGATAATTACCCTATATCTGGCGGAGGCGGTGGTGGTCCGATAACTATTCTTAATGATCTTAATAATTTTGTTATTGATGGACAATTTACATTTCATTCATTAGGGAATGGATTGTTTCCAATTCCTATTGCATCAACTGAAATTCAATCTATTGCTTATTTTAATGGCGCAATAGATACAACTGTTGAAGGCGGATGGTTTGTTATAAAAGATTTAGTAGGTAATGTTGATACGCTAGCGGTTCAGCAACCTTCTTTAAGTTCTACATCTCCAGATTCAAATCCAAGAGGAATTTTAACATATCAATGTACCGCACCTGGTGTTGGTTCTCGTATGGATATGACATTTATATCCGGAGATGTAAAAACATTTCAAAATGAGCAAATTACATTTCAATTTGAAGCAAATGCTAGTGGAGCGGCTCCTGTTGGAGTGGGATCGGTTGTATTTGTACGTCAATCTTTTGGAACAGGTGGCGCGCCTTCTGCTGATGTTGAGGTGACATTTCCTTTTGTATGGCCTGCTGGCGTTTTTGGTAAAATTACGACTTCAATTGTAGTTCCGTCAACGGCTGGAAAAGCTAGGGGAATAGATAATAATGACATTTTTGAAATTGGCATACGTATGCCAATTGGATCATTAGGTACTTATCAAATCACTAATGTCATGGGGGTGAGAGGCACTGTAATCCCTCCAACTTATCTTTATGAAACACAATCAGATGTTTATACAAAAATAGAATCAAATGTTCATAATGTATTTGAAACTGGCGATATAATGCAAAGTTTTAGAGGAACAGATAGGCCTGGATGGTTAAGATTGCAATCTGGTATTTCTATTGGTAATACAGGATCGGGTGCTGATTTTACTGGAATACAATACAGAAGCCTTTATTTATTTTGGTGGCAGAGTTTTTCTAATGCTATTTTTCCTGTTTCTGGTGGAAGAGGCGTTTCTGCATTAGCGGATTTCAACGCTAATAAGAGAATGACACAAGTAGTTACTACAGACTATATACTTGTTAATGCTTTTGGAAGTGTATTCTTCACTGCTGGTGTAGCGGCAGGTTCAAAAACACATACTTTAACTATTGCAGAATTAGCGGCTCATACACATGATGTTACAGTTCTTGGTAGAACTGGAGCTCCAGGGACTCGTGTTGGTAATATATCTAATCCACTCATTAATTGGAATCCTCCAGCAACAACTTATACAACAACATCAACTGGTTCTGGAACACCTTTTTCAATTATTCAACAATCATTACCCGTTTTCTTTTTTGTTAAATTATAAGGAATATTTATATGTCAATTAATGGATCTTATCCAGTAACAAGAATTCAACCTTCTAATAGAAGGGGTGGATCGGGTGGAATAGGAAGATTTGCTTCACACGGATTAACTGCTGCCGTTACACCTGGTGTTGAAGTTCCATTTATATTTAGTTCTTTTATGATTAGAGTAGGCGGCGATGTTACTATTGTTGATACCGGTGATCAGTTATTTACAATGCCAGCTTGTATTCCTGGAATACAATATTGGGCTGTAGGAAAAACAATTGATGTATCTACGACTGCTACTGGAATATTTGTTTTTGGCGGTGTTTAATAATTTTAAATTAAAGGATTAATTGATATGGCATTTCAATCTTCAAATTTATTCTTATCGAGGGGCGCTTATAATTCAACTTCTTATGATGACGCGCCTTCCTATAATACTTATATCAGTACTGATGATACGATTTCAACAATTGCAACTCCAGGTTATTTCCCTGATTTTTTTGGACAAGACCCATTAAATTCCAGAGTTCATGATATTTTTTCATTAATGGGAAGTGATAATAATGTTTTTGCTATTGTTTCATCTTTAGAGCCAGTTGTATTCACAGCATTTTTTGATTTTCCATCAAATCTTGTTACAGAATTAATTACAACACAAAGTAATGAATATTCTGGAATATGGGCTGCAAATATTCCTATTTTAATTGATTTTGTTCAGCAAGGTCACGAATGCTTAATGACTGTTCCATCTGGATTTGATGTTTCAACCGGAGGTCCATTTATTTCATTTACATCGCCTGTTATTGCCGGATCAATCCCACTTTATGATGTAATTGTTCCATTTGAAATAATGGATAATTCAATTTCTGAAATTGGTCATTTAGAATTAAAAACAGATGGTTCTGTAAAAGTTTTCAGATTAGACGCGACTGCATTTTCTATTGGCGGAACCGCTGGATTTCCTACTCAATCCGTGAAATATAGAACTACATGATAAAAGAAAAATTTTTAAGAAATGTTTGCCATGCAAATGCTCAATCAGAAATATTAAATAAATTAATAATAGCTTTTAATAAATATTTACCTATTTATGAAATAAATAATAAAAAGAGAATATGTTATTTTATTTCTCAATGTGCTCATGAAACTGGTGGTTTTATATTTTTTAAAGAATTAGGCGGTCAAGAATATTGCTCAAAATATGAGCCTGAAACTAAGATAGGCCACTCATTAGGAAATATTAAAAAAGGTGATGGTTATAAATATAAAGGAAGGGGAATAATCCAATTAAGCGGAAGAGCGAATTATGATTTGTTTGGAAATCTTATAGGAAAAGATTTAATTAATTTTCCTGATTTATTATTAGATATGGACAGTGGGACTCATGTTGCCTGCGAATATTGGAAACGTCAAAAATTAAATAATTTATCTGATCATGACAATATCATTGATATAACAAAACGTATTAATGGCGGTTTAAATGGATTAAAAAACAGAGAATTATTTTTTAATATTCTTATTAAAAGATATGACGTTGAAAATATTTGAAAAATATTAGTGTTTTTTCTTTAAAAAAAAATTAAATGGGTATACTCCAAATTTTCAATGGAGGTAATATTATGTTTAATTTTTCAAGAATGCAGTTTAATCGTGGTACTTTCAATTCTCAAAATGCTGTAGTAACTTCAGCAGTTCATTCTTATATCAGTGATACCGATACCTTAACGGCTATGTTAGCCCCAGGTTATTTTCCTGCTTTTTTCGGATTAGCTTCAGATGATACAACTGTTCAAGTTGGTGATATTGTTTGGGTTACATCTATGTTAGCGCCAGTTGCTTTTACAGCAGGATTAGTAACTGCATTAAATCCTATAGCGCTTGACACATCATCAGATGATGTATTTCCAGGTGGAATTAAAGCTAATGTTTACAATGGAATCTCCCCATCGGATCCAATGTTTTTTGGTCCAGCTCAAACCGCCCCAATTACTATTGGATCTGTAACCGCACCCGTAAATATCCCTTCTGTATTAACGGCTAATGGGATTAAAAATAATATTTATGAAGGCATTAATCCAGCAGACTTTATGTTTTTTGGTAATAATCAGACAAGTACAATTACTATTGGGGGTGGAGCAGCAGGAGTTTTTTTCCCTTCAATTATTATTACTAATAATTTTACTAATACAGGACCAGGAACGGCAATTAATATGCATGGCCTCTATGATGGCCTTACTTTTATTGGACAAGATACAGCGCTTACAACTACTGGTATTAAAACTAATAGAATTGAAAAATATGCCGATGGAGGTCCAATCCCATTAGTTATAGGTGGCTTATCGGCTATTTCTGTTGAATTAGGAAAAGCTGCTGTTCCAGTAATTGTTAAAGGTGGTATTAAATGGGATCTAACACCAGATAGTGGAACAATTTCTAATTATGAAGAGCATAATGTCTCATTTTCCTGGTCAGGCCCTTGGGCGGCTTCTCAGCCAGGTAATTTGATAATTCAAAAATTTGAAAACACAGTTTTTCTAACGATTGATGCAATAGCACTAGCAATTGCAA
>Ga0307471_100000163_pt1 | contig 32958 bp, 33 predicted proteins | sample atmos_gasesAM3C__2_FD_204566 | JGI IMG/M metagenome (GOLD analysis project Ga0307471, IMG submission 204566) | Hardwood forest soil microbial communities from Morgan-Monroe State Forest, Indiana, United States - atmos_gasesAM3C_515 | ecosystem: Environmental > Terrestrial > Soil > Temperate... | reverse complement strand
GACTAACCCGTCAATTGGAGAGCCAACATGGCGAAGGCAAAGAAGAAGGCCAAGAAGAAAGCTGCCAAGAAGAAATAGGCCTTAACTCGGCGGCCACGCAGGTGGCCGCCGAGTCGAATCCGAAGACTGTGCCCGCTCACCATGGCGGGCACAGTCGTTTCTGGGACTCGCGATACCGATCAAGGGCGCACCATGGCGGCGGATGGCGATGCAAAGAAGCGGCGCGCGGCACTCGCAGCGCTCGAACTGGTCACGCGCGACACGATCATCGGCATCGGCACCGGCTCTACCGTCAACTTCCTCATCGAAGGCCTCGCCGCGCGTCCGGGTCTGGTGCGCGCCGCGGTGTCGAGCTCCGAAGAAAGCAGCGCGCGGCTGCGCACGGCGGGGGTGGCACTGGCGGATCTGAACGACCTCGGTGAGCTGCCGCTCTACATCGACGGAGCCGACGAAGCGACCCCCGCGCGCCACCTGACCAAGGGTGGTGGTGGCGCACTGACGCGCGAGAAGATCGTCGCCGCGGCGGCGCGGCGCTTCGCGTGCATCGTCGACGACAGCAAGATGGTGGAGACACTCGGGCGCTTTCCGCTGCCGGTGGAGGTGATTCCGATGGCCCGCGCGCTCGTCGCCCGCGCGCTCGCCGCCCGTGGCGGTCGGCCGGTATGGCGCCAGGGCTTCATCACCGACAACGGCAATCACATACTCGATGTCCACGGGCTCGTCATCGCCGATCCACCGGCTCTCGAGCGTGAGCTCAACCAGATCGCCGGGGTGGTGACGATCGGGCTGTTTGCGGTGCGCCCCGCGGATGTGCTGCTCATCGGCACGGCGCAGGGGGTCGAGACGCGCTGAGCCCCGTTTTTGCGGGATCCGGGACCTGATCCCGCCGCCCGCGTGCTTGCGGCCCTCATGTTCACGCAAGCTTTGACCCGAGGGTCAAAGCTTCCGCGGGCCCACCGGCCACCGGGCGCGCCGTCCGGCGTTCCCAGCCGCCGCACCACTCTCCACGCAGCGCGCCTCGTGTGGCGCGATTGATCCCACTCATTCCGCGGCCGCCTCCACTCTTCCGCGGGTGTTTGTCGTTTCATGCCTGAAGAGCATCAAATGCGCCGTGAGGCTCGCAACGGCATCGCCCGGGAGTCACCGCTAATCCAACACGGAGTGAGCAACCCCGAGACACCGGTCACCGCCATGCTCGGGCATTGACTGGGCGTGCGCACGGCGTGCGCCTGACGGGTGCGCATGCGGCGCGCACGTGCCGCGTCCACGCATACGGCTGCCGCGGCGCGGCACTTCGTCGCCTCCCGGGTGTCCGAAAGGATGGACTGCCGCGCCGCGCGTGCGGAGCCTGCGGCGTTGCCACACTATTCATGGAGGACCCCGAGCATGGCGACCACCCAATCAGCGATCCTGCTTCCACCCCTGCCGTACGCGAAAGACGCACTCGAGCCCTACATGTCGCGTGAGACCCTCGACTATCACTATGGCAAGCACCACAAGGCCTACGTCGACAAGGTCAACGCCCTGATCAGCGGCACCGAGTTCGCAGACGCCTCGCTCGAGGAGCTGGTGGCCGAGTCCGCCGGCGAGATATTCAACAATGCCGCGCAGGTGTGGAATCACACCTTCTTCTGGAACTGCCTGTCACCACGGCGGCAGAGCCCGGGCAGGGAGGTCAGCCAGGCGTTGGAAGCGCTCGGTGGCATCGAATCCTTTCAGAAGCAGTTCGACAAGGCGGCGAGCAGTCTATTCGGCTCCGGCTGGACCTGGCTCGTGAAGGACTCGCGGGGCGCGCTCAAGATCATGATGACGGCGAATGCCAACACCCCGGTGCACGACGGTCATGTGGCGCTGCTCACCTGCGACGTGTGGGAGCATGCGTACTACATCGACCACCGCAATGACCGCGCGGGGTATTTGCAGAGCTTCTGGCCGCTGGTCAACTGGGACTTCGTCGCGGCGAACCTGGCGGCGTGATGCGAGCCGTCGTCTGAGAACCGGAACGTCGACATTTTCCCGTCGTTGCTCGGCCCCAGAATGAAGAAGGCCCGTGGTACAGGACGGGCCTTCTTGCTTTTGGCTGGGGGACTAGGATTGCTCGGCGGCTGCGCCGCCTCGGCCCCTTCGGGGCCCGACAGCTTCGCTTCGCGAAGCCATCGTCCAACCGCGCTCGAAGACTCGCGCGGTTGTCGAACCTAGGTTCTCATCCTAGTCCCGTCGTTGCTCCGCCCCAGAATGAAGAAGGCCCGTCGAACAGGACGGGCCTTCTTGCTTTTGGCTGGGGGACTAGGATTCGAACCTAGGTAAACGGAGTCAGAGTCCGTTGTCCTACCGCTAGACGATCCCCCAAGAACCCACCCACGGGATCGAGCTTGCGCCGCTTATTTTAGCGCTTCGAGTACTGCGGACCGCGACGGGCTTTGCGGCGGCCGACTTTCTTGCGCTCGACCTCGCGGGCATCGCGGGTGACGAAGCCGGCATCGCGCAACGGCTTGCGCAGGCTCTCGTCGTATTCGATGAGTGCGCGCGTGATGCCGTGGCGGATCGCGCCCGCCTGGCCGGTGATCCCGCCACCGCCCACGGTGACGGCGATGTCGAACTTGTCCACGAGCTTCACTGCCTCGAGCGGCTGACGAACGATCATCCTTCCTGTCTCGCGGCCGAAGAACTCATCCAGGGACCGGTCGTTTACCGTGATACGACCACTGCCGGGTTTCAGGTAGACGCGGGCCGTGGCGGTTTTGCGGCGTCCGGTGCCGTAGTGATTCTGCTGAGTCGCTGCCATGGCGTACGGTCCTATTGAATCTTGAGGGGCTTCGGCTGCTGTGCCTGATGGGGATGCTCGCTGCCGGCGAACACGTGCAGCTTCCTGAACATGCGCCGGCCGAGCGGGTTCTTCGGCAACATCCCCTTCACCGCAAACTCGATGACGCGTTCGGGGTGCTCGTTGAGGAGCTTCTCGAGCGCGATCGACTTGATGCCGCCGATGTGGCCGGTGTGGTGATAGTAGATCTTGTCGCTGAGCTTGCGCCCGGTGACGCGGATCTTCTGCGCGTTCACGACGACGATGTGGTCACCCATGTCCACGTGCGGGCTGTAATCGGCCTTGTGCTTGCCCTTGAGGCGGTGGGCGATCTGCGAAGCGAGACGACCGAGTGTCTGGTCGCTGGCGTCGACGATGAACCAATCGCCCCGGACGGCGCCGGGCTTGGCAAATACGGTCTTCATAGCTCACTCGTGGCGTGTGCCGGCGCCGGGAGGGGATTGATCCCCGGCGGCGGGGCCAAAAAAAGGCGGGGAAGTGTACTCAAGCAGGTGCGGCATTGCAAAGGCGCAGCCCCCGGGGGGCCCGTGTGGCCCGCGAACCGGGTGCTTCCCCCGATTGCCTCTATAATAGCGGCTCATTTTATGGGGCCAGGCCGTCCTCTCGATTCAAGCATCGCCGCCCTCGACCGCGCGCTGCGTGCGGTTCTCGCGCCGGCCCGGACCAGCCGGCCCGTGCCGGGTCGCGGCGGCGAAACCTCAGAGCCCCTGTCCGAAGCGGACCGGCGCACGAGCGCCGCGCTCATGCGCGTCAATCATGCCGGGGAGCTCGCCGCGCAGGCGCTCTACCACGGGCAGGCGTTCGTCGCCCGCTCCGCAGCCACACGCGAGATGCTGCTGGCGGCGGCACGCTCGGAGTCCGACCATCTCGCCTGGTGCGAAAGCCGCCTCACTGAGCTCGCGTCGCGGCCGAGCCTGCTCAACCCGCTGTGGTACGCGGGCTCTTTCCTGATCGGCGCGGGAGCGGCGCTGCTCGGCGACCGCGCGAGCCTCGGGTTCGTCGCCGAGACCGAACGGCAGGTCGAAGGGCATCTCGATGAGCATCTGGCGAGACTTCCGCCGGGCGATGGCCGCAGCCGTGCGATACTTGAAGCCATGAGATCCGAGGAGATCGCACACGGTGCGGCCGCTGCAGCCGCTGGCGGTGTGCGTCCACCGGCTCTGGTGTGTGCGCTGATGCGCCGCACCGCCCGCGTCATGACTGGCAGCGCCTACTGGATCTGACGGTTCCGTAAGGTTGTATATTAGGGGCGTGTCAAGGGGAGCCGGTATGGAAGAAAGCATCAAGCCGCTGAGCGAGATTCCCGCGATCAACCGGTTCCTGAGTTATTGCCGCATCCGGGCAGTGCCTTCCAAGACGGTGGTCATCCATGCGGGCGATCTCCCCGATGTCCTCTACTACATCATCAGCGGCTCGGTGGAGGTGATGATCGAGGACGAGGAAGGCAACGAAATGGTGCTCGCTTACCTCAACCGCGGACAGTTCTTCGGCGAAATGGGTCTGTTCTACGAGCAGCCGACGCGCAGCGCGTGGGTGCGGACCCGCAACCAGTGCGAGCTCGCCGAGATGACCTATCCGCGCTTCCGCCAGATCGCCGCCGAGAGCCCGGGACTGGTGTTCGAGCTCGCCACCCAGCTCGCTACCCGGCTCGACCGCACCAACCGCAAGCTCGGCGACCTCGCCTTCGTCGATGTCACCGGGCGTGTGGCGCACGCCATCATGGATCTGTGCGGCGAGCCCGATGCCATGACGCACCCGGAAGGGATGCAGATCAAGGTGAGCCGTCAGGAACTTTCGCGCCTCGTCGGTTGCTCGCGCGAGATGGCCGGGCGCGTGCTGAAGGTGCTCGAGGAGCAGGGACTGCTGCGTGCCACCGGCAAGACCATCGTCGTCTTCAATGCGCGCCCGAAGATGAAAACCCGTCCGGTCATCGTCCCGGCCAAGCCTGCCGCGGGGGGTGCCGCGCGTGCGGTCAGCCCGGTCGAGATAGAGGACGACGAGGACGACGAGGAAGAGGACGAGTAGCTGCTCCAACGGGTGCTCAACGCGCTCGCCTGATGGCAGCGAACGGGCTCAGCAGCAACCATTGCGACAGGGCGCGCCGATGCTGAGCGGCGCCGCTCAGGCGAATCGCGCCAATCGCGAGCGCCTCGCGCAGTGAGCGGATTCCGCGCCAGACCTCCGCCAGTGCCCGCACCCGTGCCGCCACGTGCAGCGTGATCTCGTAGCCCGGGTCCTTCAGGCACACCTGCACCTCTCCCGCGCAGTGCACCAGCCAGAAGCGGCTGTGGCCGCGGGGTGCGTCCGTGAATTCGATCTCGATCACGGCGCGGCCCGGTGGCATCGCCGCGACGTTCAGGCGGCGGTGCATGCCCCACACGAGCCAGCCAGGATCCAGGTCATCGGCCCTGAGGTCACGCGCCCAGCGCTGCCCCCACTCGCCGACGGTGGTGACAACCGGCTTCAGGGCCCAGCCTGCGGCGGTCAAGGTGTAGCCGCCCGCGCGTCCACGCCGGAACGGTTGACGCTGCAGCACGCCGGCCACCTCGAGTGATTGCAGACGCTGCCTGAGGAGTGTCGGCGACAGGCGCGGCACGCCGCGTCTGATCTCATTGAAGCGCCGCGCTCCGGCCAGCATCTCGCAGCCCGCCGCAGTGCTGCGCGGCGTGGGCCACCCCACGACCGGCGGCATCAACACCTGGTACCGCTGCGGGCAGCTGACGGTTCTCAACATCGTCTGGTCGCCGCTGATGCAGCTCATGCCGCACGAGCACCGGATGTGGAGTGTCATCGGCATATACACCGGCCGCGAGGACAATATCTTCTGGCGGCGACAGGGTGACTCCGTGATCGCCGCGCAGGGGCGCGCGCTCGCTGCGGGTGAGCCGGTCGCGCTCGATGCCGACGTGATCCACTCTGTCACCAATCCGATCGCCAAGCTGACCGGCGCCATTCACATCTATGGCGGTGATTTCTTCGCACGTCCTCGCAGTGAGTGGGACCCGGAGACGCTCGCCGAGCGCCCCTGGGACGTTCAGGAGGCGGTGCGAGTCTTCAGGGAGTCCAACGAGCGTTTCGCCGCCTGGCAGTCCGCGCGCAACTGCGCCTAGGACCCGCCACTCAGCGAGCCCGCGACGCGGCGGTCGCAGGGGGTGCCGCGGTGGCGATCTGCTGGCGCATCTCAGCGATCGTCTTGCCGTAGTCGCCGCTGCCGAAGATAGCCGACCCGGCGACGAAAGTATCCGCGCCCGCCTTGGCTGCGGCGCGGATATTGCTGGTCTTGATCCCCCCATCGACCTCCAGGCGCACGTCCCGGCTGCTCGCGGTGATGCGCGCGCGCGCATCGGCGAGCTTGCGCAGGCTGGTCGGGATGAACTGCTGCCCGGCGAAACCGGGGTTCACCGACATGATGAGCACCATGTCAATGAGCTCGAGCGTGTAATCGAGGTAGTCGAGCGGCGTTGCGGGATTGAAGACCAGTCCCGGACGACAGCCGTGCTCGCGGATCAGCGCGATCGTCCGATCGATGTGCTCGGAGGCCTCGGGATGGAAGGTGATATAGGTCGCGCCGGCCGCGGCGAAGTCCGGCACGATGCGATCGACCGGCCGCACCATCAGATGCACGTCGATGGGTGCCTTGACGCCGTGCCGTCGCAACGCCTCGCAAACCAGCGGACCGATGGTGAGATTCGGCACGTAATGGTTGTCCATCACGTCGAAGTGGATCAGGTCGGCACCCGCTTCCAGCACCGCATCGACCTCATCGCCAAGGCGCGCGAAATCAGCCGACAGAATCGAGGGAGCTATCCACAGCCCGGCCATGCTGACAGTCTAACCGATCGCGATCAGGCTCTGCCGCAGCCGCCACGAGCGCTGGTCACGGCGCAGCGTGAGGTAGCCGAAGATCATCCACCCGAGGTGAAACACGACACCCGCCACCACCACGACCTCGCCTGGGATCGGGCCGACTGCAGCACGTGTCCACAGCTGCGGGAGCGTGTGCAGCGGCGTCGGATGAATGGCGAGCTTGCCGTAGTAGGCGACCGCCTGAATGAGAAAGATCCAGCCGTAGGTGCGGCGCAGACGCCGCCCAGCGGCGCGTGCCAGGCTCACGTGATAGCGCGGCTGACACAGATCCTTGGCGAGCAATTGACTCCAGGCAGCGTTCAACTCCACCGGGTCTCCGCGCAGCATCGGCGTGAAGAAGTCGGTCTCGAGCAGCCGCGCGCGGGCGCGCCAGATGTTGAAGTAGCGATAGCGGCGCGCCTCGAGCAGCAGGAATATGGCGACGATGAGGCCCACCAGCGCCATCGGCAGAGGCGATGCGACGGCACTGCTGAAGGTCGCGGAGAGCGCGATCCCGGTCGTGACCACCGCCCAGTTGGTGGTGGAGTCGAGCCGCGTGCGCCACACGGTGCTGCGGTAGATCTCGCCGCGGTAGAGGTGCGCGATCGCGCCGATCTCTGCCGTGCCGCAGGGGCGGCATGCCGCCGCCGGCGATCCCTCGACCGGGGGGTCCTCGGTGTTCATGTTGCGCGCCCTTTCTTGGTGAGGTTGCTGCGCGAGTCACGCCTCAGCCGGCGAGCCGCGCCAGTGCTTCCCGGTACTTCTCGCTGGTCCGCGAGATCACCTCCGGTGGCAGCCGCGGTCCCGGCGGCTGCTTGTTCCACTGCAGTGTTTCGAGGTAGTCCCGGACGAACTGCTTGTCGAAGCTTGGCGGACTGGAGCCCGTGCGATAGCTGTCTGCCGGCCAGAAACGCGAAGAATCGGGCGTCAGCACTTCGTCGATGAGTGTGAGCCGTCCGGCGGGGTCGATGCCGAACTCGAACTTGGTGTCGGCGATGATGATCCCGCGCCCGCGCGCGTGTTCCGCGGCGAACCGGTATAGCCGCAGCGCGGTATCACGCACCGCCGCGGCGAGCTCGTTCCCGATCTGCGCGGCAACTTCGCTGAAAGGTATGTTCTCGTCGTGCGCGCCGAGTTTGGCCTTGGTGGCCGGCGTGAACAGCGGCTGCGGCAGCTGCGCCGCCAGCTCGAGGCCCGCCGGCAGCGCGATGCCGCACACCGCACCGCTCGCCTGGTAGTCCTTCCAGCCCGAGCCGCTCAGATAGCCACGTACCACGGCCTCGATGGGCAGCGCTTTCAGTCGCCGCACGATCACGGCGCGTCCTGCGAGTAGCGCGCGCTCGTCCGCGTCCCTGATCACGCTCGCAAGCTCGCGCCCAGTGAGGTGATTTGGTACCAGGTGCTGCGTGCGAGCGAACCAGAAATTGGAGATGTTGTTGAGGACTCGCCCCTTGTCCGGGATGGGATCCGGCAACACCACATCGAACGCCGACAACCGGTCGGTGGTAACGATCAGCATCGTCGTTGCATCGACGGCGTAGATGTCGCGCACCTTGCCCTCGTGCAGGCGCTCGAGACCGCGCAGTGCGGTGCGGTACACGGTGGGTGACGGCATGCACTTGGTACTATAGCGGCCCTTTGATGCCGCGACATCCGAGCGAGTCCAACCGCGCCACATGCCCATGAAATGGATCGGTAAGGTCACCGGCGGACTGCTGGGGGGGCTCGCGCTCGGGCCGTTCGGTGCGGCGCTCGGGGTGCTGCTGGGCCACCAGTTCGATGAAATGAGCACCGAGGAGGAGCTGCCGGCCAGCGAGCAGCTGGCGGCGATCGGTGCACGTTTCTTCCGCGCGAGCTTTCAGGTCATGGGTTATCTGGCGAAGGCGGACGGGCGCGTCTCGGAGCGTGAGATCGCGGCCGCCCGTGCGGTCATGGGCGAGCTGCGACTGGATGGGGCCCGCGTGCGCGAGGCGATCGACTGTTTCACCGCGGGCAAGCAGCCGGACTACGACTACGGCGCCGAACTCACGCAGCTCAAGGAGATCTGCCGCGGCCGGCCGGACCTGGCACGGGTGTTCCTCGAGATCCAGGTGCGCGCTGCCCTCGAGGGCAACGACCTCATCGGACCGGTGCGCGCGCTCATCGGCCGCCTGGCATCGGCGCTCGGAGTCTCGACGCTCGAGTTCATGCACATCGAGACCGTACTGCGCATCCAGCGCGCCGGGGGCTTTCGCGCCGGACATGCGCCGGGCCATGCCGCGGGCCCCGGCACACGCGAGCTCGAGGAGGCGTATCGCGTGCTCGAGACCACCGAGTCCGCGAGCGATGAGGAGGTGGCCAAGGCCTACCGGCGTCAGTTACAGCGCCATCATCCCGACAAGCTCAAGGCCCACGGCCTGCCGGAGTCGATGCTGGCTCACGCGAAGCAACGCACGCAGCAGATCATCGAGGCGTGGGACATCGTGCGCGAGCACCGTGGCATTCGCTAGCCGTTGGCTATGCCTGCCCACTCCTCGATGACCTGTTGGATCGCGCGCACGCCGTCGGTGAGCGCCGCGGGTCCCGGCTGCAGGATGATCGAGGACTTGATCTCGCGCAGGTAGCCCGCGCGCACGGCGGGGACCTCCTGCCATCCCGGCCGCGACGCGACACGCTCCGGGCGAAACTTCTTGCCGCACCATGAGCCGAGCACGATGTCGGGCGCCCGCCGCGGCACCTCGAGCGGATCGGCGATGATGCGGTTGCGCCCGAGCGGCTCGCGCGCGAGCTCCGGGAAGCAGTCCTCGCCGCCGGCGAGCGCCACGAGCTCCGAGACCCAGCCGATGCCGCTGATGAGCGGATCGTCCCACTCTTCGAAATACACCCGCGGCCGCCGCGGCAGTGCTGCGGCCCGCGCGCGCACCTGAGCGAGCCCCGCCTCGAGCTGATCGGCCAGCGCGCGCGCCCGGGCTTCGCAGCCGATCATGCCGCCGAGGGTGCGCACCATGCGCAGGATGTCGGCGACGCTGCGATGGTTGAAGACGTGCACCTCGAGCCCGACCCGCACCAGCTGCGCGGCGATGTCGGCCTGCAGATCCGAGAATCCGAGTACCAGATCCGGCTTCAGCTCGCAGATGCGGTCGGTGCGGGCGCTCAGAAAGGCGGACACGCGCGGCTTCTCGCGGCGGGCGCGCGGCGGGCGTACGGTGAACCCGGAGATGCCGACGATGCGCCACTCCTCGCCGAGCAGATAGAGCGTCTCGGTCGTCTCCTCCGTGAGGCACACGATCCGCTCGGGGAAGCCTGTGGCTGGCCGCATGTCACGCACCGGGCAGGCACTGTATCCTTAAGCGATGTGGGCGCGCATCTGGGCCTTTCTCGATCGCTGCTTCTTCGGCGCCGCCTCGGCGGGCACCGGGGCGCTCGCTGCCACGCTCCGTGTGCTGCGTTATCCCTATGCCGTGCTGCGCGACCTGTGGCGGGGGGAGATCAACCTGCGCGCGATGGGACTGGTGTACACCACGCTGTTGTCGTTGATCCCCCTGCTCGCCTTCAGCTTCGCGATCCTCAAGATCTTCGGCGGTCATCGCGATTTTCAGCCCATCGTGTACGAGTTCTTCCGCCCCGTCGGTGGCGCGGCGGCCACCGAGCTCACCGACCGCGTGATGCAGTTCGCCAGCCGCGTGAGCAGCGGCGTGGTGGGTTCGGTGGGACTCGCGCTGCTCGCCTGGACGCTCATCGGCACCATCAAGAAGGTCGAGGACAGCTTCAACTTCGTGTGGCACGTGGAGCAGCCACGCAGCTTCGCGCGCCGCCTGGCCGAGTACACCTCGCTCCTGATCGCCGGACCGGTGCTGCTGGTGGGCTTTCTCGGCCTGACGCACGCCGCGCTCAGCAGCGCCCCGGTGCAGGAGGTGGTGCGGCTGCCGCTGCTCAACCGTCTGCGTGGCACCGGCATCGCGCTCGCGCCCTACGCGATGGTCACCGCCTTCTTCACCGCGCTCTACATGATGGTCCCCAACACGCGCGTGCAGTGGCGCGCGGCGCTCATCGGGGCGCTGGTGGGCGGAGTGTCGTGGGCGGCGATCGGCAAGATGTTCACCGCGTTCGTGGTGTATTCCACGCGTCTTACGATCGTGTACGCCGGATTCGCGTTCGTGGTCGCGGCGCTGCTCTGGACCTACTTCGGCTGGCTGATCCTGCTTGCCGGCGCGCAACTGTCGTTCTACGTGCAGAACCCCGCGTATTTGCGGCTCGGCCTGCAGCAGCTGCGCCTCTCGAGCGTCGAGCTCGAGCAGCTCGCCCTCAAGCTCATGTACTTCGTCGGGCGCAGTCACGTCGGCGGAGGGCGTCTGTGGAGCGTCAATCGGCTCGCCACCGAGCTCGGTCTGCCCGGCATCGCCGTGGCGCAGATGGCGACCGCGCTCGAGCGGGCCGGCCTGCTGATCGTCACCGAGGACGACGAGCTCGTGCCGGCGCGCGACATCGGCGGGATCGGCGTGAACGAGATCCTCGACATCGCGCGCAATCAGCGCAGCGGCCACGTCGCCCCACGCAACGTTCCCGTGCCGCCGGTCGATCGCGTGCTGGCGGGACTCGAGGAGGCGCGCCGCGCCCGCTGCGCCGACCTCACGCTGCGCGATCTGATCGATGAGGTGCCACGTCCGGCGCTCATCACCCCGCGGCAGTCCTCCTCGCGCTGAGCGTAACTCGAGCCGCACGCCGCAGGTTCCTCCTGCAGCGCCGCTCTACTCCCCTGCGATGGTCATCTCGCCGATGAGCACCGAGCCCGTGCGGATGCCGCCGCGGGAATCGAGGTCGCTCCCGAGCGCGACGATGTCGCGATACATCGACTTGAGATTCCCCGCGATGGTGATCTCGTGCACCGGATAGGCGAGCAGGCCGTTCTCCACCCAGAAGCCGCTCGCGCCACGCGAGTAGTCCCCGGTGACGCCGTTCACTCCCTGCCCCATGAGCTCCGTCACCAGCAGCCCCGTGCCGAGACGCTGCAGGAAGGCCTCACGGTCGAGGCCGCCGTCCGCGGCGGTCACCAGCAGGTTGTGAATCCCGCCGGCGTTGCCGGTGGTCTTCAGTCCGAGCCTTCGCGCCGAGTAGCTGCCGAGCACGTAACCCTCGAGCACGCCGGCGCGCACGAGCTCACGGTCATGAGTCGCGGCACCCTCCTGGTCGAAGGGACTGCTGGCGAGCGCCTTGCGAATGTGCGGACGCTCCTGCATGCCGATGAACGACGGAAAAACCTGCTCGCCGGCGGCATTGAGCAGGAACGAGGACTTGCGGTACTGGCTCGGGCCGCTGACGGCCCCGATGAAGTGGCGCAGCAACCCGCGCGCCATGTCGGGCGAGAAGGCCACCGGTGCGCGGCGGGTCGTCAGGCGGCGGGCGCCAAGGCGCGCCAGCGCCCGCTCGCCGGCGGTGCGCCCGATGTGAGCGGCGGCCTCGAGCTCGGTCGGATCGCGCGCGACGCTCCACCAGTAGTCGCGCTCCATGTCATCGCCCGCCTGTGCGATGAGCGTGCAGCTCAGCGAGTGACTGGTGGCGGAGTAGCCGGCGAGAAATCCCAGGGAGTTGCCGTAGACGCCGGTGTGGCGCTGACTGCTCACTCCTGCGCCTTCGGAGTTACCGATGCGCGGATCGACGGCGAGACCCTCCCCCTCGCAGGAGCGCGCAAGCTCGATGGCCATCTCGGGAGTGACGGCCCAGGGGTGATCGAGGTCGAGATCGGGGATCTCGCGCGCCAGCGCTTCGGGCTCGACCAGGCCGGCGTAGGGGTCTTCAGCCGTGTAACGCGCGATGGCGCAGGCCTTGGCAACGGTCTCGCGCACCGCGGCGGGAGTGAGGTCCGCGGTGCTGGCCGAGCCCTTGCGGTGGCCGAAATAGACCGTCAACCCGAGGCCGCGGTCGCGCTGGTATTCGATCGTGTCGACCTCGCCGAGACGGACACTGACCGACAGTCCCTGGTTCACCGAGGCGTCCGCCTCGCATTGCGAGGCGCCCTGACGCTGGGCCTCCTCGAGTGCCAGCGTGGCCACATCACTGAGCGAGCGGATCGCGGAGTTGTCCTTGGCTGGCATTGGCTTTGGATCGCTTGTTGGGCCTGGGCTCGTGTTTGCGCTTAAATTCTAGCAGCCGCCGCGCCGTTGCCTGCGGGGAAGAACCGGCAGGCGGCGCAGAGAGAGGTGCCGTGACCGCCGGAGCGCACGACGACGAAGATGATGGGGGCGCAGAGCGCCCGAGCAAGAGCGCGGCTAAGCGCGCCGCCCACGCCGCCCAGGATCTCGGTGAGGCGCTGCTGCGCCTGCCCGAAGCCGAGCTCGCCGCGATCGAGCTGCCCGAGGCGCTGCGCGAAGCGCTGCTTGCGGCGCGCCGCATCAGCAGCCGCGCGGCGGCGGTGCGCCAGCGGCAGTATATCGGCAAGCTCATGCGCCAGGTCGATCTGCAGCCGATCCGCGCCGCGCTCGCCGCGCGCAGCGCCCGCGACGCGCGCGAGACCGAGCTGTTCCGCCGCATCGAGAACTGGCGCGACCGGCTGATAACCGGGGACGCGAGCGGGCTCGAAGAGCTCGCGCACTGGCATCCGGCAATCGACGTGAGCGAATGGCGGCGGCGCATCGACGCCGCCCGAGCCGAGCGGGCGCGCACCGGCGCCGGCGGTGCCGCGTCCCGGGAGCTGTTTCGCGCCCTGCGCGCGTTGTTGGGTACAATGCCAGCGTGAAACCGCTGGTCGGCATCATCATGGGCTCCTCGTCCGACTGGGAGACGATGCGGGCCGCGGCCGAGCTGTTGGACCAACTCGCGATTCCCTACGAGGTCCGTGTGGTTTCCGCCCACCGCACCCCGGACCTGCTGTTCGAGTACGCATCTGGCAGCCGCGCGCGCGGGCTCGAGGTGCTGATCGCCGGCGCGGGCGGCGCCGCACATCTGCCCGGGATGACCGCCGCCAAGACCATCCTCCCGGTACTCGGCGTGCCGGTGCAATCGAAGTCGCTCGGCGGCCTCGATTCGCTGCTCTCGATCGTGCAGATGCCGGCGGGGGTGCCGGTCGCGACGTTCGCGATCGGTACAGCGGGCGCTGCCAATGCGGCGCTGTGCGCTGCCGCCATCCTCGCCAACAAGCACGCCGCCATCGCGACGGCGCTCGAGTCGTTCCGCGAACGCCAGACCGCCGGAGTGCTCGGCAATCCGGATCCGCGCACACCCCCGCGCACATGAGGGTCGGAATCGTGGGCGCCGGCCAGCTCGGCCGCATGCTCGCGTTGGCGGGCTATCCGCTGGGGTTTCACTTCCTGTGCCTCGACCCCTCCGCCGATGCGCCGGCCGGCCAGGTTGCGCCACTGCTCAGGGGCGCGTTCACCGACCGGCGGCTGCTTGCGCGGCTTGCCCGTCAGTGCGAAGTCATCACCTTCGACTGGGAGAACGTCTCGGCCAGCGGCCTCGCTGCAATCGCGCGGCGTCACCGCGCGCGCATTTGCCCGCCGCTCGCCGCGCTCGCTACCGGCCAGGACCGCGTCGCAGAGAAGCGCCTGTTCGAGCGTCTGCGGATCCCGACCACGCGCTGGCAGGCGGTCGACTCCCGCGGCGCGCTCGCGCACGCCATGGCGACGGTCGGCGTTCCCGGAGTGCTCAAGACGCGCCGCATGGGTTACGACGGCAAAGGCCAGGCCGTCATCCGCAAGCCGTCGGACGCGGAGCGTGCGTGGGCGCAGCTCGGCCGGGTGCCGCTCCTTTACGAGGAGTACGTGGCTTTCGATTGCGAGGTGTCGATCATCGGCGCCCGCAGCATCCGCGGCGAAATCGCCGTGTATCCCCTGTGCGGTAACGTGCACGGAGCAGGCGTGCTGCGCCTCACCCGCGCTCCATACGGCTTGCCAAGCTGGCAGCGGCGCGCCGCGAGTTACCTCGAGCGGGTGCTCGCGCACTTTCACTACAGCGGCATACTGACCATCGAGTTCTTCGTACGTCGCGGACGGCTGATCGCCAACGAGATGGCGCCGCGCGTGCACAACTCCGGTCACTGGACGATCGAGGGCGCAATGACCAGCCAGTTCGAGAATCACCTGCGCGCCATCCTCGGGCTGCCGCTCGGCGCAACCCGCGCGCGCGGTTTCAGCGCCATGGTCAACCTCATCGGCGAGATGCCGCCGCGCGAGCGGCTGCTGTCGCTTGCCGGAGTGCACCTACACGATTACGGCAAGACCGCGCGCCCCGGCCGCAAGATGGGCCATTGCACGGTGATCGAGGCCTCGGCGGCCGCCCGCGATGCCCGCGCCCGGGCTTTGCTGAAGGATTTGAGGCTGGACGTTCGCATCCCGTAACATCGGCTGCGAGCCAACACCCATGTACCTCGAGCCCTTCAAACTCAAGGAGTTGCCGTTCCGCTTAAGCCCGGACCCGCAGTTCCTGTACCTATCCAGGCAACACGCCCGCGCCAAGGCGTACATGGAATCCACCATCTGGTTCACCGACGGCTTCGTGGTGATCACCGGAGAGATAGGCTCGGGCAAGACCACGCTCATCGAGTCGTTCCTCAAGGAGGTTCCGGCCGATGTGGTGGTGGCGCAGATCAACCAGACCCAGGTCTCGGCCATCGACTTCCTGCAGGCGGTGCTCGTGCAGTTCGGGTTCTCGCCCTTCAAGATGCGCAAGGGCGAGCTCATCAGCACCCTCAACAATTTCCTCATCGAGCAGTACGCCGCCGGGCGCAAGGTCCTGCTGATTGTCGATGAAGCGCAGAACCTCTCCATGCGCGTGCTGGAAGAGATCCGCATGCTCTCGGGAGTCGAGACCACCAAGGAGAAGGTGCTGCGCATCATTCTCGCCGGTCAGCCCGAGCTCAATAACAAGCTCGATGACCCGGCGCTCGAACAGCTGGCGCAACGCGTGCGGCTGCGCTTTCACCTGCAGAACCTGACCGACGCCGAGACGCAGAGCTACATCCAGCATCGCCTGGATGTCGCCGGCTCCGGCGATCGGGAGCTGTTCACCCCCGACACCTTCCCCGAGGTCTTCCGCTACACGGGCGGCGTGCCGCGCCTGGTCAACACCCTGTGCGACACCGCAATGATGGCCGCGTACACCGCCGACCGGGGGGTGGTGACGCGCACCGACATCGCGAGCGCCGTGGCCGAGCTGCAATGGCCGGAGTACGCGGCGCGACCGCACCGCCACCGGCCGGAGGAGCGGCCCGCGGAACCCACTCCGGCGGCGCGCGTTGCGGCCGCGCAAGCCGGGGCGCGGGTGCTCGGCCATCTGCTGGTCGCCGCCGACGGACGCACGGTGCAGGAAGTGCCGCTGCGGCTCGGGCGGCTGATCATCGGGCGCACGCCCGACAACGACGTGCAGATCGACAGCCGCTTCATCAGCCGTCACCACTGCCAGGTGATCACCACACTCAACTCGTGCGTGGTCGAGGACCTCAACAGCACCAACGGGATCTACGTGAAATCGAACCGCGTACGCCGGCATTACCTCAACGACGGCGATGTGGTGCTGGTCGGAAAGCACGAGCTGATATACGTGGATGAGCGTGCCGGACGGCATCGCGCGGCGCTCACCGACAACATGCCGGTGCTCGAGCCGAAGGCTGCGGAGGCCACGGTGGGAGCGGCTGAGGCCGAGGAGAACGAGGCGGCAGCGGACGACGAAGACCTGGAGACGACCGGCCCCCGCTGAGCCCCCGCTTGTCAGGGGTCGTCGTCGTCGCCTAGGGAGTCCGGATTGGCGTACTGCGAGCGCAGCGCGCGGTAGTCGCGACGGCGCAGCAGCAGCACGAACCCGCCTACGACACAGACGAGCCCGAGCATTCCCACGATGAGGCTGAGAGCGCCGCGCGCAGCGAGCAGATAGCTGGCGATCAGTGCGCCCAGCCCGAAGATTATGTAAACCCAGGGAAGCCCTTCGTACACCGGGCGCGAGAAATGCGGACTGGGGCGCTGCATGGCGCCCCCATCCTAACTTGTGTCAGGGGTAAGTTGGAAATCAGGCGAGTCCCAACACCCTCGCCAACCGCTCGATGAGCGATGGCTTCAGACCTTCGACGCGGAAGTCCGGCTGGCGCTTGCCGTTGTTGCGACGGGCAACTTCCGCCAGCAGGTCAGGTGGCAGATTGAGCTTGGGGACTTCGACGGTGACTTCTTCTGAGAACATCGGTTTTCCTTCCGCGTAACACTCGATATCGGCGCCCGATGTACGTTAGGGGCTCGCGGGCTTCCCGAGCGAGAGCAGAATCACACCTTCGGCAGCGTTCGTCATTATGTCGCGGGGTGACGACGAGGGGTTGCCGTGGAACGACGTGCGCAAACGGCGACAGCGCTGACTTCAGCGGCGCCGTGAACCGTGCTCTTGCGCGGATCGCAGCGGGCGTCCTCAACAGATTGCGCGTGTTGCTAGCCCGGTTTCAGGCGGTGCCACCGACCGTCAGCCCATCGATCCTGAGCGTCGGCTGACCGACGCCGACCGGAACGCTCTGACCGTCCTTGCCGCAGGTGCCGACGCCGTCGTCGAGCTTCAGGTCGTTGCCGACCATCGCGACCCGCGTGAGCACATCGGGTCCGTTGCCGATGAGCGTCGCGCCCTTGAGCGGCGCGCCGACCCGCCCGTTCTCGATGGCATAGGCCTCACTCGCGGAGAACACGAACTTGCCCGAGGTGATGTCGACCTGGCCGCCGCCGAAGTTGACAGCGTAGATGCCCCGCTCTACCGAGCGGATGATCTCCTCGGGCGCGTGCGGTCCCGGGCGCATGTAAGTGTTGGTCATGCGCGGCAGCGTCATGTGTGCGAACGATTCGCGCCGGCCGTTGCCGGTCGGCTGCACACCCATGAGGCGCGCGTTCAGGCGGTCCTGCATGTAACCACGCAACACGCCGTTCTCGATGAGCATGGTGCATTGTGTCGGCGTGCCCTCGTCGTCGATGTTGAGCGATCCGCGCCGCCGCGCGAGTGTGCCGTCATCGACCACCGTGCATTCCGGGGCCGCGACCCGCTCGCCGATGCGATTGGCGAACGCAGAGGTGCCCTTGCGGTTGAAGTCACCCTCGAGCCCGTGGCCGATCGCCTCGTGCAGCAGGATCCCGGGCCAGCCGGGCCCGAGCACCACCGTCATCGTGCCGGCCGGCGCCGGCCGCGCCTCGAGGTTGATGAGCGCCTGGCGTACGGCTTCGCGCGCCAGCGCGAGCGGGCGCTCGCCGGCGACGAGATCGGCCAGCGAGAAACGGCCGCCGGCACCCGCGTAGCCCTGCTCGCGCCGCCCATCCTGCTCTACCAGCACCGAGACGTTGAAGCGCACCAGCGGCCGCACATCGGCGGCGAGCTCACCGTCACTCGTGGCGACGAGCACCACCTCGTGCACCGCAACCAGGCTTGCCGTGACGTGCACGACGCGCGGGTCGAGGCGGCGCGCCTCGCGGTCGACACGCTCGAGCCAGGCCACCTTGTCCGCGGCCGCCAGATCCGCCGCGGGATCGGCCGGCAGGTACAGCCGGTGCCCGCTGCGGGAGTGCCACGCGGCGATGCGCCGCTCACCGCCCTGTACGGCGATGGCGCGCGCGGCGCGCGAGGCCTCGGTCAGCGCCGGCAGCACGATCTCGTCCGAATACGCGAAACCGGTCTTCTCTCCCGCGAGCGCCCGCACGCCGACACCCTGCTCGATGCTCGCGGTGCCATCCTTGACGATGCCGTCTTCCAGCGACCAGGACTCCTGGTGGCTGAGCTGAAAATACAGATCGGCAAAATCCACCGAGTGCGTGAGCACCTCGCCGAAGACACGATCGAGGCGGCGATCATCGAGACCGCTCGGCCGCAGAATGAGATCGCGCGCGAGGTCGAGCGGGTCGGCAACCACGGTTTCGCTCATGCCACTGTCCCCGTCCCCGACTGCGCCGCGAATGACCGGTGCCGGAGCGCCGGGAAGCTCTCGCGCACGCTCGCTTGCGCGACAAGATCGATCTCGGCGATCGCACAGCCGCGGCCGCGCGGCACGCGCTGCAGGACCCGTCCCCAATAGTCCACGATCATGCTGTCACCATAGGTCTCACGTCCGTTCGCATGAAAGCCCGACTGCGCGGGTGCCACAACATAACAGAGATTCTCGATGGCCCGCGCCCGCAGCAGGGTTTCCCAGTGCGCACGCCCGGTCGGGCTGGTAAACGCCGAGGGCACGGCGAACAGTTGTGCGCCCGCCGCACTGAGATGGCGGTAGAGCTCGGGAAAGCGCACGTCGTAACACACCGAGAGTCCGAACCTCCCCGCCGGCGTGTCGACCAGCGCCGCGCGCGAGCCCGGCGCGACGTGTGCCGATTCGCGGTAGCTCTCGGCCCGACCCGGCAGATCGACATCGAAGAGATGGATCTTGTCGTAGCGCGCCGCGCGGACCCCGTCGCTGTCGTACACCAGCGAAGCCGCGGCGACACGGCCATCCCCACCGGTGACGAGCGGCACCGTGCCGCCGACGATCCACAAACGCAGCCGTCGCGCCGTCGCGGCGAGGAAATCCTGTGCGGGGCCGTGACCGTCCGCCTCCGCAACGGCCCGCTTGTCCGCATCCTTCAGCCCCATGAAGGAGAAATTCTCCGGCAGCGCGGCGAGGCGCGCACCGCGCGCGGCCGCCTCCTCGAGAAGCGCGTCCGCCTGTGCCAGGTTCTGCGCCACTTCGGGGCCCGAGGTCATCTGGATCGCCGCAACCTTCATGGCTTTCCTCATTCCACCGGTGTCACTATGGGGTCGCTCCACCGGCCCCGCAAACGCAGCGCGCCGCGCGCATGGCTCGTGCCCTCACCGCCCCAGAGATCCCGCAGCGAGAGCCAGACGGCCGCCACACGCGGAGTCGGGCCAAGGCGGCGCACTGCGGCCGGCAACCGGTCCTCGCCCCGGAGGATCCATGCCTGCTGGTCGTAGTCGCCGCTCGAGAGCCCGATGCGGCCACGCACCAGTATCTCGGCGTCGCCGTCGAAATGCAGGCCGGGAGTCGTGGCTTCGCCATCGAGCAGCTCGTAGTCGGCACTGAACCGCGCGAAGCGCAGCGCAGGCTGCGGCGACTCAGCCGATGCTGGATTCATCCCCGCCAGCAACGCGGGTACCGACAGGAGCGGGAATGGGATGCCCGTCCCTTCCACCGCCGGGCCCATGGCCCCGTCCTCCAGGCGCATATGGAGGCTTCCCGAAAGCGTTGCAAGGGGTGTGGAGGCCTGCGACGACCAGCGCAGCTGGCCCTCGAGATGCCCGTATCGCGCGCTCGTTTCGGGCGCGAAGCCGAAGGCTGCCAGGGCGGCCGCCGCGTCATCGCTGTCGAGCGTAAAGCTGAGATTGCAGTCACCGTCCACGCAGCGGGCGGCGCCGCGCGTCTCGGCGCTCGCACTCGCGAGCACGAGGTCGCTCGCCTCGAGGACCCGGCCGCGCATGGCCATCGTTCCAGCGAAGCTGCCGAGCGACCGCCCCTGCCACTGCAGCTCATCGACCGAGAGCTGCGCAGCAGGACTCAGCACGCTCGCGAGCTCCGCCGCAACCGCAGTGTCGCCGGGCCGAGCGATGTTGAAGCGACTGAGGTGCACGAGCGCGGGGTGCCCCGCATCGACCACCGCGGTCCAGTGGATGTTGCCCGAGAGTCCCGGGGACTGAACCCGCAGCGCCGCCGCGCCGCCCGCGGTCTCCGCCGTCAGGCTCGCCTGTGGGAAGCTGCGGACCCCGCCCGAGAGCTCATTCGCAGTGACGTGGGCGCGCAGTCTCGGGAGGGCCGCATCCTGTGCGGCCTGCCGCCACAGGGCGAGGGAGGCCGCGAGATCGAGACGGCCGACGTTTCCATCGAGCAGCACTACCGGCTCGGCCGGAAGCGAAGGCGTCGCCCCCCCGAGGCGTACCGCGCCGCGCTCGATCCGCCAGCTCTCCGCGCTGCGCGAGAGCGCTGCCACGGCCGCAAGGCGGTCGCCCAGTGCGAGATGGAGCTGTGCGGCATCATCCAAAGTCTCCCAATCCAGATGCAGTGGCAGCGCGCTGCCAGCGGGCTTGGCGAAGGGCTCCGGCAAGCGGCTGGCGAGGCCTGCAAGACTCGAGTCCGCGTGCAGCTGCCAGCGCGGCGCGCCGGCACCGGGTACCACGGTGAGCACCGCGCTCCAGTCGGCGCTGCCGCCCACTGCCTCATCCGCGGACCCCGCAGCGGCCCGCATCGCCTCGCGCGCGTCCATCACTCCGCGGCCCGACACGGCGAGCACAGTCAGGCCGTGCTCGCGTCGTTCGGCGACGGTGAGGCTCGCGGGGCCGCCAAGCCAGCGCGCCGTCAGCGTCGAGCGCTGCAGGTGACCTTCCGCAAAGCCAAGCGTACCGCGCAGTGCATCGAGCGGGGGCAGACCCGGCACCGGACGCAGCTGAACTCCGTCGAGGAGCGCCACCGCACGCACACGCGGCGGCCCAGGCCGCGTACCGGTGACGGCCGTCGGCAGCGCGAGGTCCACATCGAGTACGGTGCTGCCACGCAAGTCGAGGCTTTCGAGGCCGGGGGTCCACGAGGCGGCCTGTGGATGCGCTGCAAGCCATGCCAGCAGCTGCTGCGCATCGCCGGCAAGGCGACCGGCAAAGTGCATGGTGCGGCCCGCGCGGGCATCCCAGTCGGCAGATGCCTCGCTGATCGTGAATCCCGCCGCCAGGCCGCGGTCGATGGCGGCGTGAAAGTGCGCGCCGCGCCACTCGATCTGGGCGGAAAGCTCCGACGCTTCAGGCCAGCTCTCGCTCTCGTGCAGGGTCGCATCACGCAACACGAGAGATCCCGTGAAGCCTCCATCCGGAGCGCCCCAGGGGGGCGCCGTGAGCGGGCCGCGCCAGACGAGCTCAGCGCTCTCCATCCTGCCGCTGCGCAGCGCGGCAGCGGTGGCGCAGGCGGCGAGTGCCCGCGGTCCGAGAACGCTCGCAAGCAGCGCGATGTCGGAGTCCTTCATCAGCAGGTGAGCGTCCACACGGGGCGGGGAATCGCCGGCAGCCGTGCCGATCGCGCCGCTCGCTCTGAGGCTCAGTCCCTGGCGATGGATCAGCAGATCCTGCGTCGTGAGCTGCCAGCCGCCCGCAGGAGCGGTCGTGGCTGTCAGGTGCGCATCGATCCCGAGCCCCTCGAGCGCCGCAGGCGCCTCCGGCAGCGCAAGTCGGGCGGAGCGCGCACGCAGCGCGAGCGCGAGCGAGAATTCATCGGCCGATGCGCGCCCGGACAGCCCCGAGAGCATGACATCGCCCGGATCGTTGGCGAGTACCAGGCCCTGCAGCTCTGCCGACGCGGTGAGACGCGCGCCCGGAGGACGGTGAGCATTCCAATCGAAGGTCAGCTCACGCGCCTCGCCGTCGAGCGCAAGCCCCGCGGAGGGCAGCTGAGGGATGTACCAGCGGGCGAGCGCGACGAGCGGGGCGAGGGGTGCGCCCTGCACCCGCCCGCGAAGCTGCTGGCCGTCTGAGGTGAAGTCCACGACCGCCGAGGCAGGTGCCGCCGCCGGCTGCAGCGATGCGAGGATGCCCGCCGTCGCAGCGGATGCCGCCGTTCGGGCCGGCGTGCCGAGCTCGAGTGCGTCGATGCTCAAGCGCCAGGCCTCGCCCCGTCGGGTCAGCTGCCAGCTGCCGCGAGCGTGGTCGAACGCGAGACGAGCACCTGGTGTGCTCGTCGCCGGCCATTCGAGCGCCTCGGCGGCCAGGTGACCGGAGGCAGCGCGCAGCCGTCCGTGCTCGAATGCGGCGCGGATCCGCAGGTCGCCAGTCCCCGACCGGGGCACGCCATTGCGTCCCCCCATTTCGGCGAGCTCAGCCCAGGCGGCGAACTCGAGGCGCCGGCCCTCGAAGACGAGAGTGGCGCTCGAGATCTCACTCAGGTCCGGTTTACTGCGCATCTGCAGCGAGACGTGGGCGCTCGCCCCGAGCCTGCGCGGCAGCAAGACCTGCGCCTCGGCGCTCCAGTCGGCTTCCAGGCGGCGCAGCTCCGCGTGAGAGATTCCAAAGGTCTCCGCCTCGGCGGCTCCGGGCACGACGGTGCGTAACGTGCCGCCGGTGACGTAGATCTGGCCACCACGCCAATGAGTGAGGAGGCGCTCGTCGGCGGCCCGCATATCCGCAGCGGCGCGCGCAGCTGTGCGCAACGTGCGCCGGCCGTCGCCGGCGAAATCGATGATGGGAGCTTCGAGCGTGATACGGCGGGCTTCGAGATGGCCGCTGCGCACCATGCGCCAGGCGTCGAGTGCGACGATCAGCCGCGGCGCCCGCAGCAGCAAACCCCGGCCGTCGGGCTCACCGAGCTCGACGTCCTGGAACAGTGCTTCCGGACCATACCAGCCCCAGCGCAGCGCGAGGCGATCGAAGCGCATCTCGAGTCCGGTCTGGGTGCGGATCAGTTCCTCGAGCGCCGCACGGTGTTGCGGCACGCGTGCCGCGGCGAGCCCGTATGCGAGCAGCACCACCATGAGAAGTGCAACGGCGGCGCCGAGTGCCAGCACGGCGCAGCGCAACTGCGCGGCGACGCCTCCGGCGGTGGTTCGGGCGCCGGCGGGCAGCGCGGCAGCTGGCTCGGCTCGCGTAGCACCCACCAATTGAAACCTCAGACGAGTACGACGTCGTACTGGTCAACGCCGTAGAGAGCCTCGACCTGGAGGCGGATAGGCCGCCCTACCTGGGCCTCCAGCTCTCCGAGCGTGGCCGATTCCTCATCGAGGAGGCGGTCCACGACGTCCTGATGCGCCAGTATCAGCAGCTCCCGACTGGCAAACTGCCGGCTCTGTCGCACAATCTCCCGAAAAATCTCGTTGCACACCGTTTCCGGAGTGCGGACGAAGCCGCGCCCCTCACAGCTTGGACAGGGCTCGCACAGCAGGTGTTCCAGGCTCTCGCGCGTGCGCTTGCGGGTCATCTCCACCAGGCCGAGCGGCGAGAGGCTGACGATGTGAGTCTGTGCACGGTCGCCCGCGAGCGCACGCTCGAGCGCGCTCAGCACCGCGCGCCGGTGCGGCTCATCGCGCATGTCGATGAAATCGATGATGATGATGCCCCCGAGGTTGCGCAGCCGCAGCTGGCGCGCAATGCTCACCGCCGCCTCGAGGTTGGTGCGGAAGATCGTCTCCTCGAGGTTGCGGTGACCGACATAGGCACCGGTGTTGACATCGATCGTGGTCATCGCCTCGGTCTGATCGATCACCAGGTGTCCACCGGATTTCAGCGGCACCTTGCGATCGAGCGCCTTGGCGATTTCCTCCTCGATTCCGTTGAGATCGAATATCGGCCGGGGGGCGGAGTACAGCTCGATGCCCGGCGCACCCTGCGGCATGAAGGCGGCGGCGAACTCGCGCATGCGCTCGTACTCGCGCGGCGAATCGACCAGTACGCGCTGCACACCGCGCGCGAGCTCATCGCGCAGCACGCGCAGCGTGAGCGGCAGATCCTCGTGCACGACGGTGCCGGCCGGCACCTCCGCCGCGCGGGTGCGTACGTGCTCCCACAGCTTCGCGAGGTACGTCATGTCCTCACGCAGGCTCTCGGGCGATGCTCCCTGCGCCGCCGTCCGCACGATGTAGCCGCCCCCGCCTTCGGCGACCGCGGCCGCCAGCTCCGTGAGCAGGCTCTTGAGGCGTGTGCGCTCGGGCTCGTCCTCGATGCGCGAGGACACGCCGACACCGACGCCGCGCGGCATGTACACCAGGTACCGCGAAGGCAGCGCGATGAATGTGGTGAGGCGCGCCCCCTTGGTGCCGATCGGATCCTTGATCACCTGTACCAGGATGTCGTCGCCGCAGTTGACCAGGCGGCGGATGTCCTCGACCGGCGGGAGACTTGCCGGAGCGGAGTGCACCAGGGTGTCGGTGGAGGCCAGGTGCGCGATGTCGGCAGCGTGCAGGAAGGCGGTGCGCTCGAGGCCGATCTCGACGAAAGCGGCCTGCATGCCCGGCAGCACCCGCGACACGCGTCCTTTGTACAGGTTGCTGACGAGCCCGCGCCGGCTGGTGCGCTCGATGTGGAGCTCCTGGACCACTCCGCTCTCGAGGATCGCGGCGCGCGTCTCGCTGGGCGCCACGTTCACGAGGATCTCGATGCTCACGGGGCGGCTCCGCTGGCAGGGCCCTCCAGCCAGTAGGACATGCCGGCCCCCGCGAGCAGCTCTGCGGTCTCGAACAGCGGCAGTCCCATGACCCCCGAGTAGCTGCCCGAGAGATGCTCGACGAATACCGCGCCGTGCCCCTGCACCGCGTAGCCCCCGGCCTTGTCGCGCGGCTCGCCGGTGTTCCAGTAGGCGATGGCCTCCGCGAGGCTCAGGTGCCGGAAGCGCACCTCGCTGCGGCTCAGGCGATAGTGCACGTCGCCCGCTGCGGCAAGGGCCACGGCGGTAAGCACCTGGTGGGTGCGCCCCGAAAGCTGCAGCAGCATGGCAATGCCGTCCTCGGCGTCGGCGGGCTTGCCGCAGATATGCTCATCGATGAGCACGATGGTGTCGGCGGCGAGCACCGGCAGCCCCGCGCCGTGCGGATGCACGATGCGCGCCTTGGCGCGCGCCATGCGCACGACATAATCCACCGCTGACTCCCCGGTCACCACGGCTTCGTCGATATTGGGTACGGCAAGCACGTGCGGCACGGCAAGCTGGTCGAGCAGCTCGCGCCGCCGCGGCGACCCCGAGGCGAGACACAGAAGCGGCGCATGGAGGGGGCGTGCGGACATCAGTCGCGATGATACGGATGATTGGCGAGGATGCAGTGGGCGCGGTAGAGCTGCTCGGTCAGAAGCACCCGCGCGAGCGGGTGCGGCAGAGTGAGCCGCGAGAGGGCGAGCCGCAAATTACTGCGCGCCAGCACTTCCGGAGCCAGGCCATCGGGACCGCCAATCAGGAACGCCAGGTCCTCGCCCTGCTGCATACGCGTGCCAAGCCAGCCGGCGAGCTCGCGGGTGGTGAGCTCGCGCCCACGCTCATCGAGCGCGACGACGTGCTCGGCGGGCGCGAGCGCCGCGAGCAGGCGCTCGCCTTCGCGCGCCATCGCCCGTGGCGCGCCGCCTGCCCGCCTTGATGCGGGCGCGATCTCCGTGAGTGCGACCGGGAGGTGGCTACGCAGCCGAGTCAGGTAGTCATCGCAGGCTGTGAGGACCCAGGAAGGCATGCGCGTGCCGACGGCGATCACGCGCACGCGCATCTTGCGGTCTTACCGCGGGGTGTGCCGCCGCCGTGCGGCTACGCGCGGCGCCGCCGGAGCGGCGACGGCGGGCGCTGCCTCCCCGTTGTCCCAGAGCCGCTCGAGCCCATAGAACTCGCGCACCCGTGGCAACATGACATGAACTACCACATCCTGCAGGTCGACCAGCACCCATTCCCCGTCGCGCTCGCCTTCGGTGCCGAGCGGGCGGAAACCCGCCGCCTTGGCCCGCTCCACCACGCGCTCGGCGATCGAGCGCACGTGGCGATCGGAGTTTCCCGAGGCAATGACCATGGTGTCGGCGATGTCGGTGAGGCCCCGTACGTCGAGCACCCTGACATTCACGGCTTTCATGTCGTCGAGCGCGGTCGTCACCGCTTGCTGTAGCGGCGGGGCGCGCTCTTCCCTGGGGCGCAGACGTGTGCGGGTGGTCATGTGCTTAAGTGGTTTCTCCTGAAGCGGTAGCCTAGGGTGCGCCTCTTTCCTGTGGCTGAGCATAGCACCTCGTCTCGAGGATGATCTGCCTCACCGCATCGGGAACGAGATAGCGTGGATCGCGTCCGGCGACGATCAGCGCACGCAGCTCGGTGGAGGAAATCTCGAGCTGCGTCACGGCGCGCACGTACACCCGACCCGCAGGCTCCTCGTGCAGCACCCGGATCGAGCCCGTGCCGTGGTCGACCATCACCTCGCCCAGCGGTCCGGTGGTGGGCGCACGCCATCCGGGCCGGTGAGCGACGACGATGTGCGCGAGTGCCAGCAGCTCGCGCCAGCGGTGCCAGTTCGGCAAGCCGAGAAAGGCATCCATGCCGAGCAGCAGGCAAAGCGAGCGTCGCGGATATTCGCGGCGCAGCTCGCTCAATGTGTCCACCGAGTAAGACACGCCGCTGCGGCGGACCTCGCGATCATCGACCACGAAGCCCGGCTGATCGGCGACTGCCGCCTGCACCATCTTCAGCCGCAACTCGGCGCTCGCGTACAGTTGCGCCCGGTGCGGGGGGCTGCCGGTGGGAAGGAAACGGACTTCGGCAAGACCGAGCTCCTGCCACAGCTCGAAAGCGGTGCGCAGATGCCCGCAGTGAATCGGGTCGAAGGTGCCGCCGAAGAAACCGATCGGTGGCATGCAGCCCTACGACGCGCTCGCCATCGCGACACCGCCTCCGGGCAGGGACTGCCCGCAAAGCTCCGCGACCAGCAGCGCCATCTCATCCCACGCATCGCCGGTGAGCCGTCCCTTGATCATGCGGTCGGCGCGCACGGCGCGCGCGGCGAGTGCCGCGAACGGCAGCTGCGGCGCCCGCTGCAGCCCCTTGGCGAGCGCCGCCGTGCGCCGCTGCCACGTGGGCGGCGCGGAGCCGCCGGCATGCGCGTTCCACAACTCCCGCAGCGACCGGGTCAACGCCCACAGCGCGAGCGTCGCCTCGGTCCCCTCGGCGCGCAGACCTGCAAGCATGCGCAGTGCGCGAGAGGTCTCACCGAGCAACGCCGCCTCGCCGAGCTGAAACACATCGAAGCGTGCACTGTCGGCGACGCTGGCGAGCACGGTACCGGCATCGACCGTGCCACCGGGAGCGAGCCAGTTCAGCTTGCTCAGCTCCTGGTGTGCAGCCAGCAGGTTTCCTTCGGTGCGCGCCGCAAGCAGCTCGAGCGCCTCATCGGTTGCCTCGATTCCGAGTCTGCGGCAGCGGCCCCGCAGCCATTCGGCGAGCCGGCCCGGATCCACCGGCCATACCGGCAGCCAGGCGCCGTGCGTGTCGATCGCCCGCACCCATTCGGCGCCCTGCGACTCGCGGTCCAGGCGCGGAGCGAGCACGAGCAAGAGGATGTCGGGATCGCGCGCGCCGAGCAGCGACACGATTGCCGCGTTGCCGGCGGCACCGGGGCGGGCACTCGCGAGGCGTATCTCCAGGAGGCGGCGCGCGCCGAAGAGCGACAGGTTGCCGGCGCTGGCACGTACCTCATCCCAGTCGGAGGCACGCTCGATGAAGTGCACGTCGCGCTCGCTGAAGCCGGCGGCCCGGGCGCGCTCGCGCACGGCATCGGCCGCCTCGCCGCTCAGCAGCGGCTCGTCACCGGAAATCAGGTAGGCCGGGAGCAGTCGCTGTGCGAGATGCGCGGCGAGCGAGTCGGACGTGAGCTTCAACTGACCTCACTGGCCTTACGGCCGCAATGAGCCCGGCCCGCCGGTGCGGACGAGGCAGAGTCTCATTATCAACCATGAGGTCAGCCGGAGTGCAATCGACGCCGACCGCCGCTGACTGGTGCCCGGCCGCTGCGGCAGCCCCCACCCGCGGGATGGCCTCAGAATTTCTTGCCGATCCCAACATAGATGGCGTGCGGCATGACCTTGAGGATGAACGGGGAGTTGGGACTGCGGTGAATCAGCCAGGCAGTGCCGGCGCCGAGCGCGAAGCCGGCGAGCACGTCCGTCTGCCAGTGCGCCTGCTGCTTCATGCGCCCAACCGCGTCGTACACGGGCAGCAGCTCGAGGGCGTAGACGGCGGGATACTCGCGGGCGTATTCGAGGACGAACGGGGTGACGATCGAGCTCACCGCGGTCACTTCGCCGCTCGGAAAGCTCTCATTGCCATGGCCCTGAAACCACAGGTTGGGATCACCGGGGTACGGACCGCTGTCGCGGGGCCGCACGCGCGAGAACGCCACTTTCATCACCTGTGCCACGAGCCCGGCTGCGACCGAAGAGTCAATCGAGGTCCAGAAGGTGCGGCCGAGGCGCGATTCGCCGCCCTCCCACACGGCCCCGCCGACCTCGGTGGCGATCAGCCCATACTCGAGAAATTCCTGGTAGCTGCGCTTCCAGATGCCGCTGTTGTCGTAAGGCAGCATGTGATCGATGCCGGCGCGGCACACTGGCATCGCGGCCAGCAGCAGCAACAGAAACAATGCGTGCCTCGCCGGCTGCGCGGTGCGCTGGCCGCAACGCCGGACGGACGCGCTGGTGTGCTCTGTCATTGGTATCGGGATCGCTTTTACGGCGGCAGCACGCTGATAGTAGCCTCGGGCTTCGATCGGGTTAAGCGAAACCGCTTCAATGCGACTGAGTCGCAAATGCGTCTGCAAAAGTGGGCGTACCGCTCATCGCTCGAGCAAGCTCGAGCGATGAGCCCGGCTGGGTGGCGTGTCGCGCAGCTGCTGTGCGTGCTGGCGTCGGTGCCTGCCGCGTGGGCACAGACTGATGAGATCCAGGTGTACGACGCCGAAATTACCGCTCCCGGCCGCTTCAACCTGACCTGGCACAACAACTTCACACCCTCAGGCCGGACCGAGCCAGCGTTCCCGGGCGGCATCGTCCCCGACCACTCGCTCAACGGCGTGCCCGAATGGGCGTACGGCGTCACCGAGTGGTTCGAGGCAGGACTGTACTTGCCGATCTATACCCTCACCCGCGATGGCGATCTGCTCTTCGATGCCGCCAAGCTCCGCGCCCTGTTCGTCGTGCCGGACGCCCACCACCGCAGCGTCTTCTACGGAGTCAACTTCGAGATCGGCTACAACGAGCCGCACTGGCAGAGCACACGCTACTCGGGTGAGATCCGCGGAATCATCGGTGCGCACCTGGGGCGCTTCGACCTGATCGTGAATCCCATCGTGGACACCGACTTCAAGGGAGGCGCCGGCAGTCTCGAATTCGTTCCGGCGGTGCGCGCGGCGTGGAACCTGAACTCGAGGCTCGCGCTCGCGCTCGAGGAATATGCCGACTTCGGCACGCTGCAGCACTTCAAGCCGAGCGATCAACAGTCGCACACCTTGTTCGCGGTGATCGACTACGGCGGCAGCCGGAACGGCCTGGAGTTTGGCGTGGGGCGCGGCCTCACTTCGGCGAGCGACCGCTGGGTGATCAAGCTGATGCTTATGCGCGACCTGTAGACGCCGCGAGCACGCGCGTCGGCTCAACCGGGGCGCTGGATGTGCCCGCGCGTGGTGCGCAGCTCGAGGCGCACGCGTCCTCGGGCTACGACGTGAGAGCCCGTCAGGTCTTCGACGCGGATGTTGCCGCGGCGCAGGGACACGATCACCGCATCGAAGGCCGCGGCCGGCACGCGCAGCGTAGCGAGACCATCGACGTCCGTGAGCCAGCCGCGGCTCTCGATGCGATAGCGCAACGCCACGCGCGGCTGCGAGACCGACTCGACCTGCGCCGCCAGGCGGCTTCCCGGGAGGCCGAAGCCGTGCAACTCGCCGTCGATCTCGAGCTCATCGTCGGGTTCATCGACCAGCAGGAGAGTCACGTTGGCCGTGTCGGCAGTGACTGCAAAAACTCGCGGCGTGACGCCCGTGAGCGGCACGCGGGCCGTGAGCTCGGTGCCGTGAGGGGTCACGAAGAGCGCCAGCAACACGCCAGCGGCCGCCAGCAGCGCGAGCAACGCACTCAGTCGGGGCCAGTGCCGGCTCGCGGCCGCGGCGACCCGCGCTGCGGAAGCCAGCGGCACATTCCCGGCCACGGCGGGCGGCTCCGGCGGTACCGGTAGCACGTAGTACCAGAGGACGTGCAGCACAAGGAAGGCGAGCAACGCGGACCAGACGATGTCCGATAGGAAGTGCGCGCCGGCAGCGAGTCGGCCCACCCCGAGCAGTGACCCGAGCGCGAGTCCGCCAGCGAGCGAAGCGGCCGCCCACGCGGGGCGCCGGCGCTTCCAGATCCACCACCCGGCGGCGAACATGAAGCCGACGCTGCAGTGACCACAGGGGAAGGAGGCACCACCCTCGGTACCAATCAGGGGCGAGGGCACGTAGTGCAGGGGCCCGCCGAACTCGAGGAGGTCGCGGGGCCGCGGGTGCTGCCAGTGGTCCTTGAACAGCGCGTTGGCGAGCAGGCCGGGCCCCAGCGCCACACCGAGCAACACCAACACCGCCGCTCGACGCCAGCCGCGGCGGGTGCTCCCGAGACCGAGCGCGAGCCCCGCGAGGCCCGCGATCACCAGCGTCGCGGTCACCCAGGGCGCGGCCCGGTACAGCAGCGACCAGGGAAGCCGGTGCGTCAGCGGCCAGTGATCGAGCGGCTCGGGGTGGTAGAACGCGCGCGCCACCGCGAGGTCGAGCGCGCCGCTTGCGAACAGGACCGTAGCCAGCAGTGCGCTCGCAAGCAGCCAGGCGGCTTCTCGCCGTCCTTCGCGTCGCTGCCGCGTCCCGGCCTGCGGCGGTGCCATGCTGCCCCTACCATGCCGCATCGGTGCAGCGTGGCATGCTCAGGGTTGTCAGGCCAGCCCGCCCGATCGCTGCGGCAGCAGCCGCGCGGAGTTCAGAATGAACGCGAGCTCGGAGGCCACGTGAATGAACGCGGCCAACAAAGGATTCAGCAGGCCGAATGCGGCCAGGGCGATGCCGACCGTGTCCACGCCGATCGTTCCGGCGAAGTTGGCCCAGATGATTCGGCGCGTGCGGCGCGCGATCGCCAGCGTCTGCGCAAACCTCAACAGATCGTTGCCGAGCAGCACCACATCGGCGCATTCGCGCGCCACATCCGTGCCTGACCCCATCGCGACGCCCACCTGCGCTTCGATCAGGGCCTGCGCATCGTTGATGCCATCGCCCACCATGGCCACGGTCCGACCGTGCGCCACCAGTTGCCTGACGCGCACCTGTTTGTCCTCGGGCAGCAGATCCCCCGCGAACTCGCTGATGCCGAGCTCGTGGACGATGCCCTCGGCCACGATCCTGGAGTCACCGGTCAACAGCAGGGTATGGAGTCCCATGCGGTGAATCGCGTCGATCGCCTGACGCGCCTCGGGACGCGTCGTGTCGGCGATGATGATCACGCCAAGCGGCCGCCCGGCGCGCGCAACGAGCACCTCCGAGGCGCCGGAGTGCCGCGCCACGAGCTCGGCGGGGAGCGTGATGTCGTGAGCACGCATCAGCGCCTGGTTGCCGATGAGCACGAGATCCGCATCGAGTACGGCGTCGATGCCGAGTCCCGGCGTGTAGCCGAAGCGCTCGGGCTCTTTCAGCACGCAGCCCCGCGCCTGGGCGTATGCGACGATGGTCTTGCCGAGCGGATGCTCGGAACGAAGCTCGGCGGACGCGGCGGTGGTGAGAAGAAACTCCGTATCCGCGCCCCGTGCGGGGATGACCGCGCGAACCTCCGGCTGGCCGAAGGTGAGCGTGCCGGTCTTGTCGAGCACCACGGTATCCACGTTGCCCAACTGCTCGAGGTACAGACCGCCCTTGACGATGGCGCCAGCGCGCGCCGCGCGACCGATGGCGCCGAGGATAGCGAGCGGCGTACCGGCGGCAACACCACAAGCGCCGGCCACGATCACCACCGAGATGGCCGAGCGGGTGTCGCGCGTCAGAAGGAGGGTGAGGCCGGCCGCGCCGAGCGCGAAATACACCAGGTACCCGGCGAGGCGATCCGCCAGGCGCTGCACCGGAGCGCGCGAGCGTTCGGCCTGCTCCACCGCCTCGATGATCTTGCCGTAGCTCGTATCGCGCCCGAGCCGCTCGGCGCGGATCTCGAGCGCGCCGGACTGGTTGATGGATCCAGCGAAGACGCTCGCGCCGACCGTCTTCTCGATCGGCAGCGATTCACCGGTGATGCGCGCCTGATCGACGAAGGAGTGTCCTGAGATCACCGTGCCATCCACCGGGATGCGACCGCCTGGATTCACCAGCACCGCATCGCCGACGGCGAGCGTCTCGGCGTCGACCTGCGTCACGGTGTTCGCGCGGCGCACGCTGACCGCGCGCGGCAGGAAGTCCAGCAGATCGCGGATGGCGTGCCGCCCGCGTGCGACCGTCATGTGCTCGAGCACCTCGGCGACCAGCACGAACAACGTGATGACGAGCGCAGTGAAGAACTCGGAGATTGCGGCCGCGGCGAGGATGGCGATGGACATCGACAGTTCCATCGTCATTCGCCTGGCAAAGAGGTTCTCGAGCGCCTCCCGGTAGATGGGCCAACCGCCGACAGCCAAGCCGAGCGCTCCGATCAGGCTGACGGCGCGAAAAGGCTCCCACAGGCGCCACCAGACGGCGGCCGCGGCGATGGCCACCAGACCGATGCGCAGCATCTCCGCCCACTGCAACGCGTGCTGGTGCGCAGCCTCGTGCTCGTGCTCACCCTCCGCGCGCTGCGGCTCGGCGTGCGGCGTCCGATCGGGAGCGGGCCCGCAAGGCATCGGTCGCCGCAGCGCCTCCTGCGCCACA